>Ga0209062_1001095_pt1 | contig 55045 bp, 47 predicted proteins | sample Coa_R2_2_FD_187158 | JGI IMG/M metagenome (GOLD analysis project Ga0209062, IMG submission 187158) | Surface soil microbial communities from Centralia Pennsylvania, which are recovering from an underground coalmine fire - Coalmine... | ecosystem: Environmental > Terrestrial > Soil > Unclassified... | reverse complement strand
TCTTCCCGCGTCGGCTCAGATTGCGAATCGCCATTCATGAATCCTTGAATCGAAACGCGATTCCGCTGTCTAGAAAAATCTTACCGGCAGAACATCGAAAGGATGGCTATCCCACCTGGGCAGTTACAAAAATTCCCAAATTCGCTGTTATTTTCCCTGTTCTCAGGGAAAATGGTATTTTAGTAGCGCGCTGCCGATCTTTGAACGATTGGCGGTAAAGGTGTCGTTTTTGCCGCGATGCCATATGCAGATACGACAACCGTGTCGTTGCGATAACCACGATCGCCGGTTCGCGGTCTGGGAAATGGCTCAGTTAATGTCGCCGCTTTCCTTAGTCCCATGGGAAGAATGGGTCTGCGCCGAAAATATCCGGGAATATCACAGCAACCGGGACGCCGACGTGCCGCGTGCAAGCGGCCGGATTTCTGATCACTGCAACGGATCCTCCTCGGCGCCCGAAATGCCTGTGGCGCTGTCTCTTGTCGCGGGGTCGGGACCTCGTCCCTCTGCAAAGGCGCGCTCCTGCATGCGCGCTCCCCGCATCAGCCCCGGAAGGGCGTAGTTTCCCTCGTTGCAGCGCGGCTCGTAATAAATCCTGTTCGCCTCGTCGCCCTGCCGGGTGAACTCCTGCGTGACCGTCCACGGCCTCGTCCACACGGTCGGATCCTCGATGGTGACCACGTATTCAAGCGTGGTCGGCGACGTCCGGGTCCAGCGCTCGACCAGATGCAGGTTTTCGCGCGAGCCCTGAAAATCCGTCTTCGCCGTGAAGTTCGTGACATCGATGACGAGCGCGTTGCCTTCCCAATGCCCGCGCGAATCGCCATACCATTGGCGGATGCTGGACGGCAAATGCGGGCTCCCGTCCATCACGATGTTCCGCTGCCAGCCCTGTCCCTGGCCCACGTCATAGAACATCGCGACGCCGCCCGGCGTCTGCACGATCCGGTGCGTGCGTTGGCCTCCGATCCCCGGCAGCCCGGGGGTCAAGCAGCGGACCGACAACGGGGCGTCCTCCGGGCCATCGTGGCGGTTGATCGATATCGTGTTGTAGCGGGGGGTGCGCTCCGCGAATCGCGGCGAGGGGGTCGGATCGTATTTGCCGCCGGCACAGCTGCGGTACTCGATCTTGCAGGTCTCGGTCGATTGCAGCAAGGCAAGACGGAAGTCGCGCTCGGCGGCGGCAATTTTCTGAGCCTCTGGCGTGAATTGCGGAATCCGGCCATTGGGCGGATCGACAATCCGCGACGTGCGCACGCCAGTGTGCTTCCTGGAAATGAAAAGGTCGTTGTAGGAGCCGGTGACATCGAGCTCGGTCCCGCGCTCCCGGCGCCTGTCCTTGCCTTGCAGCGCCGCGCGTTGTGCATCCAATTCCGCCCGCTGCGCCTCGGTGAAAAATTCCTGAGCGGCATACTTGGCGGGGCGCTGCAAGGGCGTGTCGGTTTCATCCATCCAGATGCCCTGCAGATCGGGATCGCCCCAGGGGGTTTTCAGCGCCGGGGCCGGCGCCTGAGCTGCGGTCCGTGTAATCGGCACCGTAATGAGTGCGCTGACAGCAGCCCCAGCAATGGCCACCATTAACAGCGAGCCTGACAACCTGTCGCGCATGATCCCTCCCTTGGCAATCTGGTGCAGATGATAGCGTTCCTTGGCATTCACCGATAGCCCGATCACTCTACCGTCGAACGACTCTGGGTCAGCCAATTCGGCGGGGACGGCGCCGCAAGCCTTTGAATACGCTTCGGAACGGCACCCCGTAAGACGGCTTGAGCGCAACCGAAACCCTCGACGGGCCGATCTCTGCGGACCTCCCGCTGATGGCTTTCGCTGGCGCCCTTCATCCTGCGAGAAGAGACACTCTCAGCGAGGCTTTCGCCCCATTCGTGCGCCGCGTGCCGCGCTCCGGGGTCTGGGGCGCCTCCTTGCGCGGTGAACGCCTATTGCCCATATTAGCGCCAAGCCAGACGGGGGATGTCTCGGGTAGGACCTCCGGAGGGCCGGGGCGCCGACAGGGCCCCGACAAAGTCGCTGTTGTAGGGCTTTGAGATCATGGCGCGAGTACCATCGTTATCGAGCCCGTTTCTGCTTGGCTTCGATGAAATCGAACGGGCGCTCGATCGTGTTGCGAAGGCTGCCGACGGGTACCCACCGTACAACATCGAACGCATGGCGCGTGAAAATGGGCAGCCCGAGAGGCTCCGCATCACGCTCGCGGTTGCCGGGTTCGCCCGCGAAGAGCTCGATGTTACAATTGAAGAAAGTCAGCTCGTGATTCGCGGCCGGCAGAACGACGAGCAGACGCGTCACTATCTGCACCGCGGAATTGCCGCCCGTCAGTTCCAACGCACATTCGTGCTGGCGGACGGAATGGAGGTGCTGGGCGCCGATCTGAAAAACGGGTTGCTGTCGATTGACCTCGCGCGTCCCGAGCCTGAGCGCGTGGTTAAGACGATCGCGATCAACGATCACGGATGATGACGATCACGGATAATGACGGCCATGAGGAACTCGACAAGTTCACGGTCGAGGAGTCGCGCATCATGAACAAGGGCGTCCATTCAGCCAGCATCTCCCGGGAAGCGCTTGCGCAGCTCGGCGATGGCCAGATCGCCTATATCAAGACAATCCGCTCCGAGGACGTGCCCGCCTTGTTTCCCCAGGCTCCGCAAATCGCGCCGGGACTGAAGCTGTTTGCCCTGCATGCGGCCGATGGCACGCCGATCATGATTACCGATTCGCGCGAAGCGGCAGTCGCCAACGCCTGGAGCAACGAATTGCAGACTTTAAGCGTGCACTAGCGGCGGGCGGTCGCATAGGGTTACGGTTACATCTCGCCCGATCCGGACATCAGTACCGCATAGAGCGCTTCAGCGTCTCGCGATTCGCGCAGTTTTTGGGCGATTTCGGGATCCCGCAACAGGCGGGCAATCCGCGCCAGCGCTTTGAGGTGATCGGCGCCCGCCGCCTCGGGCGCGAGCAAAAGGAACAGAAGGTCGACCGGCTGGCCATCCAGCGCGTCGAAGTCGATGGGCCGCTCCAGCCGGGCAAAGACGCCGAACAGGCGTTCCAGCTTGGCGAGTTTGCCGTGCGGAATAGCAATGCCGCTGCCGATGCCGGTGGAGCCGAGCCGCTCGCGCTGCATCAACACCTCAAGCACTTCGCGTTCACTGCGTCCGCATATTGCGGCCGCGCGGGTCGCAAGTTCCTGCAGTGCTTGTTTCTTGCTGTTGACCCTGAGCGAGGGAACGACCGCCTGCGGCACTACGAGGTCGGTAAGCGCCATAAAGATCGTCCAAGTCGCGAGCCCCCTGAGTCGCAGAGGGCTCAACTGGGGGGCGGAACATAAGGATGGGCCCAAAGCGCGTCAATAGGCGGATTGTAACGCTTCGGGCCCGATGCGATGACAGGCGCAATATGGTGGTTTAGTAACGCTGCGACCAGCCCCGCCCGAGCACCTGACCGATCGAGCCGCACCATGACCAGCCAAGATACGCCGATGCACCCTCGCCAGCGCACCGAGTATTCCGCCATCGTCGATCGGCCGCCACTCCGTTTGCCCAAGGGTGCGCGCCTCGTGCTGTGGCCGATCGTCAATCTGGAGGTCTGGGACATCAGCCGGCCGATGCCGCGCCAAGTCCTGCCGGCCCCGACCGGCGCGTCGCTCCTTCCCGATGTGCCGCACTGGAGCTGGCACGAATACGGCATGCGGGTCGGTGTGTGGCGATTCTTTGACCTGTTCCATAGCCGCGGCATCAAGCCGACGCTCGCCATCAACGCGCGGGTCTGCGAGGACTATGCGCGGGTCGCCGAAGAGGCGCGGCGGGAGGACTGGGAGTTCATGGGCCATGCCTACGACCAGATGCCGATCCACAAGCACGAGAACCAGCGCGATATGATCAACCGCTCGATGGATATTCTCGAGCGCTTCACCGGCAAGCGCCCGCTCGGCTGGCTCGGCCCCGGCCTGACGCAGACCTATGAGACGCCGGACCTGCTCGCCGCGGCCGGCGTCAAATATATCGGAGACTGGGTGTATGACGACGAACCGGACATCATCCGCACCGCCAACGGGCGGCTCGTGACGCTGCCCTACACGGTCGAACTCAATGATATCGCGATGATGATCGTGCAGCACCACGAAAGCGACTATCTGTTAAGGCGCGCCATCGACGCATTCGACCGGCTCTATGCGGAGGGCGAGCGCCGCGCCAAGATCATGGCGGTGGCGATCCATCCCTATATCAGCGGCCAGCCGCATCGGATCAAATACCTCGAAGCGATCTACGACTATGCCGCAAAATTCGCTGGCGTGCTGCACTGGAACGGCGAGCAGATTCTGGAGTGGTACCTAAGGGCAAAGGAGTAGGGTGGGCGAAGCGCAGCGCGCCCACGTCAGGCCCCTGTAGCCCGGGTTGAGCGGAAGCGAAACCCGGGGCCGGCGTTGCCATGTGGTAGGCCCTTCCCGGATTTCGCTGCAGTCAATCCGGGCTACAGCCTACGACGCCGCGTGCAGCCCGGAGGCAGCCGATCGTCAAATCAGCCGCCCGGTCCACTCGCGCAGACCGGGAAACGCGTCGCCGAGAAGCGACGGCGGCCACGGCACGTGCAGCAGCTTCACGAACAGGATGTAAAATCCGATCCAGAACGTGATGGTGATGATGAGCGCCAGCGGCCACCGCGTCCTGCCGGCGGTCGACATGTAAGAGAACATATAAAGGCCCAAAGCGGGCATCAGCCCGATCAGCATCACGCCGGCCAGGAGCCCCATGAGCCAGAGCGCTTCAACGAGAAGGCGCGCATAGACGGTCGTCTCGGCCAGTTCTCCCAATGCGCCGGCGACCTCGTGCCCAGTCTTCTTCGCAAGAGCAGGCTTGCCTTGCAGCTTCCCCAAAGCAGCGGCGAGACCCGCACAGGCGATGACGATGAGGCCCGCAGCGGCCGCGGTCTGCGGCATCAGCCGCGCCGAGAAGCGCCAGCCCGCGGCGCTCCAGAACGCCGCCGCAAGGGCGAGAAAAGCGAGCACCCACAGGCCCGAGCCGACGACGCGGTCGATGGAGAAGGTGTTTGACCGAAAAGCAGCGGCCGCGACTCCCTCCCCCCTGTCGAAATCGGCTGTTGCCGATTTCGATCCCTCGATCAATTGGCCGAAACCCGCGTATACGCGGTTTCGGCTGGGGGAGGGATGGGGTGGAGGGTCGGGCAGTTGTGGCGGCGTTGCGCCCCATCGCCCGCCCCCCGCCCCTGGCCCCTCCCCGCAAGGGGGCGGGGCTGAGCCTGCGGCACGACCACGGCCCAAGCTCGCGCCAGTGAGAACGGGAGCCGGCCTCCACATCCGGTAAAATGCCCTGAACAGCGGACTTGCAAGCACCAGCACGGTGATGGCGAAGATCGCGATGACCCCCGGTCGCTGGAGCCATTCGAACTGATAGCGGCCGACCGAGATGAAGAGATATTTCTCGATCAGCTTGCCGAGCACGAAGCCGAGGATCAGCGGCGCGCGCGCCCAGCCATGCCGCTTCATCGTCCAGCCGATGAGGCCGAACGAAACCAGCACTACAAGATCGCCGAAGCTGAGCGAGCCCTGATAGGCGCCCACAAAGCACACCGCGAATACGGTCGGAATGAGGATGCCGGCCCGCAAGGTCGCGATCCGGGCGAGCGGATTGGCGGAGAGGAAGCAGACCCCGGCGCCCACCACATTGGCGAGCGCGAGGCTCCAAACCAGCGTGTAAGTGACGTCGAGCTGCGTATCGAGCAGTTTCGGACCCGGCGCAATGCCGTGGGCGAGAAAGGCGCCGAGCAGCAGCGCCATCGATGGCGAACCCGGCACCCCGAACGCAAGCGTCGGGATGAGGGCGCCGCCCTCGCGGGAGCAGTTCGCGGATTCCGCCGCGATCAGGCCGCGCACGTCGCCCTTGCCGAAGGTCTCCGAGGCGCCTTTGACCATGCGCGCGGCCGATCCGTAAGCGATCCAGTCGATCACGGCGGCGCCCATGCCGGGCACCGACCCAAGCACAACCCCCAGAAACGAGGAATTGAGGATCAGCTTCCAGTTCTGGATGACGTCGCGCACGCCGCGCATCTGTTCGCGGAACAGGCCGTCTAATCGCTGCGTCGAGCCCATATTGGTGCGCGCGATCGCCATGTCGATGAGTTCCGGCACCGCGAACAGGCCGAGCGCAATGCATTCGATCGGCACGCCGTCGTCAAGGTAAGTGCCGGCGATGTCATCGAAGGTCCAGCGCAACTGTCCTGACTGCGCTTCATCCCCGACCGCGGCAACCAATACGCCGAACAGCGCAACGATCAGCCCCTTGAGGATGTTGCCCTGGCTCACCGATGCGACGAGCGTAAGGCCGAGCACGCACACGGCGAGCAGCTCCGGCGTGCCGATCGCCAGCATGAATGGCCGCAGGATCGGGATCGAGACCGCCAGCAGAACGGCGCCGAACACGCCGCCGACGATCGACGAGCTGAACGAGGCGCCAAAAGCGCGTCCGGCTTCGCCGCGCTTCGCCATCGGGTGGCCGTCGAGCACTGTTGCGGCCGACCCGACCGCACCCGGCACGCCGAACAGGATTGCTGGAATCGTATCGGAGGTCGCCGTGACCGCCCACATGCCGATCAGGAAGGCGAGGGCCGTATGGGCGTCCATGGCATGGGTGAACGGGATCAGCAGAGCGAGGCCACCGAGGCCGCCGATGCCCGGCAGCATGCCGATGACGAGCCCGAGCCCGATGCCGGAGCAGATGATGGCGAAGCGCGCCGGGTCGAGCACGACCGCGAGCGCGCTGAGCGCATTGTCAATCAGCAAGGGCGCGTTCCGTCATGTGCTGAACGGGGGTCTGATGTCCCTCCGCGGGTCGTCGTCTCAATGCATAATACATAATCCGAAATGCCGACTCTACCGTCGAAGGCCTGACGCAATGAAAATCGTGATCCCCGACGACTACCAGGACATGGTCCACCTGCTGCCGAGCTACGCGCTGATCCGCCATCACGACGTGGTCCGCTATCGAACGCCCGCGCGCGACCTCGATCAGCTTCTGGAGCGACTGGAGGATGCAGACGTCGTGGTGGCGATCCGGGAGCGGGTGAATTTCTCCCGTGCGGTCCTGTCGCGCCTGCCGCGGCTCAGGCTCATCGCCCTCGTCGGCCGCAATGCCCGCACCATCGATTTCGCTGCGTGCACGGAGCTTGGCATTCCGGTCGCGACCGGCAAGAGCAACTCGCCGGTGGCGCCCGCGGAGCTGGCGATCGCCCTCATGGCGGCGTCGCGCCGCAACATCGCGCTCGAAGCCGAGCGCATGCGCCGGGGCGAGTGGCCGTGCACGCTGTCCCACCGTCTGCGCGGCTCGACGCTCGGCATTTTCGGGCTCGGCGCCATCGGCAGCCTGGTCGCGCAGGCAGGACGCGGCCTTGGCATGAACGTGCTGGTGTTCGGACAGGAGGGCTCGCGGGCGCGCGCCGCAACCGCAGGTTACGAAGCGGCGGCCGACAAGGCCGATCTCTTCGAACGGTCGGATGTGCTGTCGCTCCATGTGCGCCTCAATGCCGGCACTCGCGGCATCGTGGGCGCAGAGGACCTTGCCCGCATGAAGCCCACCGCGCTTCTCGTCAACACTGCCCGCGCCGAACTCATCGCGCCGGGCGCTCTCGTCGCGGCGCTGAAAGCCGGCCGTCCGGGTTATGCGGCGGTTGACGTTTACGAGGAAGAACCGGTCACGGGCGGCAATCACCCGCTCTTGAAAATGCCCAATGCGCTCTGCGTGCCCCATCTCGGCTGGGCCGAATGGGACAATTTCGATCTTTATTTCGGCGAGGCCTTTGAGCAGATCGTCGCCTTCGAGAAGGGCGAGCCGTTGCGGCTTGCGAACCCGGAAGTGAAAGCGAGGTGCAGGATGGGTTGAGCGAGAGCGAAACTTGCCAGAGCCTTCCAACGACGGGACTGATGGTGGGTTCCGCTTCGCTCAACCACGCTACGACGCTGCAAAAGTTACCCCAATTTCCCGACCTCCGCCTCAAGCAGCGTCCAGCACTTCGTCCCCAGCTTCTCCTTCCAGGTTGCGTAGACCTGCGTGAGCCGGGCGCGGAACGGCGCCTGGTCAACCTCATTAAAGATAAGGCCGGCGGCGGCGAGCCTGTCGCGGAGGCTTGCGTTGACATTACCCTGGTCGATGCGCTGCTGACGCACATATTTTGTTACGTTGCTCGTGATCACGTCCTTGATGTCGTCTCCCAGGCTGCGCCAAGTGGCAAGATGCGCCATCTGGTTGAAGCCGGACCACATGTGGTTCGTCATGCTGACGTATTTCACCACTTCGTAGATGCGGAAGTTCTCCAGGACGGCGAGCGGATTTTCCTGCGCCCCGACTTTGCCGTTTTTGAGCGAGTCGTAGATGAGATTGGCTGACGTGGTCACCGGCTCGGCGCCGAAAGCCTGGAAGGTGTCGAATATCATCTGTCCAGGCGGGACGCGGATTTTCACACCGGCAAGGTCGTCCGGCGTGTTGACCGGGCGCGCCACCGTGGTGACCTGGCGCATGCCGTTGTCGAAGCCCGCGACCGGGAAAAGATACATGCCCTTCGCGGCCATTTCCTCGCCCATATAGGCGCCGAGCGGGCCGTCGATCGCCTTGTGGGCCTCGGCCGCCGATCGGAACGCGAACGGCGCCTGCTGCACTTCCGCCATCGGCACCACCGTGCCGATAATGCCGCCCATCAAGGTGAAAAACTGGATCTCGCCGGCGATCAGCATTTTCAGCGCCGCCGGATCGCCGGCTGCGAGCTTGTTGTTTTCCGCGTAGACGGTGGTCTCCACGCGGCCGTTGGTCTCCTTACCGATCGCCTCCCACATGGCGACGAGATTCTTATGGAGCGTGCTCCTCTCCGACTGATTATGGTACTGCGTGAACTTGTAGTCGGCGGCCCGAACCGGCTTTACGATGATGGTTGTTCCGGCTGCCGCCGCTCCGGCGAGCAGCGCACGTCGCGTCCAGGGCGTCTTCATCGCGGTTCCTCCTGATCCGGCCTCGCGGTGTCTTATAGCCCCGATTGAGCCAAGCGAAATCCGAGGCCGGCCCGTCCGTGCGGCAATGCCGTTCCCGGGGCGCAGCAGTGTAGCGGAGGCGGCTGCAGTTGACGATAGGGCGACGAGCACGTGACGAGTATCATCGTCAAGGCGCGTTCTCACCTTTGCGGATCGTAGCCGCATGTAGCGAAGCGAGATGCGGGGCCAACCGTTCCCGGATTTCGCTTCGCGCGCTACGGGACGTTCGCAAAGCAATTTCCTTCGGAAACGCCCGCGAAAATTTGCTATGATTTTGCAGACCAAAAACAGGCACAGGGTTGGCGCAAAGGGGGAATCCATGGGTTTGAGCGCAGTACGGCCGTTCCTCGCCTTCGCATTGATGGCGGCGGTGCTTCTGTCACCAGCCTTCGCCCAGCAAGCGTCTCCGCAGAAACAACCTGCGGTCAAGGATTACTACCAGCGTTCACTTGCGACCTACGAGTTTCGCAAGGCCGCACAAAGCGGACCGGAACGCGGCCGGGAGATCTTTTATTACAAGTGCTGGTTCTGCCACAATGAATTCACCAAGAACGCTCCGCAGCTTGCAGGGCTGTACCAGCGCGGCACGCTGCTCTCCGGCCTGCCGGTCAACGACGGCACCGTGAAGGATCGCATCCGCAACGGCGGCGCCGGCATGGCGGCCTACAAGTATACCCTCAGCGAAGAGGATTTGAACGACCTCGTAAGCTTCGTGCGCGAGAAGTGCTGCTGGGATTCCGACGCTCCGCCGCTCAATCCCCGCTATCAGGCGCACTAAGATGGGGCCGCTTGTCCCCTCTCCCGCTCGCGGGGGGAGGGTTTGGGGGAGCGGGCACACAGCATGGCGCCGAACCGCCGCAGTGCCCCTCGCTGCCCTCCGCCGCGCGCGGGGAAGGGCACAAGAGGACAGGCCTGCGTAAACTAAACAAGATAGACGATGAGATTCATTGGGAGGAACATCATGTCCACAGGCACACGCGGCGCCGCCCGGCTGATCGCAATCTTTGGATTTGCGCTTGCCGCGCTTCCTCTCAACGCAGCGCCTGCGCGCATGACCGGCGGCCCCCAGGGCGTAGTAAAATCCGCCAAAGGCGAATTGCTCGAAGGCGTCATGGTGCAGCTCATCGCCGGGAAGAATGCGGTGCGCACCACCGTCTACAGCGATGCCGACGGTCGGTATGAATTCCCACTGCTCGAGCCCGGCACCTATACGCTGCGCATTGCGCGGCCGCGGGAGTTTCGTCCGTTCGTGAAGGAGGGCGTCGACATCAAGGGCGCAACGCCGCTCGCCGATATCGTACTCGATTATGTGACTGACCAGGACAACTTGCCGCCGCTGCCGGAGATTGCGGCGCAGATGACCGGATCGGAATGGCTGCTCAGCCTCTCCGGCACCGGCGCGGAAAAGAAGCTGCTCACGAACAACTGCAACTGGTGCCACTCCTACCAGCAGATCTTCCGCAACCGCTATGACGAGGAAGGCTGGCGCAAGATCGTCTATCGCATGATCCACGGCGCCGGCTCGCCGCTGATCAACATCAACGAGCGCGGCCGCTGGGGCAACGACGAAGAGCCCCGCCTGGTCAAATGGCTCGCCTCAGTGCGCGGGCCGGACGCGAGCGACCCGCCATTCCTCATGCTGCCGCGTCCGCAGGGCCGCCAGACCCGGGTCGTCATCACCGAATACGAGTTGCCGCGGCTTGAGCCGGCGACCCACGACGTGACCGGCGATTCCAAAGGCAACCTCTGGTACTCGACGCACCGCAGTTCCTATATCGGCCGGCTCGATCCCGTGACTGGCGTCGTGAAGGAATTCCACATCCCGCCGGTCCCCGCCGGCGTTCTCCCCGGCACCCATTGGATCTATGCAGACAAGAACGACATCATCTGGGGTTCCGAGAACTGGGCCCACAGCATCTGGCGATTAGACCCCAAGACGGAGGAGTTCACCCGCATTCCCTGGAAGGTGCGCGAGCCGCTCAACACGCCGATGGGCGGCAATTATGCGATCGATCCCGAAGGCTTCATCTGGAAGGCGCGCGAGCGCAAGGTCACCAAGGTGGCGGCCCTCACGGGCGAGCCCGTGATAAGCTACGTACTCAAAAAATTCGCCGGCACCTATGGCAGCGCCATGAGCCGCGACGGCCGCTATTTCGGCGGCGGCGCCTGGCCGCGCGACGGGGTCGTGGTGGTGGATACGCAGACAGCGGAAGTGTTCGAGCCCGACACCTCGCCGCGCTCGGGCCCGGCGCGGGGCGAATTCGACCGCGACAATAATTATTGGGCCGGCGGCCGCGGCGGGCAGCTCATCAAGTTCGATATCAAGGAGAAGCGCATTCACGAATACCCGCTGCCGACGCCCTATGCTTCCATGTATTCGGCTCAAACCGACAAGAACGGCGAGGTGTGGGCTGGCGAAATGCATTCGGGCCGCTATCTGCGCTTTGACCCGAAGACCGTGAGCTTCACCGAATACGTGCTGCCCGAGCCCTACGGCATCGACCGCGAAACCTGGATCGACAATTCGACCGATCCGGTGACGGTGTGGTATGTGGACCACGAGGGATGGCTGGTGCGCATTCAGCCGAAAGATTAGGGGCGAGACTTCTCGGCAATAAGCCCGTGGGCGAAGGCGCGCTCACTCGAAATTGACAGCTTGGGAATTTTTCACGGATGACGACTTGGGTGCGCGGTTTCCATCGCACTGTCCCCGCCGTCACCGCGCCCGTCGCCTTGACGGACGACGACTTGGGTGCGCTGTCCCCATCGCACCCGGCATAATGTCTCAGCACTCATGGAGATTGCAGGCGGGCACGCTTCGCTCTGAGCTTGTCGAAGAGCGACCCGTCCTACGCGTGATTCGGGTCCGCTGAACTCGACGTGAACGGCGGCGCAGATTCTCCCGGCTCAACGTCCCACCCGGCCTCCTCCTGAGCGAGTTCGACCCATCTCTTCGCGATCCGAACCAAATCGCCCCGGTATTGCTTGTCGATGTGCGCCGCCATAGCGAGACACCTGGCCGCACGATCAAGGTAGAATTCGCATTCCGATTTCATGTTCCACGCTTGTGCTTGTGGCAAGAGCTCAAAGCTGGATTCCAGTTTGCTCAACGCCAGCGCATTCCAGTTCAGCGTTCGAAAAGAGGAATGGCCGAGCCGGTGGGCGAGGCCAAGCGTTGGGCAGACGCATAGACAACTGGCCGACTCTTCCTTTGAACACAAGATTCCCGGCGAAATTGCGTAAGCGATACGCCCAATGTCGGCCGCAATCGGCTGCGGCGGAACCGGGCGGAACTGCGCCGCATGCGTGCGGCCGAAGGATCAACTGCGTGCGAGCGGCGCGGCTTTCTATGTCCGTTGCGTCGTTCGCTCGGTGGTCCTTGCATTGTGGCGGCTCAGGGGCCTTTAATCATGGCGAGGCGCCCCCTTCGCTGCAAGCAGGCGGGCGGTCGCCGAACAACACTCCCCGCTCGCGCGGGGAGCGCTCGAACCGCGCCCTCAAAGGGCAACGTTTCAACGGGAGGACTCAATTGATGCTCACAAAAGCCGGCTTCGTAGCGGGCGCCGTCGCGCTCGCTCTCACGCCCTGCGCGTCGAACGCCCAGGTCCAGATGCAGCGCGACATCACCTGGAAACTGGGGCTCGCGATTGCCGAGGGCGCCATCGAGGAATGCGCAAAGACAAACGTTCCCATCTCGGTGGCGGTGGTGGACCGCGCCGGCCGCGTGCGCATCTTCATTGCATCCGACAATCCATCCCCGCACAATTTCGAGCTGGCGCGGCGCAAGGCTTATACGGCGCGCACGTTCCGCCGGCCGTCGCTCGAATGGGCGCAGCGGACAAAGGACGGAGCGGATCTCGCGGCACAGCGCCAGCTTGCCGACGTGATCGCGCTGGGCGGGGGCGTTCCCATTAACGTCGGCGACGACACGATCGGAGCCGTGGGGGTGAGCGGATCGAGCCAGACCGGCGATGAGGCCTGCGCCAAGGCCGGCATTGCCAAGGTCGCCGACCAGCTCAAACCTTGAGCGGCGTTCGCCTTGTTACATTGGCCTTGCGGTCATCGCCCTCTCCGAAGTCGCGGGAGGGCACTGACACGCACGGGTCAGTCTCAGTCGAAAACATCCGACAACCGGCGGCGCCCGGTTGGCCGCGGCTATTTCCTGGGCGGCAGCGGCATCGGGCCCAGCAGATAGCCGGGCGGATCATTGGGCAGGATGAATTGGGTCTGGCCGTTGATGATCGGACTATGCTGAGTCTCGGTGCAAACTGAGTCGCCGACGAAGGTGTCGGGCGGAAGACGCCGATAGCGGCGGTTGACATGCCATGGCGTCGCAAACGCGACCGGATCCTCAATCGTCATGTCGTTCTCCAAGGTGTCCCTGTCGATGAGGCGCATGCGCTCGATCAAGTGGACCTGGTTGCTGTGGGGCGCGCCGGTGCGGTCATAAGGCGTATCCCCGCGCATGCTCACGGTGTCGACCACCAGCGTGTCGCCTTCCCAATGTCCGATCGAGTGGCCGGTCCAGGTATCGAAGCGCTCCTCGACCGGCAGATGGTCCCGGCCGTCGGTATAGATGCGGCGAAGCTGCGGCCCGTATTCCCAGATGATGTAGGTTATTTCCGGCGTTACGACAAATTCGAGCGGCCCGGGAATGCCGCCCATCAGGCGCGGCATGCCGTGGGGCAGGCAGTTGGTGATCGGGTCGGTGAAATAGCCAGCGAGCGTGTGATCGAGCTTGGCCTTGTAGATCGCCTCCCATTCGGCATTGTAGGGCGGATGTTCGCGGTCGCCCGGCTGCTGCGCGTTGTTGCCTTTGGGGTCGGCGGTGGCAGGGTCGAAGATCAATCCGCCCACCGGGTTCCACAGGCCCGACCAGTTCGGCAAGGTCGCCATCACCTTGGCGCGCTCGGCCTGCGTCAGGCCAAAGGGAGTGACGCCGTACTGCTCGGAGAAGGCGGGCGCACTCAAGCATGCCGTCAGCATGGCCGCCGAAATCAGCAGCGCAGCCGCCCGGCTGCGGCGGCGTCCCCGGTGCATCATGTGTCCGTTCGTCGCGTTCGCGATCATCGAATCCTCCCCGGTCACGGTTGATGGGCGCCCGATCGTAGCCTGGATGGAGGGAAGCGCAATCCCGCTCACCCGGCGCCAGCCAGCCTAACTGGGCGGCCATCGAAGTGCGACGCCGCGAGCCCCGGATTGCCCTTCGCTCCATCCGGGCTACCAACGCGGCTGGTCAGTTCGCCGGCGCCGACGCAGGGATCAGGCCCGGCCGAGGGGTTGTACGCCGTCTCGATTACTTAAAACGCGTTCTCAAACCGCGGCGGCCGATCGGGCGAACCGTCGCAGCGGCGCGGGCTGCCGTTCTCGCGGGCGCGTATACGCTCAGGCCTCATTCGATACGTTGATGATTGATCTCAAAAGTTCATACGCCACGTCGGCTTCATCCACGCGAGCAAGCAGAATTCTTTTCTCGTCGGCCACTTTACGGCCCGTGTCAGCAGCTTTTTCAGCGGCCCGCAGGGCTTGGCGCTGCAGCCGCAATTGATAGAGAAAAAAACCGGCTTCAACCGCAACAACGGTTAGAAATACAATGGTGAACAGCGTCACCCTGGGATCAAAATACTCCCCAGCCAATTGCAATATGTTTTTATATTGATGCACTGCATCGAGAGCGCCGGCGTCATTCACGCGCTGAACGGCTTCCCCTATTGCGAAGCCGTATCCGGCGAAGAAACATGCAAACAATGTGCGCCAAACGATCGGGCGGTCCAGCTTCTTCAGCATGGATGGTTCTCAATGGAGCGCCGCAGCGGCCACAACCTCAAAGGCTTGCGCCGCGGACGTCTCGGCCCGTGCGCCTTCCCCCATGCCCACAAGAGCGGATTAAATCAGATTATCGGGACGCTGAAAGTGGCCCTCCGCTGATTGTCGCGAATGTGTGACAAACTTGGCACACATCGGTCCCTTTGAGGCCGCGAGCACGTTCCAAAAGTGGTATCAAAATGGCGCCGTTTGCCCTTTACGGGAAAATCATTGGGTCTGAGCGCATGGCATTTCGACGGATGCCCAAAAGAGGGCGGCGGCCCAACAGGTGCTAATCACAACCTGTCCCCGATTTCAGGGCTCGCCAAGGGTGCACCCGGCCACGCCCTAACTATCGGGATAACAAATCATGCTGCATCGCAGGCGGGCCCCGGAGAGCTTCCGGTAGCACCCTGCACTTTTCTGGCCCCTTCACCGCTGGACACGAAGCCTGTGGAAGCACGATGGGATTGTGTTTGCCCGCGAGATCGCATTTGCAGTTTTCAGTTCTCAGGCATGCCAGGGTCGGCCGGCGTATTGGAGGCATCGATCTTTATTTTGAAAGCAGGTTTGCAGAACCGCGCATTTGCTGCGTCCGTGAGGAATAAGGACGGAACCACATACTACTATACGGAAAATCCGCCAGAGTTTAGCTTGAGCGTTCAAAATATCACGCTGCAATGCAAGCCACAATTATAAATTCACCTTGTCCTGCGATGACATGTATCGTCACGTGTCATTTCCCCGAATCCCGGCGCACTTCACATATTCAGCACGCGCCCATAGGCGTCGAGCACGGCTTCCCCCATCGTTTCCGACAGCGTCGGATGGGGGAAGACCGTGTGCATCAGCTCTTCCTCGGTGGTTTCCAGGTTCATCGCCACCACGTAGCCCTGGATCAGCTCCGTTACTTCGACGCCGATCATGTGGGCGCCGATGAGCTGGCCGGTGACCTTGTCGAAGATCACCTTGACGAGGCCCTGGTCCTCGCCGAGCGCAATCGCCTTGCCGTTGCCCACGAAAGGAAAACGGCCGACGCGCACGTCGAGCTTTTTGTCTTTGGCGGCAGCTTCGGTGAAGCCGACTGAGGCGATTTGCGGGGCGCAATAGGTGCAGCCGGGAATCTTGAGCTTGTCCAGCGGATGCGGCTTGAGGCCCTTGATGGCCTCGACGCAGACGACGCCTTCATGCTCCGCTTTATGGGCCAGCATCGGCGGACCTGCAACGTCGCCAATGGCATAAATGCCAGGAACATTGGTACGGCCATAACCATCGATCGCGATCGCGCCGCGGTCAATCTTGACGCCGAGCCTTTCGAGACCGAGATTTTCCACATTGCCGGTGACCCCGACCGCCGAAATGACGCGCTCGACGGTGAGCGTTTGCATGCCGCCTTTGCCGTCGTCGATGGTGGCGGTGACGCTGTCGGCCTTTTTGTCGAGCCGCGTCACCGTGGCACCGGTGAAAATCTTGATGCCTTGCTTCTCGAACGCCTTGCGGGCGAGGCCGGCGATTTCAGCGTCCTCGACCGGCAGGATCTGCGGCAGCACCTCGACTACGGTGACCTCGGCGCCGAATGAGCGATAGAACGATGCGAACTCGATGCCGATCGCGCCGGAGCCGATCACCAGCAGCGACTTCGGCATGCGCTCCGGAACCATGGCTTCGAAATAGGTCCACACCAGCTTCTGGTCCGGCTCGAGGCCGGGCAGCATCCGCGGCCGCGCCCCGGTGGCGATGATGATGTGCTTGGCCTCATAGGCGCCTGGCCCGAGCGAACCTTTGGGGGCTTCGGCGCTGGCAGGCTTGACGGTCACCTTGCCGGGCGCGTCGATTGCGGCCTCGCCCCAGATCACCGACACTTTGTTCTTCTTCATAAGGAAGCCGACGCCGTCATTGAGGCGCTTCGATACGTTGCGTGAGCGTTTGACGACGGCTGTGGCATCGTAGGAGACGTTCTCCGCCGCGAGCCCATAGTTCCTGGCGTGCTGCATATAGTGGAAGATTTCCGCTGAGCGGAGCAGCGCCTTGGTGGGGATGCAGCCCCAGTTGAGGCAGACGCCGCCCAGATAGGCGCGCTCGATGACCGCCGTCTTGAAGCCGAGCTGCGCGGCCCGGATCGCCGTCACATAGCCGCCGGGTCCCGAGCCGATGATGATGATGTCGAAGGATTCCGCCACTCTGATCTCCGCTCTCGTTTGGCCGTCCGGAAATGCTGCGCCGACCGCCGACGCTGTAGCCCGGATTGAACGCAGCGAAATCCGGGGTCAGGCTATCACATGGTTGCCGGCGCCCCGGGTTTCGCTGGCGCTCAACCCGGGCTACACAAGCATCGCGGTCGGACTCTCGACATAAATCTTGAACGCCGCCAGCAATTCTGCGCCGAGCGCGCCGTCGACAGCGCGGTGATCGGTCGACAGCGTCACCTTCATTTGCGTGGCAACAGCGATCTTGCCGTCGCGCACCACCGCGCGTTCAACGCCTGCGCCGACCGCGAGAATCGTTGCGTGGGGCGGGTTGATGACGGCTGAGAATTCCTCGATGCCGTACATGCCGAGATTCGAGACGGCCGACGAACCGCCCTGGTATTCCTCGGGCTTGAGCCTGCGCGCCCGGGCGCGTGCGGCGTAATCCTTCATCTCGGCTGAGATGGCCATCAGCGATTTGGTCTCCGCCTTGCGGACCACCGGCGTGATGAGACCGCCGGGGATTGCGACAGCGACACCGATGTCTGCGTGCTTGTGCTTGAGCATGGCGGTCTCGGTCCAGGTCACGTTGGCGTCTGGAACCTTGATGAGCGCCAGCGCCAGCGCCTTGATGACGAAGTCGTTGACGGAGAGCTTCCACGCCGGCTTGCCGTCTGGCCCTTTCGGCGCCGTCACGTTGATATCTTCGCGCGCCGACAGAAGCTTATCGAGCGTGCAGGAGATTGTGAGATAGAAATGCGGGATCGTCTGCTTCGCCAGCACGAGGCGCTGGGCGATGATCTTGCGCATGTTGTCGTGGGGAAGGACCTCATAGGAGCCGGGCTCGAACAGCGCACGGATCTTCTCGTCTGAAGGCGCCTGCACCGGCGCAATGCCGGGGGCAGCAGGGGCCGGAGGAGCAGTCGGAGGAGGCGCACGCAATGCGACCCCGCCTGCCTTCGCGGCTTCTACATCATGCGCGATGATGCGGCCGCGCGGCCCGGTGCCGGCAATGCGCGCGATATCGAGGCCGGCCGCCTTGGCAAGGCGGCGCGCGAGCGGCGAGGCGAAGATGCGGCCCCGACCATTGCCGGCAGGCGCTGGCGCGGCCTGTGCCGTAGGCATGGATGGACTTGGCGCCGGAGGCGGAGATGGCTGTGGCGGAGATGGCGGCGGCGCTGCGGCCGGCTTCGGCGCGGGCGCCGCTGGGCCTGATACACCCGGCTTTGCCGCAGGGGCGGGTGCGCCGGCCGCGGCCGCTTTCACATCCTCTCCTTCCGCGGCCAGCACCGCGATGGGCGCGTTCACGGCGACGTCCGCGGCGCCCTCGGGGACCAGAATTTTGGCCAATACGCCTTCATCGACGGCCTCATATTCCATGGTGGCCTTGTCGGTCTCGATCTCCGCCAGAATGTCGCCGGCCTTGACCTGGTCGCCCTCCTTCTTGAGCCACTTGGCGAGGTTTCCCTTCTCCATGGTGGGAGACAGCGCGGGCATCAGAATGTTGATCGGCATCGATCCGCCTTTTGGGGTTTGGCACGCGCGCCCCTGCGTCGCGCGGCGTTTCTGGCAGAGGGTTTCGATTTGGATTGCGACTGAACCTGCCGCTTGCTGCGCGACAGGGCCGATTTCGCTGGCCTGGCAGACTTGCTGCCTTTCCGCGTATGCCGTGCTGCGCTCGCCCCCAACCCGGGGAACGAGTGCATGAACGAGTCCACGATGGCGTCGGTCGCCTTGGCTTCCGTGAACTTACCCTCCGCTGCGTGGAGCGATGCAAGCCGCCGTGCAACATCGGCGAGCACCCATCCCCAAGGCCCCGGACCCGGGAAAGCGGCAACGCGCGCCATGATGAAAAGCTCTTCATCGACTACGGCGGCGCGCAGCAGCTCTACGCCGCCCTTGTCCAAAGCATCATTGGAAATCGGCAGGGCGTCATAGATCGGGTTATTGCTGATGGACGCCATCAAGGATCTCAGTTCGCCCCCGCGCCGGCCACCCCGCAGGGCAACGCGTCCGGTCGGGCTTGAAGCCTCGCGTCACCGGTAACAAACCGCCTTCACGGCGGTGACCACCTCGGCCACCGAAGGCAGCGCCAGCTTTTCAAGGTTCGCCGCATAGGGCATCGGAACATCCTTGCCGGACACCCGGGCAACAGGGGCGTCGAGGTAGTCGAAGGCCTGTTCCATCAGCCGTGCGGAGATCTCGGCCCCGACGCCCGATTGCTGCCAGCCCTCCTCCACCACCACGCAGCGGCCGGTCTTCTCGACCGAGCGGATGATGGTCTCGGTATCCATCGGCCGCAGCGTGCGCAGATCGATGATTTCGACGCTGATGTTCTCCTTCTCAAGTTCTTCGGCAGCCTTAAGAGCGTAGGTCATTCCCATCGACCATGCCACGATGGTGACGTGCTCGCCTGCCCGCGCGATCCGCGCTTTGCCGATCGGCACGAGATAGTCCTCGTGCTTGGGCACAGGGAAGGAGTGGCCGTAGAGAATTTCATTTTCGAGGAACACGACCGGATTGGGATAGCGGACGGCAGACTTGAGCAGGCCCTTGGCATCGGCCGCCGTGAAGGGGGCAATCACCGTGAGACCGGGTACGTGCGAATACCATGCCGAATAATCCTGGCTGTGCTGGGCGGCGACACGCGCTGCTGGTCCATTGGGGCCACGGAACACGATCGAGCAGGCCATCTGGCCGCCCGACATGTAGAGGGTCTTGGCGGCAGAGTTGATGATCTGGTCCATCGCCTGCATGGCGAAATTGAAGGTCATGAATTCCACGATTGGCTTGAGGCCCGCCATCGCGGTGCCGACGCCAAGCCCGGCAAATCCGTGCTCGGTGATGGGCGTGTCAATCACGCGGGTGGGCCCGAACTCCTGCAACAGGCCCTGCGTCACCTTGTAGGCGCCCTGGTATTCGGCAACTTCCTCGCCGATAACGAAAACGTCAGGATCGCGGCGCATCTCCTCCGCCATGGCGTCGCGTAATGCTTCGCGCACTGTCATGGTGACCATTTCAGCGTCCGCCGGCACTTCGGTTTCGGGCGTGGCGACCGGCTGCCGTGGCGTTGCGAAGGCCTCTACGACCTTGGCTAAGGTCGCGGCTACCCCCGGCTTGGCCTGCTCCGGGAGCGCGGGTGCCTCGCCCGCCCTTATCGCAATGAAGGAGGAAGAAGCGGGCGACACGCCCGTGCTCCCAGGCGAAGGAGGGGGTGGGGGCACGGCATCCTCGGCCTTTGGCGGGACCGCGGCGGCGAGCGGTCCATTCAATGCCTTCGCGTCTTCGCCGTCAGACAGGATTACGGCGATCGGCGTATTCACGGCGACGTCGGCGGTGCCCTCGGGAACGAGAATCTTCCCCAGTGTCCCTTCGTCCGTCGCCTCGACTTCCATGGTGGCTTTATCGGTCTCGATCTCGGCTATGACGTCGCCCGATCTGATGCGATCGCCTACTCCTTTCACCCATTTGGCAAGGTTGCCCTTCTCCATCGTGGGGGAAAGCGCAGGCATCAACACCTGGATCGGCATGGCTGTTCTCGGGATGGCTAACTCTGCAGGCTTCAGCGCACCACGTCGGTCCAAAGCTCAGCCGGATCGGGCTCCGGCTCATGGGCGGCAAATTCGGCCGCTTCGTTGATGATTTTGCGCACTTCCGCATCGGTTCGCTTGAGCTCGTCCTCGCTCGCCCGGCCGGTGGCGAGCAGGCGCGCACGCACTTGCTCGATCGGATCGCGTTCGGTCCGCACTTTTTCGACCTCTTCGCGGGTCCGGTATTTTGCCGGATCCGACATGGAGTGACCGCGGTAGCGGTAAGTCAACATCTCCAGAATGATCGGTCCGTTGCCGTCGCGGCACCACTTCACCGCCCTTTCGGCGGCCGCCTTGACTGCGCGTACGTCCATGCCGTCCACCTGCTCGCCCGGTATATTGAAAGACAGGCCGCGCTTGGAAAAATCGACCTGGGCGGATGCGCGGGTCACCGCCGTGCCCATGGCATAGCGGTTGTTCTCGATCACATAGACGACCGGGAGCTTCCACAGCTCCGCCATGTTGAAGCTTTCGTACACCTGGCCCTGATTTGCAGCGCCGTCGCCGAAATAGGTCACACATACGTTGCCGTTCTGCCGGTAACGATTGGCAAAGGCAATGCCGGTGCCGAGCGAGACCTGGGCGGCGACGATGCCATGGCCGCCGTAGAAATTTTTCTCGATGCTGAACATGTGCATCGAGCCGCCTTTTCCTTTGGAATAGCCGCTGCGCCGGCCCGTCAATTCGGCCATGACGCCCTTCGGGTCCATCCCGCAGGCCAGCATATGGCCATGATCGCGGTAGCCGGTGATGACCTGATCGCCAGGTTTGAGCGCAAGCTGCGTGCCGACAACCACCGCCTCCTGTCCGATATAGAGGTGGCAGAAGCCGCCGATCAGTCCCATGCCGTACATCTGGCCCGCCCTCTCTTCGAACCGGCGGATCATCAGCATGTCGCGGTAGACGCGAAGCTCGACTTCCTTGGGAAGATCGGGAGGCGCTTGGGCGAAGCCGTCGCCTGACGGGCCGCTGACCCTCGTCTCGGACGTCGTGGCAGGAATGGCGGCTTGCTTCTTAGTCTTGGCGAGACCCATAAAATCCTCGGGCAGGAGTCTTGTTCACCTCCCCATAGCGTAAAATGCACGCTCGCGAAAGCGCCGCCCCACAACAACTTTCAGCGATGCTTAACCATGATGGTGACCTCATGCGGATCCAGATAGTTGAGTAGCTCTCGCGCGCGCTCGTCAAGCATGTCGGGGTCGATGCGGTCGGCCCTGAGGAGCGCCACTCGGCGCTCCCACCAGGCCCGCTCCGCCCTGACGCGCTCGACCTCGTTCGCCAGGTCGGCGATCTCATGCTCAAGTTCTTGGCGCGCGTTGATGCCATTCTTTCCCGTGTAGGCGTTGACGCCGAAATAACCTATGAACAGCGCCGCCACGGCGTAAAGGCCGAGCGCCGTCAAAAATGCGCGAATCCGCGGGCGAATAACCATCGCCCATTTGTGCTGCCGGTGCGGTTAATGCGCTCCTAACGCGGGGGACGCAGAAAAGCCGCAGGAAAACAGGGCCTTGCTGTGAATCAGTTGGATGCAGCAAGCCCTTTGACGGCCGCCCGGCCCCCGTAGCGCGCCTGCGGCCCCAAGTTCTGCTCGATACGCAGAAGCTGGTTGTATTTTGCAGTGCGATCCGAGCGGGCCAGCGATCCCGTCTTGATCTGTCCACAATTGGTGGCGACCGCGAGATCCGCAATAGTGGCGTCCTCGGTCTCACCGGAACGGTGCGACATAACGCAACTATAAGCCGCCTTGTGGGCCATCTCGACCGTTGCGAGCGTTTCGGTCAGCGATCCGATCTGATTGACCTTGACGAGGACCGAGTTGCCGAGGCCGCGCCGGATCCCCTCGGCGAGACGCCGCACATTGGTGACGAAAATATCATCGCCCACCAGTTGGCATCGCGCCCCTATTGCATCGGTCAAGGCTTTCCAGCCGTCGAAATCATCCTCCGCCATGCCATCCTCGATCGACACGATCGGGTAGCGCCGCACCAGCTCGGCAAGATATTTCACCTGCTCATCGATGGTCCGGACTTGTCCTTCGCCTTCATAATGGTAGGCGCCGTCCTTAAAAAACTCGGTTGCGGCTGGGTCGAGCGCAAGAACGATATCCTCCGCCGGCCGGTAGCCGGCCGCTTCGATTGCCTTCATGACGAATCCAAGTGCAGCGTCGGCGGACGGCAGGTTCGGGGCGAATCCGCCTTCATCGCCCACATTGGTGTTGTGCCCGGCATCGCGCAGCGCTCGTTTGAGCGTCTGGAACACCTCGACGCCCATGCGCAGCCCCTCAGCGAAGTTTTCGGCGCCGACCGGCATGATCATGAATTCCTGGAAATCGATCGGATTGTCCGCGTGCACGCCGCCGTTGACGATGTTCATCATCGGCACCGGCAGCGTACGGGCCGCGGACCCGCCGACATAGCGGTACAGCGGCAGCCCGCTCGCCTCGGCAGCCGCTTTGGCGGTCGCAAGCGAAACCCCAAGGATCGCATTAGCGCCAAGCCGCGCCTTGTTGGGCGTGCCATCAAGGTTAATCAGGGTCTCATCAATCTTGACCTGGGCCTCGGCATCCATGCCGCCGATGGCATCGAAAATCTCGCCGTTGACGGCGTCGACTGCCATGCGGACGCCCTTGCCGAAGTAGCGCTTCTTGTCGCCGTCGCGCAGCTCGACGGCCTCATGAGCCCCGGTCGAGGCCCCGGACGGCACCGCTGCGCGGCCAAGGCTGCCGTCCTCCAGCACAACGTCGACTTCGATAGTGGGATTGCCGCGGCTATCGAGAATTTCGCGTCCGATGATATCGACGATGGCGGTCACATGAGACTCCCGGTTGTTGAACATCGTGCGCGGCTTCTACAGGATTAAGCCCAGAGCGAAAAGCGTGACCCGGCCCCTTGGTTCCCGCACGCGTCCCCTGCTGGGGCGCTACAAGCGCCGTCCGTCCAGCATTCCCTGCTGTAAGGGCGACCCATGTGGTCGCCCTGGCGCCCGTGGATGTTACGGGCGGTTTAGATTTGGTTCTTGCTCCGGAGGCGACCACAAGGGTCGCCTCTACAACCTCCCTGCTTCTGCACGAATCTCCTCTCGTCAATGATGGTGCGTATCATGGTGCGCGTCGTGGGCGGACGCGGCTGACGTGGCGCCTGCGGCCTCGACCGCGAAATCCACATCGACGTCGCCCGCCTTCTCGAACTTCAGCGTTGCCTTGAACGGCTTGCCGCGTTGCACCGGCTGTTTGAGGTCCGTCATCATGATGTGGAGCGAGCCGGGCTTGAGCTCGACTGTTTCGCCGGGCTTTATCTCCAATCCCGACGTAAGCGGCCGCATCTTCATGACGCCATTGTCCATGCTCATCTCATGAACCATGAACCCGCCTGCGACGGGCGTGGAGCCGCCGACGAGCCGATCCGGCTCGCTGCCAGTGTTCCTGATTGTCATGTAACCAACCGCGACCTTCCCCCCTTTGGGGACGGCTCGCGACCACGGGCTGTCGATCTCGAGTGAACCCGCCTTGTAGTCGAGCGCGGTCGCGACGCCGCCCGATGCGGACGCCGCGATAAGGCTTGCGACGAGAATGCCGAGCTTCTTCATGGTGCTGCTCCGATATTGCGTGGTGATCACGCGGGACGCGGCGCCGTTGATCGGCCGTGCCCGCAAGCTTCCGATAAAGTGATGAGGCGGCTTACGGCCGCCGCGCGCTATGCGACCAGGGAGGACCGCGGGGCAGCGCGCTCGCGTTGACCGTGGCAGCGGGCAATCGCCACGCTTTGAATGACCACGACAGCATCGCGAACGTAATCGTGTGAGATTGCAATGTCGCCGCCGGTGCGTCGATGTAGGCCGCACCGGCGAGGCAGAAAATGCAATGGCTGTCGGCGCCAGGGCTCTCCGGCGCGCTGCCCCCCGGCGTACCGCCATCGTGGCGGCACAATTCAAAGCCGGCGGCAGTGTCGGCGGGATCGGCTGCGGCGAGCCGGGCGCCCGCCAAAGTGAGCGCGATGCCCTGCAGGATGAGCGCAAAGATGAGGACGCACGCGGCGAGCCGCTGCCGCCCGCTCCTCGTACACTTCGCCAACCGATCCATGCCGGACCCCGTTTGCGGTAAAATACAGGCGTGACGACATGGGGCGCAAACGTTATTTGTGCAGAACCAGTATCGGCCCCTTCGCTTTGTATCGCCGTGTCGCGCAGATGCCACATAAGCCCGTCCGCCTTGAACAATCGAGCCGCAAGCCCGTCCACCTCGGCCAACCGAGCAAGATACCGGCTTCGCCGGAAGAAGCCGTGCTCGATCGCGTCCCCAACCCGCATTCCGACACCAACTACGTGGCGCGTTTCACGTTTCCAGAATTCACCACCATGTGCCCGGTCACCGGGCAGCCGGACTTCGCGATTCTTGTGATCGATTATGTGCCGAACCTGTTCCTCGTCGAGTCCAAGTCCTTGAAGCTTTATCTCAACAGCTTCCGCAATCACGCCGCGTTCCATGAAGATTGCACGGTCACGATCGGCAAACGCCTGTTCGCGCACCTTAAGCCGCGCTGGTTGCGGATCGGCGGCTATTTCCATCCCCGCGGCGGCATGCCGATCGACGTATTCTGGCAGGCCGGCCGGCAGCCGCGCGATGTGTGGGCGCCCGACCAGGGCGTGCGCGGCTATCGGGCGCGGGAGTAGCAGAGACACTTGGGACCGGGAAGGTTAGGATGAGGAGCTAGTTGAGCGCTTCCGAAATTCGAAGCATATGGAGCCCGCCCGGAAGGCCGCGTTTACTGGCCCAAGTTGAGGTCTCCAATTGATAGGTTTCATGGAATCGCTGAACTAGGATTCGGTGAATAACAGGGATGGGGTCGTCTCACCGCACGGACTCGCGGCCCCTCGCCGCAAGCGGGGAGGGGAAGTTGGCTCCGCCTGCGTCCAATAATTGAAGCGATTATTTCGCGGAAGCCGGCGCTATTGAACCTAATCCGCGGCTGAACGACCAACTCGCAAGGCAAGGAGGGAGGGTTCACGCCGGCCCTTCCTGCCCCCCGGGAGCATTGAATGCCGCTTCGGAACGTCATGATGGGCTCGACGGGACCGGACGTGAAGGCGGTCCAGCAAGGCCTGAACAAGCACTGTGGACGCACCGTATTGGTCGACGACGGAATTTTCGGCACAAACACAGACAGGGTGGTGAGGCGGTTCCAAACCGAAAAGAAGCTGGCGCCTGACGGAATTGTCGGCCCGATTACGCGGTCGGCGCTGTTTCCTCTGGTTGGGGCAACGATCAATTTCTGGGGGCAGCGCGCCCAGCGCGCGCCCGTGCCGAACACCCTGTCGATGCGAAATCCTGGCGGCGCGAACCTGATCCTTGGGTTCGGCATCCCGTTTCCGATCCCAATCCCGCTGCCGATTCCGCCTGGATTGTTGAGCGGCGACGTCGCGAACGATTCGATCACGCCGGCTGGAGCGACCGATCCGGTGCCTGTCCCCAAAGTTGCCACGCCGCCGGGCACCAGGATCGTTGTCGAGTGGCAGCAGATCTCACAGACCCAAAGGCAGTTCGACGGATTATTCCGCAATCCGCAGGATTCGTTCGCCATCGGATTCCAGAGCGTATTCAAACGCGAGCAGTTGCCAAACAGCACTCACCATCTGGAGATCGCGACCGGATGTCTGCTGCAATCGCCAATCGGTTTTCAGGACGCCCACGGCAACGACTTCACTTTGGCTTGCTTCGCCCAGGCCACATGGGTCGAATCGCTGGGACAATCCGGAATCTTCGAATGGGCCCCGTATGCGCAGGCACAGGGACAAGGCAATTTGACCGGGCCCGCCAACGTCACCGCGACGGCGGGCGGGTTCCCGCTCAATTTCAACATTAACCTGAACAAAATAAGAATTCTGAACTTCGACGACGTCACGCTGCAGCTTGGCGCCGGTGTGGTCGGCGGCCTCAAGTTTGCGCCTACGGGCTTCAATTCGTCTTGGGGACCCCAGGTCGGGCTCGGTTTGAACGGGAAATTCTCCTTGTTCGGCGGCGGGCCGTGAAATCGCGGGATACTGCGGGACGCCCTGGGCGGGCCCTGAATCATTCCCACTCGATTGTTCCCGGAGGCTTGCTTGTCACGTCGTACACCACCCGGTTCACGCCCTTCACCTCGTTGATGATGCGCGTCGCTACGCGGCCGATGAACGCTGCGTCGAATGGATAGAAATCGGCCGTCATGCCGTCGGTCGAGGTCACGGCGCGCAGGGCCACCACGTAGTCGTAGGTGCGGCCATCGCCCATCACGCCCACCGTCTTGACCGGGAGAAGCACGGCGAAAGCCTGCCAGATGTCGTCATAAAGGCCGGCGCGGCGGATTTCCTCGATGAAGATTTCGTCGGCGAGGCGCAGGATATCGAGCTTCTCTGACGTGATCTCGCCGGGGCAGCGGATCGCGAGGCCGGGCCCGGGGAACGGATGGCGGTTAACGAAAGCCTCCGGCAGGCCAAGCTCGCGGCCGAGCGCGCGCACCTCGTCCTTGAACAGCTCGCGCAGGGGCTCGACCAGCTTCATGTTCATGCGTTCGGGCAGGCCGCCCACGTTGTGGTGGGACTTGATCGTCACCGACGGCCCGCCCGTGAACGACAGGCTCTCGATCACGTCGGGATAGAGCGTGCCCTGCGCAAGGAATTGCACCGGCGCCCGGCCGTCGGCGGCAATCTTCCTGGCTTCCGCCTCGAACACATCGATGAACAGCTTGCCGATGATCTTGCGCTTCGCCTCCGGCTCAGTGACGCCCGCGAGGGCCGCAAGAAACTGCGGCTGAGCCTCCACATGGACCAGCGGGATGTTGTAGCTGTCGCGAAACAGGGCCACCACCTTGCGGCCTTCGCCGAGCCGCAGCAGGCCGTGATCGACAAACACGCAGCTGAGCTGTTCCCCGATCGCCTCGTGGATCAGCACGGCCGCGACGGCGGAATCAACGCCGCCCGAAAGCCCGCAGATCACCCGCCCAGCGCCGACCTGGCGGCGAATCTTTTCAATCGCCTCGTCGCGGAACGCCCGCATGGTCCAGTCGCCGGCGCAGCCCGCAATGTTGCGTACAAAGTTGCGCAACAGCGCGGCGCCGTGCGGAGTGTGAGCCACTTCGAGATGGAACTGCGTGGCGTAGAATTTGCGCTTATCATCCGCAATGGCGGCGATCGGCGCGTTGGGCGATGTCGCAACCGGCCGAAAGCCCTCAGGCAGCCGCGTCACCCGGTCGCCATGGCTCATCCACACCGGATACCGCTCTCCCTTGCGCCAAACGCCATCGAATAAGGCGCAATCTCCGCTCACCTCAACTTCGGCGCGGCCGAATTCGCGATGGTGGCCGCCCTCAACTTCGCCGCCGAGCTGCTGCGCCATGGCCTGCTCGCCATAGCAGATGCCGAGCACCGGCACGCCAGCCTGATAGAACTCAGGCGGCGGCAGCGGCGCGCCGGCGTCGAGCACCGAGGCCGGGCCGCCAGAGAAGATCACGGCGCGCGGTTTCATCTCAGCAAAGGCGTCGCGCGCCTTCTGAAACGGCGCGATCTCGCAATAGACCCGCTGCTCGCGTACCCGCCGTGCAATCAGCTGGGTGACCTGGGAGCCAAAATCGACGATGAGGACCTTGTCGTGCATGTGCATTACGTCCGCCGCATGACCGAAACGAAAAAGCCGTCAGTCCCGGTCCGGCGCGGCGTCATCAAGAGGCCTTCGGCCGACACCTTGACGGCCGCGAGGAACCGCGTTGCGCCGGCGCCAAGGCTGCCCGCGACCGCATCCGCCGGCACGACGGCAAACTCCGGATGCCGGCGCCTGAAAGCCCGCACCCGCGCGCCGTTCTCCTCGTCCAGCAGAGAGCATGTGATGTAGGCGATCCGTCCGCCTCCGCGCACCAGCCGGGCAGCGCGCTCGAGCGCCGCGTCCTGGGCCCTGATGCGTTGCTCCAGCGCGCCCGGGCGCACGCGCCACTTGGCGTCCGGATTGCGCCGCCACGCCCCGATCCCGGTGCAGGGCGCGTCGATCAGCACCAGGTCGACGGCTTCCGCAAGGTCGTCAAGCAATTCGGCCTCGCCGCGCGGCGTGCGCACCTCGACATTGCCCGCACCGGCCCGCGCGATCCGCGCATGGATCGGCGCGAGGCGCCGGATGTCCGCATCGGTTGCTACGATGCGGCCGGAATTCGCCGTCAGCGCCGCGAGCGCCAGCGTCTTGCCGCCGCCCCCGGCGCAGAGATCGACCACCGTCTCGCCTGGACGCGCTCCCGACAACTGGGCGGCTAGCTGGGAGCCCTCGTCCTGGACTTCGATGAGCCCATCGATGAAACTCGGCTCCGCATGCAGCGGCGGGCTTTTGGCATCGGCCGACAGCGCGATCCGCAGGCCGGCCGGCGACCACGGCGTCGGCGCGGCGCCGAGATGGGCCAGGGCCGCCGCGGCCGTGTTGCGGTCTGCCTTGAGCGTGTTGACGCGCAGATCGACCGGCGCGCGCCGCGACAGCGCCGTCCCCTCGTCGGCACGCTCCTCGCCGAAGACGGCGGCAAAATAGGGGTCAAGCCACTCCGGGTAATCGCCGCGCACATGCGCGGGCGCGTCATCGGAGAGGCCGGTCGCCGCAAGCGCGTCGGCCTCAGCATGATCGGGGGGCGGCGGCGCGTGGCGGACGCCGTCAGCCAGCCGCGCGATCGAATCAGCCGACATGCCGCGCTCGAGCCGCAATGCGCCGAACAGGATTGCGCGCGGCGTCGACGCCCCCATCAGATAAGCTGCCGAGCTGCGCCGCCGCAGCGCGTCAAACACCAATCCGCCGATGGCGGCGCGGTCGCCGGAGCCGGCAAAGCGGTGGGCGAGCCCCCAGTCCTTCAAGGCCTCGCTTGCGGGCCGGCGGCGATGCTGGATGTCTGTCAACACTTCGATGGCGGCGGAAAGCCGCGCTCCGGGAGTCATGGCGGGCGTTACGGCCGGCTCGGATAATTCGGGCTCTCGCGTGTCACCGTCACGTCGTGGATATGGCTTTCGCGCAGACCCGCGTCCGAGACGCGCACGAACTCGGCTTTGCTCTGAAACTCAGCGACCGTGTGGGCGCCGACATAGCCCATGGCAGCGCGCAAGCCGCCGGTCAATTGGTGCAGCACGTTCGCCACCGGGCCCTTGTAAGGCACTTGCCCCTCGACGCCTTCGGGCACCAGCTTCAGGTTATCCTTGATGTCCTGCTGGAAATAACGGTCGGCCGAACCGCGCGCCATGGCCGCGACCGAGCCCATGCCGCGGTAAGCCTTATAGGAGCGGCCCTGATAGAGGAACACCTCGCCGGGCGTTTCGTCGGTGCCGGCGAGCAGCGAGCCCACCATGGCGCAATCGGCGCCGGCCGCAATGGCCTTGGCGAGATCGCCCGAATATTTGATGCCGCCGTCGGCGATCACCGGCGTATCGCTTTCCCGCGCCGCCTCGACAGCGTCCATGATGGCGGTGAGCTGCGGCACCCCGACGCCGGCGACGACGCGGGTGGTGCAGATCGAGCCTGGACCGATGCCGACCTTGATGGCATCGGCGCCCGCATGGATCAGCGCTTTCGCGCCCTCGTGGGTCGCCACGTTGCCGGCCACCACCTGCACGGCGTTGGAGAGCCGCTTGATGCGCCGCACGGCGTCGAGCACGCGAGTCGAATGGCCGTGGGCAGTATCAACGATCACGAGATCGACGCCAGCCTCGATGAGGCGCTCGGTCCGCTCGAAGCCTTTGTCGCCTACGGTGGTGGCCGCCGCTACCCGCAGGCGGCCCTGCTCGTCCTTGGAGGCATTCGGGTGCGCCACCGCCTTCTCAATGTCCTTGACGGTGATGAGCCCGACGCAGCGGTAGTGGTCGTCCACCACCAGGAGCTTTTCGATGCGGTGCTGGTGCAGGAGGCGCTTGGCCTCCTCCTGGCTGACGCCCTCGTGCACTGTCACGAGGCCGTCCTTGGTCATCAGCTCGGCGACCTTCTGGCGCGGGTCAGTGGCAAAGCGCACGTCGCGGTTGGTGAGAATGCCGACCAGGCGAGCCGGCGTCTTGTCGCCTGCGACCACGGGCACGCCAGAAATCCGGTTCTCCTGCATCAGCGCCAGCGCGTCAGCGAGCGTCGCCTCGGGATGAATGGTGAGCGGGTTGACCACCATTCCGGACTCGAATTTTTTCACCTGCCGGACCAGGTCTGCCTGCTCGTGCGGCTCCATGTTGCGGTGGATGACGCCGATGCCGCCGGCCTGCGCCATGGCGATGGCCATGGCGGCTTCGGTGACGGTATCCATTGCGGAAGCAACAACCGGAATATTGAGCGCAATGTCGCGGGTAATTCGCGACCGAATATCGACCTCTGACGGCAATACGTCAGAAAGCCCGGGTCTCAGCAGCACGTCGTCGAAGGTATAGGCTTCCCGGAGACTGCCGTTTGCAATTGCCGCCATGCCGAACTCCCCGCCGCCCTCTTAGGCGACGTCACTTTCGATAAAGATAATACCCACGGCCGCAGATGGAACCATCGGCCGGCGAATCAGGTCTGCGTTGAGGTTGACGAGGGTCGATATCACGGCGCGCCTGCGTTGGAAAGCTGGTTGCAAGCGCGATTTCCCGCCGCAGCGCGCGAGTCAACGTCCCCAGCCCGGCGGCGGTCCGTGGCGTTCGATCGCTTCAACGATCTCGCGATGGCGACGCTCTTCACGCTTCATATAGACGGAAATGACGGCGTGCAGGGACGGCACCAGCCACAGGACGTTAAAAATGAACCCTAGCAGCGCGCAGGGCACGATCAGCCCCACATTGAGCAAGGCCGCGAAGAGTTGCCCGTTCAGCAGCAGCCCCAGCGGGGGAACGAAGATCGCCAGAAGATAGATCATTGGAGCGCCGGAGCTTTGAGGAATTCCGCTTTTATGTAGATATTACGGGCGCGGGCGCAATGCAGGGAAGGGGCGACTGTTGCGGTCGCTCAAGCGCCGTCGCCCTGGTATTTTTCTTTATCAATGCTATGAAGTTGCCGGAATGCCGCAGCGAGCCAGCTACCCGTTACCGATGACCCGTGAGCGCCTTGTGCCGCTGATCGTCGCGGTGGCGCTGTTCATGGAGAACATGGACTCCACGGTCATTGCCACCTCGCTGCCGGCCATTGCGGCGGATATCGGCTCGAGGCCGCTGGAGCTTAAGCTCGCCATCACGTCGTACCTGCTGGCGCTCGCGATCTTCATTCCGGCGAGCGGCTGGATGGCGGACCGGTTCGGCGCCCGCACGGTGTTTCGCACCGCCATCGCAGTGTTCATGGTCGGCTCGGTCGGCTGCGCGCTGTCGCATTCGCTGTGGCATTTCGTGATCGCACGCTTCCTGCAGGGCACAGGCGGCGCCATGATGTCGCCGGTCGGCCGGCTTGTGCTCATTCGCACCGTCGGCAAACGCAAGCTGATCGGCGCGATGGCGCTGCTCACCATGCCGGCGCTCATCGGACCGATGGTCGGGCCCGCGCTTGGCGGCTTCATCACCACCTATGCGACGTGGCATTGGATCTTCCTCATCAACATTCCGATCGGCCTGCTCGGCATTGCGCTGGCGAGCCTCTTTTTCGAGAACCTGCGCGCTGAAATCAGCGAGCCGTTCGATCTCTTAGGTCTGGCGCTGGTCGGGCTCGGCGTCGGCGGACTCGCCTTCGGCCTGACGGTGACGGGCATCAGACTGGTCCCGGCCAGCGTCGCCATCGCCCTCGTGGCGGGCGGCGCGCTGGCCACTAGTGCTTATGTCGTGCGCGCGCGCGGCATGGCGGCGCCGGTGATCGACCTGACGCTGTTCCGGCTTGCGACCTTCCGGGCCGGCGTCATGGGCGGGTTCATCTTCCGGGTCGGCGCCGGTGCGCTGCCGTTCCTGCTGCCGTTGCTGATGCAGCTCGGTTTCGGCATGACGCCGTTCCAATCCGGCCTTGTCACGCTCTCGACGGCGGTCGGCGCCATGATGATGAAATCGGCGGTGCCGCCAATCCTGCGGCGGGCGGGATTCCGCAATGTGCTGACCTGGAACGCGCTCATCGCTTCGGCGATGATGTCCGCTTGCGCCGCCTTCACCCATGCGACGCCGGTAGCCGTCATGATCGCGGTGCTGCTCGGCGGCGGATTTTTTCGCTCGCTGCAGTTTACGAGCGTCAATGTCATCGCATATGCGGAAGTCGAGCCCGCCCGCATGAGCCGCGCTACTTCGCTGGTCGCGGTGGCGCAGCAGCTCTCCCAATCGGTTGGCGTCGCCGTTGGCGCGCTGGCGGTCGAAAGCGTCCTGGCTTTGAAAGGAGAAACCGCGCTTCGGGCAGAGGATTTCCCGCCAGCCTTCGTGCTGGTCGCACTTGTGTCAGCCAGCTCGATCCTGCTGTTCGCCAGGATGCCCGCCGATGCCGGCGCCGAAATGGCCGACCGCGCGCCTCCCGTGTCCGCTCAGGACGACGAGCAAAAGGCGGCGTAGGTGCGTCGCCCGGGTGGAGCGCAGCGAAACCCGGGGTGGCGTGCCGCAAAGACAGCTCGGCGCCGGATTTCGCTGCGCTCAACCGGGGTGACAAGGGCTACAAGGGCCGGCCCCACCGGCACGTTGCGGCATCGTCGCCCGTTGCCTTATGCTCATCACCGAGACACAGGGAGGACCGCCATGACGATGGGAACGTCGATCGCCGCATGGGCGAAGCTTGGAGCCGTTGGCATTATCATGGCGGCCGGGATCGCCAACGCGGCCGAGATCAAGGTCATCGGCTCGCCCGGCACGCGCGCGCCCTATACGCTTCTCGTGCCCGGCTTCGAGCGGGCGACCGGACACAAGGTGACGACGACCTGGGGCGGCGTCAACGCCATCGCAAGACGGGTAGCGGACGGCGAGATTGCCGACGTCGTCATGCTTCCTGCCCCCCAGATCGACGACCTCATAAAGCGCGGCAAGCTCGTCGCCGAAACACGCGTCAATGTCGCGACCTCCGGGGTGGGCGTCGCCATTCGCGCCGGCGCGACGAAGATCGACGTGAGTTCCTCTGAAGGCATCCGCAAGGCGCTGCTGGCGGCGAAGACGATTGCGTATTCGGCGGGCCCGAGCGGCGTCCATATGGAGCGCCTCATCGCCAGGTGGGGCCTGATCGATCAGCTCAAGGCGAAGATCGTGCCGCCGATCCCCGATGTGCCGATCGGCGAGATGGTGGCGCGCGGCGATGCCGAGATCGGCTTCCAGCAGGTGAGCGAGCTGTTGCCGGTCAAGGGCATCGACTATCTCGGACCGTTGCCGGCCGATATTCAGGAGATTACGGTGTTCTCCGCTGCCATGCACAGGGCTGCCGGCCAGACCGACGCCGCGCGGGCGCTGCTCAAGTTTCTCACCGCGCCCGAAGCGGCGCCCATCATCCGCAAGACCGGAATGGAGCCGGGGTGAGCACGGCCATGTTCAACTCCTTCTATCGCAATGCGGCGATCTCTCGTCTTGTCTGGTCTACAATTTCGCGACAGAAACTAGTCATTTGTTTGCTGGTCGCCTCCGTCGCCCCGGAACCCCAGCGCCAACACATAAAGCTCGGCCGAACCGCTCCGGCTAGCGGCCGGCTTGACGTGCTTGACCGTCGTGAAATCCCGCTTCAGGCCGGCCAGCAATTCGGCTTCGGCGCCGCCCTGCAGCACCTTGCATAAAAACGTGCCGCCGGGACGCAAGACCTCGCGCGCAAACATTGCGGCGGCCTCGGCGAGCGCCATGATCCGCAGGTGATCGGTCTTGCGGTGGCCGGTGGCATTCGCCGCCATGTCGGAGAGCACCACGTCGGCCGGTCCGTCGAGCAAAGCCTTGAGGCGATCTGGCGCCTCGGGGTTAAGGAAATCGAGCTGGAGAAATGCGACGCCGGGAATCGCCGGCATGTCGAGGAGGTCGATGGCGACGACTCGTCCGCGCGCAGGCATGTTGGCTTGCCGGTCCCCCAACGATCCGACACGCTGCGCCGCGATCTGGCTCCAGCCGCCCGGCGCCGCGCCAAGGTCGACTACTTTGGCGCCGGGCCTGAGGAAGCGAAACTTGTCGTCCATTTCTGCAAGCTTGTAGGCCGCGCGGGAGCGCAGCCCCTCCCGCTTGGCGCGCGCCACGTAGGGATCGTTGAGTTGGCGCTCCAGCCATCTCTGTGAAGCGATGCTACGGCCTTTGTGGCTGCGGAGCCGCACTTTGAGATCGCGGCTGCCGCGGTCGGGTCTACCGCTGAGCTTGGACGTCACGTTGGCCCGCCGGGATGCGACCACACCCCGTCCTCGCGCATGAGTTTGACCAATATGCCCTCGCGCAATCCGCGGTCGGCAACCCGCAGCCGCGGACACGGAAAGGCGCGGCGGATCGCTTCCAGGATGGCGCAGCCCGCGAGCACCAAATCGGCGCGCTCCGAGCCGATGCAGGCGTTGGCGACGCGCTCCTCGTAGGTCATGGCGATCAGCTCTTCGATCACGCCAGTGATCTCGGTGTCGGAGAGCCAGCAGCCGTCCACGCGGCGACGATCATAGCGCGGCAGGCGCAGATGAATGCCGGCGATGGTGGTGACGGTGCCGGAGGTTCCGAGCATGTGCACGCCGTCGAGGTTGCCGCCGTGGGCGGCCGTGAAGGGGGCCACATAGGCGGCCACCTCGTCCACCATCGCCTCGAACAGGGCGCGGTCGACCCGCACGCCGCCGTGGCGCTCCGCCAACGTGACGACGCCGACCGGCAGGGAGACCCAGCTGCGCACCACCGGCCGCGGCGGTCCGCGCGCTGCAGGCTCCGATTGCGCAAGCGACACCAGTTCCGACGAGCCGCCGCCGATATCGAACAGCAATACGCCGCGCGCTTCTGGATCAATCAAGGGCGTGCATCCGGTGGCAGCGAGGTCCGCCTCGGTCTTGCGGTCGACGATTTCCAGTTCGATGCCGACCTGGTCGCGGATGACAGTTAGGAACTCGGCGCCGTTGGCCGCCGCCCGGCAAGCTTCTGTGGCGATCAGCCGCGCCCGCGTCACGCCCCGATTGGCCATCTTGTCGCGGCAGACCGCAAGCGCCCCGACCGCGCGGGCGATGGCCGCTTCGGACAGCCGCCCGGTGGCCGATAGTCCCTCGCCGAGCCGGATGATACGGGAAAACGCATCGATAACGCGGAAGCCGTCGCCCGACGGCCGCGCGATCAACAGGCGGCAGTTGTTGGTGCCGAGATCCAGGGCCGCGTAGGTCGCGCGGCTCGGCGCACCCGCACTCGACGTGCGCCGATGCCGGAAATGGCGGCCTCGACCGCGGCGGGCGCGGTTATCGGCACGCGGCCGATGTGGCGCGGGCTCGAGGCCGCCAGTCCCCCGGCCCTCGTCGTCCATCGCATGTCTCTCCGCCGCGCCAACGTCTGCCCCGGGCGACGTGCAGCGGCCTGATGTTTCGAAATCAGGCGGAGTGTATCAGCCCTGGGGGCGCTCGCAAGGAGGTTCGAGGAGCGTGGCTCTACGCCGCTTTAGATTAGCCGGCCATGCGCTAAGTCCCGGCCATCCGGGCCATGCACATAGTATGCACATAGCTCGTATCCCTCCGGCCAGCTTGTGCCGCCCACCCGGCTCCATTATTGAGGCATTCAGGTCAACACATCTGACGCTTCGCCTTAGCGAATTATCATGAATATTCAAGACGATGCGAGTTCCTGGGCGGTGCAGAAGTTCGGCGTCGGGCAGCCCGTGCTGCGCACCGAGGATCCGATCCTGGTGCAGGGCCGCGGCAGCTACGCCGATGATGTGAACCTTGCGGGCCAAGCCTATGCGGCGATCGTGCGTTCGCGCCATGCCCACGGCGTCCTCAAGGGCATCGATACGGCGGCGGCGCTGGCGATGCCGGGCGTGCTTGCGGTCTACACGGGCGCTGACCTTCGGGCGGCCGGCTACGGCACGCTCAAATGCATACCGCCGCTGAACAACCGCGACGGCACGCCGATGAAGAAGCCGCCGCGGCCGGCGCTGGCCGTCGACAAGGTGCGCTTTGTCGGCGATCCGGTCGCCTGCGTGGTGGCAGAGACGCCGATTCAAGCAAAGGAAGCCGCCGAGGCCGTTGAGCTTGACGTTGCGCCGCTTCCCGCCGTCACGCTCGCGAGCGAAGCCGTCAAACCCGGCGCACCGCTCCTGTTCGATGACGTGCCGAACAACGTCGCACTCGACTACCACTATGGCGACGCTGCGCGGGTGAAGGAGGCGTTCGCCAAAGCGGCGCATGTGACCCGGCTCGAGCTGCGCAACACGCGCCTCGTGGTCAATGCCATGGAGCCGCGGGCGGCGGTTGCCGGCTACAATGCGGCGAGCGAGCGGTTCACGTTTTATGTCGGTTGCCAGGGGGTGTTCGGACTGCGCGCCCAGCTCGCTGAGATCCTGGGTATTGCTCCCACAAAGCTGCGCGTGCTCACGCGCAATGTGGGCGGCTCGTTCGGCATGAAGGCGCAGGCCTACCCGGAATATGTCTGCCTTCTCCACGCGGCGAGACTGCTCGGGCGTCCGGTGAAGTGGACCGACGAGCGCTCCTCAAGCTTCCTCTCCGACAGTCACGGCCGCGATCACGAGAGGATCGCCGAGCTTGCGCTCGACGCAGATGGCCGGTTTCTGGCGATCCGCCTGACCGGCACTGCGAACATGGGCGCTTATCTGGGCGCGGTCGCGCCGCTGCCGCCGACCATCAATGCGGTCAAGAACATGGTCAGCGTCTATCGCACGCCGCTGATCGAAGTCTCCACTCAATGCGTGTTCACCAACACCTCCTATGTCAGCGCCTACAGGGGCGCCGGGCGACCGGAGGGCAACTATTTCATGGAGCGCCTGATCGATACGGCGGCGCGCGAAATGGGCATCGACCGGCTGGAGTTGCGCCGCCGCAACCTTGTTAAGCCTGCGGAAATTCCTTACGCGGCGGCCTCCGCTCAGATCTACGATTCCGGAGATTTCCCCGCCGTTTTCCGCCATGCGCTCGAACTCTCCGATTGGACGGGCTTTGCAGGGCGCAAGCGCGAGAGCAGGAAGCGCGGCAAGCTGCGCGGCATTGCCGTCGGCAGCTATCTGGAGGTGACGGCGCCGCCTAACAAAGAAATGGGCGGCATCCGTTTTGAGCCTGACGGTGCCGTGACATTCATCACCGGCACGCTCGATTACGGCCAGGGTCACGCCACGCCGTTTGCGCAGATTCTGTCGAGCCGCCTCGGCGTGCCGTTCGAGCGCATCCGCCTGCTGCAGGGGGACAGCGACGAGCTGATCGCCGGCGGCGGCACCGGCGGCTCGCGGTCGGCCGCATCGAGCAGCATGGCCATGGTGGCGGCGATCGACAAGGTGATCGAGCAGGGGAAAGTGGTCGCCTCCCACCTGCTCGAAGCCGCCGTGGCGGACATCGAATTTGCCGACGGGCGATTCACCATTGCGGGGACCGATCGCTCGATCGGCTTGCTGGAACTCGCCGCGGAGTTGCGTGCGGGGACGAAGCTGCCTGACGATGTGGCCAAGACACTCGACGTCAAGCTCGCAAGCGAACCCGTGCCGTCCTGTTATCCGAACGGCTGCCACGTGGCCGAGGTCGAGATCGACCCTGAAACCGGCGTCGTCGAGGTGGTAAAATACGCCTCCGTCAACGACTTTGGCACGGTCATCAATCCAATGCTGGTGGAAGGCCAGATGCACGGCGGCCTTGTCCAGGGGATTGGCCAGGTGCTGATGGAGAACGTCGTCTACAACAGCGACGGCCAGCCCATTACGGGCTCGTTCATGGATTACGCCCTGCCGCGCGCTGGCGACGTGCCGAGCTTCGTTACCGAGCATCACCCGGTGCCGGCCGCCACCAATCCGCTCGGGATCAAGGGCTGCGGCGAGGCCGGCTGCGCCGGCGCGCTGGTGGCCGTGCCGAACGCGATCATCGACGCGCTGTCCGACTATGGCATCCGCCACATCGACATGCCGGTGACGCCGGAGAAGGTGTGGCGCGCGATTAATGCGGCGCGAGCGGGCAGCGCGTAGGATGGGTTGAGTGCAGCGAAAGCCCATCAGGCGGCGCCGTGCGGATAGCGAGCATGGGTTTCGCTTGCGTTTCATCGTCCCACGAACTCGTGGGACGAGCGAAGGCGCGTGCTGCACCTTCGCAGCGTTTCGGTCGTCGGGTCGGTCATTCTCACCGTCCGGACGGCGTGTCGGTTTGCGAAAGCCCCAGAGTGCCTCCGCGGAACCCGCCGGCATCCAGATAGCGGACATTGCCGACAGCCTGCACGTCGAGCACGGTCTGCAGCCCGTTGTCGGCCGGTGCGGAGACGGTTGACCAGCTCCTGACATCAGGCATCGCGCCGCCCGGCATCGCCTCCGTGATCACCCGGCCGGTGAGCGTGCCCCTGTCGTTAAGCTCAAGTCCCAGGATCGCCGCGACTGTGCGGCCCACATCGGCATTGCTGACCGGGGCCGTGTCGACGAAGCCTGATTTGAAGTCAGGACCCGCGAGCGCCATGAAGTTCCAGGTATCGGCGCGGCTCAGACTGCCGTGCATGCCCTGGCCTTGCTGAAGACCCGCATCGGCGACTTCGACCGGGCAGCGCACCGGCTCGCCGCAGACGGTGTCGAAGGAGCGGAAATTGACCACGATGGCAGGCTTGGGCGTCACTGCGGCGCCGTCGAGGTTGATATCCGCGAGCGACAGCGCGCCGGGAAAATTGCCGAGCCTGCGGTCGACAAAGAGCCCGCTTACATAATCCTGGGCGAGCAGCGCCTTGACGGTCTTGCCGGCCAGCTCCTTGTCGCCGTCCGGGATGTAGATCAGGTCCGCCCCGCCGTTGGCCGCAATCACCACCTTCGGGTGATCCTTGTCGCCGCCGATCATGGCGTTGCCGAATCGCGGATGAGCGCCATCGTCAACCCTCGCGAAATTGCTCTCGTGGTCGATCAGCGGCAGGCCCAGCGCTTTGGCAAGATCGATGGCGAGAAAGCCGGGCGGCAACAGACCAGCCGGCGTGTCGGCATAGCGCGCCTGGGCGGCGGCACTTGTTGCGCTCTGTTTGGAGATGGTCGAAAAACCGTGATCCGCCGTGACGATAATGTCGGTGTCCCGGGCAAGCGCCAGTTCGGCGAGAGCAGCGCGGATGCGGCCGAGATCATCATCGGCATTGCGGATGGCCGCGAGCGAACTCGGCCCGTTGATGCCGGGTATCAGGCTCTGCAGGCTGTCGCCCTCATTGTGCTGGGTGCCGTCGGGATCACGAGACCAGAACACGAGCAGGAACGGCTTGTTGCGCGCCTTAAACAGCGGCAGGACCGCGCGCGTGGCGACTGCGACGAGATAGTCCTGCTGGGCGACATTGGCCACCGTGGCGCCGGGCGTCGTCGCATTGCCCGCAGCGCCGTTGACGCCGCGGCCGGGCGTCGCGGGCGCGAGGCCGGCCGCCTTCAGGCGGTCGGCGAGCTCCGCGGAGAGCGGGATGCCCCGCGTGGAGCCGGTCGCATCGTCGATGACGATCGTTTGCGATCCGCTGCGTTCGGTGTGATCGAACAGCAGCGCTGGACCAAGCTTGCCGATGACCGCGGTGCTGAAGCCCTTGTCGCGGGCGAGCTTGACGATCGTGTCCTCATGCAAGAAGTTGCCGCCGAAATGCGCGTCGAGGTCGCCGAGAACGGCATCGTTCTCGATGAACCGCGTCGGACTGTCTGCGGCGCTCGGCGCCAAGCCCACAAACAGAGTGTTGCCGAACACGCCGGTGTCGCCAAGGTGGTGGCCGGTGGCAATCGCCGAAGCGTTGGCCATCGTCAAGGTCGGGAATACCGCGTGGCTGTTGACAAGGAAAACGCCCTGCTGCGCAAGCGTCGCCAGATTCGGAGCGGTTTCGTGGTTGACCGAGCGGGAGCGCAGCCCATCGGCCACAAAGATCACGACGTTATGGGGGACCGCGCCGGGTCTGGCTTGTCCGTCTGGCGCTTGGGCAAGGACGGGGGTTGCCATCGCGATCAGGCCGACAGAGATAAGCGCCCGAATGTTCATGAAAATTCCCGACTCGTAACGGTGCTGCTTGATTCGTAGCCCGGGTTGAGCGCGAGCGAAACCCGGGATCGGCGTTGCCGCACGCGAGGGTGACCCCGGACTTCGCTTAAGTTTGTCATCCGACCCACCCAGAGTCCCGGGTGGCTCAATCCGGCCCACGAACGACGCTCTGGCAGAGCAAAATCGACTGACAGTCTTGTGACAATCGCAATAGCATTTTTTTTGCAATTGCGTACGGATGGCGGCGCCGGCTCGGCCGGATAATGCCGAAGGAGCAGCGGGGTGCAACAGCTTAACGGCGCCGCGGAGGCGGTCACCGCCCGCAAAGCGAGCGACGAGCCGCCCTCCTGCTCTCGCCCGCATGCGGGCAGGGCGGTTGCACGCGGCGCCGCCACGTCTCCGCTTGTGGGGGAGGGCCGGGGTGGGGGGGCGGGCAAGTTGGCCCGGAAATCGCCCACTGGCGCGACCCCCACCCCCGACCCCTCCGCACAAGGGGGAGGGGAGGAGTCCGCGGCAGCGTCGAATCTTAACTCAGCGCCTAAAAGCGGCGGGCAGAGGGTCGAACGAATCCCGCTGGGCATCGCCTGCATGCTCGCCGCGACGATTCTGTTCGCGGGCTCAAGCGCGCTGTCCAAGTGGCTCGTCGCCACCTATCCGATCGGCGAAATGCTGTTCATGCGCGCCGCGACGGCGCTCATCGGCGTGAGCCTCGTGATTCTGCCCGTTACGGGCTTCAAGGTGTTTCGCACCAAACGGCTGCGCGACCACTTGCTGCGCAGCGTCTCCCAGTCATGCGCGCAGACGTTTCTCGTCATCGCGTTCAGCCTGATGCCGCTTGCCAGTGCAGTCGCGATTAACTTTTCGGCGCCCCTTTTTGCCACGGTTGCGGCGTTCGTGTTCCTCAAGGAGACCGTCGGCCCGGTGCGCTGGGGCGCGCTGATCGTCGGTTTTATGGGCGTGCTGCTGGTTACGTCGCCGGGTGCTGATACACTCCAGGCGGGATCGCTGTTCGCGCTCGCCAACGCGGTCCTGTTCGGCACCGTTACGGTCGGCGTGCGCCGCATGACGGCGACCGAGTCGGCCGAAACATTGACGATGTATCAGATGGTGTTCCTGACGGCCTTCTTCGCCGCAGCTTTGCCGTTCGGCTGGGTGACGCCGACCCTCGCGGACTGGGGCGCCCTGGCGGCAAACGGTCTCGCTAACGCGCTCGGCCAATATCTGTGGACGCGCGCGCTCCATCTCGCCCCCACCTCGGCCGTGGTGCCTTTCAATTACTTCTCACTCGTGTGGGCGATTATATTGGGATTGCTGGTGTGGGGCGACGTACCATCCGCCACACTGCTTGTAGGTTCGGCGGTCGTCGTGGGATCGGGCATGTTCTTGCTCTGGCACGAGTCGCGCGGGCGGTAACGGGCGGAGAGGCCATTGTGGGACCGCGAGCGTCTCGCCCGCAGCGTCCATTGCATCGGCTTCAAGGATACGGACATGTAAGAGTCTGTCCGGAAACATTAGCTGGGATTGCAAAGCTTTCGCAGCATGAGGCGAATTGAGGCGAGGCGCAAGAATGCGAGGCCCTTGCGATTGAGGTTCTCCCAGTCTTTGGCGAGCCTTCAATGGCGCAATCAGCGCCCATTCGTCGTCGGTCAGAATCGCTCGGATAGCGCAATTGGCTGCGGTCATAGCGTTTGCGGTTCTGTGGCGTCCACATCGTGCCCCCACGAATCAGCCCGCTACTCTTGAACCACAACTGATTCAATGGATTCAATATCTTCCCGGACGGACACTCAGGGAATCGGTCGACCAGAGTCCATGGGAGATTCCAAATCAAATTGAAACAATTCGGATGAGTGGACGCTCGGCTAGCGGATCGACCTCCACCAGGGCCCCGTTGGGGATGACCTGCGTAATATCGCAATTGAAACCTGAGATCATCGTGAAATCCGCGAAAGCCGCGCCCTGGACCATGATGGGGTTGACGGCGTTGAGGACAAGGGCTGCCGGCACGACGCCGCGCGCCTTCATTTCGTAAAGCATCCACGCCGTTGCGACGCCGCCCTTGGCGGCGTCGAGGACCAGCACGCGGCCCACATAGCTCTCGCCGGCGAGCTTGTGTTCGGGCCGCGAAAAGACCCCTCGCACCCGGTCAAGATCATAGCGCGCCGAAAAACCGTCCTTGGCGACGAGGGCGCGACCCTGCCGCTTCGCGCCCATTCCGGCCGCGGCGCAGAAGACTTTGCCGCAGCCGCTGTCATTTCGGTTGGTCATGCCGGTGCTTCTTTCCGATGACGTTGGGCGAGCGCCGCGCACCTCTCTCCCGCCGGGTCCCCTGCCGGCAGAGGTGAAGGGCGACACAACGCTTCATGGTTCATGTCGCAATCCGTCCGCCAGCGCAGGCGGCATCGACGCAGGCCTCCATGGACAACAGCGCCGGCGTGTAGCCGTAGCCGCTGATGATGTTCACCAGCTTGGCGGAGTTCGTCGCCAGCCGCTTCCAGCCGTTCGCCTTCGCCATCTCGCGGGCGTAGCTTTGGTAGAAACACATGCCCGACAGCACCAGGCCGCCCGCCGCCTCGATCCGCGCCGTAAGGCCGATGCGGTCGGCGTCCGGCTTGACCTGCGGGCTGGTGACAACGAGCAGCGGTATAGTCGCGCGCCGCCCATCGATGAGTTCGGCCACGCGCCGTATTTCCATCAGGCTGAGCTGCGGCGCAGAGAACACGACCACGTCGACCTTCTCGACTTTTCGCGTGTAGCTCTCCTGAAATGCGCGGATATCGGGCTCGCCCACTGCAAATGCCCGCGTCTCCGCTCCCGGAACGACAACGTCCTCAAGGCGGTGCGCCTCGGGCGTTATGCCGGCCATGTGAAAGAGCGCGACCGACCCGTAGCTCGCGAGCGCCGCGCCAAAATGCTTCATCTCATCTGAGCCGGGGACGCGTTCGATGCCGAGCAGGACCGGGACCTGCCAATAGTCGCCGGCCAGCCGGCCAACGATGCCGCCAAGCGCTCCCCAGTCGTTGAAAGCGCGCGGGGTCCACGTCACGTTGACGGTAAGCGTCGCCCGGCGCCGCTCGTCGAGATGATAGCCGTAGCGCGGCGTGCGCCCGGTCAGCCCCGCGCTCAGAGCGGACGGCCCGCCCTCGAAGTTGGAGCGCGCGCCGCACACGCTGTTCGAGTAGATGACGACGCCAGTGTCGCCATAGGCGACGTGCTCGCCCCGGACCGGCGGCATGATGGTCTGGTAATTGATGCAGGTATTCGTCGTCAGCACGCCCAGCGCCTCGAATGCCACGATGGTGCGGCGTTCGAGGTCAAGCATCCAGGGCTCGTGCCTGAGCCGATCGGCGGCGGCGAAATCCGCGCCGCGGGGGTCCGTGATGGTGGGAATGCGGAGGCGCCGATGTTCGTCCGGCAGTCCGGCCAGGCGTTCGAACCATTCGACGCCCGCCACCCCGAGCGACTCAGTGTCCGCCATCACATGGGCCTGGCTCACTTCGACAAAATCGCGGGCGCCGAAATAGCGGCCGACGCGGATCTGATGGCCGATCGCCCACTGCAAGGCTGGACCGAGGTCGCCGGCCCACATCGCCTCTTCCTCGTCGGTCAGCCGCATCTGGTCGCGCTCACGATGAGGTGATCTCCCGGCGGCAAAGTTTTCAGCATCGAAAATAGTTCCTTAACCGCACCGCTTCATCATCTTCGCGAGGGTTCTGCTGATGTCGCCGATGAATCCACTTGGCGGTCGGATCAACCTTTCGACCGCGAACAATTCGTTTCACAGCAGCCTCTCGCCTATGCAGCGTGGAGTAGGACGATGAAGACAATCGTTGGCTGTTTCCTGGGACTGTTTGCACTCGTGACGTTTTCTGCAGGCTCTCCTGTCTCTGCCGATGAGCTTGACGCAGAGGCTTTCGCACTGCCGGTCCTTGCGGCTGACCCCGGCGCAAGCGGCATCGAGCGCCTGGATAGTGCACACTGCGTATTATACAGCGACGGCGCGGACAACTGCATCGTCAACAATGTGCCGCCTGAGGTGGTCGATGAGGGGTCGACAAATTTCAGTGAAGGCGATCTGTCCGCGACCGAGCCAGCGCCGGCAATCCGATTTCTCGATGCCGTTCCGGTTGCGGTTGTCCAGACGGTGACTGTTGCGGCTCCCGGAGCACATGACGGGCAGCGCGAGGAAGCATCATCCGCACAACCGATGCCGGCGCCCGCGCCTGTGCCGGTATTGGATCGCGATGCGGAAACCACGACCGGCGCTCTCGTGGCGCCCCACAGGCAGTCTGCCGACGCCATTGTGGCGGCAGTCGTCCAGTCCGTGACGATTGCGGCCCCTGGTCAAAGCGAAACTGCCGGCGAAGAACTCTCTGCCGAAGAACTGCCCTCGGCGGAGCTGCAATTGGAGCCCGCGGCGCCGATCTTGACCCTCGACGCAAAAACGACCGCCCGCAATAACGCGGAATGACGCCGCGATCTTATTGTTGCGGCGACGGCGGGGATCAGGCTCCCCGCCGTTTTCTACGTCTGCCGATCGGTGCTGCGCCGCCCTACAAACGTCAATCAATTCGAAACGATGCTGGAGCGCGTTCCGCTCATATCGAGCCATTTATTCGGAGTCATGGCCGCGACGACGGGTTCCCCGCCGCGTAACGCGGCGGGGTGTCATTGCGCGGCTATGACGGCGAGGAAAGTGATTCGATCTCACCGAAACGCGATCTGATAACATTCGGCGGTGCCGTGCGATGCGAGGGGTAGCCGTTATGTTCAAGAGGCCAAGCTTCAGGTCCTTCTGCAAGACGGTTTGCGCGGGCTTTTGTACAGCTCTGGTTGTGCTTGCCGCGATTCGTATCGCAGCCGGGCAAGACGCGGGACCGCCAAAACTTCACACCAACGAGGCCTATGTGGAGGAGGTCACCCAAGCAACGTCGCTCGCCGCTGACGATCCGATGGCCGTGTTCGCCTTTGTTTTGAACAGCCTTCCCGATCGGGTGAAGGTCTATCCGACCGAAAATTATTACTATTTCACTTTCATTCAGCGCGGGGTGCCGTATGCCGGAAATATAAGGATCGAGCTAGGCGACGGCGGCAAGGTGACCGTGCATTTCGTCTACTATCAGGACTGGTCGGAATGGCGCCCGGATTCGCCGCTGACGCACGTCGTTCTTGACGGCTCCCGCGGGGTCGACGTCGAAAAGCTTGATCGGCTGGTCTATCGCCTCTCGTATGGCGGAAAAAGCGTCGTTTTCGCGCTCAACGATCTATCGCAGGTTAAGCCGCCGGGCGGCGCATTGGCGCCTGGCGAAACCTTCATCGGTCCGATCTTTGATGAGTCGGCCATTCGCTTCTTCCTCGTCTACAATTCCAAGCTGAAGGTCTTTCACTACATTCTCGACGAGACCGTCAACGTTGCCGACGAATTCTTCCCGACCCGGCGCAGCGCGCGCATCCTCATCGGCAAACGCACGGGATTTGCGTTCTACCGGGATCATCATCTCAACCGCAAGATTCTCGTCGGCGTTTACGAGAGCAACTACCGCCTCAACACGTATTTCGACGGGCCGTTCGACCAACTGCCCGATAATTTCATCGCAGGCGAAACGCTGCGGCAGGCTATTCTCGAAGTCTCTCCCGGCCTCAAGGGCAAGATCGACCGTTTCGGCAGTTCGCCGAGCGGCGAGGTCCGTTACCTGATCAAACCGTACGCGCTTTATCGGACCGAAAGCGATCTCTATGGCGTCGACAAATGTGCGAGGGCCCGGGTCCGAGCCGCGAGCTATTACGGGTGCTTCGAGGCAGAGCCCGCGGATGAGGATTTGGGCGCGCCCCGCACGAGCGCGAGGAAGAACGGGAAGCGGTGAAGCAAAGATTGCAGGGGCGACCTTCGTGGTCGCCCCCTTCTGGCGACGTGACGGAGAGCTTAACCAATCCCCTCATGGCCGCGCGGCGCGCAAGCAGGGCGGCCACGCCCTTCGACAAGCTCAGGGGTCGTCCTGGAGCCGTTCCCGCCGTCACCCATGGGACCAACAGCTTCGGCAGGTCAATACCTGCGCCAGCCGCGGCTGCCCCATCGCCAGTGACCGCCGCGGCTGCCCCATCGCCAATGCCGGCCGTAGCTGCCCCATCGCCAATGCTGCACTGTGGTGATGGGGCTGGTCACGGTCGCCAGATCGCCGATAATTGCGCCGTTGACCGGTGCGGCCGACGCTGGCGATGTTCCAGCGAGCCCGGCGGCCGCCATTGCCAAACCGATAATCAAGATCTTTCGCATTGCGATATCTCCTTAAATCATCGCCTGTTCACGATCGCAATCGCCCCCAATACGCTGTTGCAGATGCGCCGAGTTTGACCGGAGCTTCTGCTTTCGAGGCTATCTTTATGGGCAGATTTGCTTGCTGATATATTAAGTGCTTTCCAGTTTGGTCTTTTCGACGTTGCTTTCCGGCACACGAAGCGTCTTCCCCACGGAGGGTTGCGCCTCGTCTTGGCGCGAAATCAACGGGCCGGCCGCGGTCGGCGACCGGCCCGTCTCCTATTGAGCCGTCAGATTGGCCGGTTCAGTACCACCCGCGGCTGCCCCAGCGCCAATGGTACCCGCGGCTGCCCCATCGCCAATGACCGCCATAGCCATAGCTGCCCCATCGCCAATGGCCGCCGTAGCTGCCCCAGCGCCAGTGGTACCCGCGGCTGCCCCATCCCCAGTGGCCCCACTGGACCGGCGTGACGTGATCAGTCGCGGTCGCAAGGTCGTTGATGACGGCGCCGTCGACCGGCGCGGCCGACGCTCCTGAGACTCCGGCGAACCCGATGGCCGCCGCCGTCAAACCGACAATCAACACTGTTCGCATCGTGAGAGCTCCTTCGATCATCATCGCCCCAATGCGTTTTTCACTGATGCAGTTTGCTTTCGCGGCCAGCTCTGCCTTAGGTGCGCTGCCTCGGCAGGCTGCGCCTAGTGATTAATAATTGTCGCCAATTTGGTCTTTTCAACGTTGCCCGCATTCATTTAGTGTTCATTTTGCCCTTATTTTACTGTGATTTATGACACTCAAGTTCCGACGCGCATTGCAAGTGCAATCGTCGGGATGGCCGCTCCTTCCATCGACGATTCGAAACCGGCCAAAGGGCCGCTCGCTTATCGCGGAGCGCAAGGGAGTGAGGGAGTGATTGCACTGCGAAAGCATTTCTCTCCTCTGTCGGTTGTTGCTGCGCAGTAAGCTGGCGTGACACAGCCGGCAGGACATCCACATCTTCGCACCGTCCGCCCGACTTGAGCGTCGCGCGATTTTTATCGGGTGGCGACGCATTATGGCGCCCGCGTGGCGCCGCGTGGCCCGTCACGGTCAGCCAAAGCTCCCTGTCGCCGCTAGCGCACCATCAACTTGATTTTCCGCCCCGGAATACCCGATATGCCCCTCTGCGTCGCGCATTCTGCGTCGTGCATATCGACGTCGAATGCTGCTGCGACCGCCTTACCCGCCCGCCCTTTAGTTGCTAGCATCCGGACTTCGGGTCAGTCCGGAGGGCTGGACGCGACAACGGAGCGGAAGATGACGATCAAACAGGCATTGTATCTGGGCGCTGCCGCAACGGTGTTGGCGGCATTTGGGGCCGCTGCGCCGAACGAGGTACGGGCGCAGGCGGCAGCCGTCGCAATCGATGACGACGACATCGGCGGTGTCGTGACCGGACCGCGCGGGCCCGAGGCCGGCGTGTGGGTCATTGCAGAGACCAATGATCTTTCGACCAAATTCGCCAAGATCGTGGTGACCGACGATCAGGGCCGCTATGTGATTCCGGACCTTCCCAAGGCGAATTACACCATCTGGGTGCGCGGCTACGGGCTCGTTGATTCCCCCAAGGTGCAGAGCGCTCCCGGCAAGCTTGTCAATCTCACTGCGACGCCAGCGCCGAGCGAAGCCGCGGCGGCGGAATATTATCCCGGCATGTACTGGTACGCGATGCTTGAGATACCGGGAAAGGATCAGTTCCCGGGCACCGGCGCCAAGGGCAACGGCATTCCGGAATTCATGAAGTCGCAAAACTTCTGGATCGACACCGTGAAGAATGCGTGCCAGTCGTGCCACGCGCTCGGCTCGAACGGCGTTCGCCATCTCTCGTCGAAGCTCGGCACCTTCAAGAATTCCACCGAAGCCTGGGAGCGGCGCATCCAGTCCGGCCAGGCCATGGCCAACATGGCGCTCGCCATCAACCGGCTCGGCCCCGCCAAAGGTCTGTCGCTCTATGCCGATTGGACCGATCGCATCGCCAAGGGCGAACTGCCGTTCGCCAGGCCGGAGCGGCCGAAGGGCATCGAGCGCAATGTGGTTATCACCATGTGGGACTGGTCGACGCCTAAGATCTACCTCCACGACGCCATCTCGTCAGATAAGCGCAACCCGCGGCTCAACGCCAATGGCCTGATCTACGGCTCGCCCGAAGAAGCCGCCGACCTCGTGCCGGTGCTCGATCCGGTCAAGAACACGACGACGATGATCAAGCATCCTTATCTTGATCCGAAGACGCCCTCGACCAAGGAAAACACCATGGGACCCTCGGTCTACTGGGGCGAGGATCCGATCTGGGACAGCCACACCTCGATCCATAATCCGATCATGGATGAGAAGGGGCGGGTGTGGTTTACGGCGAAGCTGCGGCCCGACGAGAACCCAGCTTTCTGCAAGCAGGGGTCTGACCATCCTTCCGCCAAAGTGGCGCCGCTTGCGACCTCCGGGCGTCAGCTCTCGATGTACGACCCGAAGACCCAGAAGTGGTCGCTCATCAATACCTGCTTCAACACCCACCACCTCTATTTCGGCCACGACGCCAATAACACGTTGTGGATCAGCCAGGGCGGCCCGCAAAGCGGCGTGGTCGGCTGGCTCAACACCAGGCTTTATGAAGAGACCGGGGACGAAGTGAAGGCGCAGGGCTGGACGCCGATCATCGTCGATACCAACGGCAACGGCAAACGCGACGCCTATGTGGAAGCCAATCAGCCGCTCGACCCGTCCAAGGACAAGCGCGTGATGGCGGCGTTCTACGGCGTGCAGCCGAGCCCGGTCGACAATACCGTGTGGGGCCAGTCGATGGACGTGGGCTTCTCGCGCATGGAGCAGCCCGGCTATATCATCCACCTTATTCCCGGCGACAACCCGAGCGAAACGGCGCTTGCCGAGCTGTTTGTTCCGCCGGATGAAGGCTATGGCTCGCGCGGCATCGATCTCACCACGGACGGCGTGGTGTGGACGGTGCTCTCAAGCGGCCACATGGCGAGCTTCGACCGCAGGAAGTGCACGCGGCCGATCAACGGACCGGAGGCCATCACCGGCAAGCTGTGTCCGGAGGGCTGGACTCTCTACAAGTTCCCAGGCCCGCAGTTCAAGGGCGTGACCGACCAGGGCAGCGCCGAGCACGCCTATTATGTCTGGGTCGATCGCTACAACACCCTCGGCCTCGGCGAGAACGTGCCGATCGCTTCCACCAATGGCGGAGAATCGCTGACCGCAATCGTCGACGGCAAATTCGTGACTCTGCGGGTTCCGTATCCGATGGGCTTCTTCACCAAGAACGCTGACGGCCGCATCGACGATCCGAACGCCGGCTGGAAGGGCAGAGGCCTGTGGACCACGTCCGGCACCCGCACCAACTTCCACGGCGAAGGCGGCGTCGAGGCTCAGCCGAAGGTGTTCAAGCTGCAGATCCGGCCGAACCCGCTGGCGGGTTGAACGGCACATCTGATCGACGTCGCTTAAGGACAACTCCATCGGCCCGCGACGGGTGAGCCCGTCGCGGGCCGGTCGTCGTTACGGCGCCGCGTCCGTCCTGAATCGCGGCCAATCGCGCCGTGACTCGCAGATGCTTCCGGCCTTGCCCGGCCGCCGGGTAGTGCCGTGTCCGATCTTTCGCAAGTGAGCGTTGAAGGGCGCCGCAACGAGGCGGACGAACGGGTGCGCTGCCTCGGTGACATAAATCCGACAGCCGTCGCCTTTGACGGTGCGCATGGGACGTCAGTCGCATTCGGGGTGGCCTTTGATGGCTTTAAGATAAGCGACCGCGGATCGACGCTCGCTTTCCTCGCGAATGGAAAGAGGCATGTACAACAGGGAGTCTTTGAAGTCGTGCCCCGTTTTCCTGTCGAGAAACGCCTTCGGGCCTCTGAGGTATTCAAGAAGATTTTCGTCAGTCCAGACAATCCCGGCATCCCGCGCAGCAGCCAAAGGGGGAAGGGGATGGTGGTAGACATCCGTTGGATCCAGCGGCGCCGGGGTCGTGCCCGCGAGCGACATATAGACGTTCTGGAGATTCGGGCCGGGATTGGACTGCTTCGGATCGACCTCGGCCGGGCTAATGCTGTGGCAGGCCGCAGTGCAGGTCGTCCGAGCCAGCACCCGTCCACGAGCCGCTTCATCTGTGAGGACACAGAATCGCCATTGACCGCCACGAACGGCAACCACCAGAAGAGGCGCGAGGAGCAATCCCAGTCGCAGGAGCCATCGCGTTGCGCTTCTGAGCTTCACCGGCCGCCCCCAGGTCTCAACGAGTTGTCCGGGTTCCTGCTGACATCTTTGGACGTTCGCCGAGAGGCCACGCCACAGGTGAACAGCAGCCCATCGCAGCGCATCAATTCCTCCCTCTTATGCGCGACGGCTCGAGGCCGGCGATGATTGTCGGCAGCATCCAAAGGACCGGGCACGATCTTTAGATGCATTGCCATTGTATCTTTTGCGAGCTTGCTCGACTCGAAAAGATATGTCAATAATGAATCTATTTCAAACGCCGCAGGGCGACCATGCAGTTCACACGGTTCACCGACTACGCGCTGCGGGCGCTCATGTACACGCACGCGGCCGACGGCCGTCTTGTGACCATCGAGGAGATGGCGGCGTCCTACCGCATCTCCCGGGCTCACCTGATGAAGGTCGTGAACGCGCTCACGCGCGCCGGATACCTTGCGGCGGTGCGTGGCCGCGCGGGCGGCGTGACGCTCGCAAGGCCTGCTGAGGACATTCGCCTCGGCGACGTCGTGCGAACCACCGAACCTGATTTTGCTCTTGTGGAATGCTTCTCCACCGGCAGCGAATGCGTCATCGGTGGCTGCTGCCGTCTGCCGCCCGTGCTGCGCCGCGCACTCGGCGCATTCCTCGCCGAGCTTGATCGGCATACTGTGGCCAGCATCGCCCTTCGTCCGAAGGATTTCCGGAAGGTGCTTCAGCCTGAGGCGCACCAGTCATGATTGAGGGAGAAGGGATTATCGCCGATCCGGCTCGAGATCATCGCGGGACGCATCGTCGCCGGTGCGCCCGACCGCCCCCATGACCGGAAACGCTGAAGATCCCCACGATCCCGGCATGTCTGTCGCTATCGCCGCTTGCTCAAGCGCGGGGCGTCATTCGGCCTGCGCCGTGCGAGCCGGGTTCCCATCGACCTTAAGCGCCGCTAAACATCTTGCAACGGCGCAGGGGGCCACGAACGTAATGGCGCGACTCTCCGTGAAATGGGCGCATCGCTTGTGATGCGCGACCTGGCGCCTGACGGGAGGAATCCGGTATGCGAATATTCATCATCGCCACGACGGCGGCTGCAGCCCTGTTCTCTTTTCCAGCCTTCACGCAGGACCGGAATCAACCCGGCGCATCGCCCCCGGATCTCTCGGGCGTTTGGGCCAACCCCTACCTCTATGGCATTGAGCCGCCGCCGTCGGGCCCTGGCCCTGTGGTGAACAAAGCGCGGCGGAGACAAACTCTCGACCCCGATGGCAAGCCCTTAACGGCTGCGAATGCTCCTCTCGTCAGCGACAACACAAAATTGGTGGGCGATTATGCCAACCCGATCTTGAGACCCGAGGCCGCGGAGGTCGTTAAGAAGCACGCCGAAATGTCACTCGCCGGGTTGGGCTATCCGAGCCCTCGCAACCAGTGCTGGCCGCAAGGGGTGCCCTTCATTTTCACGAACGCTGCACTGCTATTGTTGCAGCAGCCCGGCAAGATCACGATGGTCTATGATGAGGATCATGAAGTGCGGCGTATACGCATGAATGCGCCTCATCCGGCGCAGGTGCCGCCCTCCTGGTATGGGGATTCTGTGGGCCATTACGAAGGCGACACCCTGGTAGTCGACACCGTGGGATTAAAGATCGGGCCGTTTTCGGCCGTCGATCAGTACGGCACGCCGTACACTCAAGCGCTGCACGTGGTGGAGCGTTACCGGCTCATCGATTACGAAGCCGCGAGGGAAGCATGGCGGCGCGGCGGCAGAGAGAATATCCGCGGCGGCGCCGTCAATGAAGGATGGGCTCCCGACCCCGGCTATAGGGGCAAGGCGCTGCAGCTCCAATTCACCGTCGAAGATGAGGGCGTCTTCACAACAGCTTGGTCCGCGGCCAAAACCTATCGGCGCGTCTTCCGTGACTGGCCGGAACGCGCCTGTGCCGAAAACCCATATAGATACGGTACAGAAAAAGACGCTGCGGTCCCGACCGCCGTCAGGCCCGATTTCTGACGGCGCGCCAGCATTCGATTGCTTAGAGCCGCGGCGGCTCACGGAGCCGCGGCGAATAGCGAACCCAATATCCGAAAGGTGGAGTTGGACCACGGATCACGGGCTTCGACCACAAAGTCGCGCCGGTGATTAAAGGGCGCACGCGGCCAATTCTACAATTGTATTCCGGTGATCCTTGACAGGGCCGATATCAGGCTTTCGCTAACAAGGACCAAGCCTTGGCTGAACGGCTCAGGCGCCGAACTTCTCGGGGTGGCGGCGGAGGATCGTATCCGCTTGCGGCCGGCATCAAGGTGCGTCGACAAGACTGGCGACGCTGATGACGACCAAACGGCCGCAGACGAGGCGACAGCGTGATGGACGTTCGGGCCAGCACTCGCCGATGCTGTCGCCGGTCGCGAAGCGTGCTTTCGCGTCTCCGCAGGCGCCGGCCGCGGCAGAGGCACTGACATGACGTGCCGCTCCCTCTGCTGCAGGCTGGCAAAATCGCGGGCAATCTGCTCCCGGGCGGACGCGACCTGCACGACGCTCGGGTCTATCTGCCGCGGGGGAGCCGCAAGCTGATCGACGTTTTGCTCTGGCATGGCGAGAAACTGCGCTTCGGCAGTGGCAGCGCCGAAGGTTGCCGGTGAGATCATCACGTCAGGACCGGTCTGCGCAACGCGTGCTGCCCCGCCGCCGAACTGCACGGACGGAGTTCCCACCAGCTGTCTGGCCGCATCGCTGCAGGATTGCCAAGCCAAGGTCGCAGCCACCCCGATGCAAAACGCCATAACAAAGCGGGACGCCGCGAGCCGGTCTCGGGGCGGCAGAGCCTCATTGCCAGGGACTGGATCGTTTTTCAGGCTATCCGCCGGAGGCATGTCTGCGGGAGGCATGGTTGTGTCCACGGACGACCCGGCGGGCAACCAAACTACGGAGTATTCGGATCGGCTGAGGCTCAGCACGGGACCCATCGGCACCCTCCATCCAGCTAAGACGATTGTCGTGTGAGTCGTTTGAACAGAGCAAGGGTGAAGAGCGGCTATACCCAATAATCCACAGGAATCCTTCAGGAGGTTCTCCGTGTGCCGGCCGAGCTTCTGCGCTCATCGGAGCGCGCGATGCGTTAACAGCGTTGGCGCATGCATCAATGGATTCGAACCACAGGGCCCTGTCCAGCCACCAAGTCAGGTTCAAGCACTCGATTTGGAGACGGAGCATGACCTTGTTCTCACCTACAGTTTTGTATCCGCCGGTTGCAACGCGCGATCGGCCCGCTTCTGCTGACATTGCTTTCGGTGTATGGGCTTCAATCATCTTGATCGGATTGGCGATCTTGTCGGTTGCCTTGGGCGTGGCGCCAGTTGCCGATCCCTCAGCCTTCACGCTTTCCTGATACACAGACCCCAGCGACTCTCGGTCATTTGGAATCACTTGCAGGGTGGGCAAAGGCGCAACCGAAATCGGCTGTTGCCGATTTCGGCAACTATTGACTGCCGAAGTCGGGCAGGCCCGACTTCAGCGCGCCGTGCCCACCAGCGCTCGGCCTTCCGAGAGCGGGTGGGCACGCTTCGCTTTGTGGCATAACCCATACGACAGGAAGCACGCGCGCAGGGCAGCCCTGCCGGCTCCGGCCCGCCTTCCGGGAACCTTGCGCGTCACCGAGCGGCACCGCACGGCATTCTCGGCTTGTCTGCGAAGGAGGGAAGCAGGCGATACATCGCATTATGTGCGATCGCCATAAAAGTCTTTAGGCCGGTCGCGGCGCCACTCGACGTTCCATTCGCCTTTTGAATTTCGATTGGGGCAGGACGTGAAAAGCGGCCAACCCGCGATCACTCGCGGCCTTGATCGCTTGGATGGTCTTTGTCGCGGGCGGCGGCAGCCGGTCAAGGGTCTCGACCGCTTAAGCGGCGATTGGCGCGCGATTAAACGCGCGCCAATCGC
>Ga0209062_1001094_pt1 | contig 55091 bp, 55 predicted proteins | sample Coa_R2_2_FD_187158 | JGI IMG/M metagenome (GOLD analysis project Ga0209062, IMG submission 187158) | Surface soil microbial communities from Centralia Pennsylvania, which are recovering from an underground coalmine fire - Coalmine... | ecosystem: Environmental > Terrestrial > Soil > Unclassified... | reverse complement strand
TCGATGCCAAGTCGTGATATCTTGCTCATGGACGGCTCCCTCGAATGTGACCTAACGACCGCATTCTGGCACTCAGATGCCGTCGGGGGCCGTCCACCCCAACGGCTCTCCAGAGCCGCTCAGGCTCACACCCGCACTTTGCCCGGTAATCGCAAGTCGAGCTCGCCGCTGATTTATTTGCCGACCAGAAGAAAAAGAGCGGCACCGGAGTGCCTCCCTCCCAACGAAGATGTTACCCTGCGTTTTCGCTGGCGGTTGCGACCACCGAGTTCGTTGCCAGTCACGCGTAGCTATCAGTCCCGCACACCACAGAAGAGCGTCGCGCAGCGTTCATTTCGCGATCCGCCGGCCAGCGGAGGAGAGCGTCATGATCGAGCTCTTGGAACAGCAGAAGAAGCTGACGGCAAACCAATGGAAGCTGATCTGCACGGCCAACGTGGCGGACCTGCTCGACTTCTTCGATTTCTTCCTGATCGGATACGTCACGGCGGCACTGACCAAGCAATGGTCCCTCACCTATTGGGAGGGCGGCGCGATCCTGCTCGCCTCCGGTCTCGGCGCGGTTCCCGGCGCCTTCTTCTGGGGCTGGCTCGGCGACCGGATTGGCCGTCGCACGGTGTTCATCCTGTCGGCCGTCACCATCTCGCTCGCCACCGGCGTCATGGTCTTCACGCCGGGCCAGGACGGCTTCGTCCCTGGCTGGCTGTTCCTGATGTTCTTCCGGTTCCTCGTCGGTGTCGGCAATTCAGGGATCTTCACGATCGACCTGCCGCTGGTGCAGGAGTTCATCCCCGCCTACAAGCGCGGCTGGGTCAGTGCGCTCATCACCACGCTGCTGCCCGGCGGCAGCATGCTGGCGGGCTTCGCGGCCTGGCAGCTGCTGCCGATCGTCGGCTGGCGCGGCCTGTTCCTGGTCGGCCTGGTGCCGCTGATCCTGGTGCTCATGATCCGCCTCTGGGTGCCGGAGTCGCCGCGCTGGCTGATGCTCCGAGGGCGCCATGAGGAAGCGCGTCGGTCGCTCGCCTGGGCGCTGATGATCGATCCTAAGGAGATCGTGCTGCCGAGGACGGTGCCTGCGGTCCAGACAACGCGCTGGCTCGAGCTCTTCCAGTATCCACGCCTGGTCGCTGCCGGGTGTCTCACCGGCCTGACCCAGACCGGCGGGGCCTCGCTCGGCCTGTGGGGACCGACCCTGCTGGTGCTCGTGCTGGTGCCCCGGATCACGCCGGAGCACGCGGCCTTTCTGATGATCTTCGTCAACATGGCGGGGATCGCGGGGCGGTTCAGCATCACGGCGCTGATCGAGCCCCTGGGGCGACGTGGCTCGGGCACGCTATATTGCGTGCTGGCGGCCGTTCTGATGGTGCTGGCCGGCTATCTGCACGATGTCTACGTCGCCGGTGCTTCGCTGTTCTACATCCTGATCGTGGCGCAAACCTTCTTCAGCAGCGCGGTCTACTCCGTCGTCGGGCCGTACATGGCGGAGATCTGGCCGGGCCGGCTGCGCGCCAGCGGCATGGGGCTCTGCTACGGCATCGGCAATTGCGGCAAGTTCATCGGCCCGCTCGGGCTGGCGGTGATCATGGGCGGCGGCGATCTGATCAAGCCCGCGGCGCCAAACCTCGCCATGCTCGGCCCTGCGCTGACCTACTTCGCCGCGTGGTATCTCCTCGGCGTGATCGGCTTCTGGGTGTTCGGGTTCGAGCCCCAGGGCCGTACCTTCGACGAGATCGACCACAGGCATGACGCGCCGGTCCCGGCCGTCGCCGCAGCCGCGCGCGCTGCGGAGTAGCAACGTCGTGCGCCGGGATCGCGCGCTCCAGTGGTGCGATCTTCTCACGCCTTTTATGGATCGCGCGCGCACCTTACGCGCTCATGATCATGAGGCGCGCTGTTAGCGCGCGGTCCAATGACGCGGACTGAATTGGCCCGGGCCCACAATTCGCGCCTCGTGCGGCTGTGCCGTCAGCCTTTGGAGCCGCGATCGTTGGCGGGCGCAATGATGATCGCGGCGAAACCCTCGGCTTCCTCGAGGGCGTCGGCCTGCGCGTCCAATTCCTCGGCGAAGGCCAACAGGCGGGCCTTGTCGTCGAGCGTCGTCATCATCCGCGCAAGGCGCCGGGCTCGCTCCGCCCCTTCCCGTTTGACCCTCACCTGACCCGCGTTCCGCATCGGAACCACCTCGGTACGTCAACACACTTAGCGATCTTCCGTTGCTGGATGGGACCGTACAAAGAAGCCCCAGGGCGCAACGGGCATTCCAGCGTTGCCATTGCATTCCGCATGCATGGGCTGGTCGATATCGCCTTCGCCCTGGTCGTGGCCGCGGCTCTGGTCGCGGCCGTCTGGCTATGGCTGGCCGCGTCGTCCCCGGGCTAACCGCTACCCGGCCTGCACGGCTCCGCACCGCTGCGGGGCACCCCTTCGAGAAGGGTTCCCGCGCCACCAACGGGCTGCAGCGGCGTTGGGACCGCATGTCGTCGATGCGCCAATACTATATGCGGACGGCGCTGCGCCTGCGCGCCTGGCCGCTGGCCGCGCGATGGGCCGCGACGGCCTTGGCCGTCGGGGCTGCGGCGGCGGTGCGTTTCGCCATATTCGGCTGGACTGCCGATCTTCCCTTCGTCCTGTTCTTTCCGGCAGTGCTCGGCGCGGCAATCCTCTTCAACCACGGTTCCGGAATCTTCGGAACGGCGTTGAGTGCCGTGCTGGCGGTTTGGCTGTTCATGGGCGACGAGCCGCTGTCCTCGAGGCGGAACATCGTCAGGCTCGTCCTGTTCTGCAGCGTCGGTGGTTTCATCGCGGTCGCCGCCGAGAGCCTGCACCAGGCGTATCTCGAGGCGGAGCGCGCCCACTCGCGGGCGATCGAGGCCGAACAGCGCATCGCGACGTTGCTGCGCGAGTTCCGCCACCGCGTGCACAACGATCTGCAACGCATCGTCGCGGTCCTTCGGCTGCAAGCCAGCCGGACCCCTGAAGCCAAGGCTGCGCTCCAGGAGGCCGCGGATCGCGTTCAGGTCATCGCTCGCGTTCACGATCGTCTGGGACGCGATGCGAGCGACGCCATGGTCGATACGCACCGCTTTCTGCATGAGCTGGTCGCTGATTTCAGGAGCAGCGTCGGCGATCTGCGACCGATCGGCTTCTTCGTGCAGGCGGAAGCACATCAGCTCAGCCTGGCCCGGATGGGCGCTGTCGGCCTTGTCGTGAACGAACTGGTGACGAACGCGTTGAAGCACGCCTTTCCGGACGGGACACGGGAGGGTGCGATCAACGTCAAATTCCACCGCGAGGGTCACGATTACATCGTGTGCGTCGCGGACGACGGCGTCGGGTCCGATAGGACAGGGACCGCGCGCGAAGGCATGGGGACGCAATTGGTGAAGGCGTTCGCCGCCCAGCTCGGTGGGCGTATCGAGGTGGAACGGGACGCCACCGGCAGCACGCAGCGCCTCATCTTCCCGGTGGCACCACCGGGAGACACGGAGTGAGCAGGTGCAGCCGGTTAAAGCCGGGATTGCATCGCCACCGGAAGCAATGCCGCCGCGAAGCGCCTGAACACGCGCGCCTGTTGGCCGAGCCAGCCGCGGTCGTTGTCGGCGTCGATCTCGCGGTCGTCCACACCGGTGGGCCGCGGTGCGATGTCGAAACGGGCAGTACCGAACAGCACGTCCCAGATCGGGAACACGGCCGCGAAGTTGTGGTCGTGGATGTGCGGGTCGTGCGCGTCGGACATCGCGTGATGCAAGCGGTGGAAGCGCGGCGCCACCAGCAGGCGGGAGCCCAACCGGCCGAAGCCGAGGTCGAGGCCGATATGGCTGAAGCTCTCGACCAGGCGGCCGACGATCAGGATCAGCACGAAGTCGTCGGGCTGCACGCCTACGAACTGGGCGAACACCGCCAGCACCAGATTGACCAGCAGCTCGTCGAGGATGTGGTTGCGGTCGTCGGTCCAGGCGGTCACGTGCCGCTGGCTGTGATGCAGGCTGTGCAGGGCCCACCACCAGCGGAAGCGGTGCTGCGCGCGATGCACCCAATAGGCGGCGAAGTCGTACAGCACGAAATAGGCGAGGAACGAGAGGAGCGCATTGTCGTGCAGGCCGGGGACCAGCCGCTCCAGCCGCGGCGGCGCCAGGCCCAGCACCCGCACCAGGTAGTCGAGCTCGTTGGTGATCGGATAGGCGGCCACGAACACCAGAAGCGGGATCACCCCGAGCTTATTGAGCGCGGTGTAGACCCGGTCGACCCCGACAAGCGCCGCTTCGTCCCGCTCGATTCCCCAGCGTCGCTCCATCGGCCGCATCACCAGGGCGATCACCGCGATCTGCACGATGCCCAGCATGACGAACTCGACCGCGTTGAAGGCCGGCTCGTACCATTCCATCAGGTCGAGGGCGTACAGCAGCGGGCTGACGAATGTTTCGAAAGCCCAGGCCTGCACGCCGACCCAGAGATCGATCAGCGGGCGCACGAGAGCAAAGTCCATGCAGGGCTAGTCAACCACCTCACCTTGAGGAGCCGCGCGAAGCGCGGCGTCTCGAAGGATGAGGTGATTTGGGTTGCACCGACCAAGCCTTCTAGTCGTTGGCGGCTGCGCGCAACGGCGCGGCCGGCGCCTTGAGGATGAACACGCCGTGCGGCGATTTGCCGACCGGGATGCTGCCGGTGATCTTCAGGGTCGCCAGTTCGACGATGGCGATGCGGCGCAGGAAGCGCTGCGTCACCCACAGCTCCTTGCCGTCCGGCGTGATGTCCATACAGTCGGGTCCGCCCGGCACGCGCACGGTGGCGACCACCTTCATCTCCTGGCTATCGATCAGGGAAATCGTGCCCTCGACGCGATTGCTGAGGAACCAGTGACGGCCGTCGCCCTTCGGCCAGAAGTTGTGGGCGCCCCTGCCGGTCTGCAGCCGGCCCGTCGTCTGGCCTGTGGCGGGATCGAGAGTGACGACTGCGTCCTCGCCGGTCAGCGCCACCAGGAGCCGCTTGTTGTCCGGCAGCATGACCAGGCCGGCCGGCACTTTGCCGACCTCCTTGTTCCACTTGATGGCCTGCGTCGCGAGATCGAAGGCGACCACGCGCGAGGTCTGCTGCAGGCTCACGAACACCGTCTTCGAGTCCGTGTCGAAGGTGAGATGGCTCGGCATGCCGCCGGTGAACGTGCGATTGGCGAGCGTGAAGGTCGTGCCGTCGTAGCGATAGATGTCGACGTGATCGAGCCGGTAGGACGCCGTGACGAACCATTTGCCGTCCGGGCTGAAACCCAGCTGATAGGCGTCGACGATGCCGGGGACGGTGCGCTTGCGTTCGCCGGTCTTCGCATCGAGCGCGACCAGCTCGTTGGTCACCGTCGAGGCGATCAGCACTTCCTTGCCGTCGGGCGTCTGCGTGAGGTGATGCGGCTCGCGGCCGAGCGGCACGCGCTGCAGCTCGGTGCGCTGGCCGCGGCTCAGCACGCTGTAGGATGCTTCCTCGGAATTGAGGACGATGACCTGGTCGGCACGCGCAACCGTGCCCGCCCCCAAAACCAGCGCCAATGCCGCCATAAACGCGCGTTTCATGGAAGAAACCGAGCTCCCCCGCCGGCCGGTACTTCAGCAGGATTCCGGGAGGCGCGCTAGGAACGTTTGAGCGCAGCGGCCTGTGACGCAAGCCGTTCAATGCGTGACCAGTCGCTGGCGGCGACGGCATCCCGCGGCGCCACCCACGAGCCGCCGACGCAGGCGACGTTCGGCAGGGCCAAGTAGTCCGGCGCACTCTCGATCCCTACTCCGCCGGTCGGACAAAACCGTACGCCGGCCAAGGGTGCGGCGACCGCCTTGAGCCAACCGGTCCCGCCGGCCGTGTCGGCCGGAAAGAACTTCAGCAGGGAGAAGCCCTGTTCCCGAGCCGCCAAGGCCTCCGACACCGTCTGCACGCCGGGCAGGAACGGCAGGCCGGATGCCTTCACCGCCCGGGCCAGAGCCGGCGTGCAGCCCGGGCTGACGCCGAAACGAGCGCCTGCGTCGATAGCCTGGCGCAACTGCCGCTCATCCAGCACCGTGCCGGCACCGACGATCGCATCGGGCACCCCCTTGGCGATCGCCGCCAGCGCTTCGACCGCAACGGCCGTCCGGAAGGTGATCTCCAGCACCGGCAGCCCGCCCTTCACTAGCGCCCGCGCTAACGGCAGGGCGTCGGCCAGCCGCTCGATGGTCAGGACCGGAATGACGGGAGCCTTGGCGGCGATGGCGGTGATATCCATCACAGGGTCCTCATGCTCATGGGACCGCGGACCTCCAGGTCTGCTCATGAGCCTGAGCGGACCTGGAGGTCCGCGGTCCCACGACCATGACTAAACGCTCCAGCCACCATCGATCACGTTGACCGTGCCGGTGGTGAAGGCCGATTCGTCGCTGGCGAGGTACACCGCCAGCGCCGCGATCTCGTCGGCCGAGCCGAACCGGCCGGTCGGCTGGCGCTGCAGGAAGAAGCGGCGCGCGTCCGGGCCGCCGCCCAGGCTCGCGATGCGCTCGTCGAGCGACGGCGTCTGGACCGTGCCGGGGCAGATCGCGTTGCAGCGAATGCCCTTGCCGACATAGTCCACCGCGACCGACTTGGTGAGGCCGACCACGGCAGCCTTGGTCGTCCCGTAGATGAAGCGGAGCGCCGCGCCCTTCACCGAGGACGCGGCCGACGACATGTTGATGATCGAGCCCGCGCCCTTCTCCAGCATGCCCGGCAGGAAGGCCTGGATCGTCCAGAACATGCTGCGGACGTTGAGATCGAAGGCGAAGCTCCATTGCGGATCGGTCGCGTCGAGGATGCTGCCGTGATGGACGTGGCCTGCGCAGTTGAACAGCACGTCGACCGGGCCGGTCTCCTGGGCCAGCGCACCGATTGCCGCCTTGTCCAGCACGTCGAGCTTGCGCGGCCTCAGCCCCTCGCCCTTGAGCTCGGCAAGCTTCGCCTCGTCGACATCGGTCGCCCACACCGTGGCGCCTTCCTTCGCGAAAGCCCGCGCCGTCGCCGCGCCGATCCCCTGCCCCGCCGCCGTGACGACGCACACCTTGCCCTTCAACCGCATGATCCCGCCTCTACTATGAGGCCCTCTTTTTAACCGCTCGCCATCCCTATGGGGAGATGCCCCATGCCGGTTGGGCTATCGCGTCGACCAAATCTCGTCATCCCGAGCGGAGGACGAGATTTTTGAATTGAAAGCGGTTTTTACCGGATCAGGCCCTGTTCCTTATAGAACTTCTCGGCGCCGGGATGGAGCGGGATGCCGAGGCCGCGGGTGGCGGTCTCGAGGCGGATCTCGCGGCCCTTGGCGTGGCCGGAGTCCAGCAGCTTGCGGGTCGAGGGGTTCCACAACGCGGCTGTCACCTTGTAGATCAGCTCGTCGCTCTGCTTGATCGAGGTCGCCCAGATCGCATGGACGCTGACCGTCTGCACGCCCGCCGTCCCCTTGTAGGCGCTGCCCGGAATCTCCTCCTTGCTGAAGAAGCTGAACTGCTCGACCAGCTTGTCGACATCGGGTCCCGCGATCGGCACCAGCTCGATGCCGACCGTGGCCGCGAGGTCGGCGACCGAGCTCTGCGGCCAGCCGCTGACGGTGAAGAAGCCGTCGATCGCGCCCTCGCGCAGGTTGTCGGCCACGCGCTGGGCCGGAAAGTACTGCGCCTGCAGGTCTTTCTCGCTGAGGCCGAAAGCCTGCAGGATCAGCCGCGCATCGACCAGCGTGCCCGAGCCCGGCTCGTCGAGCGAGATCTTGCGGCCGCGCAGGTCGTGCACCGACTTGATGCCCGAGCCCTTGCGCACGACGAGCTGGATGCTTTCCGGATAGAGATTGGCGATCGCCCGCAGCACGTCGACCTTCGGCCGGCCATTGTAGATGCCGGTGCCGTTGAAGGCCCAGTAGGCGACGTCCGACTGGACGAAGCCCGACTGCGCGCTGCCGGCGGCGATTGCCGCGACATTGGCGACGGAGCCGTTGGAAGTGACGGCGCTCGCGATCAGGCCCGGCACGCCGCACGAGCCGCCGTCGGCGCACGGCCGGGAGCCGGGCGGATTGGAGATCGCGTTGGCGATCAGCCCGCCGATCGGGAAGTAGGTGCCGACCGTGCCGCCGGTCAGGATCCGGAAGAAGGTGATGTCCTGCTGCGCCCGTGAAACAGAGGACATCGCCGGCGAAAGCGCAGCCGCGCCGGCCAGGAAACGCCGACGATGCATCAGTTCACGCCGACCACGCCGCTCATCGTGGGGCCGATCTCGCGGTGGAGCACGAGGTCGGCATCGTCGTCCTGGTCGGTCGGATCGCGGTTCAGGATCACAAGCCCGGCGCCGCGCCGCTTGGCGATGCGCGGGAAGCCGGCCGCCGGATATACGACGAGGGAGCTCCCCAGCACGATGAACAGGTCGCACTGCAGCGTCTCGTCCTGGGCGCGCGCCATCTGGATCTCGGGCATCGCCTGGCCGAACGAGATCGTGGCGGTCTTCACGATGCCCTCGCACTTCTCGCAGATCGGCAGCGTGCCGTGCGCCTGGAAGGCTTTCTTGATCGGCTCGAGCTCGTGGCGATGGCCGCAATCGAGGCAGGTCGCGTAGGTCGTGTTGCCGTGCAGCTCGATGATCTTCGACTCCGGCACCCCCGAGCGCTGGTGCAGGCCGTCGACATTCTGGGTGATGATCGCGGTCATCTTGCCCTGCTCGACCAGCTTGGCGAGCGCGCGATGGCCGGCGTTGGGCTCGGCCTTCAGCATGGTCTCGTCGGTCGCGAACTTGCGCCGCCACGCTTCGCGCCGCATCTCCTCCGACGCCATGAAGTCGTCGAAGTAGATCGGCTGGTATTTGGTCCAGATGCCGCCCGGCGAGCGGAAGTCGGGGATTCCCGACTCGGTCGAGATGCCCGCACCCGTGAAGGCGACGATACGCCTGGCGCCATCGATCATCTCGCGCAGCCGGTCGATCTCGGTCATGGCTCCCGCTCCCTCAACTCTTCGTCCTCCCCGTATGACGGGAGGTGGAAGACCTAGGATAGCCAGCGTTTGCGCCGCTTGTAATGCTTCGTGTCGTGATAACTCTTGCGCGCGCCGCCCTCGTTCAGCCCCAGATAGAATTCCTTGATGTCGGAGTTGGCGCGCAGCTTGTCGGCCGGCCCCTCCAGCACGATGCGGCCGTTCTCCATCACGTAGCCGTGGTCGGCCACGGTCAGCGCCATGGTGGCGTTCTGCTCGACCAGCAGGACCGAGAGCTTCTCCTGCTTCACAAGCCGGCTGACGATGCCGAAGATCTCCTCCACCAGCATCGGCGCCAGGCCGAGCGACGGCTCGTCCAGCAACACGACCTTGGGCCGGCTCATCAGCGCGCGGCCGATCGCCAGCATCTGCTGCTCGCCGCCCGACAGATAGCCCGAGACCTGCGTCCGCCGCTCCCTGAGGCGCGGGAAGTAGGAATAGACCATGTCGATGCCCTGCTTCACCCAGGCCGCGTCCATGACGTGGCCGCCGGCGATCAGGTTCTCCTCGGTGGTCAGGTGCTCGAAGACGCGGCGGCCCTCGAACACCTGCACCAGGCCGAGCTTCGTCACCTCGTGCGCCCGCATGCCGTCGATGCGACGGCCGGCGAGCTCGATGGCACCCTTGGTGACCTCGCCGCGCTCCGAGCGGAGCACGCCGGAGATCGCCTTCAAGGTCGTCGTCTTGCCCGCGCCGTTGGCGCCCAGGAGCGTCGTGATCGCGCCCTCGCGGACATCGATCGACACGCCCTTGAGCACCAGGATGACGCGGTCGTAGACGACCTCGATGTTGTTGATCGACAGCAAGGCGTATGACCGGCGTTCAGGACTTCTGCGCGTCCGCCGCCAGGTGCTTCAGGATCACCGAGCGATAGCCCTGGAACCAGTCCTTGGTCTTGTTGAGCTTGCCGCCATGGACCGTCCAGACCTGGACCCAGCCGCCGCCCTCGTGATCGGCCGGCGTCAGCTCCATCGGCGGCAGCAGGCCGTCGAGCGTGAAGCCCTTAATGTGCTCCATGCCGTTCTTGACCTCTTCCGAGGTCGGCGCCGCGCCGCCCTTGGCCTTGATCGCGTTGCGCACCGCCTCGACATGCAGCGCCGCGTTCAGGATGCCGCGGTTGTAGTAGACCGTGGAATCCATCTCCTTGGGCGCGGGCTTGCCGGCCGCCTTGTACATCGCGACGATGTCCTTCAGCACTGGGAAGTCCTTGCCCACGCCCGCGAACTGCAGCGTGTTGTAGCCTTCGGCCAGGCCCATGCCGCCCGCGGCGACGATGTCGGCCTCGGCGCTGCCCCACACGAAGGCGACGACCTTGGAGAGCGGATAGCCCTTGCCCTTCAGCTCCTTGATCGACACCGACGGCGCGCGGCCGAACAGATGGGTGATCACGAAGTCGGGCTTGTAGCGCTGCACGATGTCGGTCACCTGCGAGCCCATCTCGACGCCCGGCGCCGGCACCGCGAAGGTGCGCAGGTCGAAGCCCTCGCTCTTGGCGAGGTCCTCGAGGATCGGCAGCGGCTCCTTGCCGGCCGGGTTGTCGTAGAACAGGTAGGCGATCTTCTTGCCCTTCAGCCCGCCCATCTTCTCTTTGGCGAACTCGACGGCGGCGCCGGCCTGCGACCAGTAGCTCGCCGCGATCGGGAAGGTGTACGGGAAGCGCTTGCCGTCGGCGGCGGCGGCCGTGCCGAAGCCGGGCGACGTGCCGAGGATCTTGTCCTCCTCGAGCTTCTTGTTGAGCGCGGCGGTCTGCGGCGTCCCGTACAGCCCCTCGAGCACGGCGCCCTCCTTCTTGAAGCGCTCGTGCGCCTCGATGGCCGGCGGCACCTTGTACTCGTTGTCGATCTCGTCGACCTTGATCTTGAAGCCCTCGACGCCGCCCTTGCTGTTCAGCAGGTCGATGTAGTCGTGGTAGCCCGGGCACAGCACCGTGCCGACCGTCGCGGTCGGACCGGTCCGGTCGCACTGGAAGCCGAACACCAACTCCTTACTCTGAGCGAACGCACTCGACGCAAACGCCAGGCTGCCAGCCGCAGCCGCCAGGCCCAACCAACGCCTTTCGAACCTCACCATGGGTTCCTCCCTTGCCTTGCTTCGCTTAAGGGACCCTCCGCCTAGTAGGAGAAGGGCCAGACCCGGAAGTAACTCCGGACATTGCGCCACAGCCGATTGAGCCCCTCGGGCTCGATGACCAGGAAGAAGATGATCAGCCCGCCGAACACCGCGAGGCGGGTCCCCGAAACCACGTTCGCCAGCTCCGAATCGCTGAAGAACAGCGAGCCGACATTCTCCATCAGAGTACGGATCGCGATCGGCAGCAAGGTGATGAAGATCGCGCCGAAGATCGAGCCGAGCACCGAGCCCAGGCCGCCGATGATGATCATCGCCAGGAAATCGATCGAGACGCCGAGCTGGAACTGCTCGTAGTTGGCGATCCCGAGATAGTAGGTGTAGAGCACGCCGGTGACGCCGGCGTAGAACGACGAGATCGCGAACGACAGCAGCTTGTAGCGGAAGATGTCGATGCCGATGATCTCGGCGGCGATGTCCTGGTCGCGCACGGCGATGAAGGCCCGGCCGATCCTGCTCCGCATCAGATTGAGGGTCGCGACGATCGCCAAAGCGGCGAAGAACAGCAGGAAATAATAGAGCCGGCCCTGCGTGTTCAGGACGAAGCCGAACAGGTCGGGCCGCGGCACCTGGATCGAGGCCTGCGCGCCACCCGAGATGGCGGGCACGTGGTTGATCGTCCATTCGATGATCAGTTGGCCCGCCAGCGTGGCGATCGCGAGATAGAGCCCCTTGATGCGAAGGCTGGGAATGCCGACCAGCGCGCCGATGAACGCCGCCATCAGCCCGCCCGCCGGCAACGTCAGCCAGAACGGCAGGCCAAGCCGCACCGCCAGGTTGGCGGCGGTATAGGCGCCGACCGACATGAAGGCGCCGTGGCCGAGCGAGATCTGGCCGGTATAGCCGACCAGGATGTTGAGCCCGAGCGCACCGACCACCGCGATGAAGATCAGGTTCAGGATCGAGAGGTAATACTCCTGCAGCGTGATCGGCAGGACGATCGCGAACAGCACCGCCAGCCCGATCATCGTCCATTTGGCGATCGGCAGCGGATACAGCGCCATGTCCGACGCGTAGGTCGTCTTGAACACTCCGGCTTCGCGATGGAACATGGTTAGACTCGCTCGATCTGTCGTTTGCCGAAGATGCCGTACGGGCGGAACATCAGAACCAGGATCATCAGCAGGTAGGGCGCGAAGTCCTTGGTGCCGCCGCCGACATAGGGGTCGAGATAGCCGGAGGCGAGACTCTCGACCAGGCCGACGATCAGGCCGCCGACCATCGCGCCGGCGATCGAATCGAGCCCGCCCAGGATCACCACCGGGAAGACCTTGAGGCCGACCACGGCGATCTGCACGTCGACGCCCAGCATGCTGCCCCAGACGATGCCGCCCAGCGCCGAGACGATGCCGGCCATGGCCCAGGCCAGGGCAAAGTAGCGTTCGACGTTGATGCCCATCGCCTGCGCGACCTGCTGGTTGTCGGCGACGGCGCGCATCGCCACGCCCATGCGGCTCTTCTTGAAGAACCAGTTGAAGCCCAGGAACAGCAGGATCGCCACGCCCGCCCCCAGCACCTGGATCGGCGGCAACGTCGCCGGCCCGATCACTACCGGGTCGTCGGGGATCGGCAGCGGCAGCGCGCGGGTCTCGCCGCCGAAGACGATCGGCGTCAGGCCGCGCAGCACCGAGGCGAGGCCGATGGTCGCCATGATGACGGCCACGATCGGCCGGCCCAGGAGCGGCCGCAGCACGACGCGTTCGAGGGCGAAGCCGAAGCCGATCATCACCGCCAGCACGACCACCACCGCCGCGATCGCGCCCACGATCGGCGACACGTTGAAGGCGACGACCACGGAGCCGATCAGCGCCGCCATCATCACGAACTCGCCCTGGGCGAAGTTGATGGCGTCGGTCGACTTGTAGACCAGCACGAATCCCAGGGCGATCAGCGAGTACATCAGGCCGATCGACACCCCGTTCAAAAGCAGGGCGATGAAGAAGCCGAGATCCTCCGACATCTACGCCGCCTTCCGCACCGGCTCGGGGGAGCCCAGGTCGTGGATGGCGATCTCCGAGGTGAGTGACGACTTGCGGCCGTCCTCGAAGGTGATCTCCATGGTCACCTGCACGCTCTTGGCGCCGCCATAGAAGCCGTCGATCACCTTGGCGTACTTCTCGGCGACAAATCGGCGGCGCACCTTGCGGGTGCGCGTCATCTCGGCATCGTCGGCCTCGAGCTCCTTGTTGAGCAGCAGGAAGCGCTTGACCTGTTGCACGTCGGGCAGCGAGGCATTGGCCTTGGCGATCTCCTCGCCGATCAGCGCCGCGACCTCGGGCTTGCGGCTCAGGTCCATGAAGCTGGTATAGGGCAGTCCCCTCTTTTCCGCCCAGGTGCCGACGGTCTGCATGTCGATCGCGATCATCGCGACCACCATCGGCCGCTCATGGCCGAACGCGACCGCCTCGCGAATGTATGGGCTGAACTTCAGCTTGTTCTCGATGAATTGCGGCGCGAAGGCCGAGCCGTCGCTGAGCTTGCCGACGTCCTTGGCCCGATCGATGATCACGAGCTGGCCCTGCTTGTCGAAGAAGCCCGCGTCGCCGGTCAGCAGCCAGCCGTCGTCGGTCAGGGTCTCGCGCGTGACCTCGTCCTGCTTGAAGTAGCCGCAGAACACGTTGGGGCCCTTCAGCATCACCTCGCCGCGAGCGTCGATCTTGACCTCGATGCGCGGCATCGGCCGGCCGACCGTGTTGGGATTGGCCTCGGCATCCGACTGGCAGGAGATCAGCGCCGATGCCTCGGTCGCACCATAGACCTGCTTGAGGTTGATGCCGAACGAACGGAAGAAACGGTACGTATCCGGACCGAGCGGCGCGCCGCCGGTGTAGCACCAGCGCGCGTTGCGCAGGCCGAGCTGGTCGCGTACCGGGCCGTAGACGAGGAACTCGCCGGCCATCAGGCCAAGCCGCTCGCCGATCGACAAGGACTTGCCATCGGCTCGCTTCAGCTCGCAGCGCTCGGCCAGACCGCGGAAATAGTCGAACACCCGCCGCTTGACCGGCGTCGCATCGCCGCCCTTGACCTGCATCACGGTCAGCATGTTCTCCCAGATGCGCGGCGGGGCGAGCATCGCGTTTGGCCCCAGCTCGCGCAGGTCGCGCTGCACGCTCTCCGGGCTCTCCGGGCAGTTCGCCACCAGCTTGCCGGCCAGTGCCATGCCCAGCGAGAAGGCTGCGTCGCCCACCCAGGCCATCGGCAGATAGCTCAGCCAGTTGTCGCCCGGCTTCGTATGATTGACCTCGATGAAGGCCTCGGACGCCGCAATCATGTTGCGATGGCTGAGCATCGCGCCCTTCGGGTTGCCGGTCGTGCCCGAGGTGTAGGCGATCATGGCGATGTCGTCGGGTCCGCCCTTGGCGAGCTCTTCGGCGTAGAAGCCCGGGTTGGCCTTGCCGAAAGCGGCGCCCGCCTCGAGCACCGAGTCGAACGACTTCAGCATCGGGTCGTCGTACGACCACAGGCCGCGCTTGTCCTCGAACACGATCCAGCGCAGGTTGGGCAGCTTGTCCTTGAGCGAGAGCGCCTTGTCGACCTGCTCCTGGTCCTCGGCGACGATCACCGACGTCTCGGCGTGGTTCAGCACGTAGACCAGCTCGAAGGCGATCGAATCCTGGTAGACCGGCACCGACGTCCCGCCCAGCACCTGGGCCGAAAGCTGCGCCATGTAGAGCTGCGGGCGGTTATCGCCCACCACCGAGAGCTTGTCGCCGCGCTTGAAGCCCATCGACGCGAGGCCGAGCGCCAGGTCACGGACCGTGTCGCGGTAGGCCAGCCAGTCGAAGGTCTGCCACACACCGCGCGTCTTCTCGCGGATGCCAGGCGCATGCGGGCTCTCCTCCGCATTGCGCTGCAGCAGCTTGGGCAGCGTGTCGGTCTTGGCCGAATCGAGCAGGCTCATCTACCGTCCTCCGGACTTGGCGGTGCCGAGATAGGCTTCGATCACCCTGGGGTCCTGCTGGACCTCCTCCGGCGTGCCGCCGGCGATGCGCCGGCCGCGGTCGAGCACGACCACGTAGTCGGAGATGTCCATCACCACGCCCATGTCGTGCTCGATCAGCACGACCGTCATGCCGCGCTCCTGGTTCACGTCCAGGATGTAGCGCGCCATGTCCTCCTTCTCGTCCTGGTTCATGCCGCCCATCGGCTCGTCGAGCAGCAGCACCTTGGGCTCGAGCGCCAGCGCCCGGCCGAGCTCGACGCGCTTGCGCAGGCCGTAGGCGAGCGCCGCGGTCGGCAGCTTCCGCAGATCCTGGAGCTTCAGGAACTCGATGATCTCCTCGATCACCGCGCGGTGGGCGATGTCCTCCTTCTGCGCCATGCCCCAGTAGATGACGCTGGAGAGCACGCCCGCTTTCATGCGCACGTGGCGGCCCAGCATCAGGTTGTCGAGCACCGTCAGGCCCTGGAACAGGGCGATGTTCTGGAACGTGCGCGCCACGCCCATTCGGGCGATGTCGCTCGGCTTCTTCCAGGTGATGTCCTGCCCTTCGAGCAGGATGCGCCCGATGTCCGGCTTGTAGAAGCCCGAGATCATGTTCAGCAGCGACGTCTTGCCGGCGCCGTTGGGGCCGATGATCGACACGATCCGGCCACGGGGTACTTCGAGCGAGATGTCCGACCCGGCGGTTACGCCACCGAACTTCTTCGACACACCCTCGACGACCAGCTGGTTGTCGCCCTTGGCGGCAGATGCACGCTGGGCGGACGCAGCCGCCATGAACCCTCCCTAAAAAGGTTCTTTTCTCTTTTCGTTGCGCGGCATGATGCAGGCTCCGATGGGCGAACGCAACAATTCCACCTAGAATTCGCGCTTTCCAGCGAGGACCTGCGACATGTCGCGCCACATCGTCTGTCTTACCTTCGACCACGACCACATGTCGGGCTTTATCGCCCGCGGCCTCACCACGCCCACTTACATATCGCGTGGCGAGTACGACGTGGTGGTCATTCCCCGGCTGGTGGCACTCCTTCGCCGCTACGACATCAAGGCGACCTTCTTCACGCCCGGCCACACGATCGACAGCAGCCCGCAATCGGTCATGCCCTATGTCGACGCGGGCCACGAGCTTGCCCATCACGGCTGGACGCACCGCCTGCCGGCCAGCTTGTCGAAGGACGAGGAGGAAGAGGAGATCGTCCGCGGCAACAACTCGATCAAGCGGGTCAGCGGCCAGTTCGCGCGGGGTTACCGCTCACCGGCCTGGGACCTGTCGCCCCATTCGATCGAGCTGCTGCTGAAGCATCGCATCAAGTACGACAGCTCGCTGATGGGCCACGACTACGACTGCTACTACGCCCGCCAGGGCGACATGGTCGAGCTCAAGAAGCCGTTTGTGCGGGGCCGCGAGACGTCGCTGCTCGAGATGCCGATCAGCTGGTCGCTCGACGACTACCCGCACTTCGAATACATGCGCAATCCCAACGGCTCGATCCAGGCGGGCCTGATGAACGCCAACAACGTGCTGGAAAACTTCGTCGACGACTTTCACTACATGCGCGAGGTCTGCCCCGAGTTCGGCATCCTCACCTACACCTTCCATCCGCACGTGATCGGCCGCGGCCATCGCATGATGATGCTCGAGCGCCTGATCAAGCAGCTCCAGGCCGGCGGCGCGGTCTTCATGACCATGGAGAACGCGATGAAGGCGTGGCTCGACCGCAAGCAGGCGAAGGCGGCGGAGTGACTACCGGCCCCTGAAGACCGGTTTGCGCTTTTCCATGAAGGCGCGGCGGCCCTCGATGTAGTCCTCGGAGTCGAAGCACTGCTTGACCAGCCCCGAGAGGCGGTCGAAGTCGGGCTTGCCGTCGAGCCGCGTCAGCTCCTCGATCGTGCGCTTGGCGGCGTGCATGGTGAGCGGCGCGTTCTCGCCGATCAGCTTGCAGTAATTGTCGACATAGGAGTCGAGCTCGGCATCGGGAACGACCCGCGTCACCAGGCCCATGCCGGACGCCTCCTGGGCAGAGAAGTGGCGCGCCGTGAAGAAGATCTCCTTGGCGTGGGACGGCCCGACCAGGTCCGTCAGGATCTTGAGGCCGCTGGCGCGATAGCCAAGGCCGAGGCGCGCCGCCGGCACGCCGAACTTGCTCACGTCCGAGGCGATGCGGATGTCGCAGAGCAGCGCCACCGCCAGCCCGCCGCCGATGCAGTAGCCGCGGATGCGGGCGATCGTCGGCTTCGCGAATTTGTTGAGCCGGGCGTTCGCAAGCTCGCCGATCTTGTCGTAGTAGGCGACCTGTTCGGGCGTGTTGCGTGCCTTCTCGAACTCCGAGATGTCGGCGCCCGACACGAAGGCTTTGTCGCCGGCGCCGGTGACGACCACCACGCGGATCTCCGGATCCTTCTCGAACTGGTCGAGGATGACGGGGATCGCCTCCCACATGTCGGTCGAGGTGGCATTGTGCTTCTGCGGCTTGTTGAAGACGAGCCGGCCGACCGGCCCCGCCTTCTCCGCGATCATGTTGGGCGTGGGGCTGAAGTTCGTCATCAAATCACGCCGCGTTGGCGGAAGCCGTCGATCGCGGCGGCGTCGTAGCCGAACTCCTTCAGAACCGACTCCGTGTGCTCGCCCTGCTCCGGCGTCGCGGTCCAGTGGTCGACCTTCGTTCGGCTCATGTTGATCGCCTGGCCGATCACTTCCTGCGGACCGAGCTTCGGATGCTTGACGGGATGCGCCATCTTGAGGTGCTTGACCTGCGGATCCGCGAACATCTCGTCCATCTTGTAGATCGGCCCCGCCGGGACACCGGCCTTGTTCAGCTTTTCGACCAGCTCGGCGCTGGTGAAGGTCGCCAGGCGCTTGTCGATCTCCGCGTTCAGCAGGTCACGGTTCTGCGCGCGCAGCTTGCCCGACGCGAAGCGCGGGTCGGTCAGCAGCTCTGGCGCCTTGATGCTGTCGGCGAAGCGTTTGTAGATGTGGTCGCCCGAGGCCGCGATGTTGATGTAGCCGTCCTTGGTCTTGAACACGCCGGTCGGGATGGAGGTTGGATGATTGTTGCCGGCCTGGCCCGGCACCTCCTTGCCCAGCGTCCAACGCGCGGCCTGGAAGTCGCACATCGAGATCATGGCCTGCAGGAGCGAGCTCGACACCCACTGGCCCTCGCCCGACTTTTCGCGCTCCAGCAGCGCGATCAGGATGCCGATGGCGCAGTGGAGGCCGGCGCCCACGTCGGCCACGGCGATACCGGCGCGCACCGGGCCGCCGCCGGGCATGCCGGTGATCCACATCAGCCCGCCCATGCCCTGCGCGATCTGGTCGAAGCCCGCGCGCTCGGCATAGGGGCCGTCCTGGCCGAAGCCCGAGATCGAGCCCAGGATGATCTTCGGGTTCACCTTCTTCAGGCTCTCGTAGTCGATGCCGAGCCTGAACTTCACGTCGGCGCGGTAATTCTCGACCACCACGTCGGCCTTCTCGACCATCTTCATGAAGATGGCCTTGCCCTCGGGCTCCTTGAGGTTGAGCGTGATCGAGCGCTTGTTGCGGTGCAGGTTCTGGAAATCCGGTCCGTGGCGCGGCCCGCCCATGTCGCCCTCCGCGACATGCGGCGGCATCTCGATCTTGATGCAGTTGGCGCCCCAGTCGGCGAAGTAGCGCACGCAGGTCGGGCCAGCCCGCACCCGTGTCAGATCGAGAACGGTGAAGCGGGAAAGCGGGCCTGCGGTCATGGGTTCACTCTGCTGGGATTACGCCTCGACACGTACCATGGCGGAGGGATCGATCTCCAGCCAGACGCGCTGGCTGAGCTCGAAGATCGCATTCGGGCCGGTCGAGACGCGCAAGGGCTTGGCCTCGCCCAGCGGCTTCACCTGGTAGTCCCAGTGCTCGCCGAGATAGGCGCGGTCGACGATCTCGGCCTCGACGCCGTTGGCCGCCGGCCGCGCGAGCGAGAGCCCGATCGATTGCGGTCGCAGCGAATAGGTGGCGCCGTCCCGCTCGACGAAATTGGTGCGGCCGATGAAGCCCGCGACGAAGCGGCTCCTCGGCTTGCCGTAGAGCACGTGCGGCGGATCGACCTGCTCGATGCGGCCTTTGTTCATCACCACGATGCGGTCGGAGGTGACCATCGCCTCGGACTGGTCGTGCGTAACGTAGACCGTCGTGATCTTGAACTCGTCGTGCAGGCGGCGGATCTCGAAGCGCATCTCCTCGCGCAGGTTGGCGTCGAGGTTGCTGAGCGGCTCGTCGAGCAGCAGCACCTCGGGTTCGACCACGATCGCGCGGGCAAGCGCCACGCGCTGCTGCTGGCCGCCCGACAGCTCCGCCGGATAGCGGCCCTTGAGCGCGCCCATCTGCACGACGTCGAGGATGCGGTCGACGCGGCGCTCGATGTCGGCGCGCGGCAGCTTGCGGACCTCGAGGCCGAAGCCGACATTCTGGCCGACCGTCATGTTGGGCCAGATGGCGTAGCTCTGGAAGATCATCGACATCCGCCGCTTCTCGGGCGGCACCACGCCGGCGGCCGAGGAGATCACCTGTCCATCCATCTCGATCGTCCCGCCGCTGGGCGGCATGAACCCTGCAATCATGCGCAAGGTCGTGGTCTTGCCGCAGCCCGAAGGCCCGAGCAGCGAGACGAACTCGCCCGACTTCAGGTCCAGGGAGAAGCCGTTGACTGCCCGGAAGTCGCCGAAGCTCTTGTCGATGTTGCGGAGGATGAGCTTGCTCATGTCGTCGCCGTGCGCCTCAGCATGAAATCGCGTCCGATCGCGCGCTGGCCGATCCACAGCAGCGGCAGGGTCAGCAGTTGCAGGATCAGCGCGAGCGCTGCGAGATACTCGAAGTTCCCCTCGTCGCTCATGTCGAAGATCATCACCGCGACGACCTTGGTCTTCGGTCCGTAGAGGAAGACCGCCGACGAGAGCTCGCGCGTGGCCGGGATGAACATCAGCAGCCAGGCGCCGAGCAGGCTGCGCTTCAGCAATGGCGTCACGACGCGGCGCAGGGCCGTCATGCGGCTGCCGCCCAGCACCCGCACCGCCTCCTCCATCTCGGGATTGAGGCTGCGGATCGCCGCCGCGGCGTTGACGTAGCCGATCGGCAGGAAGCGCGTGGTGAAGGCCAGGATCATGATCAGCGCCGTGCCGTAGAGCGCGAGCGGCGGCGGGGCATAGGCCGAGTAGAAGCCGATCGCCAGCACCACGCCCGGGATCACGAACGGCGCCACGCACAGGAAGCCCAGCCCATCGGCGAAGCGGATCAGCTTGCGATTGACGATGTACGCCACGCTGATGGCGATCACCGTCGCGATGGTCGCGCTGGCGGCGGCATAGAGGAAGCTGTGCGCCACGGCGCTGGGCGCCGTCGCGTGCTCGAACAGCACGAACCGGAAGTTCCGGATCGTCAGGTTCTCGGGCGAGAAGCCCTTGCCCCACGCCTTGGCGAAGGCCGCCTGAAGCAAAAAGAGATACGGCAGGAAGACCGACATGGCGGCGATCAGCATGGCGTAGCCGAACAGGATCCAGCGGCCGCGGCCCAGCGCGATCGGCCGGCGCTCGCCGCCTTTGCCCGTCAGGGCGACAAAGCCCTTGCGATGCGTCATCAGGCGCTGGATGACGACCAGCAGGATGGTGACGACCAGCAACGGCATGGCGTAGGCCGCGGCCACCTCGACCCGCACCGGATTGCCGAAGAACTGGAAGAGCTGCGTCGTCACCACGTTGAAGCGCGCCGGGATGGCGATCATAGCCGGCGAGGCGAACAGCGCGATCGCCTCGAGGAAGCAGATGATCAGGCCGCCCAGGATCGCCGGTAGCGCGAGGGGCAGCGTGACCCGGCGCATCGTCCGCCAGGTGCCGGCGCCCAGAATGTTCGCGGCGTCCTCCATCTCCGAGGAGACCAGCTCGAGCGCCGCCGTCGTGAAGATGAAGATGTAGGGATAGGAGTACAGCGCCACCACCAGCACCAGGCCGGGGAAGCTGTAGATGTTGAAGGGCCCCGAGTCCGCGCGGGTCAGGGCGACGAAGATCTTGTTCAGCCAGCCGGCATTTGGCCCGGCCAGAAGGATCCACGCGACAGCGCCCGTATAGGGCGGCGTGACGAAGGTCGCGAGCACCAGGGTGCGCACCAGCCCGCGCCCCGGCATGTCGGTCCGCGACACCGCCCAGGCGAGCGGCACGGCGAAGATTCCAGCCAGCAGCGCGGCGCACGCGCCCAGTTGGAGAGAATTGAGCAGCGCCTGGACGTAGCGGTCACGCCCGTAGGCCGCGACGTAGTTGGCGAAGGTGAAGGCGCCGGTCTTCTCCGACCGGAAGCTGGTGACGAGCAGATGGACGAACGGGCTCACCACCAGGAACAGCAGCACGGCGATGATGACGATCCACAGCAGCCATGTCGGATCGAACCCGCGCGAGCGGGTGACTTTGACGGCCGTGCTTCCAGTTTCTGCAATCGCGGTCACAACCACACCTTTGTCATCCCGAGGGCGGCGAGGGATCTATCCTGGTCCCCATGGAGCCCTCGCTTTGCTCGGGATGACACCGTTCGCATTGCGCTCACGGCGTCAGTTTCCGAACGTGTCACGCCAGTCCTCGATCGCCTCGGGGATGCCCTTGTCGATCTGCTCGTTGGTCGGATGGAACTGCTTCACCTGGTCGACCGGCTTCTCGCCCTTGGCCACCTGCACCTCCGGCCGCATCGGCACGGTGAAGTGCTTGACGTCGATCTCCGAGGCCTCGGTCGAATAGAGATACTCCATGAAGAGCTTGGCGGCGTTCGGATGCTTGCTGCCCTTCAGGATCGCGGTCGGCGCGATGATCAGGATGGCGTCGTCCTCGGGATAGACGATCGACAGCGGGTTGCCTCGGTTGGCGCTGAACAGGGTCGAACCGTCGGCACCGGCCGCCACCTGGCGCTCGCCGGCATTGAGCGCCGTCACCGTGTCGTTGATCGAGCGGCCGATCTGCGGCTTGTTCTTCTCGAGCTTCTTGAAGTAGTCCCAGCCGTACTTGAGCTTCATGCTCAGCACCCAGGTGCCGACATAGCCCGAGAAGCCGGGATGGCCGGTCGAGATCTTGCCCTTCCATTTGGGATCGAGCAGGTCGGTCCACTTCTTGGGCGCCTCCTCGGGCTTCACCTTCGAGGAGTTGTAGGTCAGCACCACGAAGCCCGCCGACGTCGTGTGGAAGTAGCCGTCAGCATCGAGGTTCTGGAACGCCTTGGCGGCCTTCGCCTCGTTCTCCGGCACGTACTTCACGAGCTTCCCCTCGGCCTTGAAGCGCATCACGTGGCCGAGGTCGGTCGAGGAGAACACGTCGCACTCGGTCTGGCCGGCCTTGAAGTCCTGGGTCGCGCGCTGGTAGGCGACCTGCGCGGTGGTGCGAAAGACATTGACCTTGATGCCGTACAGCTTGGTGAAGGTGGCGCCCAGCTCCTCGGCTCCTTCCGACGTGTAGTGCGAGGTGTACCAGGTGACCTCGCCTTCCTTCTTGGCGGCGGCCTCGAGCTCTTTCATGTCGGCGCGGGCCGCGATCGGGCCGAACGCGACCGCGGCCGCAACGACAAGGGCCCAACTCTTCATGTATTCCTCCCAACACGCATCGTTTATCGTTGGCGCGATAGCATCACACGAAGCGCAATGTCACAAGATCGAGGGTGGGGGTCCTACTACGACAAACTGCGCGACCGACCGCCGCGCAGAACCTTGATCGTCGCGCTCGATGCGTTCGGCGAACGCGGTGATGCGCTTGCGATCGACCTCGGATGCGGTGACGGCAGAGACGTGGTCGAAATTCTGCGACGCGGTTGGCGAGTCGTCGCGGTCGACAGCGAGCCTGAGGCCCTGCGTCGACTCATGGATCGCGGGCTTCCCGGCAACATCACGCCGATCGAAGCGCGCTTCGAGAACGTGCCGATGCCGATCGGCGTCGAGCTGGTGAACTCGAGCTTCGCCATGCCGCTTTGCGAGCCCGAACGATTTCACGACCTGTGGGCGCGAATTGTCGACGCATTGCCGACTGGGGGGCGGTTCAGCGGCCAATGGTATGGTCCGCGGGACAGCTGGGTCGGCCGGCCGGGTATCACCTTCCTGTCCCGCGACGAGGCGATGGCGCTGCTAGGAGGCTTCGACGTCGAGATGTTCGAGGAAGAGGAAGCCGACAGCACCACGCCGCGCGGCAAGCCCAAGCACTGGCACATCTTCCACATCGTGGCGCGGAAGCGCTAGATTTCCGCTTTCCCCAGGGAGGTCCTACATGGCCGTCGCCGTCACCGCCGAGCTTGCCAAGAAGGCTGCCCATCTCGCCTGGAACGATTTCCCCGACGACCTCGTCGAGCGCACCAAGCAGTGTCTGCTCGATTGGTTCGCCGTCACCGTCGCCGGCGCACAGGACGAGCTGACCGACATCCTGGTCCGCGAGGCGATGGAGGACGGCGCCAAGGGTCCTGCAAGTCTCGTCGGCCGCAGCGAGAAGACCGTGCCGTCGGCCGCCGCGCTGATCAATGGCGCGGCCAGTCATGCGCTCGACTATGACGACGTCAACTTCGCCATGGGCGGCCATCCGACGGTGACGGTCGTCCCTGCCCTGCTCGCGCTGGGCGAGCAGATCAAGGCGTCGGGGCGGCTGTTCATCGAGAGCTTCATCGCGGGCTACGAGACCTCGGGCCGCGTCGGCCGCCTCGTGGCGCCGAGCCACTATCAGAAGGGCTTCCACGTCACCGGCACCGTGGGCTCCTTTTCCGCGACCGCCGCTGCGGGCCGCATGCTCGGCCTGAGCGATGCGCAGCTCGCCGTCGCCTTCGGCATCGCCGCGACACAGGCCGCGGGCCTCAAGTCCAACTTCGGCACGATGTGCAAGCCATTGCATGCCGGCACGGCCTCCGAGCACGGTCTGCGTGCCGCCCGCCTCGCCGCCAAGGGTTTCACCGCCCGCGGCGACTCGCTCGAGTGCGACCAGGGTTTCGCGCGGTCACAGAGTGATCACCTGGAGATCGAATCGGCGCTGGCCGAGCCGCCGCAGGGCTGGCACCTGCGCAACAACCTCTTCAAGCACCATGCGAGCTGCTACCTCACCCATTCGCCGATCGAGTGCGCCAAGGACATTCGGCTGAAGAGCAACTTCCCGCCGGAGCGCGTGAAGAAGATCGTGTTGAGGATCGAGCCGGGCGCGGACAAGGTCTGCAACATTGCGCATCCGACGACGGGACTGGAGGCGAAGTTCTCGCTGCGCCAGACCGTGGCGATGGCGCTGACCGGCGTCGACACGGCGAACGTCGACTCCTACACCGCCGCGATCACGCAGGACCCGCGCATCAAGGCGCTGCGCGAGAAGACCGAGATTTCCTTCGCGCCGAACCTGGCGCATTCGGTGGCGGAGCTCGCGATCCAGCTGGACGACGGAACGACCCTCGAAGCCTCGCATGACTCCGGCGTTCCGTGGGCGGATGTCGGCAAGCAGCGGCGCGCGCTGGAGACCAAGTTCGACAGCCTGGTCACGCCGATCCTGGGCGCGGCCGGGGCGCGACGGCTGCACGACGCCATCGAGCGTATTGACTCACTCTCCGATGTAGGCGACTTGGCGCGCGCCGCGACGAAGTAGACGCTTAGGAGAAGCCATGTCGGATAACTTCAGGGCACGGGCAAAGCTCGTGCCCAAAGGAAACCGCTATGAGGATTTCGAGCCCGGCCGGGTGTTCAAGCACCATTGGGGCCGGACGATCACGGAATCGGAGACCACCCTCTTCTCGACCCTGACGCTGCATTTCAATCCGCACTACTACAACGCGGCCTACGCGCGGGCGCACGGCCATCCCGGCATCGTCGCCAACCCGTTGCTGGTCTTCACTACGGTGTTCGGCCTGACGGTCGAGGATCTCAGCGAGGGCGGCGGGCCATTCCTGGGCGTGAACCAGCTCTCCTATTACCAGCCGGTCTACCCGGGCGATTCGCTGCGGGCCGAATCGGTCGTGCTCGATCGGCGCGTGTCGGACAGCCACAAGGGCTTCGGCATCGTCACCTGGCACACCACCGGCTTCAACCAGCGCGAGGAGAAGGTCATCGACTTCAAGCGCACCAACCTCGTTCGCCAAAGGACGGCCGCCTAATGCCCTACATCACCGAAGAGCGCCGCATGATCCAGGAGCAGGCGCGCGAGTTCACCCTCAACGAGGTCCTGCCGGTCGCCAACAAGCTCGACCCCGAGAAGGGCGACATCCCGATGGACCTGCGGGACAAGATGGCCGAGCTCGGCTACTTCGGCATCCTGATCCCCGAGCAGTATGGCGGCCTGGGCCTTGGCTGCTTCGAATACTGCCTCGTGACCGAGGAGCTGTCGCGCGGCTGGATGAGCGTCGCCTCGCTGATCGCGCGCGGCAACCTGCTGATCGGCAGCCACATGATGAGCGAGGAGCAGCGCAAGAAGTACCTGCCGCGCATGGCCAAGGGCGAGTTCCTCGGCGCCTTCTCGATGTCGGAGCCCAACGCCGGCTCGGACATCGCCAACATCTCCTGCCGCGCCAAGAAGGACGGCACCGGCTACCTGATCTCCGGCAACAAGTACTGGTGCACCTTCGCCGACGGCGCCGACTTCCTGATCATCATCGCCCGCACTTCCGACGCGCCGGCCGGCAAGCGTCATCTCGGCCTGTCGATGTTCTTCGTCGAAAAGAAGCGCGGCACCCTGCCCAAGGGCGTGAGCGGCGCGCCGATCCCCAAGATCGGCTACTTCGGCTGGAAGACCTACGAGCTCGCCTTCGACAACTTCCGCGTCGAGGCGGCCGACATGATCGGCGAGGAAGGCCAGGCCTTCTATTACGCGACGTCGGGCCTGGAGACCGCGCGCGCCCATACCGCGGCCCGCGCGATCGGCCTGGCGCAGGGCGCGCTGGACGATTCCATCCAGTACGCCAACGACCGCAAGCAGTTCGGTCGCTCGATCTCGGAATTCCAGGCGATCCGCTTCAAGATCGCCGAGATGGCGACCCAGATCGAGGCGGCGCGCCAGCTCAACTACTTCGTCTGCGAGCAGATCGACACCGGCCAGCGCTGCGACAAGGAAGCGTCGATGGCCAAGCTGTTCGCCTCGGAGATGGCCGAGCGCGTCTGCTCGGAGGGCATCCAGATCCACGGCGGCGCGGGCTACACCACGCTCCACGCCGTCGAGCGCCACTGGCGCGACGCCCGCCTCACCAAGATCTTCGAGGGCACGTCGGAGATCCAGAAGCGCATCATCTCGGACCGGCTGCTCGGCCGCGGGAGGAACTAGGATGAAGGTCTCCGAGCTGACCGGCAGCGGCAATTACTTCGAGGACTTCAAGGTCGGCGACGTGTTGAAGCACGCCCGCGGCAAGACCGTCGAGCCGCTCGAGCAGGTCTGGATCACCAACGTGACCATGAACACCGCCGAGGCGCACTTCAACGAGCACCGGACCAAGAACAGCAACTACGGCCAGCGGCTGGGCTTCGGCGGCGTCACCATCTCGATGTGCATCGGATTGGCGGCCCAGGACACCGCCGAGAATGCGCTGGCCGAATTGGGCATGGACAAGATCCGGCTGAAAGGCCCGCTTTATCACGGCGACACGCTGTACTGCTTCAGCGAGGTCATGGAGGCGCGGGATTCGGACCGCGAGGACGCGGGCATCGTGCGGTTCAAGCACTACGGCGTGAACCAGCGCGACCAGCACATCTTCGAGGGCGAGCGCTGGGTGCTGGTCAAGCGGCGCAGTCACTGGGGAGACAAGTGACCCCCTTCCGGCGCTGCGCGCCACCTTCCCCCACAGACGGGGGAAGGCATGCGATCTTGCCTCCCTCCGTCTGCGGGGGGAGATGTGGGCGAAGCCGACGGAGGGGGGTCTGCGCATGACCGTCCTCGGCGCGCTCGACGGCGTCCGGATCGTCGACCTCACGCAGATGCTGGCCGGCCCGTTCTGCACCATGCTGCTGGCCGACCAGGGCGCGGAGGTGATCAAGGTCGAGCCGCTCGACGGCGACCACACCCGGATCATCGGGCCCTACCATGCCGACGACAAGCTCAAGGCGTTCGGCGGCTACTTCGCCTCGGTGAACCGCAACAAGAAGTCGATCGCCATCGACCTCAAGAAGCCCGAGGGCCGCGAGCTGGTGATGAGGCTCTGCGATAACGCCGATGCGGTGGTCGAGAACTATCGCGGCGGCGTCATGGATCGCCTCGGTCTCAGCTACGAGGCTCTGCACGCGCGCAACCCGAAGCTGGTCTATGCCACCATCCGCGGCTTCGGCGATCCGCGCACCGGCAAGAGCCCCTATGCCGATTTCCCGGCTTACGACGTGATCAGCCAGGCGATGGGCGGCATCATGGCCATCACCGGCCCCGACAAGGACACGCCGATAAAGGTCGGCCCGGGCGTCGGGGACATCATTCCGGCGATCACCTGCGCCTTCGGCATCGTCTCGGCGGTGTTGCGCGCGCACAAGACCGGCCGGGGCCAGTTCGTCGATGTCGGCATGGTCGATGCGATCCTCGCCGTCTGCGAGCGCATCATGCACCAGCATTCCTTTGCCCAGACCCTGCCGGTGCCGGAGGGCAACCATCATCCGCTGCTCTGCCCGTTCGGCATGTTCCCGGCGAAGGACGGGTTCGTCACCATTGCCGCCCATGCCGACCAGCACTTCCCGATCCTGTGCCGGCTGATCGACCGGCCGGAGATGGCGACCGATCCCAAGAACCTCACGGTGCAGGACCGCCGCGCCAACCAGGAGGCGATCATCGCCGCCGTCTCGGCGTTCACGCGCCAGCGCACCAAGCAGGAGCTGCTGAAGCATCTCGGCGGCCAGGTGCCGTTCTCGCCGGTCTACAACGTGCGCGACATCGTCGCCGATCCCCACTTCGCGGCGCGTGAGATGCTGCCCTGGATTGACCACCCCGGACTCGACAAAGAGGTCCAGATCGCCGGCGTCGCTGTGAAGATGACCGAGACGCCGGGCAAGGTGCGCCATCGCGCGCCGCTGCTCGGCGAGCACACTGACGAGTACCTGACGTCCATCGGGTGCAGCGCGTCCGACATCGACCGCCTGCGCACCGCCAAGATCGTCGCCTAGAGGAGAAGATGATGACCGACCGTCCCAAGCGCGCCCGCCGCGTTCAGCTCTCCACCCCCGGCTCGAGCGAGAAGATGATGCAGAAGGCGTCGGAGTCGAAGGCCGACCATGTCTTCCTCGACCTCGAGGATGCCGTGGCCCCGAGCGCCAAGCGCGACGCGCGCAAGAAGATCGTCACCGCCCTGAAGGAGCTCAACTGGACGGGCAAGACGCGCTGCGTGCGCATCAACGACCTCACCACCGAGTACGCCTACGAGGACATCATCGAGATCGTCGAGGGCGCGGGCGAGCATCTCGACACGATCATGATGACCAAGGTCCAGACGACGGCCGACATCCTGTTCGCCGACAAGCTGCTCCACCAGATGGAGAAGAAGCTCAAGCTCAAGAACCGCATCGGCCTCGAGGCGCTGATCGAGGAGGTTGAGGGCATGCAGAACGTCGACGCCATCGCCGCCTGCACGCCGCGGCTCGAATGCCTGGTGTTCGGCATGGGCGACTTCTCGGCCTCGATGGGCGTCACCAACAAGAACGTCGGTGAATCGGGCGGTTACCCGGGCGACATCTGGCACTATGCCCGCTTCCGGCTGGTGATGGCCTGCCGCGCCGCCGGCATCGACCCCGTCGACGGCCCGTTTGCCGACTTCAAGAACCCTGAAGCCTATCGCGAGGAATGCCGCCGCTCGATGATCCTGGGCTGCGTCGGCAAGTGGGCGATCCATCCGTCCCAGATCGAGCATGCGCTGGAGATCTACTCGCCCAAGCCCGAGGACGTGGCGCGCGCCCGCAAGCTCGAGAAGGCCTACGCCGAGGCCGAGGCCAAGGGCCTGGGCGCGATCAACGTCGACGGCATCATGGTCGACGTCGCCTCGATCCGTATCCTGCGCAACACCATCCTGAACAAGGCTGACCTGTTCGGGATGTGACGGCGCAGCCGTCATCCCGACCGGAGCGAAGCGAAGTGGAGGGATCTTTTCTCCATCCCGAGGGCCTTTGGCAGTGAAAAGAGGTCCCTCGACTTCGGCGCCCTTCGGGCGCCTTCGCTCGGGACGACGGGGGGCCTTCGTCCCCGTGGCGAGCATGCTCGCCATCCAGGTGATGATCTCGATGTCCGTGCTGTCGCTCGGCGTGATGATGCCGGCGGTGGCGAGGGATCTCGCGATCGATCCCAAGCTGGTCGGCGTCTTCACCGCGATCATCTACGGCGTCGCGACGGTCGCGGCGCTGGCGGCGGCCGGGCCGATCGTGCGGCTGGGCGCGGTGCGCATCTGCCAGGCGGCGCTGTTGATGGGCGCGGTCGGGCTGGCGCTCAACTCGATCGCCGTCATCGCCGCGACCGTGGCCGCCGTGCTGTTCATCGGCGTGGCGCAGGGGCCGATCAATCCCGCCTCGGCCCACATCCTTGCCCAGCGCGTGCCGCGCGAATATTTCGGCATGGTCTTTTCGGTGAAGCAGACCGGCACGCCGCTCGGCTTCGCCCTGGCTGGCATCCTGTTCCCCGCCCTGCTGCACTGGGTCGGCTGGCGCGGCGCGAGCCTGGTCGCCGCTGCCATGCTGCTGGTCGCGGCAATCCTGGTCGAACCTTTGCGGCCGCAGCTCGATGTCATCACGGTCGAAGGCAAGGCGCAGGGCAGCATCTGGAAGTCGATCGGATTCGTGCTGCGCCATCCGCAGCTGCGCGTGCTGGGTTGCTCGGCCTTCGTCTTCGTCATCGCCCAGCACACCTTCACCTTCTATCTCGTCACTTATCTCTACGAGCATTGCGGCCTCAGCATCGCGCGCGCGGGTTTCCTGCTGTTCCTGTCGCAGATCGTCGGTTCGGCCGTGCGCCTGGTGAGCGGCGGCATGGGCGATCGCATGCCGCGCATGAAGCTCCTGGGCTGGACCGGCATCGGCATGGCGCTCGGCTCGACGGCGACCGGGCTGCTCGACGCCGACACGCCGTTCTGGCTCATCACCGCCGTGGTGATCGGCTACGGCTCGGTCGTGATCAGCTGGAACGGCACGTCGCAGGCGGAGTTCGCCCACCTCTCGCCGCCCAGAGAGATCGCGGCGATCGCCGCCGTGCAGACCGCCCTCGCCTTCTCCGGTGCGGTGTTTGGCCCGCCGATCTTCGGCGTCATCGCCTCAGCCGCGAGCTATCGCTGGGCATTCGTGGTCGTCGCCGCCTGCGTGTTCCTGAGCGGGATCTGGCAGCTCGTGGAAGCGCGGCGGACCTAGTCTACGGCTCTTGCATCCCGGCGATGCGGACGACCTCGCCCCACTTGACCGTCTCCTTCGCCTGGAAGGCGGCGAGTTCCTCTGGCGAGCACGGGAACGGCACGGCGAGCGTGGTCTTGAGCAGGTTGCGATAGGCCTCGGACGCCACCGCCTCGCGGATCAGCCTGTTGAGCCTGTCGATGATCGGCCGCGGCGTGCCGGCCGGCGCATAGACCGCGTTCCATGGCCGCGATTCGTAGCCGGGTACGAACTCGGCCACCGCCGGATACTGCTCGAGCCCGGGATAGCGCTCGGGACTAGTGACGGCGAGCCCACGCGCCCGGCCGTCGCGCACCGGCGGCAGGCCGGTGGTGAAGTCGCTGAAAGTGACGTCGAGGCGTCCGCCCAGCAGATCGGCGATGACCTGCGTCTGGGTCTTGTACGGCACGCCGAGCAGGTCGACTTTCGCCATGATCCGGAACAGCTCCGCAGCCCCGCGCGCCGAGCCGTTGCCGCTGCCGAACGTCAGCTTGCCCGGCTGCGCCTTCGCCAGCGCGATGAACTCGGGGATCGTCCTGACCGGCAGGTCGTTGCGCACGACCACCATCTGCGCCCCGCCCGACAGGCCGCTGATCGGCTCGAAGCTCTTCACCGGGTCGTAGAGCAGCCTCTTGTAGACATGCTGGTTGATGGCCTGCGTCGTCTGGGTGGTGACGAAGATCGTGTAGCCGTCAGGCGGCGCGGTCGCGGCCGCCTGCGCGCCGATCTGGCCTTCGGCGCCGGGCTTGTTGTCGACGACGGCAGCCTGGCCGGTGAGGCGCGTCAGCTCGGCGGCGATCACGCGCGCGACGGTGTCGGTCGCCGTGCCCGGACCGAACGGCGCGATGATGTGGATCGGCCGGCTCGGAAAGTCCTGCGCGGCGAGCGGTGCGGCCTGCAGAATTCCGACGAGCAGACAGATGAGCAAACGCATGATGGCGCGAGCCTACGCTGTGCTAGCGTTGCCGCAAGCAAAACAAGAACGGAGGAACGTCATGCGGCGCGTATTGATCCTGTCGGCGATCCTGGCCCTTCTCGCCGGGCCGGCCCTCGCCCAGAAGTACGGCGGCACCTTGCGCGTCAGCCATCGCGACAATCCACCCAGCGCGTCGATCCACGAGGAGGCGACGATCTCGACCGTCATGCCGTTCATGTCGGTCTACAACAACCTCGTCGTGTTCGATCCGGACAGCAAGCAGAACCGGCCGGACCGCATCGTCCCCGACCTCGCGACCTCGTGGACGTGGGGCAACGACGGCAAGGACCTCACCTTCAAGCTGCGCCAGGGCGTGAAGTGGCACGATGGCAAGCCCTTCACCTCGGCCGACGTGAAGTGCACCTGGGACATGCTGACGGCGAAGGACTCCAAGCTGCGCAAGAACCCGCGCCGGTCCTGGTACTTCAATCTCCAGGAGGTGACGACCAACGGCGACGACGAGGTCACCTTCCATCTCGGCCGGCCGCAGCCCTCGCTGCTCACCATGCTCGCCGGCGGCATGTCGCCGGTCTATCCGTGCCATGTCAGCGCCGCGCAGATGCGCACTCATCCGATCGGCACCGGCCCCTTCAAGTTCGCCGAGTTTCGGCAGAACGAGTTCATCAAGCTGGTGAAGAACCCCGACTACTGGAAGAAGGGCCGGCCCTACCTCGATGCGATCGAGTTCAAGATCATCCCGAACCGCGCGACGGCCTTGATGGCCTTCGTCGCCAATCAGTACGATCTCACTTTCACTGCCGACATCGCGGCGCCCGCGCTCAAAGACCTGAAGGCGCAGGCATCATGGGCGCAGTGCGAGTACCTGCCGACCAACACCCAGGCCAACCTGCTGGTCAATCGCGACAAGCCGCCGTTCGACAATGGCGACGTGCGCAAGGCGATGGTGCTGGCGATCGACCGCTCGGCCTTCAACGAGATCATCGGCCAGGGCACCAATCGGATCGGCGGCTCGATGCTGCCGCCGCCCGAGGGCCTGTGGGGCATGCCGCCGGAGTTCCTCGCGACGGTCGCGGGGTACGGCGCCGATCACGAAAAGCAGCGCGCCGAAGGCCGCAAGATCATGGAGAAGCTGGGCTACACCGGCGACAAGCCGCTCCGGATCAAGGTCTCGACGCGCAACATCCCGGCCTATCGCGACCAGGCGGTGCTGCTGATCGACCATCTCAAGCACGTCAACATCCAGGGCGAGCTCGAGCCGCTCGAGACCGCCGTCTGGTACAACCGCATGGCCAAGAAGGACTACACGGTCGGCCTCAACGTCCAGGGCGTCGGCATCGACGACCCGGACGTGATGTTCTACGAGACCTTCCACTGCGGCTCGCAGCGCAACTACACGAACTATTGCAATCCCGAGACCGAGAAGTTGTTTGACCAGCAGTCGCGCATGACCGACATCGAGGCACGCAAGAAGCTGGTCTGGGAGATCGACAAGAAGTTGCAGGAAGATGGCGCCCGCCCGGTGATTCAGCATGACTGGGGCGCCACCTGCTGGCGGCCCGAGGTGAAAGGAGTCAAGCTGGCGGTGAACACCATCTACAACCACTGGCGCTTCGAAGACGTCTGGCTGGACCGGTAAAAGTCTCTTCCTCCCCCGCTACGCGGGGGAGGTGTCACGGTAATCCGTGACGGAGGGGGATGACGACGGAGATCGTGCGTCACTCCCCCTCCGTCAGCGTAAGACGCTGCCACCTCCCCCGCTCCGCGGGGGAGGAAGGATTTTCAAGGAGGCCTCGATGAAGCTCTACACACACCCCGTCTCGACCGCGTGCCGCCCCGTGATGCAGTTCATCGCCGACAACAACATCCCCTGCGAGATGGAAGTCGTCGACATCCTGAAGGGCGCGCACTACGAGCCCGCCTACAGCGAGAAGAATCCCAACCGCCTGGTACCGATGCTGGAGGACGGCGACTTCCGCCTGACCGAGAGCGCCTCGATCCTGCGCTACCTCGCCGAGAAGACCGATTCGCCCGCCTATCCGAAGGATATCAAGCAGCGCGCCCGGGTGAACGAGGCGATGGATTGGTTCAACTCCAACTTCTACAAGGACTGGGGCTACGGTCTCGTCTATCCGCAGCTCTTCCCGCACCACAAGCGGCCCGACGAGAAAGCCCATGCCGGCACGATCGCGTGGGCCCAGGACCGCTGCAGGGACTGGCTGCGGGTGCTGAACGATCACTGGCTGGCCGGTAACAAGAAGTATATCTGCGGTGACCAGATCACCATCGCGGACTATCTCGGCTCGGCGATCATGAGTATTGGTGAGCTCATCCACTGCGACCTGAAGGGATACCCCAACGTCCAGCGCTGGATCGACAACGTGAAGAAGCAGCCGAACTACGAGAAGGTGAACGAGGTCTTCAACGGATTCCGCGCCTCGACCGAGGGCAAGACCTGGGCGACGGTGTGACCAAACGACTGTAGGAGCACATAGGAGGGCAGCCATGATCAAGGGACTGCATCACAACGCCTATCGCTGCCGCGACTCGGAGGAGACGCGGGCGTTCTACGAGGACTTTTTGGGCCTGCCGCTGGTCAACGCCTTCAAGATCGAGACGACGCAGACCGGCCGCAAGACGGGCACCGGCGTCCTGCACTCCTTCTTCCAGCTCGACGACGGCTCGTGCCTCGCCTTCTTCGAGGCGCCGGACATGCCGTTCGAGTTCAAGGAGCAGCACGACTTCGACCTCCACATAGCGCTGGAGGTCGAGCCCGAGGCGCTGGAGCGCATGTTCGCCAAGGGCAAGGCGGAGGGCCGCGAGGTGCGCGGCATCTCCGACCACAAGTTCATCCGCTCGATCTACTTCCGCGATCCCAACGGCTACGTAATCGAGCTGACGGCCAAGGTGCCGGGCCACGAGCGCGACATGGACCCGACGGCGAACCATGCGCGCGACATCCTGAATCGCTGGCAGGTCCACAAGCGCAAGGCCCACGCCGACGCGGCAGCTTCCTGACCTGGTGATGAACTCGCTACCCCTCACCTCATCCTGAGGAGCCGCGCGACGCGCGGCGTCTCGAAGGATGGCAACGCGCACCGCGTCTGCTGCCCACCCTTCGAGACGCTCGCTGCGCTCGCTCCTCAGGGTGAGGTCGAGAGTAATGGGACTCTCGCTCGTGAAGCGGGTCTTTGTCCTCGTCCTTGCGCTGCTGCCGCTGGCGGCGAGTGAGGCGTTGGCGGACAACAAGGAGACGCTCGATGCGGCGCGCGCGGCCTATTACAGCCTGCGCCGCGAGAAGCTGACCAGCTTCAGTTGCCTGGTCACGCCCAACTGGGACCTGATGCTGGCCTCACGCTGGCGGACCGATCCGGCCGCCGCCGCAAAGATGACCCAGACACAAGGCCTGTGGATCGTCGACTACAAGGAAGGCGCCACGCAGATCGGCCTGGTGATGCGCGGCAACTACACCATCGAATCGACGCGTATCCTCACCGACACTTTGCCAGCGTGATCCAGCCGCAATTCGTTACGATGCCGCGCCGGTAGCCTGCAGCTGCGGATTCCTGCCGCCCAAGCGTCTCCATGTCATGTCGTATGACGGCAAGGCTGTCGGCGTGATGGATTTGGGGTTCGGCACCTGCCAGGCTCAGCACCGGTAAAAATCGGCCGCCGGCGAACGGCGGCGTTCCGGAGGAGACACGATGCGTGCACTCGTTCGCGCCGTTATTGGCGCCGCGGTTTTGCTGGCCACCTCGCCGCTTTCTGCCCAAACCGTCCCGCAGTTCCAGATCGATTCGTCATGGCCCAAGCCGCTGCCCAACAACTGGCTGTTCGGGCAGGTCGCCAATGTCGCGGTCGATTCGCACGACCATGTCTGGGTGCTGCAGCGCCCACGCACGCTGACCGACGACGAGAAGGGCGCGACGCTGAAGCCGCCGCGCAACAAGTGCTGTGCCCCTGCCCCGTCGGTCATGGAGTTCGATTCCGACGGCAACTTCGTCCAGGGCTGGGGCTTTCCCGACGTCAAGCCCTGGGTGAACAACGAGCACGGCCTGTTCATCGATCGCACCGGCGCAGTCTGGATCACCGGCAACGCCAAGGACGATAGTGCGATCTACAAGTTCAGCCACGATGGCAAGCAGCTGCTGCTGACGATCGGTGTCGCCGGCCCGAGCGGCGGCAGCAACGACACTACCAGGCTCGGCCAGCCGGCCACGGTGCAGGTCGACGAGGAGGCGCACGAGCTGTTCGTGGCGGACGGCTACGGCAACCGCCGGGTCATCGTGTTCGATTCCAACACCGGCGCCTTCAAGCGCTACTGGGGCGCCTACGGCAAAAAGCCGAACGACGACAAGCCGGCGCCCTACAATCCGGATGCGCCCACGCCGCAGCAGTTCGCCAATCCGGTGCACTGCGCCACACCCAGCCGCGACGGCCACGTCTACGTCTGCGATCGCACCAACAACCGCATCCAGGTGTTCAAGAAGGACGGCACCTTCGTCACCGAATGGTTCTACGAGAAGCCGACGCTGGGCAACGGCGCGGTGTGGGGCCTGGCGATGTGGCCCGATGCCAACCAGAGCCTGATGCTGAACAACGACGGCGAGAACAACGTCGTCCGGATCCTGCGCCGCAGCGACGGGCAGGTGGTCGGCACCTTCGGCCACCCGGGCCGCCAGGCCGGCCAGTTCCACTGGGTGCACGCGCTGGCGGTCGATTCCAAAGGCAACGTCTATACGGGCGAGGTCGACAACGGAAAGCGCGTTCAGAAGTTCAAACCGAACGTCGCGCCGAAGTGATCCGCCTCTCCGATTGCGTCGTACAACATACCCTCTTTGTATCGCGAGAATTGGTCGCGTTCAGGTCAGCCGCCCCTCTCGGGAACACGCGTAAGGCCTTAGTAATTTTCATCACCTAGAACCCGTGCGTGACCGGGGTGTGGAGCGAAAACGAGACGAGACGCCGCTTCACAAAGCGTGGGGCGGAACTGGAAGCACGGCTGCCGTCCTTGAAGAGGCGAAGCAGCGAAGGCCCCTCCATGCGCACGCTCCATGACGAGGCTCTTGCCAAGCTCCTGATCTATCGCTCTCTCTTGGACGGCGCGGTTCTGCAAACCCGCGAGGCCATGCTCGGCGCCCTCGCGGCGTTGCGGCCCGATCCGCCGCTCTCGCCGAACGCGAGCGAGCCGGAAAGCTTCACCGAGCGGGCCCAGCGCTTCATCGACGCGCTGATTGGCCAGTACCGATAGTTCAACACGGCCGGATCTAACCCGAACGTCACCCCGCCGCGAGATGGTGGGCGATCGTCAGGAAGGGCGCGAGGCCGACCGATCGCGCCAGCGCGATCGAGGCGACGTTGTGCTCCTCGACCTGATAGCGCGGTTTCAGCCCGCGCCTGCCGAGCTCGGCGAGCGCGGTGCGAACCACGCGGGCGCCGAGGCCCTTCCGGCGGTAATCGGGCGCCGTGACGACGCCGCCCACCTCCCACACCGGGCCCCAGTTCTCGTACACCAGGCAGACCGAGGCGGTGTCGCCGGCCCGCTCCAGGACGCAGGCAAAGGCGCGGTCGCCGGCAAGCATCGCCTCAACCCAGCTCCGTTCATGCCCTTGCGACTCGAACAATCGGAATGCCGTCTCGCCCGGCCGGGTCGTCAGGCGCACCTCAGCATCGGCCGCCGCGGCGCTGTCCGCCGTGAAGGACACAAACGCCGTGCGGCGGACGACCGAAAATTTTGTTCTGACCGGCGGTAAATCCGCCTCGCACGAGAGCTTGAAAACGATGCCTACATCGCGCGGCAGACAAGGCAGCAACGCCGCCGTCAGGTCCGGATGGTCGCTCGCGACGAACGCCACGATGTCCGCCTCCGGATAGGTCTGCCGGTCATAGGCGCTCGCCGAGGCCTCCAAAGCCAGTAAAATCGCGCTTCCGGCAGGGCTGGACGACCGATAGGCCTGCACGTGGCCGGGATAGGCCAGCAGCTGCTTCAGCAGGACGACGTGCCGAAGCGGATCGCGTGCCAACTCCGCGATGGCCGAGTCGATCGAAATCGCAAAAGTCATCTGGGCAATGGAACCCCAAAATCATGCGCGAAGGCTCGCGCTTCCGCACAGCCATTGCCCAGAATAGGTGATCCGAGGCACGGCTCTTATCATGCTCGACATGAGAAGTGCTCGGCCAAGACATTCACCGCTACGAACGAAGGGGTGCACCCTGCCCGAGGCGACACCGGGGAAATGGCAGGGCGCCGGAGGGGGTGCGGGCAGAGTGGCAGGATCGGCGGAAAACGTTGGCCCGCTTGGAACGGATCACTGCCACACGATGTGGCAGTCGCTGGCAGTGATGACGCGCGAGGAAGAGCTAGCCGATCCGCCGCCGGTACAGCGCGATGAGCCGCTCCCAATGACGCTCGGCGGCCGGCTTGTCGTAGCACCAGCGCTCGGGGAAGGCGAAGCCGTGGTGGACGCCCATCTGGATCTCGAGCTCGCCGCCGTTGCCGGATTTGTCGAACAGCGCCTTGAGCTCCTTGACCATGTCCGGCGGCGCCAGCTCGTCGTGCTCGGCGCAGGAGATGTAGAGCTCGCCCTTCGCCTTGCCGAGGGTGAGATGGGGACTCTCCACCGCGTCGCTCACCAACCACGTTCCGTAGAACGAAGCTGCAGCCGCGATGCGGTCCGGATAGCGCGCGGCCGCCGCCAGCGAGTACGGCCCGCTCATGCAATAGCCGTGCGTGCCCACCGGGCCTTTCTTCGCCTCCTTCTGCGTGTCGGCATGGGCAATCATGGCGGCCACGTCATCCATCACCGGCGGAATCGTCATCTTGGTGCGCACCGCCCGCATGCGTGCCTGTTCGGCGCTGCCCTCTTCCAGCACGTCCGGGCCGTACTTGGTGTCCTTGCCGGCGCGGTAATAGAGGTTCGGCAGCATCACGTAGTAGCCGACAGTCGCCAGCCGGCGTGCCATGTCATAGAGCTCGGCGCGGATCCCCGGCGCATCCATCAGGAACAGCACGACCGGGTGCGCGCCGCGGTCGGGATGGACGATGAAGGTCTCCATCGCTCCATCCTTGGTGGCGATGTCGCGAATACTCTCGATCATGGCGTCACTCCTGCTTTGCCGGCATGCCAGCAGCTTGCTAGGCTCGACACAACCAAAAAGCCCATGGGAGCGAAATGATGAAGCGTGGTGTGCTAGGCGTTGTTGCGGGCGTAGCGTTCGCTTGGGGAGCGCCCGCCTGGGCGCAGGTCTCGAACGACGTGGTCAAGATCGGCGTCGCCACGGACATGTCGAGTCTCTACTCCGACATCAACGGTCCCGGTGCCGTGGTCGCCACGCAGATGGCGATCGACGAATTCGGCGGAACCGTGCTCGGCAAGAAGATCGAGCTCGTCACCGGCGACATCCAGAACAAGCCCGATGTCGCGGCATCCCTCGCCGGCCGCTGGTACAGCGACGAGAACGTCGACATGATCATGGGCGCCGGTGCCTCGTCGTCCTCCATCGCCATCGAGAACGTTGCCGGCCAGAAGAAGAGGATATTCCTCGCCCCCGATCCGGGCTCGTCCGACATCACCGGCAAGTTCTGCAATCCCTACACGGTGCAGTGGTCCTACGACACCGTTGCGCTCGCCAACGTCACGGGCTCGGCCACGGTGAAGGCCGGCGGCAAGAGCTGGTTCTTCCTCACCGCCGACTACGCCTTCGGTTACGCCCTCGAGCGCGACGCCACCGCCGTGGTGACCAAGGCAGGCGGCAAGGTGCTGGGCGACATCAAGGCGCCCATCAACACGCAGGACTTCTCCTCCTTCCTGCTGCAGGCGCAGGCCTCCAAGGCGCAGGTCATCGCCCTCGCCAACGCCGGCGGCGACACCGTGAACTCGATCAAGCAGGCCGCCGAGTTCGGCATCGTCAAGGGCGGCCAGAAGCTCGTCGCACTGCTGGCCTTCATCTCTGACGTGCACTCGCTCGGCCTGGAGCGCGCGCAGGGACTGCGGCTGACCGAGTCCTTCTACTGGGACCTGAACGACAAGACGCGCGCCTTCTCCAAGCGCTTCGGCGAGAAGTTCAAGGGCAAGATGCCCACCCAGGTGCAGGCGGGTTTCTATTCCGCCACGTTGGCCTATCTGAACGCGGTCAAGGCGGTCGGAACGGACGATCCCGACAAGGTCATGGCGCACCTGAAGTCGACGAAGTGGGACGACCCCGTCAACGGGCCGAGCTATATCCGCGCCGACGGCCGCAAGATGCACGACATGTACCTGTTCGAGGTCAAGACTCCCGCCGAGTCGAAAGGTCCGTGGGACTACTACAAGCTGATCGCTACGGTCCCGGGCGAGCAGGCTTTTCGCCCGATGGACCAGGGCGAATGCCCGATGGTCAAGAAGAACTGACGGAGGTGCGCCATGCCTGACGGTTCGAATATCTATGCCGGCGTCGCCGGCTATTTCGGCAAGCCCGATCACACCGGCAAGGCCGGCGTTTTCCAGCGCGCCGCCAAAGGCGGCGAGTGGAAGCACGTGCTCGACGGGGTCGAGGCCTACACGGTGTTCGTGAAGCCGGACAACCCGGAAATGGTGTTCGCCGGCACCAACGACGGGGTCTGGCGCAGCACCGATCACGGCCACACCTTCAAGCGCACGGCCTTCCCCGACAAGACGCAGGTCTGGTCGTTCATGGTCGACAGCCGCGATCCGAAGAAGATGCTGGCCGGCGCCTCGCCGATCGAGGTCTATCGCAGCGAGGATGGCGGGGCCAGCTGGCGCAAGCTCGCGACGCCGCAGGTCGGCTCGCACTGCAAGGGTCCGTTCGCCTCGCGCGTGATGCGGTTCGCGCAGAACCCGAAGAAGCCGGAGGAGATCTACGCCGCGCTCGAGATCAACGGCGTGATGCGCAGCACCGACGGCGGCGAGACCTGGACCGACTGCAGCGCCGGGCTGATCAAGCTCAGCGAGCGCGAGCATCTCAAGAGCAAGATCGTCAGCGACACCCATGCCGAGGGCATGCTCGACGGACATGCCATCACCATCAATCCGGCCGATCCGGACTGCCCGATCGTGGCGCTGCGCATGGGCCTGTTCCGCACCACCGACCATGGCCAGACCTGGACCGACATGGACGTGAAACGCTTCTCGCCGGTCACCTACGGGCGCGACGTGAAGGTCTCCACGGCCGAGCCCAACACGCTCTATGCGGCGCTGTCAGTCGCGGCCTCGAGCCATGACGGCGCGCTCTATCGCAGCCAGGACAACGGCAAGAGCTGGCAGCGCTTCGACAAGGTCCAGGTGCACGGCACGATCATGTCGGTCGGCCTGCACGCCACCGACCCGAACCAGGTCTATCTAGGCGCCCGCTACGATGGCGAGATCTTCGGCACCCAGGACGGCGGCAAGACCTGGCAGGCCATGCCGCTGCCCGGCGAGGTGCAGCACATCTACTCCGTCGCCTGCGGCTAACTCTTTTGCTGGAGGCGCGCCACTCCGTGGCCCGCCTCCAGCAAAAGACAAGACCATGCCCGCCCGCATCCGCTATTTCGGCTGGTCGGCGCTGTCGATCGAGACGGAGGACGGCGCGCTGTTCTTCGACCCGTTCTTCCGCCGCTACTGCGGCGCGCAGTGGTTCGACCTCGGCGACTTCCGCCACGCCAAATACATCTGCGTGACGCACGGGCACGAGGAGCATTTCCTCGACGTGCCTGTCATCGCGCAGGTGACGAACGCCATCGTCGTCGGCTCGCCGTCTGTCTGCTCGTTCCTGAAATGGCGCCGCGGCATCCCGGCCGAGCGGCTCAGGGTGATCGACCCCAAAACGTTCGGCACCCTCGCCCTGCCCGGCTTCCGGCTCTCGGCGTTCCGCTGGCAACATCGCGACATCAACCTGCCGCGGGCGCTGAGCCGGGCGCTGTTCCACGGCAATGCCACGCAGCTCTCCTGGGCGTGGAGCAGCGCCACCCGCGCGCCCTTCTATTCGCCCTATACCGGCTTCCATGTCGAGCTGCCGGACGGCACGACCATCCTGAACTACAACGAGGGCTTCAACACCAAGATGACCGATGTCGAGATCGCCGATCTCGGCCGGCGCCATCGCACCGACATCCTGCTGGCCGGCATGCAGCTCAACTTCATCGATGACGTCGTGCGCGGCGTGGCGGCGCTCCGGCCCAAGGTCGTGGTGCTCTATCCGCCGCACGAGCACTTCCACGCCATGATGGGCGCCGCCTCCGAGCCGTGGCCGAACTTCGCCGCGGCGGTGCGCGAGCGTTTCCCCGAGATCGGGGTCCATACCGCCGAGCCGGGCTTCAGCCTGGATGTCGGCCGGCGGGAAAGCGTCGCCGCATGATGCGTTCGCGCGTTCTGTCCGCGGCCTTCCTGTTGCTCGCCTGGGCCTGTCCTGCGGCCGCCGAGATGGTGAGGCTCGAGATCGGCAGCAAGCAGCCCTACGGCACGTTCAAGCCCGGCGACTACGTGCTGTGGAAGGGCCGCGTGCATGGCGAGCTCGATCCAGGCGAGAAGATCCCCGACCTCGACAAGGCGAACAGGAACGAGCGCGGCAAGGTCGAGTACGCTGCCGACCTGATGCTGCTGATGCCGGCCGATCCGGCCAAAGGCAACGGGGCGCTGCTGGTCGACGTGCCCAACCGCGGCCGGGTCTACGGCATCGCGCTGTACAACGGCCCGCGCGGCGAGCCGTTCAACTCGGGTAACATCCAGCAGGGCACCGGCTTCCTCGAGGACCAGGGCTTCGCGCTGGCCGAGGTGCAGTGGGAGCTGGGCAAGGGCACCGACCTGCCGACCTTCACCGGGCCCGACGGCAAGACGCGCTACATCGAAGGCGTGGGCTTCGCGATCTTCCGCGACACGGCCGAGTTCCTGGCGCGGGGTTCGGTCGACGCTGCCGGTACGCCCAATCCGCTGCGCGGCGCGATCGACCGCGTGCTGGCAAGCGGCAAGTCGCAGAGCGGGCGGTTCCTCAAGACCTACCTGTTCAACGGCTTCAACCGGATGAACGGCCGGCGCGTGGTCGACGGCATGCATGTCTTCGTCTCCGGCGCCGGCATGCTGCCGATCCTCACCTCCTCGACCGGTCCCGACTCGAGCGGCGACAAGGCGCCGAGCTTCGCCGATCCGGAGTTCCGCGGCGTCAACGAGGGGCCGTTCACGATCGGCGAGATCGTCGCGGCGGTCGAGAAGCGCGGCGAGGTGCCACCGCGCATCGTCATGGTGAGCAGCACGACGGATTACCTGTCGCTGCGCGCCTCGCTCGGCCGCACGGGCGTGGCAGGCACGGCCGACCAGCCCTTGCCGGCGAACGTGCGCGTGTACGACATCGCCGGCGCCTCGCATGTCGTGCTGCCCAAGGCGGAGGGCTGCACCCTGCCGCTGGCCCGGCTCGACTGGGCGCCGGTCTCGCGCGCGACGCTGCTGGCGCTCGACCGCTGGGTCGGCCGCAATGCCGCGCCGCCCGCCAGCAAGCTCATGCCGCTCGAGCCGAGCGCCGATGCCGACGTGCTGGGCGCGCCCAAGTACCTGCCGACGGCGGTGGTCCAGCGGCCCAGGCGCGACAGCGACGGCAACGTGATGGGCGGCGTGCGCCTGCCCGACATGGAGGCGCCGCTCGGCGTGCACGCCGCGCAGCAGGAGCCCAAGAGCTTCTCCTGTGCGCTCGCCGGCGCCTTCCTGCCCTTCACCCAGGCGCAGATCGCCGCCCGCTACAAGGATCGCGACGACTACGTGAACCGGATCCGCGTTGCCGCGCGGGCGCTGCGGAAAGAAGGCTTCCTGCTGTCCGACGATGCGGCCGTGATCATCGCCGCCGCAGCCGCGCATCCATGGGCCATGGCAGTAGCGGAGAAGAAATAGTGTAATTTTTGTTACTTCCCCGCGTCAGGCGCTGGCGCGGTGTCGGCGTCTGAGAGAGTCTTGGGCCCATGAGACCGGTTACCCGAGGACTGATCACCAGCCTCTTCTGGCTGGCTCTCGCGCTCGGCTTCACGGGCGCGCTGTCCAACTTCCTGCAGGACCGGCATGTCGAGGGCATGCCGGGCGATGTCAGGGACGTTATGCGCTAGTTGCTACTGGACGACGATCTCGACGCGCCGGTTCTTCGGCTCGCGGACACCGTCCCGGGTCGAAACCAACAGCGCATCCTCGCCGTGCCCGACGACCGAGATCGTCGTCGGGTTGATGCCGTCCACCACCAGAGCGTCGCGCACCGCCAAGGCCCGACGCTGCGACAGGGCCTGGTTGTAGGCGCTGTCGCCGAGGGTGTCGGCGTTGCCGAACACCGTGATGCGGGCATTGGGATTGGCGCGGGCCGCGCGGGCAGCCTCCCGGATCACGCCTTCGCTCTCCGGCGTGACGTTGGCGTGGTCATTGCCGAAGAACAGCATGAAATTGCGAGCCGGTTGCGGGGTGTCGGGAGCTGCAGCGGCGACGACCGCCTGGGTCCGGTCGCCACACGCCGCGAGCAATAGCGCCGCACACGCGGTCGCCAGCAAGGGCTTGTACATGGCCACCTCCTCCTGAGGTGGACGGACAACGCGCCGTGCAACCCGAGGTTCCTTGGCCGAGGTTCCTCGCCGCCTATGCGCTCTCCGCCGACAGGATCTCCCCGAACAGCTCCCAGCTCTGGCCCTTGAAGCGGGCCAGCTGCACGGCCTGGATCGGGTAATAGTCGGTCGCGCTTGTCGAGACGGTGATGCCCGGCAGCAGCATGGGCACGCGGAACTTCTGGAAGCTGGCCGCCTGCTTCATGACGTTGGCCCGGGTGAGCTCGTCGCCACAGCGCCTCAAGGTTTCGGCCATCAGGTAGGAAACCGTGTAGCCGCTGACGTTGCCGAGGTCGGCCAGGTGCGCCGTCGGGTGGTACTTCGCCATCCACGCCTTGAAGTCGGCCATATCGCCGTGATTGGCCCAGGTCGGATCGGTCGGATCCATCACATAGGCCGCGGTCAGGATGCCCTGCACGTTGTCGAAGCCGGCGGGCTTCATCACGGTGCCGACGCTCGCCGCCACGTTGTTGACATAGTGCACCGGTTTCCAGCCGAGATCGGCGATCTTGCGCATCGCCTGGGCGGCGAACTTCGGCGTGGCGATGTTGAAGAACACGTTGGCGCCGGCCGCCTTGAGCTGGATGATCTGCGAATCGACCGTCGGCTCGGTGATCTCGTAGGTCACGTGCTTGACGACGCGGTTCGCCTCCTTGCCAAGCCCCTCCTTGAAACCCTCCCAATAGTCCTTGCCGTAATCGTCGTTCTGCATCAGCACGCCGATCTTGGCGTCCTTGACGTTGGCCAGGATGTGCTTGGCGTAGATCACCGCCTCGGTGTGGTAGTCCGGCTGGAACCCCATGGTCCACGGGAAGTGCTTGGGATCGCCCCACTTCGACGCGCCGGTCGCGAGATAGAGGTGCGGCACCTTCTTCGCGTTCATGTACTTGTGGATCGCCGTGTTGCAGGCGGTGCCGAGCGTGTTGTGGGTGCACAGCACCTTCTCCTGCTCGACCAACTGGCGGATCAGCTCGACCGTCTTGGGCGGCGAATAGCCGTCGTCGAGCGAGATCAGCTTCACCTTGCGGCCGTTGATGCCGCCCTTGTCGTTGATCATGTCGAAGTAGGCGACGATCGCCTTGCCGTTCACGCCGTAGGCCGAGGCCGGCCCGCTGTACGGGCAGGTGTGGCCGATCTTGATCTCGCTGTCGCTCGCGCCGTCGTCGTATTTCTTCTGCGCCCGCGCGACAAAGGGCGCCGACAAGGCCGCGGCCGAAACGCCGCCGATGAATGCACGTCTCTTGGTTTTCATGGTCCTACCCTTGGTCCTGTCTTGATGCAGGTGGTCGAAGGGTACATCGCGTTGCATAGGCCGTGAAGAGACATGATTGCTGGCCGCCAATACGCCGCCGGTGAAGGCGATGCGCCTGGCCTGGGCCGACGTTGCCGTCATGGTGGCGATCGGCGATCCGGTCGGCAGCGGCCTGGTCGCGAGCCTGCCCCGCCCGGGCACGATCGAGGTGCGCGGCGGCCCGCTGACGTCCTATGGCCGCAGGCATCGTCGGCAAGATCCTGCAGGGCGCCGCCCCCGCCACGCTGCCGTCGAGTCGCCGCGGCGCTTCGAGCTGGCGCTCAACGAGGCGACGGCGAAGAAGCTCGGCCTCGTCTTTCCGGCGTCGGTGCGGGCCCGCGCAAATGCGGTGATCGACTTCTAGCTCATAGCTTCAGGCGCTGTATTCCGGGATCGTCGGTGTTGCCGGCCAGCAGATGGACCAGCAACAGACTCGACATCTGGTTGGCCTCGGGCAACCGCATCGTCCCGGCGCGCAAACCGGCGACGAACTCCGCCCAGGGAATCTCGTGCAAGTGGAGGTTCTCGCTCTCCTCCTGGGCGGGCGCGGCGACCTTCGTCACGCCGAGCGCCAGGAAACTGTGCACCTGGTTGTTGAAGCGCGAGGCGGCGGGATGCAGACAGCCCAGCGCGTGCCACTGCCCGCCGCCGTAACCGGTCTCCTCGAGCAACTCGCGGCGTGCCGCCGTCTCGGGCGTCTCGTCCGGATCGATGTGACCGGCCGGAATCTCGAGCATGGTGCGCGTCACGGCATGGCGGTACTGCTCGACCAGCACGATGCAGCCGGTGTCGCTGATCGCCACCACGTTCACCCAGTCCGCCGCTTCGATCACGTGATAGGGGGTCAGCGTCGAGCCGCCGGGCAGGCGCACCGTGTCGCTGCGCAGCTTGAGCCAGCGATCGCTGAAGGAATAGATCGAGCTCAGGAGCCGCCATGGCTCGATGCGCCGGCGTTCCATTCAGCAGTCGCCCGTGCGCTTGCCCGCCAGGACGCTGGTGCCCTTGCGATCCGGGCCGCCCTTGCCCTTGATCAGGACCTTGCCTGTTCCCTCGAACGAGGTCGGCGTGAAGCGCACGTCCGCCGAGACATCGACCGCGGGCTCGGTGTCGCTGGCCGGGCAGGACATGGTCATGAGCAGCCGTGCCTCGGCCGGCCGCGTGATCTCGCTCTTGCAGCCGCGCGCCTTGGCCTCGTCGTCGTTGATCAGCAGCAGCCGCTCGAGGCTCGCCTCGCCCTCCTTGAGACAGACGGTTCGCGGCCGCGACGGCACCTGCGCGCCATCGAGCGTGACTGTCTCGGTCTTCTCCCACTGCCCGGCCTGCACCGATGTATCGGCATGGGCGGGGATCGTCACCACCACCAGCAAAGAGCACCACATTCGTCGCATGCCGCAGTCTAGCCCACACCGGCCGCAGTGGCTCTTCCGCATTGACGCAGGCCGTCTCCGGACCGGCGATAGATTCGCGATCGGCTTGCCCCCACGAATAGCGGCTCCTATCTGAGACCCGCGAGGCCACGCCCTCCCCCGAACCTATCGGGTTCAAGTCCGGGACGGCCCGGCGGTCAGGAAAGGGAGACCGCTGTGGCGTGGATCGTTCTCACCGTTGCCGGCCTGTTCGAGGTCGTTTGGGCTTCTGCCATGAAGCAGTCCCATGGCTTCACGCGCCTGTGGCCATCCGTCGTCACCATCGCCGCCATGTCGGCGAGCTTCGGCCTTCTCGCCTGGGCGATGCGCGTCCTGCCGCTGGGCACCGCCTACGTCGTGTGGACCGGGATCGGCGCCGTCGGTGCGTTCCTCGTCGGCATCGTGTTCTTCGGCGAGAGCGCCGGTGCTCTGAGGATCGTTGCTGCAATCCTCATCATGGGCGGTCTGGCGCTGATGAAGGCAGCGAGCCCGTGAGGCCTGGCTCAGACGGCGAAGGCGCCTGCGATGATCCGGCCGGCGTCGGCGATGACGCGGTCGTGAGCAGCCATGTCGCCCGGCGCCTGCGTGTAGTAGACGGCCGCAAGCAATGGCGCCGCGCCGGGCCTCGTGATCATCCCGATATCGTTGCGCGTGCCGTTCTCGCCCGCCCCCGACTTGTCGGCGACGCGCCACCCTTCGGGCAATCCCGCGCGCAGAAGCGTGCCGGTGACCGGGCTGTCGAACATCCAGCTCTCGAGCCGCGCCCGCGAGGCCTCGGAGAGCGCCTTGCCGAGCAGCACCGCGCCGAGGTCGCCGACCATGGCTGCCGGACTGGTCGTGTCCCGCGGATCCCCGGGGATCGCGCTGTTCAGGCCCGGTTCGATTCTGTCGAGACGTGAGATACTGTCGCCCAGCGAACGACCGTAGCGCGTCCAGCCCGCGGGACCGCCCATCAGCGCAAGCAGGAGATTGTCGGCTGTGTTGTCGCTCCACGCCGTGGTGGCCGCCGCAAGCGCCTCCACGGTCATGACACCGGCATCAACATGCTGCTTGGCGACCGGCGCATAGGCGAGCAGATCGCCATGGCCGAAGGTCACCTTCCGATCGAGACTCATCTCGCCCCGGTCGACCTGCTGCAGAATGGCAGCGACCGTCAGGACCTTGTGCGTGCTGCACATGGCGAACCGCTCGTTGGCGCGATAGTCGAGCCGTTGCTGCGTTCCGGTGTCGAGCACCGAGACGCCGAGCCGTCCACCGCGCTGCGCTTCCAGCGCCGCGAGATTGTTGAGGGCATCCGTCGTGCCCAACTTTCCATCCTTGGCGTGAGTCGATCCAGCTGGAGCAAGGGCAGCGCCAACGCTGGCGGCGATCAGAAGGCGACGGGAGAACATGCGTAGTGATCCTGGCAGAGGGGCAGGCTCTTCAATGGAGCCCTTGCCGTTCCCTTACCGATTCCCGGCCGTTTCGCACAGCCGGATTTGGACAGGGACGTGCCCTTGCCGCAGGCGCTCCTGTCGTCGGATGCTGCAACGCGCGACGCGTAAGTTCTGCACAAAAGGAGAGCGGCGATGGGACCGAAGCTGGTCGAGTATCTCACCTACGAGCCGGAAGAGAGTGGCATCCTCTGGATCAGGTTCAATCGTCCAGATCGCCTCAACGCGCTCGTCGGGTCGGCCGAAGAGAACGGCACGGTCGCCAAGGTCGGCGAGTACATGCGCGCCGGCGATGACGATCCCAATATCCGCGTCATCGTTCTCACGGGCGTCGGACGGGTCTTCTGCGCCGGCGCGGACTTGAGGTCGCGCGCGCCTGCCGATGTGACCGGCCCCAACTTTCCCGGCAACCGGGGCCCCCATGAAGGCCCCGATGCGGCGCGTCAACATTTCTATCACGGGTTCACGCAGCTTCACCGGGATATTTCGCTGATCCGCAAACCCACGATCGCCATGATCAACGGGCCTGCCGTCGGATCGGGCATGGACATGGCGCTGCATTGCGACATCCGCATGGGCTGCGAGAAGACCCGCTTCGTCGCCTATCACAATGCCGGCCAGATCATCGAGAACGGCGGATCGTACTATCTTCCGAAGATGGTGGGCCTGGGACGGGCGCTCGAATTCGCCTACACCGGCGAGCTCGATGCCGAACGCGCGCACGCGTGGGGCCTGCTCAACCATGTCGTCCCGTCGGAGAAGCTCGAGGAAGCCACGCGCGCTCTGTGCCAACGAATGATGGCGGTCCCGCCGCTGGTCCAGTGGGTCGGCAAGCGGATCATGCGGGCGGCACTGGACAGCACGCTTGAGACAACGATGGTGCTGACGTCGAACGCCGGCGGCATCCTGCAGGGCTCTGAGGACGCCAAAGAGGCAAGACGCGCCTTCGCCGAGAAGCGCCGGCCCGTGTTCAAGGGCCAATAGAGCCGAGCAATGTGGCGTCCCCTACGGGATTCGAACCCGTGTTACCGCCGTGAAAGGGCGATGTCCTAGGCCTCTAGACGAAGGGGACCGCGAGGCGCGGCAGGATGTACCGGGCCGGTCGGTTGAAATCAAGGCGGTCAGGACAGGACCGAACCGGCCGCCGAGGCGGCGTCGTCGATCTGCAGGCGCACGCTTTCGCGGCCGTTGTAGCGATCCAGCCGCAGGGCGCCTGCGACATGCAGGACCGGCTTGGCCGGATCGAGCAGCGCGCGGCCAAGCTCGCTCTGGCCGGCGCGGAAGGCGATCGCCTCGACGCGGCCGCGCTGGTGGCCCACCAGGGTGCAGCGGACATGTCCCTCGCCCACCGGCTGCGCGTAATCGACTCGCACGCCGGTCAGGGCGAAGCGTGGCAGGGCATTGCCGGCGCCGAACGGGCCGGCACGCTCGATCATGCTGACGAGCTCCTGCGTCGCGGCACCGGGCGCCAGCGCGGCGTCGATGCCGAGCTCGCGCACGAGGGGCGCGGCGCCGAGCTGCAGCGCCAGACGCTCGTCGAGGAAGTGCGTGAGGTGCGGCAGCTGCTCGCGCGCCACGGTGAGGCCCGCTGCCATGGCATGTCCGCCGCCGTTGATCAGCAGGCCCGACTGGCGCGCGGCCAGCACGGCGGCGCCGAGGTCGACGCCACGCACCGACCTGCCGGAGCCCTTGCCGATCTCGCCGTCCATGCCGATCACGAAAGCCGGCCGGCCGTAGCGCTCGACCAGGCGGCTGGCGACGATGCCGATCACGCCGATGTGCCAGCCCTCGCTCTCGACGATCAGTGCCGCCGGCAGTCCCTTGCGGTCGGGTCCGTACAGCCCCTCGATGCGGGCAACCGCCTGGTCGAGCACCTCGCGTTCGATGGCCCGGCGCTCGGCGTTGAACTCGTCGAGGCGAATGGCGAGCGCGCCCACTTCATGCTGATCGTCGCTCGCCAGCAAGCGCGCGCCGAGGTCGGCCTGGCCGACGCGACCGCCGGCGTTGACCCGCGGCCCCAGCATGAAGCCCAGGTGGTAGGCGCCGGGCGGCTCGCGCAGGCGCGCCACGTCGGCGAGAGCAGCGAGCCCCGGGTTGCGACGCTGCTGCATGACCACCAGCCCCTGCCGCACCAGGGCGCGGTTGACGCCGGTCAGCGGCACGACGTCGGCCACGGTGCCCAGCGCCACGAGATCGAGCCATTGGCGCAGATCGGGCTCGGGACGCGCCTCGCCGTACCAGCCGGCGCCGCGCAGGGCGCGATTGATGCCGACGCACAGCAGGAAGGCGACGCCGACGGCGGCAAGCTGCTTGTGCGGACTCTGGTCGTCGATCCGGTTGGGATCGACGACCGCGAGCGCCTCCGGCAGCGCAAGCTCGGCCTGGTGATGGTCGATGACCACGACATCGAGCCCGGCCTTGCGCGCCTCGGCGAGCGGCTCGTAGGCGGTGACGCCGCAATCGACCGTGACCACGACCGCCGCGCCCTCCTCGCGCAACTTGAGCAGCGCCGGCGCGTTAGGCCCATAGCCCTCCTTGCGGCGGTCGGGAATGTACACGCCGATATTGCCGCCGATCGCGCGAAAGAAGCGCAGCAGCAGGGCCGACGAGGTGGCGCCGTCGACGTCGTAGTCGCCGAACACCACGATGCGCTCGCCCTGCTGCACCGCGCGCACGAGACGGGCGATGGCGACGTCCATGTCCTGCAGATGCGACGGATCGGGCAGGAACTTGCGCAGCGTCGGTTCGAGGAAGTCCGGTACGCCCTCGAGATCGACCTGGCGGGCCGCAAGCAGCCGGCAGATCGCGTCGGGCAGGCCGTGGCGCTGCGCCATGGCGAGCGCGATGCGCTCGTCGGAGAGCCGCTCGGCCCAGCGCCGTCCCGTCAGGGAACGTTCGATGCCGAGAAAAGCCGCGCGCTGGTGCCGCGTTTCGGAAGCCATGCCGCCTCTATAGCGCAAACGCCTGGGGAGCGTTTGCTACCACCGCCATTCGAACGGCCAGACGCGCACCACGGCGACGTTGAGACGCCGGACATCGGCGCCGCCGATCTGCAGGGTGAGCGGGTCGCTCTGCACATCGACGTCCACGGTATGACGAACGCCGCGGCACTCCTTCGACCGCTTCGAGGCGAAGGTGACGAGCCGCTTGTTGTCCTGGATCGCCTCGACCCAGGCCTCGTCCGACAGGGCGATCTGGTAGCGGCCCGCCGGAATGTTCTCCAAGGTGATCATTGCGCCCCACGAGCCGTCGGACCCGCGCTCGGGCGTCATCATGTAGATCACGTCGGCGACGGGCTTCAGCTGCAGCGCGAACACGCCCTCCTTGGGCAGCGACTGCGCGCTCTGCACGGTCGGCAGCGGCTCGTCGAACAGGTCGATCGTGCGGCCGACCGACCAAGAGAAATTGCGGCAATTCTCTTCCTGCGCCGCGGTCCCGGCCGCGCCGGTCAGAAGCAAGAGACAGGCGATCAGCGCTGTCCGCATGCCTCCATCATGATCAGGCCCAGCTCGGCAGGCCAGTCTTTATCGAGAAATTGTGAACCGCGGAAATCCACCGCACCGTGCCGGTCTTCGAGCGCATGACGATGGAATGGGTCTCGGCGCCATGGCCGAAGCGGCGGACACCCTTCAGCATCGAGCCCGAGGTGACGCCGGTGGCCGCGAACATCACGTCGCCCTTGGCCATGTCCAGCATCGAGTATTTGCGGTTGAGGTCGGTGATGCCCCACTTCTTCGCGCGACCCTTCTCGTCGTCGTTGCGGAACAGCAGCCGGCCCTGCATCTGGCCGCCAATGGCGCGCAGCGCCGCCGCCGCCAGCACGCCCTCCGGCGCGCCGCCCGACCCCATGTAGATGTCGATGCCCGAATCGCCGGTCGAGGTGGCAATCACGCCCGATACGTCGCCGTCGCCGATCAGCATGATGCGGGCACCGGCTTCGCGCACCTTGGCGATCAGCTCGGAATGGCGCGGCCGGTCGAGGATGCAGACCACGAGGTCCGACACCTGCACCTTCTTGGCCTTGGCGAGATCGGCAAGGTTCTCCTTGGGCGACTTGTCGAGATCGACCACGCCCTCCGGCAGGCCGCCGCCGACCGCGATCTTGTCCATGTAGACGTCGGGCGCATTGAGGAAGTTGCCGTCCTCCGCCATCGCCAGCACGGCGAGGCCGTTGGGCAGGCCCTTGGCGGTGATGGTCGTGCCCTCCAGCGGATCGAGCGCGATGTCGATCTTCGGGCCGCCCGAGCCGACCTTCTCGCCGATATAGAGCATCGGCGCCTCGTCGCGTTCGCCCTCGCCGATCACGACGGTGCCGTCGATCGACAAGGTGTTGAGGGCCGAGCGCATCGCATCGACGGCGGCCTGGTCAGCCGCCTTCTCGTCGCCGCGGCCCATCAGCTTGGACGCCGCGAGTGCGGCGGCCTCGGTCACACGCACGGCCTCGAGGGCCAGGTTGCGGTCCATCTTGCCAACATCGGCCATTGCTTCCTCCCAGGGGCGCGTCGGCGCGCCCGTCTCTCTTCAGAACGATTCGATGCGGATCAGGCAGGGCTCCTCGGCAACCGCCTTCAGCTTCGCAATCCGCGACAGCGCACGCTGCATGCGCGCCTCCTCGGTCTCGTGCGTGGTCAGCACCACCGGCACCTCGCCGGCGTCGGACCGCCCGCGTTGTATCATCGACTCGAGCGAAATGCGCTCCTCGGCCAGCGCCTTCGAGATCGCGGCGATCACGCCGGGGCGGTCCTGAACCATCAGGCGGATGTAGTAGGCGCCGACATGGCGAGCCATCGGCGCGGCCTTCTTGTCGGCAAGCTTGTCGGCCGGCACGACGAAGGCCGGCATGTGCCGCCCGCGCGCCACGTCGATGATGTCGGCGACAACGGCCGACGCGGTCGGTCCCTGCCCTGCGCCGCGCCCTTGGAACATGGTCTTGCCGACGAAGTCGCCCTCGATCGCCACGGCATTGAACACGCCCTCGATATGGGCGATCGGCGCCGACAGCGGCACGAGACAGGGATGCACGCGTTGTTCGATTCCGTACGGTGTCTCGCGCGCGAGCCCCAGCAGCTTGATGCGGTGGTTCAGCTCCTCGGCGAAGCCGATATCCATCGACGTCACGCGCCGGATGCCTTCGACATGCACGCCGGCAAAATTGACTTTCGCGCCGAACGCAGCGCCGGTCAGCACAGCCAGCTTGTGCGCGGCATCGATGCCGTCGACGTCGAACGACGGATCGGCCTCGGCGTAACCCGCCGCCTGCGCCTCGGCCAGCACGACGCCGAAGTCGCGGCCGGTCTCGCGCATGGTGCTGAGGATGTAGTTGCAGGTGCCGTTGAGGATGCCATAGAGGCGCGCCACACGGTTGCCGACCAGGCCCTCGCGCAGCGCCTTGACGATCGGGATGCCGCCCGCGACCGCCGCCTCGAAGGCGAGGATCGCGCCGCGCTTCTCCGCCAGCGCAGCGAGCTCCGCGCCATGCATGGCGAGCAGCGCCTTGTTGGCGGTCACGACATGCTTGCCCGAGCGCAGCGCGCGCTCGGCCAGTCGCTTGGCGACGCCGCTCGAGCCACCAATCAGCTCGACCACGACGTCGATGTCCGACGCCGCGGCGAGCGCCAGCGGGTCCTTCTCCCAACGCACGCCGTCGAGGTCGATGTCGCGCTTCTTGACCTTGGAGCGCGCGCTCACGGCCACCAGCTTGAGCCGCCGGCCGCCGCGCAGCGACAGCAGGCGATCATGCTCGGCGAGCAGTTTGACCACGCCCGCGCCCACGGTGCCGAGGCCGGCGATGCCGATCTTGAGAGGTCCGTTCATGGCATCAAACAGCGCGCGTTAGAGAATCACCTCATCCTGAGGAGCGGCGCGCAGCGCCGCGTCTCGAAGGATGGGCAACAAAGGATGTGCTCGTTCCCACCCTTCGAGACGGCCGCTGCGCGGCCTCCTCAGGGTGAGGTGGTAGTCGTGTACAGTCATCAGCCTTGAGTCCGTCCGGTTCAGGCGCGCGCCTTGAGCGGCGTGATGTTGTCGCCGACACCGCGGAGGTAGAGGTCGATCGACCGCAAGGGATCGATCATCACCTGGCGGATGTTGCGAATCGCCTGCCGGATGCGGTGCTTGTTCTCCACCATGGCGATGCGGACGTGCGCGTCGCCGTGCTCGCCGAAGCCGATGCCCGGCGACACCGCGACATTGGCCTGCGTCAGCAGCAGCTTGGAGAAAGCGAGCGAGCCCAGCTCCTCGAACGCCTTGGGAATCGGCGCCCAGGCGAACATCGACGCGGCCGGCGCCGGCAGGGCCCATCCCGCGGCGGTCAAGCCCTCGATCAGCACATCGCGCCGCTCCCGATAGGTGTTGCGCGCCTCGGCGATGCAGTCCTGGGGCCCGTTCAGCGCCGCGGTCGCCGCCACCTGGATCGGCGTGAAGGCGCCGTAGTCGAGGTACGACTTGATGCGGGTGAGCGCGGTGATCAGCGTTTTGTTGCCGGCAGCGAATCCGATGCGCCAGCCGGCCATCGAGTAGGTCTTGCTCATCGAGGTGAACTCGACGGCGATGTCGCGCGCACCCGGCACCTGCAGGACCGAGGGAGGCGGATTGCCGTCGAAGTAGATCTCGGCATAGGCGAGGTCGGAAAGGATCCAGATGCCCTGGCGTTTGCAGAAGTCGACGACCGCCGCATAGAAATCGAGGTCGACCACCTGCGCCGTCGGGTTCGACGGGTAGTTCAGCACCAGCGCGATCGGCTTTGGCACCGTGTGGCGCACCGCCCGCTCGAGCGCGGCCAGGAACTCGGGCGTCGAATGCGCGCCGGGCACCGGGATGTGGCGCACCGAGCCGCCGGCGATGATGAAACCGTAGGGATGGATCGGGTAGCTGGGGTTGGGCACCAGCACGATATCACCCGGCGAGGTGATCGCCTGCGCGAGGTTGGCCAGCCCCTCCTTCGAGCCGAGGGTGACGATGACCTCGGATTCGGGATCGAGGTCGACGTTGAAACGACGTGCGTAGTACGTGGCCTGGGCCTTGCGCAGGCCGGGAATGCCGCGCGAGGCGGAGTAGCCGTGCGCGCGCGGATTGGCGGCGGCCTCGGCGAGCTTGGCGACGATGTGCGG
>Ga0209062_1001089_pt1 | contig 55304 bp, 62 predicted proteins | sample Coa_R2_2_FD_187158 | JGI IMG/M metagenome (GOLD analysis project Ga0209062, IMG submission 187158) | Surface soil microbial communities from Centralia Pennsylvania, which are recovering from an underground coalmine fire - Coalmine... | ecosystem: Environmental > Terrestrial > Soil > Unclassified... | reverse complement strand
CTTCCAAAATTACAGACTCAGAGTGAAGGTGCTATGTTCTTAGAATCAGTTTGGGGCTGGGTTGCCCCCATTGTTGGCGTAGAGCCCGCGAAACGAAGCTAATTGCTTACGTGGTGCGCCCGGAGTGATTCGAACACCCGACCTTCTGGTTCGTAGCCAGACGCTCTATCCAACTGAGCTACGGGCGCGCCTATTGAAGTTGCAGCCTTAATTATAGCAAGCAGGTTCGATTTCCAAAGTTCAATTTCGCTCGCGAGGCGGCCATCTTTCTAGCTGAACCAGAACCTGTTTTGCCTTCCGCACGCCAGGCAAGCCCATCCGCGCAGATGCCGCCGCCGCGGATGCGGCGCGTGCCTGTACCGCAGTTGGGCGGCGGAGTCGATATCCACCACACGCGCCCCTGCCGGCATCGCATACAGCCAATCGTGCATGAACGGTCATTGTAGCCGGTGCCCCGTGCCCCAGTGCCAGCCGACCTCTCGCCACACTATCTCATCACACGTTAACGATCCGGCCTTGCTTATCCAGAGCTAACTTCCGGCCGCGCCACTCCACCGTGTTCCCAAACAGTCCCGCGGCCCAAATGGCGACGCCCCAAAGATCGCGCAACGGAATCGCGTACATGTATTTCCACACATCCGCGCTGCGCAGAACGAACCAGCCGCAGCTAACGGCCATCGCGAGCCGAATCAAAAGCACAGCCAGCGCGGTCCACCATAGTCCGGCACACGCGGCCGCGATCGCCCACAGCGTCGCGAATGTGATCGGCAAGCCGGCGTACCCGCCGGCCCGCGACAGGCGGACGGTCCGCGCCCATCGGATTTGATGCCGCCAGGCGCCGCGCCACGAGCCAGCCGCCATGCGCGTGCTTACCACCACAGGCGACAGCACGTTCCTGCGGCCCAGTTGATGCAAGCGCCGGCCGAGTTGGTAATCATCAGCCAGGTAGTCGGCGATCGCGGCGAATCCGCCGATCGCGCTCAGGTCTTGCCTGCGAAACGCAAGCGTTGATCCGAGGCCAAATTCGGATACACCGAACAGAGGCGCTACCAGGACGCTGGGTGCGAATTCGGTAGCGATGGCCAGCGCTTCGAAGCGGCTGGGCCAATCGCTTACCTCGGCGCGATATAGGCAGGTCACCAGTCCCACCGTGGGGTCCATCAAAGGAGCCGTGACCTCCGTCAGATATGCCGGTGGAACCCAGATATCGGCATCGTTGACCACCAGCACCGGATAGCGCGCCTCGCGTTCCAGGTCGATCAGCACGCCGGCTTTTCGATTCGGGGCCTTCGTTGGACACACCAGCACCCGAATCGGAACGTCGGGAAATTCGGCCATTAACCGCTCGATGCCCGCACGCGCGCCGTCGTCGGCCTCCGCGATACCGAACAGAATTTCGAAGTCGCCGAATGCCAGCGCGGCATGCGACCGGATGGCCTCATAAAATCCCGGATCGCTGCCGTGCACCGGCTTGAGAATGGAAACGCCGAAAGCGGCGTTCTGGGCAACTGAACGATGCCTCAAATGCGACAGCGCCGCGGCAATCGTAACGATCTGATAGGCAGCCGCGGCGTAGGCCAGCGCGAGAAGAATCCAGATCACATCGCCAGCAGCGCGACTCCGCAAGCTACGCAGAACGCCGCCGCCCAGCGCTGCCACGTGACAGATTCTTTCAGCACGATGCGCGCCAGCACCGTTTCAAGCACCACGCTGGCCGCGGTGGCCGGCACCGCGAAGCTCAGGTCGGCCAACGAGAGCAGTTTCATGAACGCGAAGAAGGAGATCGCCATCATGAAGACGGCGACTACGATGGGTGCGCGCCGCGCCATGCCCGACAGCACGCTCATCCAGCGGCTCGGGCGGAGCTGTTCGGTTTGAACGGCATGGCGCTTCATGTCGAAGCTCTGCAACACGTCGCCCACCGCGGTGGCTCCCACGATGATCGCCACCATCGCCCACTTCATCCGCGCTCCTTCAGCTGCCGTCCGGCTGTGGTGTTGGCCGTAGTAAAGCCGACAAAGATCATGCCGATCACGATCGCGGCGGTTCCCAACCACCGGTACCAGGAAATTTGCTCGCCGAAAATGTATTTACCCAGAATGGAGTTCAGCACGTAACCGATGGAGGTAACCGGCAGCACATAGCTCAAGTCGGCCCAGCCGAGAAGAGTCATGCGCGAGAGCAGCCAAACGATCAGCAGCGATGTACCGAACAAAATCCAAGGGCTGAAAATGAGGCGGATATAGGGCAGGGGAGAGAGACCAAGTTCGACGTTCTGATGCTTCATGCCCCAGGACATGGCCGCGTTTCCGAACACGTTCGTCAGAACAACGAAGATGGTTAGAAACTTGACTCGCAGGTCGACGCCATAGGCCCGCTGCTGACCTGTCGCGGATGCCGCCACCCCGGGCGCCGCGGCGGGGCTGGAGGTCGTCATCTTTACGACGCGCTCTCCTCGGCCGCCGCTTGCAGCCCGCTGGCGGCCTTCTGCTCTTTGATGAACTTCTTGCGCTTATTGCTAACGAACAGATACTCCCGCGCCTCTTTGTAGAGCCGCGGCAGATCATTGTTGAGGAACGCGTTCTTCACCACGCGCCAAGCCGTTTTCGGCCGGAAGTAGTATTCCGAGTAGAACCGGTCGACCCACTCCATCAGTTCAGCGCGATCGAAACCGGGGTACACCACGTTCGGAAGCTGGTGTCCCGTGTTGTCCGCCATGCCGTCGATCGTGACGAGACCGTTCGCCTTGGCATGTTCGTAGAACTCGGTTCCTGGAAAAGCGTGGCCGAGCGACACCTGAATGGTCTCGACATCCAGCTTTTTCGCGAATTCGATGGTCTTCCGCAGCGTCTCGCGCGTCTCGCCCGGCAGACCCACAATGAAATCGCCGTGAATCACCAGACCGAGCTTGTGGCAATTCTCAGTGAAGCGCATGGCCATGTCGATGGTGGCGCCCTTCTTGATATTTCGCAGGATCTGCTCGTCGCCTGATTCGTAGCCCACGATCAACAGCCGGCAGCCCGCGTCCTTCATCGCTTTCAGCGTGTCGTAATCGGTGGTTACGCGCGAGGTACAGCTCCAAGTGAAATTCAGGTCGCCGAGTTTCTTCGACAGTTCGATGGCTCGAGCTTTCCGGTAATTGAACGTGTCATCGTCGAAGAAGATTTCCTTCAGCCCGGGGAAATTCTCGAGTGTCCATTTGCATTCGGCCGCGACATCATCCGCTGACCGCAGCCGCCAGCGATGTCCGGAGTGCGTTTGCGGCCACAAACAGAACGTGCACATGGCCGGGCAGCCGCGCGTGGTATAGAACGAGATGAACGGATTTAAAAGGAACGGCACGTTGTAGCGCCGGAAATCCATGTCGCGTTTGTAGACCTTCGTCACCCACGGCAGTTCGTCCAAATTCTCGATGACGCCACCCTCTGGGTTGTGGACGATCTGGCCGTCTTTCCAGTAGCTGGCGCCCGGTAGTTCGCTTACCGGTGTGCCTTTGGCGTAGTTGGCAATCTGATAATCGAATTCGCGGCGCACGACGAAGTCAATCGCCTTGGAAGCGTTCAACGCCTTTTCGGGTTCAACAGTAACAGGCGGACCAACAAGCGCCACCCGCAGTTTCGGATTGGCGTCCTTCATCATTTCGGTAATCCGAATGTCTACGTTAAACCCGGGACTGGAGGTGAACAGCACCAACAGCTCGAAATCGTTCGCCATCGCGACCGTCTGCTCGATGCTGATCTTGTGCGGAGGCGCGTCCACCAGTTTGCTATCGGCGAGCATTCCGGCAGGGTACGCTAACCACACCGGGTACCAGTAGGACTCGATCTCGCGCGAAGCCGGCCAGCGCGAGCCTGCACCTCCATCGAACCCTTCAAAAGATGGGGGATTCAAAAATAGAGTTCTCATTTACCCTCTCCGCCCCTGCGGGCCGGGCTAATCACGGTAAAAGCCTACGAGCCAACGTGTTACGCGTTCGCTCACATGCCAGTGTATCAATTTCGAGGGGAAAGCCACTGCCCCGCAGTCACTGCTGGTCGCCGGCGGCCGCAGTCGTCTCCGCCTGATCGTCTTTCGAATAGCGGAGGTAGTTGATATTGAGCTCGACGGGGCCGATGAAGCGCACTTCGGCCTTGCTCTCCAGCCGCTGCGGAACCGAGACGCCATCTTGCAGTTCGTACTCACGGACAAACTGCATCTTCTTCAAGAACATGGATGGGGCTTTGACAAACGAACCCGATTCCTTGACCGGCATGTACGTCTCCGCGTCCAGCCACAGTTCGCCCTTGAACAGGCCAACCTTCTTTTGGCGTGGATTCACGCGCATCACGTAAGCCGGCCGGCCATTGAAGTCCTCGAGGCCCTTGTACTTAAACTTGTAGTTCTCCGGTGTCAGAGCCACGTCCGAGCTGGATTGCGAAGCATCGATCTCGGCCTTAAGGTAGCGCGCAATCACCTCGGTTTTCACGGTGTTGTCGCCCGTGAACCCCAGCACGTGGAAGGTGATCTTGCCGAGTTTCGTGATGTTCTTCAAGGCGTGCAGCTTGCCTTGTCTCTGCAATTTGGGTAGCGAAGCGTCAATGTCCATTTCAACGCTGCCGCCGCGCATGGTGTCCTGTTGCGCTTGCGTGGCGCTCAGGTAATGGCTGACGATCTCGTCTTCCGGCATCGGCGGCCGCGATGGTTCAGCGTATGAGAGGCTGAGGCTAACCACCGCCATCAGCGCACTTAAATTGAAAATCCTCAAAAGACTCCTTCGTTGAGCGTCCTGCCACACAGCGAGCCGGCCACTAGCGGTATATTCCTTAAATGTACCAGTACCTTGAGACAATTACAATCCTCTTATCGACTGATGAAACAGGGTTTCCTACCCCTTAGATTCCTCGGACGGCGTCTCGGTGCCACGAAACTTCGTCGTTCAGGATCAAGGGCTTAGCAGGTTCGAGTCGTTCGTTGCGTAAACAGCCTTACGTTGTGCCGGATGCTAACATGGCTCGGCAGCCTGCGTTGAAAGTAAAAAGGCAAGGTGAATCTGAGGTGCTGGCTGGCTGCAAACCTTGCAAGCCGGCCGTAGCGCAGACCGAGCTGCAGGCTCATAGCTGGACTGGCTGTTGGACCGTAAAGGTCAGGCGCGTTTCGGACGGAATCTTCACCACCTGGCCCCGGGTAACGGCCTGCGCAGTTCCACCGACAGCCGCGCCGGAAGCAGCGCCGATTGCTGCACCTTTGCCCCCGCCCGCGATGGCACCCACGATCGCGCCCAGCGCCGTAGTTCCGCCCACGACTTTAGCCGTACGGGATCCACGCGAGTTGCTGGATTCCGCTACATCGCCGGTGGTCACATCCACCATGCGGCCGTTAGCCATGACTTGCTGCAGCACCAGCGTCAGAACCGTGCGGCCTTCAAACTTGCCCGATTGCCTGTCCTCGACCAGCTTCACCACGGCGTCCGCGCCGCGGGGAACCACCGTCTGATCGCCAATAATTACAGGTTCGTCCACGCTTGCGCGGAAGGTCTGGCCAAGGCGAGTCTCCTCGGAATTCACGGCATCGATCATCCGCACCGTGATTTGTGTTCCCACCGGAATCTGCGCTGCGTATGCTTGCGGGGACGGACGTTGGTCGCCATCTCGATCGCGGTCATAGGATCGAGCCGGAGCGGGAGCGGCAGCGCGCGCGGGCTCCGGCGCAAAACCTGAGGGTTGCGGCGCGTCGCTGCGCAGTTTCTCGCCGCCGAACTGCAGATTGTCGATATCTTCGATGGAATAAGTCTCGACGCGATCCCCAACGGTAAACCTGACATGCCGGGCGTCGCCGCCAATATAATCCCCATGCACAACCCGGCCGTTGCGGAGCGTCAGGGTGTCGCCGTAGCTCAATAATGCCACGGCTGCGCTCAAAATCGTTAGACGAAGTCTCATTCAAACTCCTTTTAGCTCCTTAGAGTAACACCGCTGCTCTGTTTCCCTTAGATTCGCCGCAGGTCGCGCGCGTTTCCATGAGCTTCATAACGTGGCTGTAACTTTGCTGCCAAGCCTATGATTGCGCAACAGCTTTGGCCTTAACCCGGTTCAGGAGCGATGTCGCGATCGCCCGCCCGCGCTCCAGCGCATCTCCGTAAGCGTCGCGACGCTCTTGGCGCGTGTAGGCAGCACCGGTACGATAGAACCGCTCGAGCGACAATCCCACGACGCGCGTTCCCGCGTAAGCGATCGCGCCTTTGGGAATGAGCCCGCCACCCAGCGGAATTTTGCCCACCAATTCGCGAGCCAGGGCGCGCCAGCCGAAGGCGCCCAAAACAATCGAGGCGATCTCGTTGCGCTGCTCCCTGTAGCCGAAGTCGCGGTCCGCGGCCGCCGCCAGCAAAAACGCCATTCGAACCTGGTTCGCCGTAAGCACCGCGCTGTCGGAGGCGAACTCGCCTACTGCCCACGGCAGCGAAACAAAGGGGATGATATCGGGAACCGCAGTGGCGAGCGCAAACATCGCATTCTGCTTCGAGACCTTTTTGACGATCCGGCGCGACACCTCTTGCCGGAACGGCAGCATGTGAATCGCAAGGGGAATCGCCAGATCGGGCCGCTGTCTCAGTACTTCGGAAACGAGACGGTGTGGATTGCCCGGCTGGAAAGGGAAAACGTCCTTGATGGGGGTCAATCCGTCGGGCGGCGAATCTTCGAAGTAGATCTCGAGGTCATTGCCGCCGGCGGGAGCAAACCCTGAGGATGCGCGATGGATCCGGTTACCTACATCCGCTCGCTTGGCCGCCGACAACCGCGGCGGCGCGAGGAAATCCTCCATCTGCCGGTACGCTTCTTCGGTGTGCGCGTACAGAAAAATCTGTACAGGCTTATCGACGTGCCGCTCGATCTCTTCGGGATTTAAGCTGCTAATGGCTTCTTTGATGTGTTGGAATAATTGGATGGACATGCAGGACTCCGCTCCTACTACGAACGCGCGGCCTGGCACGAGCTCGGGCGCCGGCAGCCGCTAGGAGCGAAAGACTACTTTCAGCTCCCTTCGCCATTGTAAGCCGACTCCCACCCTCTCGACGGGAATCGACGGCGAAAAGAACCGCAGCACGCGCTCGTTGGCGGGATGAAAATCGAGCGCAGGCGACACCAACAGCAGGCGCGGCGCTTCGAGGTTCAGCCCCACGCCGGGAAAATAGCCATGCCGCCCGAAGTCGCGCCGGTCCAGGTGCCATTTGACGCGGATCCAGTAATCCAGTGCCTGTAGCGGCAGGTGAATATCTTGGGAGGCTTTCAATTCGAGCACCGCAAGGCGTCCGCGCTGGTCCACGGCCAATACATCCAGTACACCCCGGTCATTGGCGGCGAAGGCGGGCACTTGGCCGTAAGCCGGGTCCGATAAAAGCTGGGCATCGATCTGTTCGAGCTGCGCGCGCACCTCGGATTCAAGCCAAACCTCGGGATTAGCCGTGTACAGTGCATTGAGCCGGTCTGTTGCGCCCGGAGCACGCAGGCGCGCCAGATTCTCGGCGAGCGCCAGGACCTCGTTCAGATTACCTGCCGCTAGGGCGCGGCGCCGCGTGATGCCGTAGAGCAACTCGGCGCCGGCCGTGCGCGCGAATTCCATACCGCGCACCCGCAAGCTGATTTCACCATCCGGCTTGTTCACGGCTTGGACTCCGCGAACCGTGAGAATTTCAGCGATGGACGCGTCCAGATGGCCGGGTAAACGCCTCCGGCACGGCTCCAGGCGAGTATCGATGTTCCCGTAATCGCTCAAATCCGCGGGCGCTTCGAAGCCCTGTGCATCGTAAATAAAAACTTGATAGCAGGCCGCCGCCGCGTCAAGAAACAGCAGCCGCAGGCACGTGAGCTTTTCCTGACCCGAAGGAAGATACAGGATCAACCCTTGGATCACCCGGCCAGTGTCGCGGGAGCGCAGGTAATCAAGCCAGATCAGTCCAAACGTGAGTGCGTGTTCGGCGTGGAACATGTCCGTCGGTGCGCCGATGGCGGCCCAGCACATCGAGCCTTGCTGGAGCAATGCGCGGGGATACGCGGGCGAAAGGCTGTGTTCGAGGTCGGCCTCGGTCGTAAGCTCCGCGATCCGGTATAGCGGAAATTGACGCCGCAGGAAACGGCGAAATTGTTCCCGAAACTCCAGCCGGCCGCTGCGTAGTTCCGCATCTTCGCCGGCCGGACGGCGCAAATCGAGCAGCGCCAGCGTACCCTGACGTTTGCCGAAACGCTCAATTCGAAGCAAGAGTTTGCCCCGGCTCTGGCGCTCGATCCCGATAACACGCCGGACCAGGTTGCAGTGATCGCTCCAGGCTTGCAAACGCAGCCAACCGCCCGAGCCGTCTAGATCGAAGTTGTCCGCAGAGAGGCGAATCAGTTCTTCGCCGGGTTCAGAAAGCGCCGGCTCCAAGCATCCTGCAACAAAATGTTCGATGGTCTCGCGAAGTTCAGTCACGAAGAGAAAACCTCAATAAGCTGGACCACTCGGGCTCGCGCGGGCAGCGCCGCATCGGGACTTTGCCAGCCGCGCACCGCGCCTGAGCAGCATCACGCCGTTATTGCTGTGAACCGCGTAATGCCGCATCGCGCCATCCGCGAACCGGCAGGGTGGTCAGCGCCGCGCCGGCTTTTCCGCGCTTGCGCTCCTGGCAGGATCACTGCTGCCGCGCCCAGTTGACGCCGCCGTATCCAGCGGCGGTGTGCGGCCTTCCGGCAGCGGCCACGAAAGCCTGCGCTAACCTATTAATCGTCCGTGCTCCGCGAAAAATTAGAGCAAGTAGAAACCAGGATCACCAGTGCGGCCGCTCGAGCCGGCCGCCGGCGCTCCGATATCACGCTGCTGGCCGTGACCAAAAAATTCCCCGCCTCTGTAATGCGGGAAGCTTATGCTCTCGGACTGCGCGAGTTCGGCGAAAACTACGTCCAGGAGTTCGATTCCAAGCGCGCCGAGCTGGCCGGCTTGGAGGGCGCGCGTGTTCATCTGATCGGCCATCTGCAGTCCAACAAAGCCAAACGAGCCGCCGAAATCTTCGATGTTCTTCAAACCCTGGATACGCCCAAGCTGGCGCGGCGCGTCGAGCAAGAGCAGCGTCCGCTGGACGTCATGATCGAAGTGAAGCTGTCAGCCGAAACGGCCAAAACAGGCGCCGGCCCCGAGCAGTTGCCGGAGTTAATCGCAGCGATCGGCTGTTGCCCCCATCTGCGGCTGCTCGGGTTGATGACGATGCCGCCCTGGTCCGAAGACGCCGAGAAGTCGCGCCCCTATTTCGCGCGGCTGCGCCGGCTGGCCGGCGAACACAACCTCAAGCAGCTTTCGATGGGCATGTCGCACGATCTCGAAGTCGCCATCGAAGAGGGTGCCACGATGGTGCGCGTCGGCACCGCGTTGTTTGGGCCTCGGAGAAGAGATTGAAAATCGGGTTCCACTCGCCGCTGCCGCCGGACCGAACGGGCGTCGCCGACTACTCGGCCGCGCTCCTCGCCGCCCTCAAGCCCTTGGGGCAGGTGGAAGTGAACGCGCGCGATGCCGCCATTCATCTCTATCATCTCGGCAACAACCGGCTGCATGCCGGCATCTATCGCCGCGCGCTGGAGCAACCGGGCATTGTTGTGCTGCACGATGCCGTGCTGCATCATTTTTTGCTCGGAACCCTGACCGAGCAGGAGTACATTGAAGAATTCACCTACAACTACGGCACGTGGCACCAGGACCTCGCCCGCCAGTTATGGCGCAACCGCTCCCGCTCGGCAACCGATCCGCAATATTTCCGATACCCATTGCTCAAGCGCGTCGCCGAACGCTCGCTTGCGGTGATCGTTCATAATCCCGGCGCGGAGCGCATGGTGGAGCGCCACGCCCCCGGCACCGCGGTGTACGAGATTCCACACTTGTTCGAGCCGCCGCGAGAGATGCCCGCCGTGCCGGACGTGTTGCGCTTGCGGCAAGCCTTAGGCATTGCTCCGCGCACCTTCCTGTTTGGTATCTTCGGCCACCTTCGCGAGTCGAAACGGCTGCTGAGCGTCCTGAGATCGTTCGAGCGCGTACGGCATGCTGCGCCCATGGCACTCCTGGTAGCGGGCAACTTTGTTTCTTCCGACCTGGAACGAGCCGCCGCCCCGCTGCTGCGCGCCAATCGGGGAGTCTTGCGCGTTGGCTTCATGCCCGAGCCCGCATTTTGGCGCTATGCCGCGGCTACAGATGCCTGCATCAACCTCCGTTACCCTGCCGCAGGTGAAACCTCTGGAATTTCGATTCGCTTGATGGGCACCGGCAAGCCAGTCATCATGACCGCCGGGCTCGAAACCTCCCGGTTTCCGGAATGTGCCGCGCTGCGCGTCGACGCTGGACTCGCTGAGGAGGCGATGCTCTCCGAATTCATGCTCCTGCTGGCCCAATCGCCCGCCGATGCCGAGGCCATCGGGCACCGCTCAGCCGCCTATATCCACGAACGGCATGAACCAGGTCGCGTTGCTCGGGAGTTTTGGCGCGTGCTCAACGACTGCTATCATAAGAATTAATCCGAAGCCGCCGGGTATATCCGTGGTGAAAATTGTTTCATGGGCGTTCGTCGTCCTTGCAGTTTTGCAGTCGTCGTCCCACGCCACTGCACTGGCCAAGTCCGATAAGCTTCTGCACCAGCGCGTTCCCATGCGCGACGGCGTTCGGTTGGATACCAATGTCTTCAAACCGGCGGGCAATTTTCGTTTCCCTGTAATTCTGGTTCGCACGCCCTACGGAAAAGGGACTGAACCTCCGCCGGGCTACTCGGTCTTTCTCGATCACGGCTACGCGGTAGTCACGCAGGACGTACGCGGCCGCTACGCTTCTCAAGGCATTTTCGACGCGCTGAAGCAGGAAGGGCCGGATGGCTATGACACGCTGAACTGGATCGCCGAGCAGCCCTGGTCGAACGGAAAGATCGGGATGACGGGCGGCTCTTATCTGGGGATCGCGCAGTGGCGCGTCGCGCTGCTGAACAATCCGCACCTCAAGGCAATTTTTCCTGTCGTCTCCGGCTCCGACGATTACTTCGACCGCTTCTATTCTCAAGGCGGCGCCACTAAGCTGGGCCACCGCCTCCTGTGGCTTTCGCTGAATCTCAGTCCCCCTGGCGCGCCCAAGGCGAGATTTGAAAACTACGTCGCCAACCTGCCCCTGCGCACCTCAGATCGCGCTGCCACGCGCCAGACTTTGAAGCTGTACCAAACGATCCTGAACCACCCCACCTATGACTCGTTCTGGAAACAGCAGAGCGTGCTTGAAAATATCACGCAGGTACATGTGCCCGTTTTCTCGGTCGGCGGCTGGTATGACAATTTCGTCGAAAGCGACCTGGCGGCATTTTCGGCGCTCCATAAATTCTCCGGCGCCGACGAGCGCCATCACATCCTGATCGGACCCTGGCCGCACAACATGTCGATTCCTTTCGCCGGCGTCAGCTTCGGCGACGATTCTTCGGCGCCGATTCGTTCTTACCAGCTCGCCTGGTTCGATCACTGGCTCAAGGGCGATCCCGAAGACGCAAACTACTATGCCCCCGGCGAATGGCACGCCAGTCGATCGAGCTTGGACGAAGCGCCGCTGCATATTTTCGTCATGGGAGCGAACCGCTGGCGCGACGAGCAGGAATGGCCGCTGGCTCGGACTCGCTACACGCCGCTCTATTTGGCCGGCGAGGGTTCGGCCAATACGCTCTCCGGAGATGGAAAGCTCGAATGGAAGCTCCCCAGGAAAATTACCGTCGATCGCTTCCGCTACGATCCGCGCAATCCGGTCCCCACACGCGGTGGCGCGGTGTGCTGCGACCCGAAAATTTTCCCCTGGGGGCCCATGGACCAGCGCGGCATCGAGCGCCGGCGCGATGTCCTGGTCTACACCAGCGAACCCCTCAAAGAGGATCTGGAAGTCACCGGCCCGGTTCGCGTCACCGTTTATGCGTCAACCTCGGCGCCCGACACGGATTTTACGGCCAAGCTCGTGGACGTGTTCCCGGGTGGGGAAGCGCGCAACCTAACCGACGGCGTCCTCCGCGTGCGCTACCGTCGCGGTTTGGATAAGCCGGAAATGACTCGAGCCGGCGAAATTTATCGGCTGAGCATCGACGCCGGGGTGACCAGCAACGTGTTCCTGGCCGGGCACTCGATCCGCGTCGAGATTTCGAGCAGCAACTTTCCGCGCTTCGATCGCAACCCGAATACCGGCCGTGCTTTCGCCGATGAGACCGAGTTGAAAGTCGCCGACCAGGCCGTATATCACGGCCCGCTCTACGCCTCTGAGGTAGTGCTGCCAGTCATTCCCTCGCGCAATTCGCGCGAATTGACTTCGGCGAGCGTGGCGCGGTATGGTGCAAAAAGAAGCACCGCCAATTCCGTGAAAGCCTCTTCGTTCCAGGCGCGGTAGCCAAGTGGTAAGGCAGAGGTCTGCAAAACCTTTATTCGCGAGTTCGATTCTCGCCCGCGCCTCCAACAAAAATCGAGCAACACCCTATCGTTCTAATTAATTACGCGGATTCCTTCGTTCGTGCTGGATCGGGCCGAATCGGGCAGTTTTGGCCTGTTTCGTAACCAGAGTTGGCCCAAATTTGGCCCGGAACTACGCCCGCCCAACCACCCCCGGAGCGGCCAGAGATGTGTCGTATAGCGTCATAGCCGCGTCCTGGTGGGCTTGGGTAGGGTGGATGTAGCGATGGAGCACTCTTGTGCTCGAATGGCCTAGAATCGCCGCGATGGTAAACGCATCCACACCGGCTTGGGCGAGACGTGTAGCGAAGGTATGCCGCAGATCGTAAAGGACGAAAGAGAGGCCCGTGGCTTCACACACCCGGTTATGAGGGCCGTTTAGTTTCGTGATGTGATCCCCACTACGTCGTTGTGACGGGAACACCCACCGTCCATCGGAAGACATCCGACGAGCTAGGATCGTCTTACTTTCCGCCGTAAGCCGTAGCGTTCTACGTGCTGCATTAGTTTTGCCGTGGGCGATCACGAGTACGCCACCGATAAGATCCACGTGATCCTTCCGAAGTTCCAAAACCTCCTCAGGACGCATACCTTGTAGGAGAATCAACCGCGCTACGTCGTGGAGATCAGGAAACGGGCCATGCTTTGACGCTTTACCTTTCTCGGTGATTGTGAATCGTGTAAGCGTCGTGCCGAAATATAGCCTTTCCTCCCCCGGCGTTAAGACGTGTTGACGGATGGCATCCGAGTCGGATGGCTTCCTAACCTCCGCCACGGGATTCTGTCGCGCATATCGTTGCTCAATCGCCCACCGAAAGAACACGCTAAGGTTGTCCAGGTCATGTTTAACGGTCACCGGCTTCACCTTGTGCTCGGTGAGACGCCATACTTTGTAGTTGTTTACCTGAGCGGGTCCAATCATGCTGACAATCGTATTCCCGAAGAACGCGCGACAACTTGCCATGCTGACGGAGATGCGTGTAGCGGTAGCGGGATGTTGGGTGTATTCGATCTTGCAAAACTCCTCAAAATCAGGCACAGCCGTCTCAAACGTTCGCGGCGTCAGCGACGTGATCCCCCACCGGCCTTCGAGAATCTCTTGTCGATGGGTTGCTTCCTGACGCGCGGCTTTGGCCTTGTTTCGTTCGGTAGCCACCAAACCGGTGCAAACCTGTACCGTTTGCCCTGCTACGCGGAATCGATACTGCCATCGTTCGTTCTTGATTCGTAGTCCCATGTTGTTTTTGACGCTCCATCCAGGATTCCAAGTCTCTCAGAAGATAGATCACCTTGCGGCCAGCTTTCACGTATGCAGGGCCGTGGCGTTGTGATCTCCAATCGGCAAGCGTTGCTTCGGCCACGCCCAGCAGTTTGGACACATCCTCGGGCGTGAGAATTTGTTCCTGTAATGTGGCCCGCGTGTGGGTGCTCATCGGGATCGTTCGTTGACTCTGACCCTGTTGCGCCGAAACGTCCATTGTCGATCATAGCCCCGGTTGGTGGGAACACAAATCCCACGAAGGTTCTAAGCCGTCCTTAGTACTCGCGGACTACTTTCAAATGGGTTGTGATAGTGGCGAAGGTTGGTGCTGCATAAAACTCGCCCCGTCGCGCAAACGAGCACAATGACGGCCCGCGTTCCAATCAAGTCCCGTTTTTGTCCTGTGAAAGGGGTTAGGCGTTATTACCGCTCCGCCAACCTGCCACGCCCCACCGCCTCCGAAACGGACATCGCATCATCAATCCTGGTGCTACACGTATGACAGCCGCGAACGTGTAGTGTGACGGCCAGAACCTCCCTTGCGGTAAGTCCTGCCCCGGCGAGGTACGAACGGAGCGTCTCGTCCGAAATGTGATCGATGTGCTCCGACGCGTAGAATACTTGTTCGATAAGAATACCAATTTGATATTTCATCCCATCGGCACGGCAGTGGCGGACCTCTCCAAATATCACAGCGTGTTTGCGAATCAAAATTTCTACGTGTGAACCCTTCGCAACATTCACGTTGGACTCGACACGAATGCCCGATTTAGAGATGTCCAACACAGTAGCCGGATGGCTCGGCCCAAGATCATCGAGGGATCGCATCTCCGCCGAGTCACGGCAGGGATACCTCACCTCGCGTCTACGATCCGCTACCGGCGTGGTCACCGGATGATCGGGAGTGCGATTGGTTTCTTGCGCTGGCACGCTCTACCTCCTTTTCACGGAAGGTACTACGGCGAGTCCTTCACGGGTGTTCCAACACGACGGTATGGACGCCCAACCGCGTTTACATGGATTATCGGCACATGAGACGGCACGCGATATAGCTCTGATGGGCTAAGAGGACAGCGTTACCCTACGCGCGGGAATATAATTCCACCGGATTACTTATCAATTCTACCGGCTTATGACAAACACCGATGCATTTTCTAGCACACTCCCTAAAGGCATACCTACTTCAGCACGATAGGTCCGTAGTGCTTTGCAGCCAAGCGTGGGCTACAAAGACGCCCTTTCTGCTATGTACGGGGAATCTCGTGGCCGTTCCATCGATTGGAACTCCGGCCTAAGAGGAGCTTATCTAATGGAGAAAAGCGACGTAGCAGCTACATGCCCCGTTGAGAATGGCCGCGAATCCACATCGATGAATGGAATCTCTGGTTTCTTGCGAGAAGGGGCTATTCCTCTTTCGCCCTTCCGCAAGGGGGGTGGATGCCTCTCCTGATCCCTACTTCCTGGTAGCGGACGGCCCACCCCCTTTTTACAATCCACACGGATCGAGCCTAGAGGGTTCATCGTGGCCGATAACGGAAGCGGCGTATTCCCACGCGTTCAACGTGACGCGTTCTGCCGGATTGAGTTGAACACGCAAAGGTGATATCGTTGATCCACTCCACGGCCACCCAGATCCCGCTCGGTGGGGTTTTACGCGTCACTGAGTGGGATATCTGGCAAGTGACAAGAATATTGTACTGATGGATCAGGATCAACTACGATTCGATATCGCGGCACTTCTAGAACAACGGCAACGTACCATTGATCTGGCGCACGCCAGTCTGTGCCGAGAACATGAGTTATTTATGTACTGGCAGGATGATCCGACAAACGAAACCAAGCGCCAGCTTTGGTTGAAGCAAAAGAAAATATCGGAGGAAGCCGTCAACGTGTTTGATCACGCTAATACGCGATACGTCAAGGCGTGCGTCAAAATGTTACCGGAATTGGAGCGAGGCGCATCTCAGACATCGTAGACTCATGTCATGAATCTCGTTAAAATGATCGCGGAGCTTCGCGCGGAGCGGGAGCATAGCGCAAGCCATTCTAGTGCTGGAACGGATCGCGCTAGGGCGGGGTAAGCGGAGGGGTAGCTATCTGGTTAGCTGTCGATGATACGTCTTACCTCCGGCCCGGAAACCCGCTCGATATCTTTTCGCCGTTCGTTAACTCCGGGGTGAATATCCCCGATATCACCCATCCCGGATCAGTGCCGAATAACAAAGCTTCTGCCCCGTCGCGTACGATGGCGAGGCGGTAGTTGATCGTGCCGTTCGCGTTCGTCACCTTCGCTGTGCCAGCACAGTCTGCCGCTATGGTGTATGTTCCCGTAGCGGTGCTCTGAGTCACAGCACCGCCGAAGTTACCGACACTGGCTACGGTCTCATTCCCGTTGCCATCCGCCACGAATTGCCCTGCGTCGGAATACAGCACACCGCCGAAGGCGGGAGCTAAACCTGCAAGCACGTAACCAAAAGCACCCGTAAGTGACCCAACTCCACAGCGCGTCGGTGTGGCGGATGAGGTTTGTCGATACGCAGCACCTACCGCAACCGCTGATGAGGAGGACACGGCTACGATCATCTCTTGCGCGTTGCTTACGATCTGGAACGTGAGGGTGTTGGTGCTTTGCCCCGTGCTAAGAGTGATACTGCCCGCGCAATTACTCTGCACCGTGTATGTGCCGTTCAGGACATAGGTGCTTTGCTGCCCACCCACGCTGGCATAGGATTGACCGGACACAGCGCCACGTCCATCAGCCACGAGCTTCCCGAGTTCCGCATATCGCATCGTTCGGCCACTCGATACGATGTCGCCACCGAGAAGATAAAAATACGTCCCCGTCACCGTTGCTGTGGAACACGTGCCAATGCCCGTCTGCGGTGGTGTTACGGGCGGTGCGCCACCACTCGACGGAACTAAACGAACCTGAATTAGGATGTCGCTGTCGTTGTCATCGACGAGATACGAAGCTGCATCATCGAGGTGCATAACCCACGTGTTGGTGCCAGTCTGTTGGATGATCTTCCCGCCCATCCCAAGGCTGTTGTGGGTATCAGAGAAAGCGATCACCGATGCTTGATCCGTCCCGGTAGAGAACGCGTAATAATCCTGCCCTTGCCACACAGTGTGAATCCCAAACGGAACACTCTGACCGGCTGTTACCGTTCCGATGGAAACCTCATTCGTTGGGCAGGACTGCGGGAGTGAGGATAGATATGGGATGAAAGTACCGATTGAGGTTCCGGTGCCAAATTGGCTCACGGCTCCAGCCGAGCCACCGATGCACGAGAGGTACAGCGTTCCGGTGGTTGGCGCTATGAATACCTCGGCGTGCGCGATGAACGATATCGATCCGAGCAACGTCACCAAGCACAACACGCGGAAGGGTTGTTCGGGCCGTTCTTTTGTAGTTCGCACGTTCCGCTCCGGTGTTAGTTCTTCACACTCATCGCGTCCGAATCCACAGCCTTCTTGCCGGTGATCCCTTCCAGCCCCGCTAACACACCGCGATAGTCGTTCTTGTCGCACTGGATAGCAAGACCACCTTTCTGATCTCCATCCGCCCAAGTGATCCCCACGAAGTGTTTCTTGGATTTACTCAAAGCCATCAAAGCTCCAATGCCTAGGGAGACAACCGCCAGTCCGATGGCCGTACCGACTCGCCGGTGTACGTCCTGCCCGTAACTAATTTCCGTCACGGCAGAAGCGGGAACGATGGCGATACTCCGTCCGTCCTTTACGAATCGAACCTGATTCGCATCGATGTACATCTTTAGGCCGGTGCCAGATTTGGCTTGCGTCAGCGATCCGCCGTCATAAGTGACGTGGTAGGCGTTGTCATTGGCGAGTACAACGATGGGAAGCACAATGCAGAGTAGCGTGGCGATTAAACGTTTCATGGTTTGTCCTCAATGGAGATACTTTCGGGTATCAGGCTACAATCGGCTGTACTTATTAAACCGAATATAGTACCCGTGACCTATTCCCCGAAGCCTTGGACGGAAAATGTCGCGCCGATGCGTGACGGTGCGGCTTGTCCTCACCACCGCGATTCCCCGGTTATTTGGTAAAATAGAGATAGTTCAGGGTTCCGTAAACACGCACTTCCCTCTCGTAACCCGAAGCAACATTTAACCTCGAAAGGACTCTCACTTATGGCTACTGCCGTAGCTCCTACGCCTGTTGTTCCCGTCGAACAAGATCGATGGTTATCTAGTTCTGAAGCAGCCGAATATCTGAGCTTAACCCCAGACACCCTAAAAACCTACCGCAAACTTCAGATCGGCCCTAAATACACCGTCCTCAGAGAGCGTGTGTATCGTTATCGGCTTAGTGACTTGATTAGGTATTGCGTGGAGAATCAGGGGGTAAACTAAATGCCTGGAGATGAACTCGCACCTGACACACCGGAAGAACCCACGCCCGATACACCCAACCTTGAACCTACCTACCCTCGAATCGCCTTCCCCCTAGCCGCTATCCCGTGGGGCTTGCAAGGACTGCCTGCGGCATTTAAGCCTAAGAAAGAGAACTAACCATGCCCATAACAACTAGCGAACAATACAGCAACCTTGGTTCGAGTACGTGTACGGGATCGCTTGATAACTCCACAAACCCCACGAGTATAGTAGTCGCTTCCGGTGCGGGTGCGAATTTTCCCTCCACCACCAACGGACCCTTTCGCATCGTCGTGTGTGATGCAACCGGAACCAACGCGGAGGTAATGATAGTCACTACCCGTGCGACGGATACCTTCTCCGGTGTATACCGGGGTTCCGCGATATCGACGTATGGCGCACAAGAAACCCCCATCCCTACGTTATCCACCCATTCAGCGGGTTCGACGGTAGTGCAAGCCATCACGGTGGGTGCGATGGATCAAATCCGTACCGAGGCGTATGGGTACGGCACGCTTGCGGGTAGACCTACCGCTCCACGAGTGGCGGGAGCTATCTACCGCGCATCCGATGCGTTAGTGGATGAATATCGGTGGAATGGTACGTCTTGGGACGCCTTCGCGGGACGATTCAAAGTAAACCCCCAAGGCACGGCGTCCTTCGGTACCAGCGTCGTTGGTGGCGCTGGTACACTCGTAGCATTCGCGAACCAAGGTGGCACTGATGGGGGATTCATTCTATCAGGCACCACCACCAACGACGGTGCGGATGCGCTAATCGGGCAATTCCAAGCACTCGCTACGGCCCCGTATACAATCACTCTCCGCTTTGCTGTGACATGCGCTCCGCTGGCCAAGTTCGAGTATGCGGGACTCGCTTTGAGGGATTCTTCATCGGGGAAGATTTTAACGTGGGGGTGGAATTACCAAGGAAACGCATATAGCTTTGGCTCAACGCCCATCCTCCGTCACGCGTATTGGAATAGTCCGACGAGTTACTCGGGGACGAGTAAATATGCTCAATCGTGGGCTGGTGGACATTCTAAGAATGGATGGCTGACCGTGCAGATTTCCGACAACGGTACCAACCGCATTCATCGGGTATCAGCCGATGGGTTGAACTTTGTTGTGGTGTATAGCTCCACAAACACGGAGTTCTTTACGCCTAATCAAATGGGTGTGTTTGTGATCCCTTACGACAATGTAAGTACGCTGAGTGTTGTGGATTTTAGTGTGGCGAATCAGTAACACCACTTTTAGGGAAAGATTATAACGAAAGGATAGACGATAACGTATATGGGATATTACCGAAAGCGCTTGCCTAACGGTGGGTATGAGTACTTTTATGCAGAGGCTTTGGCCGGGGTGCCTCATGGTGTACATGTTGAAGACGTACCAGAGCCGCGACAAGCTCCACCGCAACCTCCACCCGGACCATCTCAACTTGAGTTACAACTTGAGAGACTCAAACGCGAGATAGCGGAGACGAATGCCAACACGGCTCGTAATCGTCTACGCGCGGAAGCGGAAGCTCATGCTAAACCCGCACCTCCTCCACCCCCACCTCAACCGAAGCCGAAGCAAGAGGTGTATGTGCCTCGCATCATAGATCCGTCTGTGAGATGAAGGATGCCCAAACCGCGTAAACCCACATCCAAACAGAAAACAGCTACTACACCGCTATCAGCCTCCCACCTCATTCAACGAAGACCTTTTGGATTGACTTGGGGTAACGGACACTCTCCCGCTCCTACCTCATCCGTTCCTATGCCGGGGTCACCTGGCACCGTGAAACTCCGCCGTTACGATTAGCCGTTATTCCGTAAACACCCATACCGCCCCGCCTCGATAACCAGCCCCTTTTCACATAACTTCACGTTCGACTATTCGTCGCGACATACTCGCCTCACTTCCGTTTGACGTACCGCCGCGTCTCGGCCTACGTTCAAAAAACACCTCTTGGTAAGTGACACGTAACGTTGTGGTTATCGCAACGATCAACGACATACCCGTTGTGTCGCAAAATATCGCTATACTTACCGCCATCAAAAACACCGAAATGATAAAATAGACGATAGTTAGTTTTCATTTCCTCGTTCCCGCCCACCAGCCGCGTAACAGCCGGTAAATCCTCTCTCGAAGGTTGTCAGACCTATGTATAAACCTCGCAAGCGTCGCATAAAGCGATACCCTCGTGTCGCACCTCCGTTTCGATATCTACTAACCCCCAAAGAAGCGTCCCTCGCGTTAGGGGTATCTAGGCTCACCCTTCAACGATGGACAAAATCTTATTTTGAGGGGCGCCCTCGTGGTGGAGTAGAGCCAGTAGTTCTCGCACGTCGCAAGGACGGAACCCCGTCCATAGTTCGCTTCCGTTGGGATTCGGTGATGCGCCTACCAGAGGGTACTTGGTTAGATGAATTCCTCGCGCAAGCGAAAGAGAATCGCGAGGCCGAGCAACCCTCACAACACCCACACATACAGGAGAATGCTCATGTCTAAGGACAACACCATGCCATTCGAGGCCGAACCCGCTACACCCAAAGCCCTCAACCCCGTCGAAGCGGCGTATCGTGATGCGATGGAGCAATACGCACGAGAGCGTGACGCGCACAAAGCCAACGCCATAGCCGAAGCGTGGGAGGAGTATGAAGCCGAGCGGAAGGGCAAGTATATCCGCTCATGGTTGCGAGACTACTATACCCCGCTTAAAAACCCATACAAGGACAAAACCCCCGCCGAGGTATACCGCATGACTCGCCCCTACGAGACACGATTAGATGAGTTGATTAAAGTTGGCCTATGGTCCGAAGCTTTGAAGGTTTGGATCTATAGACGTAAGTGCCACGCCACTATCGAAGAGATCCAAGAGTTTCTTCGTGGCGTGGGTTTCCCCGCTGATGGCAAAGCTAAGATCGAATCCTACGATACGAGCCTTAATGTATCCGACATACATGCCAAAGGTATAAGCCCGGAGCTGAGGGACTTAATACACGACTGCGGGTTTGAGGTGCGGAGAGGCGATGTGTATTGGATCGTAGGTGAACGTGAGATCGAACCCGCGACGTTTAGTAGTCACGGAAAATACCGCAGTGTGTTAGCGTGCGGAGATCAAGATAACTATTCGAGACGTGAATACTAAACCCATGTAGCCGTATATCCGTACTTCGTCTTGCTCTTCCCGTCCCCGTCGAGTCTGAAGCGACGTATCCTTTCAGAAACCTAATCATAAACGTCATTCTGAAAGATAACCTCTCACGTGCCCCGCAAGCCCGCAACACCCACCATCACTCAATTCCTAACCCGCTTCAAAACGAAGGCCGCTATCATCGCGGTATCTAAGCTGAAGTGTAAACATGGTAGGTCATTCATAGACCACTATAGGTGCTATGAACGAGCATATCCCACGGCAGCGGAGGCTGCTGCGCCGGAGCGTATCGGCGTGATGGATTTAGAATGTTCCGGCCTTCAATCGGACTACTCTCAACTCCTTACGTGGGTGATACTCGATTCGGCCACGGGCGAGGTCTATAAAGACCAAATCACGCCCTCGGATATCCGCTCCGGCATCGAAGATCGGCGTATCGTCGCGTCGTTGATCGAAGCTATGAAAAGCTTCACGTTGCTATGCGGCCATTATTCGACACGATTCGACATCCCGTATATCCGCGCCAGAGCGCTCATCCACGGTTTGGAGTTCCCGCCATACGGATCGATCAAGCACTTCGATACGTATTTTCTCTGCCGCTCGAAGTTCAAGTTGTCCTCCCGCCGACTCGATAACCTCGCTCGATTCTTGCTTGGCAAGTCGGATAAAACCCGCGTCGATGCTAGATACTGGCGCGATGGGCTTCGAGGTGATCCTAAGGCTATCCGATACATCCTCGATCACAATCGGAAAGATGTGGTTATGACAGAGAAGCTTTATAACGCGATAGTTAAGTTCAAACGCCCAACAGCGACTTCAATATGAACGATACCGTCCACTGGGACGCAACACCAGATATCTCGCCCTTCCAAGGACTAATTTTATGAACACACCTACCACACCTACGCCCGAGCAACCCTACCGCATCTCCGCATACGAGCTAGAGCTTGGTGCCTCTAAACGACGCACGCCCCATAACTTCATCAACCACACTGCATATGTCACATCTACATGGCCGAAGTTCTACAACTTCACCGAACTATCCCGATCCGGTGAGGTTCGGAGATTCCTAGCCCTTGGCGATGCCGAGGTCACGCTGGCTTTAAACGGCGTGGCCGACGATGATTCGGATGCTACGCCGGTCACGATGCCGGTGATGAGTAGGGCGGTGGTGTTGGTAGAGGAGTTTCATGAGAGTGATCCGTATCCGTACACGTGGTATTTCGTGTCCATCCCGCGAAACGACGAGTATGTTGAGATCGGTGGGGATGATTCAGAGGCCGGGTGATCGGGTGCTTCTGCTTCGCGTAGGATGCCCGTTGCCGCGCATTACAGGCTCCTGGCGGAGTCGGCGCTATCGAAGCGTGTTCTACCACCCACTTACATACGCACCACTAAAATTGACTGGATTTTGACGCCGTTGTGCTTACTCTGTCAAGAGTGACAAAGACAAATATTCGTGTTATCCTGTTAAAGGGAGAGAGGTGTCGTATTCTCCGTTCGATAAGTTATTGATTTAGCGTGAAACGCTTAAGTCGAGATGACAATTCCAGTTAGTCGTGGTATCATCGTTACGAGAGGGTAATTATACCCGCTGATTGGCTCGAAGATTCTTGCGACTTTTTGGCGTGCAGAATCATCTAATACTTGTGGGCTGAAGTTCGGCGCAATGTTGTTGGCAGTAGTAAATATAAGAAAGGTGGCGAAGACCATCAGATGATCGTATTAGTTCCTTTTCCTTCCTCACGTCTTCGTATTGGCGCATGCCATACGCGGACATAGCGAAACAACTCCAATATCAACGTAAATGGATAGCCGCACGGCGGGCTAAAGGCATCGCTGCGCTTGGCGGTGCTTGTCAGGACTGTGGCAGCACTGAGCGGCTGGAGTTCCACCACGCAGATCCCGCTACAAAGGTGTCCCATCGAATCTGGTCCAGGTGTGGCTCCCACGCACGGGCGACAGGGGGTTCGTGAAATCCGCGTGGCCTAGCTCGGCACCGATAGCGCACGGTGGACGCTGCGCTAGGGTCCGCAACCAGTGCGGAAATCGAAAACAATCTATCTAGTAATCGGAAAGGAAATTAATGCCATTCGCTTGGGCAACAGACGATAACATGTTGCGGTTAGAAGTGCATCAACGTATCTCGGAGAAGTTAGGATTGGGTAGGATCGGATTGCGGTTTGAGAACGGCAAGATCTACCGCAAAGATCGTAAGCGTCCCATCGGGACGGAGTTAGAGGCACTTGCTAGGAAATTTCATGTACTTCGACGGAACGAGCATCTTGGAGAACCTCCGGTGTGTAGCAGGTGTAAGCAACGTGTAGCTGAGATGGACTGGACAGGTGGGTATCTCCGCCAATGTTCTCGATGCTACGAATGGTCACGTTCGACGCGACGTGATCCTTCTCGATGCACGAATTGCCGAAGAACGAAAGATAATCTAGCCATCCAGCGAGAGTTATCGCGATGCACTGAATGTCATGAGGCCAAACTAGCGCGGGAAAAGCGTTATCGGTTTCTAACACCAATTTGGGAGCGGCCATCTCGCCGTTGGGATTGGACCTGAAGCTTGTGAGTTTCTTCTAGCCGTCCGACTTTGAGCCGTTATCGAATTAGAAGTAGTGGCTTTTGTTTTGGGACTTCCGCCGTGGGAGTTCTCGTATCAACCCAACGAATCAAACATAAAAGGAAACTCAACAAAGAATATGCCACAGAGCATAAGTTGCAACTTCCCTCCTTCACCATCGCTTTCCAACGATGGTAACTTCCATACTCAAAACCTCGAACTCGCGGCGTATCTTATGGCACGCGGGCATCGTCTAGTGGGTGCTATCTCGACAGGTAGGCTTGTAGCTTTCGAGTTCGAGCCGTCCGCACGTGCGGATGTAGCAAATTTCTTCAGCGGATCTATTCCACTCCCACCGATAAAGCTGTTTGAACACCATCGCACGCTGCGCTCCCTCATTGCCACGGTACGCAACACGGGAGGTGCGCGATGACGGCGCCTATTCCCACTAACAATGCTATCCCGTCATTAGCCCAACTCGGTGTAGATGCCGTTTGCCAAGTGCCGGAAGCCGCATGCGAACCTCGACGAATACTATTCCCGAAGGAGTGCTTTGTCGGTCCTCTCGGAGAGTTTGCACAAGTTATGTCCGACAATTCCCAAGTCCCGCCAGAGTTCTTCTATGCGGCTGGATTAACCATGTTCGGAGCGATGGTAAGCACCAAGGTGAAACTCGCGATTCGCTTTGACGTGGAGCCGCGACTATATACGGTGTTGCTAGGTCAATCGGGCATGGTTAAGAAGTCCACTGCGATGAAGCAAACGATCAGGTTCTTTCAATCTCTGAAAGGTGGGGCCAGCTATGTGTCGGTTTGTAACGGCGTTGGTTCGGGTGAAGGTCTTGCATCCGCGTTGAATGAAGCTCCGCGCGGACGAATGGTTCTCGCATATGATGAGTTGCGTGGTTTGATCGACAAGTGCGCTATCACCGGCTCCTCATTACTATCCTCGGTAACTTCGTTGTACGAACAAACCGAGCTACAGAACCAAATAAAATCCAAATCGCATTCCGTGCTGTGCAAGGATGCTCACTTAGCTGTCCTCGGGTGCTGTACGACAGAAACCTACAACCACATTTGGTCTTCAGCCGCGATAGGAATCGGTTTGCTAAATCGTCTATTCGTGGTGATGGCCGATGGTGGCAAAATCGTGGCGTGGCCGGATGAGATCCCCGAAGCCAACGTGGATCGGCTACGCGGGTACTTCGAGGGTTATCTACAACGTGCCCATCGGGATCAGGACGGTATAAAGTTTGACCGTACACCCGAAGCTCAAGCGTTGTGGGAGAAATGGTGCGAAAGGCTTCGGCCATCCGCTCATGCCACTCGACTAGATACCATCGGATTCAAAATCATGGGTCCGCTGGCTTTGTTGATGGAACGAAAAGCCATCGACGCGGAGGTTATGGGTGTCGTGTGCAAGCTCCTTGATTATGAACTTGACGTAAGAACTATCACCGATCCAATCGATGCGGACAGCATCATTGCACGACTTGAAGAATCGGTGCGCCGTCATCTGCACATCAAAGGTTCGCTAACTAAGAACCAGCTTCGTCAATCCACGAGTGCCGATAAGCACGGTGTTTGGATGTTTGAACAAGCGTTGAATAACCTGCTACGGATCGAAGATGTTGTCATACAGGCGGGGAAGTACACGCTTACGGCCCAAGGGCGGGGAGAATAGTAAGAATCGTAGTAGCCGCTCTTTAGGGAGATAACCTCTATGATATGAAGTAGATACATCGCTAATTGACCTTAGGGGGGCGTGGTAGTGCATATATAAACGTATATACGTCTACCACACTTGGATATTAGCCAAAACTCCGTGTAAGTGTTTGATATAAAAGTGTTTTGCCCGATATCGCACCCTTACTACGATTCTTACTACGATTCGCTTCGCACCTACGCTGAAACACAATCTGTCGGTGGGAGATAGCTTTCGAGGCAATGCGAGAAATGCCATAAGGACGAGTTTGGGTATCCTGGACCCTCACCCGCTCTCGCGTGCGCTTAGCGCCACGCCCATCGAAAACACCCCCAAACTCATGCTAGGACGCGTTAAGCGTGGTAGGGGAGGGCTGGAATAATACCCGGAAGGGGCGGGAATCAGCTTAAAAATTGGCGCGTGAGGGCAGGACCCCCCCCACTTATGCTGACGCCCCACCCGTCACGAACGGCAACCATTGTTTATGGGCTGCTAGGCACTTTTCCTCAAATTCCATCCGCCGTGTAGACCAACTTGCGAGTCGATCAACTGCGTAGGGTTTCAACTGCCGCTCAAACACACGAAGGATCGTTGCATGTACGCTCGTAGAGGTCATGAACTCCGCCACGAGAGCCGGGGCGTCCATTGAATCAAACAAATTAATATCAGCACCAGCATCGCCACGTTGCCGAGGCTGCGAAATGAAATGTAAGGCTATACCATACACGCTTGGGTGACTGGCTTTGGCGCAAACGTCATAATGTTTGCCGAGTTCGCATAAGAGAGCGTCATCGGTGGGAAACAAATTTGTGAACTTCTTCCGAAACTTCTCGAACGCATCTTCGCCGGTACCGGCTGATAACCAGATCTTAGCCCGATCCGGGTGCTTGTCCATCTTAGCCGCAAACGCGCAGATTTCGATTGCCTTTCTGAGATCGGATTTGTGATCGCTCCGGTGCCCGCGTAACAGCGTGAGCGTTCCAACGGTGAGTTGTCTCCGGCACAAGAAGACGAGATTTCCGTATACTCCGACAGCGAAGGATTTGTCATTACTTTCATAGTCATTTGGAACTCGGCACAGCTGTGGCAAAGTATCATACAACGCTTCAGCGTCTGTAACGAGGTTGTATGTGTCTCCGAGGAGCACCAAAGTTCGCCTTAGATTATTGTTCTCTTGTTCAGCCAAGAGATTAATTGAACGGTGTGCGCTCATGGTTATAGTCTCATCTAGTTAGACGTAGCATAACGAGGCGAACGGCTCATAAAGTGCGATATTCTGCCTAAAGTTCATGCTACGATCTGTTTGATGCCCACCGATCACATACTCGATTTACTCATAGAGGAGCGTAACCGCCTCAACCGCGCGATAGAAGCCCTCCAAACTCCAACCCGCCGAGGTGGAGGACTCCCTAAGACCGCTTCGGCCACTACTCCCGCCAACGGTGCTGCGCCACGTCGGAGGGGGATGAGTGCGGCTGCGAGGAAAGCCCAATCGGAACGTATGTAGTCAGCAATCCAACGAACATCATGTGATGGACGCGCATAATTCTCCTTTATCTGCGGATTGGTCTTACAGTAGCATCCGAAAGTCAAGATATTCAATAGCAGTTTATCTTAGCACCAGCAAGACTTAGTACTATTTCGCAGAATTTGCTTGCACGGTAGGCAATTAGGTAAGAAAGTAGTTCACGCTCCGCGCATCATCTTTCGGCGATGAAGACGATGAACTTCCACAACTCAATGGCGAGAACGACTGTGGCTCCCGAGGTGGTAATGCCTATCGCGAACGTGGGTTCTCAATCAGGTGCTTCGCAGGTTTCTCAGTCGTTTTTCGTTCCGGTTGCAACCGACGTGGCTCCATTGTGTCGATCATCGCAGTTAGGACATAACGGCTGTCCGTTGACGTACAGTGCGGTTTCGATTCCGCACGCTGTGCATTGGGCCATGAGATATTTCCTCCTCTACCCGGCGTCGTTTTCGGTGTGCGTGTGGACATCATGCGCCGAACCGATGAGGAACGATGTTCAATACTGCTCACAAGGCCCATCATCGTGGTACGATCCGGTTCATACCCATCCCCGACGTACCGCGATCCATTCTCTTTAACCGCCAAGTCAAAGCTGCCAACACTCTGGGCCGAAACAGCGGCAGGTGAAAGAGTGTAAAACTTCGTTTGGGTGCTATCGCGGGTTTGGGCTTCCGTCCCGTGGATGCCGCTACCGTCCCCAGAACACCCACACGATAACGAAGACAACCAAGATAACCACTACGACGAGCGACATGGTCTTAAATATCTCAAGGAAGCCCGTCGTACCCGTCTCCCAGGAGTTCTTCCCGCAAGACTCACAGTGCCGAGCGTCATCCCTCGCGACACTTCCACATTCCTTACACCGCTTTGGCATCGGCGTTTGGTGGTAGACGCTCGAATCGAGGATGCGGTTTCCGATCTTCGGCCATGTGTCCCAACGGAAGATCAAACGGCTGTGAGCATAACCCTCCGCTTTCGCCACAGCCCCGCTAGGCGGGCGAGGCCACGTCTTTGCTATCGCTAATTACGCCCTCGGCGGAGGGACTTTCGCCACACTTCCCCAATACTCCACATCCTGCTAATGCGACGCGGATGGTTTTGACAGGAACGCCAAGCTCGGATGAGATCTTCCTCCAAGAATGGCCTTCGGCCCGAAGCCGGATAGCTTCGTCTCTCCTCCAAACCTTGCGAGGCCTCCCGCAATGCTTGCCCTTCGCTCTAGCGGCTCGTACACCGGCCAACGTCCTTTCTTTTATCAACTCCAACTCGAAGGCCGCAACGCTGGCGAGGATGTTCAGGAGTAGCCGACTCGTGGGGTTGGCGTGATCGGTATCGATTCCCTGCGATACCGCGATGAAACGTACCCCATAGCTATCCAGCGTCGCGAGGGATTGGGAGAGATTCAGCACGGATCGTCCGAATCTATCGAGCTTATAAACCAGCACGACGTTAAAAGCGATGTTGGGACGCATCCGCCATAAGCCGATCTAGCGCGGGACGGGATGCTTTGGCACCACTGATTCCTACGTCAATATACTCCTCCGCAATGGTCCACCCGCGACGTTGAGCGTAAGATCGGAGTTCATTAAGCTGAAGACTGCAATCCTGGTCACTGGTACTGACGCGACAATATACAACCACGGACGGGGGTGTGATCCCGTCCGTAGTCGTGGCCGTAGTGGATTTTGTGCCCTTCACGGTTTCGATTCTCCGTTGCCCGCGTCGATATACCCGTACCATCGATCCCGCTTGAACGCGGGATTGAGGCTGTGGCATACCCGAGCTACCGCATCCACGTCCAACTTCCACTGCGTAAACTCGTCGATCATCGACTCCTTCGGGCGAGTTGCTTTCAGAGCATCCGCTAACGCGATGAAATGCTTTTTACTCATAACGCCCGCCGATCTCGTTCGATATCGTCTTCCCGCGCTACTCGCGCCGCGAGGGAGCCAAAATATTTACTCGACGCGTTACGGATGAAGCTCTCGCAGGATTGGGCGATGCGGTTATGGTGGATAGCCCCGCCAGATGGAGCGCTGTTATGCCAAAGCCGGATCATCACGGCTCCGAGGTTAGCTATAGCTACGTGACGGCGATCCTCGGGAATCGCGCAAAGCAAATGCTCGATATCCCGTAGCGAAGCGCGAAGCCGCTCCGTGCGGCCCGCATCACCGGGAACGTTCACACCCTCATAACCATCCCAACACGCCCGCTGACGGCGGAGGTAACGAGTAGCGTATTGACGAAGACGCTCGGTGAGGATCGGGTGTTGGGGTACGTGAATGTGATCGACAATCTCGGAGATGTCGAGGTTCTCAGTTACGTTGTTTGGATGGATTGGACCGGATACCTGCGAGGTATCCGGTGTTGACGGTATCGTATGATCGATACAGCTAAGCATGTGAAGATATCTCCTTCATATGTTTGGTTAGGCGTGTGAGCGATTCGCAGTCGTTCATGCGCCGTTTTTGTTTCGTGGGAATTATCGCCGATAATCGCGGATGTGTCCATAGTACAGCGAGGGATTTATGTTGTTATTTCTCGTCTCGATTGGTGCCGACGCTGTGGATACTGCGCGGCCTGTAGCCGAGATCCTACACGATCATCCGGTCTTCCAGTGATCGCGCATAGAAGTGCGAATCGCGCCACCGAATGTCATCTCTTTCGTCAGAAAAAAATCACCTCATGCCGGGAGGCTCATCGGTACCTATCCGGGGATGGGGTCAAATCAGAACGACAAGTTGGGTAGCGGGGTGGCGGTGGTAGCGCGGAGTGTTTGATGTAGGTCCGAAAAAAAATTTTAGAAAAAAACTTTTTCCGCGAGAGCCACATTACCACCTCATCCATCCGACGAAGCTGGCCGGAGCATCGCGCGTTTTGAGAGGTTGCGGTAGTTGGCGGTGGAAGATTTTAAAAGCTAGATTTCTCTTTCTCTCTCTCCCCCTCTTCGGAAGATCTTTTCAACCACGACTTCAGAGCAACTCTCTCTCGTATCCGTTTGACACGTTCGAGCGTCGCTATAGTTCGTTGGTGCATTTCTCGCGCCTCATCGATCCATTGTTGGCACAAGCCAGCTACTTGTTCGTGGCGCCGATTCGGCATGAGCGAATGGTACAACGGCTGCGGGGAAAACGAGTACTGGTAACAGTGCCAGTAGGCCACAGCCGTAGATGCTACGCTCAGTGCAACTTATGGCGACATGTTCGACGTGCGGAGCGGACACTCAGTTGTACTTGAACGGAGTTCCGATTTGCATCCCGTGTGTGGACAAAACCGAAGCGGCTCGAAAGCCATCCACCAAGGCTCAACCCACCACACCCGAACTCGGCAAAAGTAAAGCAGTGTAGGTTGCCCGCGCGAAGCGAGGTGTACAACGTCACGCCTTGCTGTACCGCTCCACCCTAGCCAGCAACGGCAGCACCCGTCCGCTGCCGTCGCATCCGGCATCAGTTGTAGAAAACTCTCATCGACTTGCGCGATATTACGCCGTAGATTTGCATTACGCCTCCTAATTTGTTCATGCTAAGGCGATTCGCGACTCTGGCCTCGAGTGTGCTCTTTATTTCGGCGTTGGGATAGAAGGTATCGCCACCCGTGGAGAGAGGAGGCCATGTGAAGATCCATCTCAAACCCGACGAATCCCGGCGTATCGCGCTATGCGGGATCTTTCCCGGCTCCGCCTTCCGGCTCGTGCGAGATTTCGGAAAACTCAGCCACGACGAGGTAGCGTCCGTTTGTAAGGTTTGCTTAATGGTGTTTGAGCGTAATCACGGGCATCCCGGAGTCGTGGATTCGTAAACCCTAGCTCGGACTTAATCGCCAAAATTCGATTCGCATCGAAGACCGTACCCCTCTTGCATTGAGTACCTCGCCAGTAACCCATACCACGGATCACAAGACCACGTTGCTATGCCCACGAGCAGGAAGATTTTTGATGCGGGGTCATCGAGTTTACGCGTATAGACGAGATTTGCTACGCTTGCCTCGACGGGTGTGCGTTCTCGGCACCTACGATCCAGCCGTTGTAGCAAGGATCGGGTAGCGGAGGCTGTCATCCCTCCGCTATCGATCACGTGGGCGGAATTTAGAATCAGGTTCGGCTTGTCCATCGATGCGTAAGAGGCATCGCACCCACACGAAGCATCGCCGCGAATCGGCGAGAAGTGATGGCCAGTTGGCCCAAATTTGGCCCACAGAGCCATATTCGAGAGTGGAGCCATTGAAAATAAACAACTTCCGCGGTCAACACAAGGATCTGCAAAACCTTTATTCGCGAGTTCGATTCTCGCCCGCGCCTCCAACAAATCAACCAATTACCTGATCCTACAGTCGAGCTAGTATTTCCGTCTAGAGCCCTTCTGAGCGGCCAAAACCCCGCCAAAACTCCTATGAGGCGGTAATAGGGGTACCGCGTATGGCGGGGTCGAATCGGACCGCAATCCGGAATGTTTTGGACTACCCCGAAACCTCGCGCTCGGCCAGGAGTCTTCACTATAGTCTGGTTCCCGACAGGCGGTGTTAAACACGCGCGTTAACAGCCATTCGCCACCGCCGCGCCGCCTACGCGGCGATAACTGGAAAGAAAGAGGAAATGGTCGCCATGCGTTCAGGCGTATCGCCCAGCCCTATCGAGGTGCTTGTCATCGAAGATGATGCCGGGGATATTCTTCTCATGAAGCAATCTTTTGCCGGTCAGCCGGTGCCAATCTCGATGCACGTCGCGCTGGATGGAAAACAGGCTATCGAGATCCTCGAACGTGGATTCAAACCGGATGTCGTCATCTTGGATCTAAACCTCCCGAAAGTATCTGGCCTCCGGTTCCTGCAGGGCTACCGGCCCGAAGCGCCCGTCGTCGTGTTCACGAGTAGTTCAAACCCACATGATCGTGAGCGTGCCTTGGAACTCGGCGCCAAGGAGTACATCGAAAAACCAATGGACCTAAACGAGTACACCCGCGTCGTACCGCAGATCGTCCGGCGATGGGCAGCGTAACCAGGGCGCATAAATACGAATGATCCTCGTTGTAGATAACGATCCCGAAGTGCTTGGCAGGGCAAGCGAGGTGCTGAACCGGGATCGGCAAGTATTTCTGGCTTCCACGGCCAAGCAGGCCGCCGACATCGTGGACCGGCTCGGGAGCGGCTTATCCGTAGTCTTGATCGATATTGACCTTCCCGGCGCGTATAATCTGATCAAAAAACTTCACGATGCAAACCCGGAACTTCTCTTTATCGCCATCCACGGCGCGGTGAGAGCATCAGTGCTAGAAGCTACAAGACCGATCGGAGTGGTGGAAGCGCTGGAGAAGCCGATCACGCCAGCTTGGAAGCCGGTAGTGGAGCGCATCCGGGCGAGACGGTTCGCGTCGTGAAGCCGTCGAAGTCGTGATCCGGGCAAGACTCATCGCGAGCGTGCGAGTGGAACGAATCAACGCTTTTGGGGCGGTGAAGCGACGGAAGAATCCACCATCGGCAAAGAAAGTCCTGACGCCATCGTCCGGCCGACATCGCCTTAGAGCGGCAACTGGCCGATAAATGGTTATCGAGGCCAAATTCGATCATCGATTTCCGCGATACGGATATCGTAGAGGCCGTAGTCGTTCTCGTATACGGTTGCGGTAATTTTGTAGTTCACTTGCAGCTTCTTTAAGATCTCCTCATCCTCGACGCGGTAAGTAGCGATTCTGGCATCGGAATACCCCTCAATCTTCTCCTGATTTACACGAACCGTGTGATTGGAATCGTAGATGGCCTCGACGGTGCCGTACAAGGTATGAGCTTTGCCCTTGGCGTTTGTCTGTGCGGTTATTACACCCGCACAGAGGGTTGCGAGGACGGAGACAGTGACTACACTCAAGGTGAGCGTGTTGTACATCGCAAATCTCCTGCCATTAATTATCGCTCCAGGGTGCGGAATCGTACCTGTACACGCGTACCACAACCATTTCTTTCTGGAACATCCGGCGACAACACCCGGCCACGAAATCCAGCGGGTTAGGGCTGCATCCGGCAAGGTTTTGGAACACCTCCGGCAAAACTGCTGCCAGCAGACGGTGGATGGTTCCGGCTCCCGCGCGAAGCACGCGGATCGGCGATTACCTTTCAACGCCCGCGCGCCGCAGCAAATATCGCCGCCCGCTAAAGCGGTTCTTTGCAAAAAACCCACTAAAATCGCGAAAAATCGCTTGCGCCGCCGATAACATCGGCATATCATTGTTCGTGACGAAAGCCACCCTACTAAGGAGAAGGAAATGACTCAGAGCGAACTCGTCAAGCTGCTCGCGAAGAACTGCGAGGTCAGCAATAAGGTATCCAAGCAATTCCTCGAGAACCTATCGCAAACGGCCGTGAAAGAGGTAAAGAAGACCGGCGTGTTTGCGTTGCCGGGCTTGGGCAAACTGGTTCGAGTGGATCGCAAGGCGCGAATCGGCCGCAACCCGGCGACCGGTGAAACCATTAATATTCCTGCCAAGAAAGTCGTTAAGTTCCGCGTGGCCAAAGCGGTGAAGGACGCAATCGTACCGCCTAAGGCGAAGAAAGCTGCTAACTAGCACCCAAGCGCCGCACGCCCTCCATCAAGCCAAGCGCGTGTGACAAGGAAGCAGGCGACCGGCCCGCTCGGCCTCGCTACAAAACAACTGCGGTATTCCGCCGGCGGGCCTCATTCAGCTTGCGCCGTTGCGCCTCCACCCATTGTTCGCTACTCTTCTGCTCGCTGCGGGCTCGCGTAATAGCGGCGGTCACCTGTTCCGGTGCAGGCCCGCCGACGATCCGGCGAACTTTCACGAACTGATCCGGGTCCAGCGCCCGCTCAATCTGTTCGCGGCTCAGCGGCAGCGAGGGGTTCTGTGACAGTAATGCGCGCGCGATAGCCCCCGCGCTATCGTCGGTTCCCGCCGCGCTGACTGCGCCTGCTACTAACGCGTGAGCCTCGCGGAAACTGAGGTTCGCTTCTCGGACCAGGGTGTCGGCCAGCTCCGTTACGGTCATGAAATCGGATCCGGCGCGCTTTCTCAGGCGATCGCGATCCACTTCGGCGGTTCTCAACAACCCCGCCAGAAGCCGCAAAGCGCGCGATGCGTCTTCGAACATCGTGAAGACCAACGGCTGCAAGTCATCTTCGCTGTCATTGATATCGCCGAACGGGGTGTTGTGCGCGCAGGTGAGGACGGCTTGCGCTTCCCCGAGCGCGCGGCTGGCGAGAATGCGTGAATGCTCCAGCGCCACCGGATTGCGCTTCTGCGGCATGATGCTCGAAGACTGGACGTAGGCGTCGGTCAAACGCAGGAAAGCGAACTCGCGCGTCGACCACAGCAGCAAGTCCTGCACGAATTTCCCCGTATTCACGGCAGCCACCGCGACAGCCGCTGCGCATTCCGTCAGGTAATCGATGGACGCGATCGCACCATACGAGTTCTCCGCTAAGCCATCGAATCCCAGCAGTTCCGCGGTGAAATTGCGGTCGATCGGGAAACCGGTGGTGGTGATGGCGCAGGCGCCCATGGGGCTCAGATTCACGCGCGCGAACGCTTCGCGTAAACGTGCCCCGTCCCGCTCCAGAAACTCGGCGACCCCGAGCAGGTAATGCGCGAGCGTGGTCGGTTGCGCAGGCTGCGTGTGCGTGTGGGCCGGCATGATCGTTTCTACGTGCCGCTCGGCTAAATCCAGCACCGCGCGGCGCACTTCGGCCACGATCCCCGCCAGTTCCAGCAGTTCCTCGCGCAAAGTCATGCGGTACAGCGTGATCGCGATATCGTTGCGGCTGCGAGCCGTGTGCATCTTGCCCGCCAGCGGACCGCAGGCTTGCTCCAGCAAGCGCTCGATGTAGAAGAACAGATCCTCGTGCGATCCGTCGTAGACCGCCGCCGCGATCTCGCCGCGGTTCAGCTTGTCCAGCGCGTGCCGGAGCGTGCGTTCTTCGGCCTCGGTCAGAATACGCTGCCGGGCGAGCATGCGCGTGTGCGCGTAATGAATCTCGATCAGCGCATCCAGAAAGTGCCGCTGCGCTTCCTGAAAATTCGGGGCAAGAACGGTCTCGACATAGAGCGGCGCCGGAAAACTCTCAGCGTTCACTGAGCCACCCTGGCGGTGGGCTGTCCCGCGCGGCCGCTCTGTCCCTGAAATCCAGGATTCTTGCCGAGACTCACCAGGTTCGCCAGAATCCGGTATGCCCCGGGTACGCCGTCGGGTAGCTGCCGGTACAGCGCAAACGCGTCGTAAATGTAGGCGCCCTTTCCATAACGCGCCAGGAGCAGCCCTCCGAGCTGCGGGTCCTGATCGGGATCGTGAGTTTCCACCAGCGGCTCATAGCGCGCATCCCAGGTCTGCATGAAGCCGTGCCCGCGTTCTTCAACCCAGCCGGAGAAATCGGCGGCCGTGATGCGATTGGGCCACGTCATCACCGGATCGTTCGGCTTTAGGATTTGCACCTTTGAATTCTCGTCCACCACCTTCTGCGGATTGTTTCCGAGGCTGAACGGATACGGCCCGTAGTTCTGATCGAAATCCTGAAGCTGGTATTGAACAATCAGGACGCCTCCGTTTCTGACGTAATCCAGCAGGCGCGCGTTGGCGGCCTTCAATGCCGGCCGCACCGCGTACGCGCGAGTGCCGAGAATAATGGCGTCGTAGCTCGATAGGTTGCCCTGCGTAATATCGCTGGCAGCAAGGATACGAGCATTGTGGCCGAGATTTTCAAGAGCGCGCGGCACGTCATCCCCAGTGCCGGGCAAAAATCCGATGCGTACGTCCGCAGTCTTCACGTCGACGCCGACGGCTCGGTACACCGCGGGGCGGTAATCGGGATACGGACGCAGGCCCGCATAACCCGTCAGATGATAGCCTTCTTCGTACGTCTTGCCCTGATACTCCGCCACGGCGGTAATAGCGTGCTCGCCGGGCTGAATCGCGCTTGGCTGAACCGTGAACGTGACCGCCTGGTCTTCGCCATCGCGCGCCATCGCGAATTCAGCCGACTCGGGCGAAGACCGCCAGCCGGCCGGCAGCTTCAGCCGCAGCCTCCCCTTGGCTGCTCCTTTCACGTTGCTGTGAACCGTGCAGGAAAACTCGAACGATTTTGCGCCAACCGGAACCGCGCCCGCGGCGGGCGAGACCGTGACTGAGATGGCCGGACCTACGATCAGCGGCTCGGGAACGATGCCCTCCGCCTGCACGCGCTGCATCGCCTGCACTACTTCGGAAAGGTGCAGCGGCACTCCGCGGTACGAAACGGTAGCGTTCACGGCCAATGGATAGGGCGCCAGCGAAAGGTTGCGGTAACGCGCATCGGCAAGATCGTAGTAAGGCTGCTCGTCGTTAGGACGCGTGAAGTACGGACGTGTCAACGCGGCGTCGGCCGGAGCGGTCACCGAAAACCGAAGCTGGCCCTGCGCGCGAGCGGCCAGGCTTTTCGGCGCCTCGCCTTTGGCTGCAATCTGCCAGGGCTTTCCATCCGACGCTGCCATCGAAATATTCTCAACGTTCACCGCCTCCGGGCTTTGATTGAGAAGATCCACGCGTACGCCGAACGTCTGCCCGGGAATCGCGATTGTGAACGAGGGCCCCGATTGCGGATACGGTCCCGGACGCTGCGGCTCGCGTTCAGGTGCCACCGCGGCGAATAACGAAAGTCCGAGCGAATCGGCCAGCGCATGCTGGTACTGCTCTTCTTTCGCGCTGAGTTCGAACAACACGTCGGACTTGCCCGGATCCGCAACTCCGCTCGCGCGCACGCGATCCATCAAAGTGCGCGTCGCCCGCAGGCCATCGGCGAGCAGCGGAGCGATGGCTTGCGGCCGGTCCGGTTGATATTGCGCATTCGCCTGATCGGCGCTTCGCGCTATATCGGCCAGCCCGCTCTTCAGCCAGTCCGGCGGATTTTCGGCCAGCGACGCGATGCCCGCAACCGAAGTGTCGATCCCATCGAAGAAGGATTCCTCATGATCGGCTGCCGCCACGCGCGAGCCATAACGATGATACGGGCTGGCTTGTGGCGCGGGCGGCGGAATCGCCACGCCGTTGTTCTGGCTCTTCTGGTTCCCCAGCCCCTCGCGGCCGATTTGCACGTACGTCAAACCGGGCGCGGGCGCGTAATTGCCTTCGGGAATCTCGAGTGTGGTAGAAGGCTTCTCGTTAGACCAGGTCTGCTTGAGGTAATCGAAGAACCGCACCGGCACGTACTTATCGATCGCGTAGTCGTACATCCCTTTGTCCGTTATGTCGAAAAACGGCACGCGCGCATAGACCTTGAGCGGCGACCACGGCTGCAGCCCTTCCCGAATCTGCTCCGGAAATTTGGTGGGATCGCCCGCGGCCAGAAATGCCTCTTGCGCCATCTGCCCTGAGAGTTGGTGCTGGCCGTGACCGTCCGTCGCGGCCCCTACGAAAGTGGCCGTGATCACCAGCGGCCGCGTCATCCGGATCACGCGCACGACATCCGACAGCACGCGATCGTGCCCCCATTTCTCGAGCGCTTCCTCGCGCGTCTTGGAAAAGCCAAAATCGACTACGCGCGCCCAATATTGGTCAACGCCGTAGTAGCGGTCCGCCGCCAGCAGCTCTTCGGTGCGCACCAGCCCCAGCGCGTCGTACAGGTCGGGGGACATGGCGTTTTGTCCGCCTTCGCCGCGATTCAACGTCAGCAGCGCTGCCCGGGCCCCCATTCCGCGCGTCTCGAACGCCAGCATTCCGCCGTCCTCATCGTCCGGGTGCGCCGTGACCATCAGCAGGCTGGCGCGCGTACGCAGCGCATGCAGCCAGCGCGTGAGCCCCGACGCGCCGCGGTCGACATCCACCGGCATTGCATTGGCGGAAGGTTGCCGGGGCGGGGCAGACTGCGCCGACGCCATCCACACAATCGGGGACGCCGCCAGAAAAATCACAATCAGTGACAAACCGGCGCTAACGAAAGCTCGCTTACCGCGGAGGAAGCCCTGCATACCTTCATTCTTCCGTGAACATAGCGTTTGATGCAAGAAGCGCGCGGCGGGTGGCAGAAGAATTGACCTGGCGTGGGTTTTGCAGCCAGATAAGTACGGAGTAGGACCTATGACTATATCGGAATTGTTACCAGCTTATTCCTCCGACGCGTCGTCGGAGTGAGAAGGATCGCCTGGGGCGTGAGCATGGCGGCCACTCAGCCGCCAACCAGCGACGCCTTTAGCCGCTCAAGCAAGCGGGTCCAGCCCGTTGGATGGACCCGCACACTTGCACTCAGGAGACACTACGTTACGACGAATGATCCGCTGTCTTGTTCTTGACCTTGGCTGCGCCTTTCTCCGTCGCAGACGATGCTTTGTGAACACCCTTCTTTGTGCCCTTCGCCACGGCTTTCCCGCTGTGCTTTGCAGCGCGCCCCGTGGCTCTCCCGGCTTCCTTCACGTCTGAGCCGGCCTTCTTGGCCTCCTGCTTCGCGGTGTCTTGCGCCACTGCGGTAAGCCCCGTTGCGATGATCGCGGCTGCTGCGAATCCTAGTAATTTGCGCATAATTAACCCCCTTTGTAAGACGCCACTCCTGCGGTGGAATTGCAAACAATCAGTTATAGGAATCTTAATGAGGCCAAAGGCCCCTTGTTTGCCGTTTCTTCGAGTTGCAGATCCTCGTCGGCTTGACGTGCATCCTCGGAAGGGCACATACTGAGCGCATCGGAAGTTATTTCTGACTCAGGGGAGTGAACATGTTTAGTTTTCGCGATGTGCGCCTCAGACGGGCCAGGTTTGCACTGCGTTCTCTTATTCTTACGTTGCTTTTGGCGGCTGGTATTGGGTCGCTGTTTGCGCAGACCCAGGCCATTAACGGCAGCATTCGCGGCCGGATTACCGATCCCGCAGGCGCCGCCATCCCGGCCGCCACCGTGACAATCACCAACACGGCCACCGGCTACACGCGCGACGTGCAGTCGAGCGATGACGGCTACTACGTGATTCCCAACTTGCCGCTGGGCACGTACACGGTGACCTTCAAGAAGGAAGGATTCGACACGGAACGCCACACTGATGTCGTGCTGAACGCCGGTACCGAAGCGGTCATCGACACCGCGATGAAGGTCGGCGCGGTCAGCACTACGGTCGAGGTAACCGGCGGCGCGCCCGTGATCGAGCCCTCGCGCGTCTCTACCGGCCGCACCATCTCCTTCGCGGAAGTCGATAATGTCCCCCTGACGTCGCGTAATCCGTACAACCTGGTTATCTTCCAGCCGGGCGTCAGCGGCCATCCGAATCCCGAGCTGGGTATTCCACGCACGCTGAATACGAACGGCCTGTTGGATCGCATCAACTACCAAATGGACGGCATGATCGACACCGAAACGGACCGCTACGGCCTGCGGCTGTTCCCCATTTCCGACATTTACGTGCGCGAGGTGCAGACGGTCTCGAACAGCTTCGCGCCGGAATTCGGCCAGACCGCCGGGAATATTTTCAATGTCATCAGCAACTCCGGCACGAACACATTCCACGGCGAAGGATATTTCATTGGCCGCCCGCCGGATGCCAGCGCGCGCACCATTCTGCTGCCATCCAACCGCTCCGCTGCAGCGATCGACCTCCATGACTATGCCGTGAACGCGGGCGGTCCGATCAAGAAGGATAAAGTGTTCATCTTCGGCGGTTACGAACACCTGCTGCGCGGGACGCCCACGCCGGTGACCATCAACTCCACCGTCGCTTCGCAATTGGGCCTGCCTGCATCCGACCTCGCCACCGCGCCCAGCTTGGAACACGTCCAGTTTTTGGACCTGCGCCTGGACTGGAACGTCAATGAGAAGAACCAGGTGTTCTTCCGGTACGACTATTTCCGCAACGAATTCCCCTTCAACACGCAAGTCGGTGGATTGAACGCGTTGAGCGCAGCCGTGGATTTTCACGACCGCGCCCACATCGGCGGCCTGCAGTGGTTAACAACCTTTTCGCCGACCGCATTGAATGAATTGCGGGCTTCCGAGCCGTATCGCAACGAAGCCCATGCTGCCGGCCCGCTCACTGGCCCTGGACCGGAGATTTGCATTGCCGGCTGCAATACAAGCGGCCTCGCCACCTTCGGCGGGACGCAATCGGCGGGCGACCGGTTCGCCGAAAAAATTCCAAGCGTCAGCGACAACTTCACCAAAATCCGCGGCGCTCACACTTACAAGATGGGCTTTGCCTGGCAGGAAAATAACGACAATCAGGTCGCGGACACTTATAGCTTTTACAATTTCCCGACCGTGAATGCGTATCTAGCAGCCAAGAGCGGTGCCGCTCCATTCGGTTATACGCAATTCGGCACCGTGCTGGGTTCGCCGGGTGTGGCATACAAATCCTACTTCTACGACTTTTACGTGCAAGATAGCTGGCAAGTCCGCCCCAACTTGCTCATGATCTACGGTGTACGCTGGGATCGCTTCCAAGCGCCGGGTGCCGAGCCGAATGCCCCATTCGTTTATACGCGCAGCTTCCACACAGCGAACCGCGACTGGGCGCCACGCCTGGGTATAGCGTGGAACATCCGTCCCACTACGGTAATCCGCGCGAGCTGGGGAATGTTCTACGAAGCGCCGCCCACGAACACCTGGTTTAATGCACTCTACAACGACGGCTCGAACCGCACGTTCGTCGCAACCTTCACGCCTACACAAGCGGGCGCTCCGGCATTCCCGCAGGTGTTTAATTTCCTGCCAGGCGCCACGGCTCCGAGCGGACAGAATATCACCGCCGTAACGCCGGATTTCAAGAACGCCTACACGCTTAACACCAGTTTCCAGGTGGAGCAGCAGATTTCCAAGAACGATCGCGCCACGCTCGGCTACGTTAACACCGGCGCGCGGGACCTGCAGTATCTCCGCGACATGAACCTGATCAACCCCACCGGTTTCCTGCCCGACGGTCGCCCGATCTTCTCTACGGCGGTCAACGCAGCAACCCGTCTGTATCCGCAGTTCAACGGCATCACGCTCCAGGACATCGGCGCGGTTTCCAACTACAACGCGCTGCTGGTGACCTGGTGGCATCGCCTGGGTGACGGCTTCCAGATCAGCGCCAACTACACCTGGTCCCATACCATCAGCGATGCTCCCGACGCTAACAGCTTCGAGCAGAACCTGCCCATCGAGAATCCGTACAGCCGCGCCTACGATCGCGGTAACTCGATTGTCAACCGCCCTCAGGCCTTCAACCTGTCAACGTATATGGCTCCCAAATTCCACGTTGGGAACCATGTTCTGAACTATCTGGCCAATGGCAACGTGCTGACCATGCTGGCGAACCTGGCCAGCGGCGACCAGCAGAACATCACAGGCAATCTCAATCTCAATAACGACCCAATCGGCGCCGCCGTCCAGCGGCCTGCTTTTGTCGGCCGCGATACCGCGCGAACCGGCAATATATATCAGGTCGACATGCGCTACACTCGCACGTTGTTCTCGGTCCACGAGCGCCTGTACACGAAGTTCATCGCCGAATCGAACAACGTGTTCAATACCCGTAACGTGACCACCATCAATACCAAGGCGACTGTAAACTCGCAGGGGTTGATTACGGCGCAGCCTTCCTTTGCGCCTGTCAGTACAGTCCTGGAAGGACGCTTGATCCAGCTCGGTATTCGCGCCGATTTCTAGATCGTGCGCCCGCAGGGCTACAACTTATCGATGGCTCGAAGAACGTCGGCGGGCCTGGCGCGCACTCGAAAATCGTCCGTTAAATTCGCCCATCGAATCACGCCGGCCGAATCCACCAGGAATTCGGCCGGACGGGCGATATCATGCCCATCGGGTCCGCCCTTGGGGTGCAGGACGCCGTATTGACGGATGACGTCGGCTTTCGGATCCGAAAGAAACGGAAAAGTGTAGCCTTTAGCGTCGCAAAGCTTCTTGGATTCCGCTGGTGAATCGACACTGATAGCTGCCACGGCGATATTCCGGGTCTGAAATTCATTCAAATGCCGCTCGAAGCTCCGCAACTCGGAGTTGTAAAATGGTCACCAGTACCCGCGGTAGAAAATCAGAACGGCGCCGCGGTGATTGTTGAGAAGGTCGGCCAGTGCAACGCTTTTTCCATCTGCCGTCTGGAGGTTAAAGGCCGGTGCGCGCTGCCCGTTATGCAGCGCTAGTTCGGCCGAAGGGATCTGCTTCGTCAGGTAAACTGTGCCAAGCGCGAACAAACCCGCGAGCAGCACTGCCAGAGCTCCCAGAATCGTCCCGCTGGTCTTTCCCACATAATGCTGCGGATCGCGATAGGCGCGTCGCAATCCGATGCCCAGCACCGCGAGCCCTACTGCAAACAGAAGATAGTTGACCCAAGGAACGTCGCGAGTTGCCGCATACTTCACAAAGATCGGAATGTAGCTCACGAGCGCAACCAGCACGATCGTGAACCCAATCCAAATCGGCAGGTTCCAACTTCGCCGCATCTCCGGCAACGAACCGGTCTTGTGCGCCATCTCCGCTCAAATTATCATGCTTCATCCGGTATTGGCTTTCGTGAAATTAACAGCAAACGGGCGACACTCTTTCCAGCCCGGCGCCACGTTACGATAAGCGCACAGGACGCCGCGGCATCCTCGTCCAAAGGAAAGATGCCGCCGTGGCGTTCCGTTGTGCGCGTTAAGGAAAGAGCGCACAGGACGCCGCGGCATCCTCGTCCAAAGGAAAGATGCCGCCGTGGCGTTCCGTTGTGCGCGTTAAGGAAAGAGCGCACAGGACGCCGCGGCATCCTCGTCCAAAGGAAAGATGCCGCCGTGGCGTTCCGTTGTGCGCGTTAAGGAAAGAGCGCACAGGACGCCACTCAAGTGGGACAAGAAGTGCCGCGGTGGCGTTCTGTTGTGCGACGTTAAGGAGAGCGCTCGCGTTCCGTTGTGCGCGTTAAGGAAAGAGCGCACAGGACGCCGCGGCATCCTCGTCCAAAGAAAAGATGCTGCCGTGGCGTTCCGTTGTGCGCGTTAAGGAGATGACTGGCTTTCTACAACCTCGGAAAGACGCGACGCCATCCCGCAGGGCCATTGAGCTGGCCGTAATGGCCTTGCTGGCCGCGGTCGCGCTTGGATTCGGCATCCGCAGCGCCGGCCTTGCTAGCGCATACGTTGACCCCTTTTTGCATGCCCACGCCCAGGATGAAGCTGTCTATGGCCACGCAGCTGCCAGTATGGTGCGGACCGGCCAGTGGCTCACGCCCGTTTTTCTCCACCGGCTCATGTTAAACAAACCGCCGCTGCTGTTCTGGATGGGAGCTTTAAGCATGCGCCTGCTCGGTGTCGGACCGGTGGTGCTGCGCCTAACGCCGATCCTCGCGGGCGTCTTTTGCTGCTTACTGGCCTTTTGCTGGCTTAGACAATCGCAGTCGTTCGCAGCGGCGGCCTCGGGCGTCGTTTTGCTGCTGAGTAATGCTGTGTTTCACAGCATGGCCAGAACGTTCATGACTGATATTCTGCTGACGCTGCTCGTTACCGCCGCGATCTTCGTCCTCGCCCGCGATCCCCGGCTGGAACGTTGGCGAAGCGTCGTGTTCTTTGGCCTTTCCACCGGCGCGGCGATCATGACCAAGAGCGCCGCGGGCATCTTGCCCCTGCTCGTGTTCCTGATTTATTTCCTGCTGCGGCCCGACGCTCGCCCTCAACTCCAGCGCCTGATCGCCGCTGCCGCCATAGCAGCACTCGTCGCCGCCCCTTGGCACCTGTATCAATTGCTGGTCCATCGCGACTGGTTCCTCGCCGAATACGTGCGCTTTCAACTCATAGGAACCGGAATCACGGCGCCTTCGCGATATTCGAGCGACTCAGGTGTCGCTTTCTATTTGCGAACCTTGTTTGAAATGGACCCGCTCTTATTCCTGCTGGCGTGTCTCGCGGTGCCCGGTCTCGTTGCGGCTTGGAACAGACAGCGGAAGGAAACCGACGCCCGGCTCCTGACCGCCTGGTCCATCGGCGCGTTTGCCGTTCTGCTCGTGTTCGGAACGCGCGTCGCCTATTACCTGTTGCCGCTCATCCCGGCCCTCGTGCTCATATCCGTGCGATTCTCCCCGTTATTCCGCGGCCGCTGGGCCGCGCCCGCCTGCGCCCTCCTGCTCTGCGCTTTCGCACTGAAAGCCTGGCAAGCTGATGCGCCATTCGGCCTCGACTACGAATCGAAAACGGTTCCTTCCGCGGCCGCGCTGGAAAATTACAGCCGGTTGCGTCGCGCAAACGACCTGCTCATCGTGGCTCCGGACGACGATTTTTATTCTTCTACGCTCGACTTGCCGAAGGTCCGATACGTCTATCCCGGCACCGTCGATCCGGCTAAAACCAGCGGCTTCTTCTACACGCTCGGCGTGAATCTTTCTACCGACGAATTCTGCCACCTCGCGCCGCTGCTGCCGCTATACCAGCAGCGGCTGGCCGCTTGGGGTGACCCGCACCCGGACGCCGCCGGCATCATCATCGCCGCCCAATCCAGCAGCGATGTGCCAGACCTGGTCCATTGCAGCCCGAACAGCGATTTTTTCATCCCCGATGAATTGCGAGACCAGGCCGTCCAAGCCGGACGCTCCACCCACACGGCCGGCCCCCGCGCCAACGGCCGCTTCTTCCTGCTGGCGAACAATTCGCAGCAACGGCCGGCAGACGCCCATGCGGCCGGCGCGATCATTGCTTTGGCGCCGAAGGCTGAGCTTTGGCGCCTACGGCTGAGCGCGCGGCTCGAGCGCGATTTCCGTGACCACCGTCCCTAATTCTCTGGGATCGGTCTTCATGTTCGCCACCGCCTTGTCCAACGAAAAGTTCGCCGTCACCAGCGGATTCCGCAGAAGCTTCGCCGGAATGTCGGCCGAGTAAACATACCCCCCTGGCGCCGTGAACGTGCGGGCTGGGAGCTGGTATCCGTTCAGGTTCGCGCTCAACGTGATTGGTCCAAGCGTCTGAAGCTGCACCGGAGGCAGATACATACGCATCGTAAGTTGCGCGCCGTTAGCTACCGACCCGGATGGCGACCTCAACAGCACCGAAAAGTTCTTGGCTGCCCATCGCCAGGCTTGCGCTTCCACGGCATAAAAGCCTGTCAGTAACTGCGCGGCATTCGACGTATCGGCCATACTGAGGTGACTCGTCGCGTGCTGTGCCGCGCTTGGATCGCTGCGGTACAGATCGAACGATTCCGATTCAAAGGTCGCAGTTTGCCAAAACGTCTTTCCCTCGAACTGCCGGGTCTGCTGGTATCCCAGCAGGTTCAGCAGCTTTGCCCAGCGTGTCTTCTCCTCGGGGCTTTTATATCCCACCAGAACAAAGTCGCGGTGGCCAGAGGCGAACAGCGCGCTTGGATCGTTCGCCGTATTGCGCTTGGACCAATCCCAGTATGCAGCCGGCCCGCCCGAGTCGAAGTCGGAATAAAGATTGCGCGGAAAATACGGCTGGATTGCCGTCGTGGAGTAGCCGATCGCGTACAATCGATCCGGCGGAATCTCCGCGCCGCGCAAATACTGCGCCGCCTCCAGGCTGCCGGAATAGCGCTGGTCCCAATCGTAGTAGGCTGCCGTAACCGTCCAATAGAGCTGGCATCCGATCGTGATCGCCAGCGCCGCAATCGCCGGTTTGCTGATTTTTACTCGCAGCGCCGAAATCCAGAGTGCAAACAGCCAAATCAGAAAAAATATGCCGAAATGCCATACCTGCGCGTAGACCAAAGTTCCAAAAAGCAGCAGAATAACCGTTGGTAACAAAAACACCAGCCAGCCGCCACCTGCCCATAAGAACGGCATCGATAGTGCGATTACAGCAGTGGAACTAATCCACTCCCCTGTAAAAGCTGCACCAATGGTCCCTTCGGCCACGGCCGGCAGATAGTGAAAGTTTGACAAACCCCGGTGTTCGGCGAACGCAACGTCGTTAGCAGGCCACGCGCACAGCACGCAAGCGATCAGCACGAGAGCATACATCGCTGTTGCTGCGGCTATCCGCCTCCGCTCTTCGCGCGTCAGCTTTTTCCAGCCTGGCAACGCCGGGAAAAATGCAACCAGCCAAATGGATGCCGAAATTACAACCCCGTGCACGCTGATTCCCGCCATCAGGCACAGCAGGGTTGTGAACAGAAAAGCGCGAGCCCGAGCTTTTTCAAACAGAAGGGCCACTGCGAAGAGCAATGGCGCAAGCAACGCATAGCTGCGAGCCACCACCGCGTATTGATAAAAGAGATAGTAAGTGAAGGGCAGTACGAACCGGATCGCTGGCGGTAACGGCGCATAGCGAACTAGCATCCATACACCGCCCAGCGCGAACGCCGCTGAAACGAAATTGTAAGCGGAATAGGGCAGGCCCGACTTCACCAGCACATGCAGTAGCGTCTGCCATAGTCCAGGCGACCCCTCGTAGTGCATCAACTTCAGCCAGATCTGCGACAGGCTCGCGTCGCGCGCCAACAGCCATGCTTGCGCTTCATCCGCCCACGGTTCATGACGCAAAACCATTGCTGTCACCGCCAAAGCGTACGCTATCGCGGCGCATACCGGCAGAACGCGCACTGCGGGCTTGGCCTGGGTCTGGGCGGGTGTGGCTGCAACAGCGGTAGTGCTCATGGAACGAAAGAGGCTCGCCTAACTGTAATTGTGCGCACGCAACCGGATCCGGCGCTCCGCAATCCGATGGAAATCGAGTCAGATAGACGCACAGAACGGGAGCATTGTTTCAGCGCGGCCGCTCAAGACTTTGTAAATTTCAACGATATGGCCCAGTCTGACCGAAACGTTTACTATACCGCGGACCTCTACAATAAAATGCCAGAGCTGTCAGGAATGCACCGCGTAGCGGTAGGCGATATACTGAGGATTCGCCCCAGGGCTGGAACTACATGGCAGCAGTGATTATCGGAGCGGGACCTGCGGGTCTCACCGCAGCGCTCGAACTACTGCGCCGCACCGGCATTCGTCCCATCGTGCTCGAAAAGAGCGCCTATCTGGGCGGCCTTTCTCGCACCGTGAACTACAAAGGAAACCGGATCGATATCGGGGGACATCGCTTTTTCTCCAAAGTCGACCGCGTCATGGATTGGTGGACTGAGGTCCTGCCGGTCGAGCACACGGCCGAATCCTCGCACCGCTTGGTTTACCAGAATCGCGAGCGTGTCATCCGCCAGAACGACGCTGGCCCGAACGCGAAAACCACCGATCAGGTGATGTTGGTCAGGCCGCGCAAGTCGCGAATCCTTTATCTCCGGAAATTCTTTGACTATCCGCTGTCCTTAAATTTTCATACGCTCAAGCAGCTCGGATTATTCCGCACCGCGCGGGCGGGCGTCAGCTATCTTAGCTCGGCGCTGCATCCGATCCGCCCCGAGGTGACGCTCGAAGATTTCCTGATCAACCGCTTCGGCCGGTACCTATATCTCACGTTTTTCAAAAGCTACACGGAGAAGGTCTGGGGTGTTCCCTGCGATCGGATTAGCGCCGAGTGGGGCGCGCAGCGCATCAAAGGCGTGTCACTTCGTAAGGCTTTGATGCACAGCTTGAGAAAGCTGGTAGCCTCGCCTGCCTCCGACGTCCGGCAGAAGGACTCGGAAACCTCGCTCATCGAGAAATTCCTCTATCCAAAATTCGGCCCAGGCCAACTGTGGGAAGAGGTCGCCAAACTCGTGCGCGCAGCCGGAGGCGAAGTCCTTACCGGCTGGACCGTCTGCCGCATCCACACTGCCGGCGATCACGTCACCGGTGTTACCGCCCGCCACGAGAGCGGCGAACTGCGGCATTTTCCCGCTAATTACGTGTTCTCGACCATGGCCGTGAAAGACCTCATCAACGGTTTCCAGGCGCCGGTTCCGGCCGACGTCCGCGCGGTCAGCGATGGCCTGATCTACCGCGACTTCATTACCGTGGGGTTGCTCCTCAGCCGCTTCAAACCTCGCCGCGACGGACAAGCGGCCCTACCCGACAATTGGATTTATGTCCAGGAACCCGATGTCCAGGTGGGGCGGCTGCAGATCTTCAACAATTGGAGTCCTTATCTGGTCAACGACCCATCGAAGGTTTGGATCGGCCTGGAATACTTCTGTTACGAGACCGAAGATCTGTGGCGCCTGACCGACCGGGAGATGATCGACTTGGCCATCAGCGAAGCCGAGAAGATCGGCGTCGCCGCGCGCCAGGACGTCCTGGATGCCACCGTCATCCGGATGGAAAAGGCTTATCCGGCGTATTTCGGCAGTTACGAACGGTTTCAAATCGTCCGGCAATTTGTCGATCGCTACCACAATCTCTTCCTCATAGGCCGCAACGGAATGCACCGCTACAACAATCAGGATCATTCCATGTTGACCGCCATGACGGCCGTGGATAACATCGTCGCCGGCCGGCGCGATAAGGACAATATCTGGTCGGTGAATACGGAAATGGAATATCACGAGTCACGCCCGGCCGCGGAAACCGCCGGATCGCGACGCGCCGCCGTGGCCGGCGGTCATCCTTAGGCGCTTACGCGCGAACCAGCCGGCGGTTTCGGTGGCGCATCGCCGAATAACAGGCCGTCGCGATCATGAGCAAAACCGCTCCCACGCCCGCGCACAGCATATCGCGCTGCGAGTCGAACAGATCGCCCTGCATGCCCACGAATGAGGCGGCCATCTTTGGGTCGGCCTGCGCCGTGTAGGCCTCGATGATCTCGTATATCGCGCTCAAAGCGAGCACGTGAATCACTGGCACATAGTAAGTGAGAAATCCGCGCGGATGCGGCAATTGTATGTACATTTCTCGAATCACATACGACCAACACACCCCAAACGCAAAATGCACGATCCGGTCGTAGTCGTTGCGATGTAAGTGGAACGTGTCCTTGAGCCAGAAGCCGAAGGGCACGTTGTCGTACACGTAATGCGCGCCCACCTCGTGCAGCGATAAAAATATCGCGATCAGCGCCAGAGAGAAGGTCGAGATCCGGAAATAGTGCCGCAGCACAAACATCAGACCGGCCACAAACACGACCAATACATTCTCCATGCACCAGTCGCTGAATTTGACCGGGTTTATTGCCGACCAAATCCAAACGGCCATGAAAGCCGCTGCAATGAAAATCTCGGACCGGGTAGCCGCCTTAGGAACGCTCAGACCCCGCGAGGTCGAGAACGGTAACTTCTGGCCGGCAGTTGAATCGAACACCCGCAAGATTGCCTACCCCCCTCGTTATATAGATGCTACGGCCCTCCCATTTCTTCAATCCAGAGATAAATCTCTTATCTCGAACGCTGACGAAACGGGTGCCGACTACGGGGATCAGTACCTGCCCGCCATGAGTATGGCCCGATAACATTAAATGCCAGGGGCGGTCCTGCACTAACTCCTTCGAATCGGGATTGTGCGAAAGCAGCACCACCGGAGCATCGGGCCTGGATGGCACTCCCGCGAATGCCGCTCCCGGGTCAGCCTCGAACGACCATATATCGCCCATGCCCCCAGGTAAATCGCTTGTCCACGGATGCGCAGTTTCTCGGACCGGTTGTGGAGCAGGCTGATTCCCGCCGAATCGAGCAGCGACCGCACCGCGCTCGAGTCCGGAAATCCGCCTATGTGCGTCGCCGCCCACGAGCCCCCGTCGTGATTGCCCAGCGATGCGAAGGTCGGCGCCGATTGACTCAACATCCTCAGCAGGCGCGCATATTCTTCCGTATCGAACGGCTGAGCATTCGTGATGAAATCGCCCGTCAGGCAGATCAGGTCCGGCTTTGACTCCAGGCCCATCGAAATCGCACGGTGAATCAAGGAAAACGGTACGAATGCCGAAACGTGCAGATCCGAAAGCTGCAAGATGCGGATACGCTGCCGCGGCTCCAGGAACGGGACAGGAACGGAACGGCGCGTCTGCTCCAGCCAATTGGGTTCTACGCCGAAAGCATACCCGGGCACCGCCCCAACCAGGGAAATAGAAGAAACAAATTGTCTGCGGGTCAAACTACATCTATTATCCCTTGCCCGCCGCGGGCCCGCCACCGCAGCAGGGTTTACCTGCGCGAGGGCGGGCCCGGTCATTGTCCCCGGTTCACCGTCACAAAGAACGCTTGTCCGCCGCGATTCACCAGCAGCAGCGATGGACCATTGCTCGCCTTATCCAGCGCGGGACCCACGTCGTTGACCGAGTGAATCGGCTGATGATTGATCTGCACGATCACATCGCCCGTTTGCAGACCGGCATTGGCGCCCGCGCCGTCGGGATCGAGATCCGTGATAACCACTCCCGTAGTGCCGGACTTCAGCCCCAATTCCGAAGCGACATCCGGCGTCAGCGGCTCAATCGTTACACCCAATCTCCCCTGGCCTGGCGTCCGCGTGCTGCCGCGCTTTTGTGGCTGCCCGTTAGCGGGAGTTTCCGCCAACGTGGCCTTCAGGTCCATCTGCCTGCCGTCGCGGACCAACGTCAATGTAACCGTGTTTCCGGCGCCCGTGCTCGCCACTTCGTTGCGGAAAGAGTTCGGATCGTCGGTCTTTTTTCCGTTCAGCGCAACCACTACATCGCCGGACTTGACTCCCGCTTGATCGGCTGGGCTGCCCGGATCCACTGAATTGACCAACACGCCCTGCACGCCCTTTAGACCGAACGTCTGGGCCAGGTCCGACGTCATGGGCTGCACGGTGACCCCCAAATGACCGCGCGATACCTTGCCGTTCCGGATCAGTTGATCCATCACTGTCTTTGCCATGTTCGAAGGGATCGCGAACCCAATGCCGATGTTCCCGCCGTTGGGCGACAAAATCTGCGAATTGATTCCGATCAGCGCGCCGTTGGTGTTGATCAGCGCCCCTCCCGAATTTCCTTGATTAATAGAAGCGTCGGTTTGCAGAAAGTCTTCGAACGACCCATTGCTCAGCCCCGTCCGGCGCCCCTTGGCGCTGATGATTCCGGACGTCACGGTCTCACCGATGCCGAGTGGATTGCCTATGGCGAGGCAAATATCGCCAACCCGCACCTGGTCGGAATCGCCAAGCTGCAATTGCGGCAGATTATTCGCATCGATCTTCAACACTGCCAGATCGCTGGGAGGATCCGCGCCTACCACCTTCGCCGAGTAGGTCTGGCGGTTGTTGAGGTCCACTTTGATGTCTTGCGCCCCGTCGATTACGTGATTGTTCGTGAGGATGTGGCCGTCCGATCTCACGATCACGCCCGAGCCCAGCGACCGTTCCACTTCCTCCGGCGAACGCTGTCCGAGAATTCCGCCGCCGCCGAAGAAGCGGCGCAGAAAGTCATCGCTGCCGAACGAAGATTGTGCGCTGACGCGCACGCGTTTTGCCGAGCGCACGGTGACCACCGCGGGCGCTACCCGTTGCACCACGTCCGCATAAGAAAGCGGAGCGCTGGTCATGTGCGGAGGCGGCGGACCCTCCTCTCTTTCGCCGGAATTGCCGCTGCAGCCCACCGCCCAAACAGCCAGCAGGACCGTCAACAGCCGCGCAATCGCGCTTCGCCGTTTGTACCGCGAACCGCAACTCTGCTTCGAATGATCGATCGGACCCCGTTTCGTCAGAAAATGTGCCTCCGTTGGTTAGACGCCGAATTGGCAGCCGCGCACAAACAGTCGCACGCGATACTAACCGTGATACCGGCTCGAGTCTAGAAGCGTTCCTGGCGATGTGCCGGCGGATCGTCCGCCGCCGCCACCGGCCGCGCGAGATCCACAACCGTGGCGCCGATCAGCACTCCAATCGGCGCGATTAGAGCCGCGTAGGCGAATCGCCCTTCTGCCCACACACCGCTGGTCGCGCCCGCAAAGAATCCGACCCACAGCCCAGCCGTCAGCGCGGCGTGCTGCAGCCTCTTATGCCGCGGAGTCACTAGCAAAACGAGCTGCAAACGCTTCCAGGATCGCCCGCGCGTGCGATCCCGAAACCAGAACGCGAAGTCCACCACAGCTTCGGCACATTTCGATAACGACCCCGTGAGGTACGTTGTGTAGACCCGCAGGCCGTTAATTCTTGTAACGGTGACGGTCTGCATTCCCATGGCGGCTGCCGGCAGCGCGAGCAGCAGATACACCATCCAGCGGCCGCGCGCCTGGCTTCCGCTCGCCAGCCCTATGAACGCGGCCAGCGCCAACACTTCCGTGGTCAGCGCAATCGAAAAAGACGAGTGGATGCCGCGGCGCCGCGAGGCTTTAATCACCGCCGCGCTGTAAATCAGCCCCGCCATGAAGGGTAGGATTACCCAGCCGTACAAGAAACCCCGGCTCCAGTTGCCCTCCACCACGCTACGCGCGAACGAAGCGGTGTTTCCCGTCATGTGTGACGTATACACGCGCTCGATCGCCAGCCAGCAAGCCGCGTCCACAAATCCCGCGGCCCAGGCCATGAAAACAGCGACCCACGCCTTGGCGTGTTGCGCGAGAGGATGCGAGCGCTTCACCTTTGTCTCACCAGCAGCGACCTACTGCTTCGAAGATGAGACTGCGGCTGAACCTCGCCCGTGACACCGCCACGCCGCGATATCGGGCGCACTTGACTTTGTTACAATCAGCGCTGCACGGGATGCGGAATGCCCAAGGCGGGCGCGGCCGCCTCCGCGGGCGATGCCTCGTGCGCGTATTTCAAAAATCGGCTCTGCGCAAGAATTCGATGGGGCCCTCGTCAGCGGACGATGCCGTTAAGAGCGTGGGGCACTATGTCGAGAGCCAATGAAACTTCGAATCCACGACAATTCGATCCGGATCAGGCTTACCCGCAGCGAAGTGGCCCGGTTCACCGCCGAGAGCAGAATCGAAGCGTTCCGCCGTTTGCACGGCGCCAAAATAGAGGTATAGATGGCAACAACCATCCGGCCGGCCGCTGATGCGAGTCAGAAATTCGTCCCGCGCGAGCACGGCGCCACCGCGATGCTCCTGATCCCATTCTTCGCCGCCGCCATTCTGCTGCGCCAGTTCTATTGGACTGAGATCGTTGCGTTGGCCGCCGTCGTGTGTGCCTTCGCCATAAAAGATCCGCTGGTCGTGCTGGCTCGCCAGCGTTTCGTTTGGAAGCAGGAGCATCCGGAAACGAAACCCGCTCTGCGCTCCGCCCTGCTTGAGTTCGTTCTTGTCGCGATCTGCGGCCTGACTCTGTTGTTGACGCGCGATTGGCGTCCCTTCGTTTTACTCTTCTTGGGCGCAGGTGCGTTTACGGTATTGGCCGTTGCCGTGAACGTTCGAAACCGCCAGCGCTCCGAGTGGTTTCAGGTCGCCAGTGCTGTAGCGTTGAGCTCAACGTCTGTCGCGGTATCTCTATCCGGTCCCGGCCGGATCGCATCCTGGGTCTGGCTACTGTGGCTGCTGACGGCGCTTCAAGCCGCCGCCGGGATTTTCGTGGTTCATGCCCGCTTGGATGCGCGCATTGCCGCCCGCAAAGGCAGGGAAGCCGACACCGCGTCACGCCGCGCCGCGTTCTTGAGCCAAGCCGTCCTACTCCTCGCCGCGGTCGTGTTCACCTACTTCGGTCGCTTTTGGATCGCCGCCGCGCTGCTCGCCGCCGCCGCTGGATATCTGCTGGAACTTCGCAGACAGAAAAATCCTGCCTCGTTGCAAATGTCTCTCAAGCGCGTAGGACAAGAGGCCCTGACGCTCTCCATCGCTTACTCGCTGATGGTCATTGCAGGCCTGTGGCAGTTCGCGAAATATTGAGCTGCGTTTACAATACAGGTTCGGGGGTTAGTTGCTTAAATCCAACTCTGTTGTCTGCCACAGCCCACTCACTGCAATCTGTTCTTTACTCGTTCTCGTTCCTTTCAGTCCTCTGTTCGGACAAAATCACGAATGGTTTCGTTCCGATGCGGCTATATCGGCGCTCGGCACTTTCTCGACCGGTACGGAAGGGCAAGGCCGGTACCTCGGTCCGCAGCGGGATTTTTTCGCAGATCACTCACTGGGACTGCTCGTTTCATACCACTATCGCTTCACCGCCTATCAAGCTGTTGAGGCTGACTACAGCCACACGGCGTTCAATCAACAATACGGACTAATCGCGATTGGAGCTGCCGCGGGCATCGACACGCGCCTCCACGAAGCCACCGCGTCCTACGTCCTCGGATATACATTCAAACGTTTCACACCTTATTTGAGTCTCGGCGGCTCTGTCGTCTTCCATCCACTCTCCTCAAAGACTCCCTTCGGCACGGAAGTGACACCAGTACCAACCACCCAAGTTCGTCCATCTGCTGTTTACGGCGGTGGGCTGGGCATACGAATTACTAAACACGTTTCGCTGCGTGCGGGTTATCGTGGCGTGCTTTGCTCAGCGCCGGACTTCGACGTGCCGGGTCTCAAGACGTACGAGATCACGCATTTTGCCGAGCCGCACGCGGGATTCGCCTACGCCTGGTAACGCCGGCTCAGCCTCGAATACGGCGAAAGCAACGCTCGGTACGCGAGTTTGTCAAAATCGAGTGCTTCTACACCACTCTTTCGTTTCGGCAGAGGTCCGGCGGTTCAGCGCCCGGCATTCCGCGGGCGGCGGGCACGGCGCAACGGCCTAAAACACGGCGCCTCGCCGCGCAGGCGTGATTCGCTCAACCGCGAACCGCGCAAGGTGCTTCAGAACAGCGGTGCTGCGCTTATTTGGCGGCTCCTGGCGCGATGAAGAAGTCCCACACGCGCATGTTTACTTTGCCTTCGGTGTATTCCACCACCGCATATTCGCCGGGCGGCATCGGCTTCTCGGGCCAGATCTTGAACAGCCCGTCCGCTTCCTGCTTGCGGAAGGTGTCGACCAGGTCGGGCTGCTCCATGGCTTCCTTCGTGACCGGAATAATGGTGATCTTTTCGACGATTCTGTTACCTTTATGTTCACTTAGCCGCACGATTCCGAAGCGCTCGTCGTTTTCCAGACGAATATAAAACTCCGGTTCGCGGTTGGCGGTTCCAGTGGCAGCATGACCGCCGTCCAGCTCCAGGGTCGCCTTGCCGGAGACCAACGGCACCGGGCTCATGAGCTTCAGGATCGTGCGCTTCTTATCGGTTACTACCTTAGCCTCAGCCGGCTTGATCGGGGTCAGCTTATTCTCTTCGATCAAGTACACGCCATTTTGTTGAGGGATGCGCTCGACTTCTTTTTGTGCTTCGAGCTCCGCCTTTTCCTCGGCTGCGTTCGCGGCGGCATTGGCTTTGGTCTCTTCCTCGCGAGCCTTGATCTCGCCGTGAGTCTTGTCGAGATCGACCAGCGAAGCGGGCACTTCCTCCCAGTCGTCACGATCGGTGCTATAGAACCGCACGCGGTCTCCTTGCACCTGGTATTCGCGGACGATCTGATAACTGCCGTCCTTCATGTAAAGCCTGACGGCGGCCATCAGGCCGGCGGCGCTTGCGAGGAGAAC
>Ga0209062_1001084_pt1 | contig 55428 bp, 50 predicted proteins | sample Coa_R2_2_FD_187158 | JGI IMG/M metagenome (GOLD analysis project Ga0209062, IMG submission 187158) | Surface soil microbial communities from Centralia Pennsylvania, which are recovering from an underground coalmine fire - Coalmine... | ecosystem: Environmental > Terrestrial > Soil > Unclassified... | reverse complement strand
CCTGCGCAATGCACGCCATATCGATGATCCGCGGCCGCTGGACGAGGAAAGCGCCTGGCCCTCGACGCGCGAGATCTCGCGCGCCTACCTGCACCATCTCGTCCGCTCCGGCGAGACACTCGGCGCCATGCTGCTGTCCGAGATCAACATCGCCTATTTTCAGCGCCTGATGGCCGACATCCGCGAGGCGATCGCGCAAGGCAGGTTTGCCGAGTTCTACGAGGCGACGAAACAGGGATGGGCGTGCGGCGACATCGCGCCGCTCACGAGCTGAACGGCCACGCATATCGTCCGGCACCAATAGGAACCGGAAGCGCGGAAGCGAATTGAACTCTTCTGAATTCTCAGGATGCTGGGACAATGCTCGCGGGGCGCGATCGCGCCCCGCGGACGCCTAATTGCACACGATACGCTTGGCCGCGTGCTTGGTTACGAAACCATATCCGCAAGTGTCGCAGGTCCAGAGATAGCTGATCAAATGCTCCGACAGATAGGCGGAGGCTTCGGCAGCAACCATCGAGTCTGCGCATACGGGGCAGGTTGGCAAATCACTCCCCCGGGGATCGGGGTGCGGCACAACGGTCGACAGGATTTCAGCAACGGCTGGCATCGTGACCCCTCTGCGTTCCAAGGCCTGCGATAGTCTATACACCAAATTCATTGACGATGTAGCAACACAAATGCGTTGCTTTTGCGTTATTTGGTCGCGTTAAGTTTTTGCAATGCAGCGCTTATTTGATTTGAAACAACTCGCTTGCACTGCAGCGTGCACCGTCGCCTACTGGCCTTGCCGGCCTTCACCGCAACGCGAGACAGCACAGGAGAAAAGCCATGGACGCATCACGGGCGACGGGTGCAGCGCACCGTCCCGGCCGCGGCCGCGTCTTTGACGGCATTGTCGATGCGATCGGCGACACGCCGATCGTGCGGCGTGCGAACCTGCCGAAGGCGCATGGCGTCGAGGCGCCCATTCTCGTCACGCTCGAATATTTCAATCCGGTGGCCAGTGTGAAGGACCGCATTGGGGCGGCGATGATCGTCGCCATGGAGAAGGCGGGCGTCGTCGTGCCGTCGTTTGCGGAGCGCCATCTCTCAACTGCCCTGTTCGAAGGAATCTAGCCATGTCCGATCTGCCGAGACGGCCAAGAACTCTGAACGACGCCCGCAGCGAAGCGGAAGCGGCGTTCAAGAAGGTGACCACGAAGACAGCCGAGGCGCCGCCGAAGAAAAATGCTGTTCCCGGCGTCAAGGAGCAGGTCACCTTGCGGATCGACCAGGACGTGCTGGAGCATTTCCAATCCGGCGGGCCCGGCTGGCAGGATCGCATCAATGATGCGCTGCGCAAGGCGGCAGGGAAGTAGGACTGGAGCATTCCGGCTCTGATTGAAATCAGAACCGGGCTCCAGCTTTTGTTTTGACGCGTTTTCTTCACGCGAACCGGTATCCACTTCGCTCGAAAACGCTCTAGGAGACGCCAGCCCAGCTGTTGGTCCTCATCCTGAGGAGGCCGCGAGAAGCGGCCGTCTCGAAGGATGGCCGCGGGTGAGAGCGGGGCCTTCATGGTTCGAGATGGCGCTGGCGCGCCTCCTCACCATGAGGGGCCACAGAAAAAGCCCGGCGCATGGCCGGGCTTGTTTTCTTGATCGGCCCGCGCCGCTCAGTGCCGGAACATGCCGCCCATCATGCCGCCGACCAGGCCGCCCATGAAGGCGCCGGGATCGCCGCCGCTGCGGCGATAGCCGCCACCTCCGCCACCACCGCCGCTGCTGTGCCGCACGTGGCGGCCGCTGTCGGAGGAGGAATCGTCGGAAGAGGTCTGGCTGGTCGCGACGATCTCGGACAGCAGCGCCTTGTGCTGGAGCTTGTTGAGATAGCCGCTGACCGGATAGCCGCGGGCGGCCTGCCAGCGCTTGATCACCGAGCGGGTGTCATCGTCGAACTTCCCGGTGACCTTGGTGTCGAAGCCGAGGCCGTTGAGCCTGCGCTGCACGTCGCGGCGCTGCCCGCGGTCGAGCCCGATCTGGTCCTCGGTGACCTGGCTCGACTCCTCGCTGAAGGTTGCGGGATCGACGGCGGTCAGATTGCGCGTCATATCCTTGCTGTCCTTGTCCTTCCCGGCCGTGCCGTTATCGAGCGACGCGATCCGCGCCAGCGCCAGCGAGCGGAACTGGCCGTTGGGATAGCTCGAGAGGTAGGCGTTCAGCTCTTCCGGCTTGTTGGAGTCCTTGACCGAGCGCCAGAATTCGAGCTCGACATCGGTGTTGGGCGTGGTCGACGCAAGGGCAGGTGCCGTTCCGGAAGCCGCCGGGGCGCCTGCCGCAGCAGGTGTGGCTGCGGCCGGATTGAGATAGACCGAGCCGGTCAGGTTGGTATGGCCCCAGGGCAATTGGCCCTTGCTGGTCTCGTCGCTGACCTGGGCGCGCACCTCCGTCATCGCCTGCTGGATCTCGACGCCAGGCTCGGTGATGTGGGCGATCAGCGCGCGGGTGAACGGGCTGTTGGTGCCTTCCTGGCCGTCGAGCGCGGTCTGGCCGGGGCCGGTGGCAAAGGCGATCAGCGTGCCTTCGCCGGATTTCATTTCGGCAAGACCCTGGCCGACCGCGACGCTGCGGGTGGTGTTGGCCTTGATCTTGGCCGCGAACGGGTTGTCGCGGCAGGCATCGAGGAACACCAGCTTGACCTTGGCATCGCCCATGGTCTGGTCGAGCGTCACGTCGACATTGATGGCAGCGCCAAGCTTGACGTCCATTTCCGATTTGATGTCGGCATCGACCGGCAGCAGATAGTTGGTGCCGGAGATCGCGATGCCGTGGCCGGCGTAATAGAACACGGCGACGTCGGCGCCTTGCGCCTTCTTGCCGAAGTCGAGCAGCTTCGCGGTCATGGTGTCGCGGGTCAGGTTGGTGCCCTCGATGACTTCGAAGCCGACATTGCGCAAGGTCGAGGCCATCGCCTTGGCATCGATCGGCGGGTTCGGCAGTTGCGCCACGTTCTTGTAGGCGCCATTGCCGACCACGAAGGCCACGCGCTTGTCGGCCAGCGCGGCGTCGGCGGAGAACAGCATCAGGATCAGGGACAGGATGATGGTCGGGTAGCGCATCGCAAAAATCCCCCGCAGAATCGAAATAGATTGGAAGACAACGATTGCCCGCAATTTACACGAAAAGACCGTCCTTCGTGCGACAAAAAATGAGATGTGCCCGCCTGCAATCGCGCCTCCCGACATGCTGCAGACTAGCGGGCAGGAGCCGGATCATTGCGTGATCTAGATCACAATTTCGCCGGCGGCGCGTCGGGAGCCGGCGCGACTTGAGCCTCTCGCGGCGCCTTCAGGTTCAAGAGATTGCCGGCGAGGATCAGTGCGGCGCCAAGGCCGGTGAAGACGTCGAGCCGCTCGGCATAAAGCAGCCAGCCGGCCGTGGCAGTCAGCGGAACCCGCAGGAAATCCATCGGCACCACCACGGTCGCATCCGCATGGCGCATCGCGCTCGCCAGGCAATAGTGCGAGAAGGTGCCGCAGATGCCGATCACGACCATCCAGGTCCAGCCATGTGCGGACGGCCAGGTCCAGACGGTGAGTGTCGGCAGCAGGCCCGCGATCGATTGCACCACCAGCATCCAGAAGATGACCTGGAGCGCGCTTTCGGTGCGGGTCAGCGATTTCACCAGCGCCATGGAGATGCCGAAGCCGATCGCCGCCCCCAGTGCGATCAATTGGCCCGGATCGACTTTGCCGGTGGCCGGCCGGACGATGATGATGACGCCGATCAGGCCGAGCAGGATTGCCGCGCCCTTCCACGCGGTGATGCGCTCGCCGAGAAAGCTGGCGGCGAGGATCGCGGTCCAGATCGGCATGGTGAACTCGATCGCCACCACCTGGCCGATCGGGATCAGGGTGAGCGCAAAGAACCAGCCGAGCTGCGCGACGTAGTGGATGAGGTTGCGCGCGGCGTGATCGCGCAGCCGCGTTGTCCTCAGCGCGGCGAGGCCGCCGGCGCGCCAGATGATCGGCGACAGCAGCAGGAAGCCGATCAGCGTGCGCACCTCCATCAGCTCGAACACGTTGAGCTCGCGCAGCGCCTCGCGGCCGGCGACCGCCATCACCAGCGTGAGCGACAGCCAGCCCGTCATCCACAGTGCGGCCATCGGTTTGGAGGCGGTGGTCTTGGCGGACATGGCTCGGTGGGGGCAGGGGGTGAGACGGGCAGGCCGGTATCGGCGGGCGAGGCCGCTTTTGCAACCCGTTGTTACAGCGGCCCTCATATGCGGGCCAATTTCGCTGTGGGTTTGGCCGCGATCGGTGTAGCTAACTGCAGGTCATTCCGGGGCACGCGAAGCGTGAACCCGGAATCTCGAGGTTCCGGGTTCGGTGCTTTCGCACCGCCCCGGAACGACAGATCAAAAGGAGACAAACCATCATGCGTATCCTGCAACCGGCCGAATGGTCCAAGCCGCGGGGCTTTTCCCATGGCGTCGAGTTCTCCGGCGCCGGCCGCTGGGTCGTGCTGGCCGGCCAGACCGGCGGCGACGAGAAGGGCGAGTATGCATCCGAGATGGCGGGGCAGGTCGCAACGGCGCTCAAGCGGATCATCAAGCTGCTCGCCGAAGCCGGTGCAGGCCCGGAGCACATCGTCCGTCTGACCTGGTACCTGACCAGCCGCAGCGAGTATGAGGCGGCAGGGCCCGCAATCGGCGCCGCCTGGAAGGAAACCCTGGGACGCAATTTCCCGCCTTCGACTTTGCTTTATATCGACGGCCTGGTGGATGCCCGCGCCAAGGTCGAGATCGAAGTGACGGCATTCGTGCCGGGGGCTGAGGAAGCACAATTGCAATGAACAGCAATCGCAAGACGTCAGCCGATTTCGTCACGGCCTTTGCCACCGGCTGGCCCGAGCAGGAGCCGCATCTGCTGATCCTGTCGCTGACTACGGCAAAGGGCGTGCAGGATTTTGCGCTGACCAAGGATCAGGCGCTCCTGATCGCAAAGACCATGAAGCAGACGGCAGAGCAGCTGGCGAAGCCGAAGAGGGCCTGATCTTGCTCGGTCATTCCGGGTTCGATGCTATCGCATCGCCCCGGAATGACGGAAGTCGGCCTCTTACCCGATCCGGCGCACCCAGCCGAATTCGTCGGCGATGTCGCCGCGCTGGATGCCGACCAGCTTCGCCTTGATGGCGGCGGTGATCGGGCCGGTCGTGCCGTCGGCGATCACGATGTCGCCCTTGGTGCTCTTGATCTTGCCGATCGAGGCGACCACGGCGGCGGTGCCGCAGGCGAAGGCTTCCTTGAGCTTGCCGCTGGCGGCGTCCGCGCGCCACTGGTCCATCGAATAGCGCTCTTCGCGGACGGTGCGGCCTTCCTTGCGCGCAAGCGCGATGATGGCGTCACGCGTGATACCGGGCAGGATGGTGCCGGAGAGCGGCGGCGTCACCAGTGAGCCGTCGTCCATCACCACAAAGACGTTCATGCCGCCGAGCTCCTCGACCCAGCGATGCTCGGCCGCATCGAGGAAGACCACCTGGTCGCAGCCGTGCTCCATGGCCTCGGCCTGCGCGAGCAGGCTTGCGGCATAGTTGCCGCCGCATTTCGCCGCGCCGGTGCCGCCCTCGGCGGCGCGGGTGTAGCGGTCGGACAGCCACACCGTGACCGGCTTCTCGCCGCCCTTGAAATAGGAGCCGACGGAGCTTGCGATCAGCATGAACAGATATTCGTGCGAGGGGCGGACACCGAGAAAGGCTTCGGTCGCGAACATGAAGGGCCGCAGATAGAGGCTGCCGTCGCCCTTCGGGATCCAGGCGGAATCGATCTTCACCAGTTCGTCCACCGCCTGCAGAAACACCGCTTCGGGCAAATCCGGCATGGCCATGCGGGCGGCAGATTGCTGGAAGCGGCGGGCATTCTGCTCGGGTCGAAACAGCGCGATGGAGCCGTCGCTGAGATTATAGGCTTTGAGGCCCTCGAAGATTTCCTGGCCATAATGCAGCACGGCGGCCGCCGGATCGAGCGTAACCGGCCCGCGGGCGGTCACCTCGGCATCGTGCCAGCCGCGACCCTGGGTCCAGCGAATCGTGACCATGTGGTCCGTGAAGACCTTGCCGAAGCCCGGATCCTTCAGCAGGGCGGCCCTGACGTCGGCCGCCACCGGCCGGTCCGAGGGGCGGCGGGAGAAGCTGAAGGCGGTCTTCGAATGGGCGTTCATCGGACAATCCCTGCAAAGCGCGCGCGGATCCCGCGCGGGGAATGGTCTCGATACCCCCTGCGCGGATCAAGTCAAGCGTGCGCGCGGAATGGCGCGCGCGTTGGGGCATTTTCGAGCGAAGCGGATACCGGTTCGCTCGAAGGAAACGCGTGAAGACGTAATCCGAAGCCTCCGATTGAACCAGAATCGACGCGCTAGCGCGACAGCGCGATGTTTGCGGCGCGGAATTGGCTGTCGGCCCGCATTGCAATCGACTGGCGGGCACCGCGGGTGGCCAGTGCGATGCTGGCATTGAAGCCCGCAGTCGAGGCGACCACCTGGAAGTTGCCATTGCCGCCGCGGCCCTGCAGCGTGCCGCTGATGTTGCGGCTGCTCTCGCTCCAGCTGCCGCTGACCGTACCGCCGGCCTCTGCAACCACGCGACCCTCGAGGTTGAACCTGTAGGAGTCGCTGGCGCAGGTCAGCGACAGGTTCATCTCGGGTCCTGCAACGGCATAAGTCGCGCGGCAGCGGATCCGCTCGGTCGAACCGTCGTCGAGCGTTACCGTGCCGCCGCCGGCCCAGCGGCCGGCCATGCCGGCGAAGGGCCCCGACTCCGCCTGAGCGGGAAGGGCGGTTAGCCCGGCGCCGAACAAAACGGCGGTTGCCACGAGCAACCGCCGCGAGGCGGTGAGAGTGTTCGAGGTCGGCCCGAACTTACTGCCGCGACGCTTCCCAGCGGCCGCTGCAGGGGATGCCTGCAGATGCGCCATTCCACTTGCCCGATCCGGCATTGCCATTGATTTGTCCGTTCGCATAAGCGCCATTGATTGAAACCCGAACGAGGCCTTCACGGCCTACGCTGCCGGAGACGTTGGCCCCCGACGCGGAAATCTTACCGTCGGTCACAGTGAGCGTCGAGCTTGCGGTTGGCTCACAGCTGCCGCTCTTGGTCACGATCGTGACATGCCACAGGCCGTCATAGGGGTTCTCGGCGAAGGCCGGCGCGGCCATGCCGGCGGCAAGAACGGGTGCACAAAAATACGCAAGCATGCGGTTGAGACGCATAATTCAAATTTCCTTCAATGTGGGCTGATGACCCGCCTTATTCGGGTCAAATGTGACGAAAATTTGCTGCGCCGCCATAATTTTGAAATATTAACGTTATTTCAGAGGGTTAAGTACCAAACCGAGTCTGGTTTCGCAGGCCTGATTCCGCGAAAATCAGGTGGTTCGGAAGACGCCCTTGACCGCCTCGAGACTCAGTGCGGAATGAGGCTTGGGGCCTTGGTCGCGAACTCTTCGTCCTGCGGCTTGGACGGCAGCTCGTTGTAGGTCTTGGCGTAGTCGATGACGCGCGCGAGCAGCTTCTGGCCGAGCGGCGCCAATGCCCGCTCCCACAATTCGCGCGCGGTCTCGCCCTTCTTCACAAAGCACCATTCCTGGGCTGCGATCGCGCCGGCGTCCATGCGCTCGGCGAGATGATAGACGGTGCCGCCGGCAATTGGATCGCCTTCCTTGATGGTCCATTCCACCGCCGCGATGCCGCGATGGCGCGGCAGAAGCGAGGGATGATAGCCGATGCCGCCGAGCCTGGCGGCCGCCACCGCCTCCTTGGTCACCCGGGCGTGGCTGTGCGCGGCGATGATCAGGTCGGTGTTCGGAGCGATCTCGGAGGCCACCACGCGTTTCGGATCGGCCTGCACCACCACCTCGATACCGACGCTGCGGGCGGCTGCGGCCAGGCGGTCCTCGCCATCATGCACCACGACGCGCGCGATCTCGACCGCGTGCTCCCTGAGCATGTTGAAGGTGGCCACACCGAAATGGCGAGAGCCGACGAGGGTGATCCGCATGATGGTCCTTTCACGCAACGGAAGCCTTTGCCGGTCGATACCACACCGGCGCGGGCGCGGTGGTCCTGGCAGCCGTTGTTATCAACAAGCGGCTCTGGAAAATCGAGATCAAGTTTTTTGCATTGCACGCGACGAGGGATGCAGGCCCCGGCTTTCAAATCAAGCGAAGACGGTTCTTTAAGCGTATGATGCCAATATGAAAAGGCCGCACCGCCGCGCGGTCGAATAGCCGGGCGCCGCGCCTTTCAAGCAACCTACCCCAGGGCACGCGCGCTCGGCTATTTGCCGGGAGCTGTCTTCCGAACCCTCCTGCTTTAGGCCATTCCTCCTGTCCTGACGTGGAACCTTGCCCCAGCCGGCCGAACCGGACGGCTCGCTATTGTGTGCCAAGCACGTGCCAGATGATGGCGAGCACTGCGACCAGGAGCAGGCCCATGATCAGGCGGTGCCAGATCCCTTTCATTGCCGCATCAGTATTCTTCGGAGGATTCCAGCCGCTGCACCGCCATCAGCGCCTCGCGGCAGAGCTGGGCGAACCAGATCAGGAGCGTGCTGCCTAGAAGGAACAGCGTGAAGCTGTGGTAATCGGCGAGCGTCAGCGGGCTGAATTCGAACACCGGTGGGATGAAGGCCCACCAGACAATCGGAATGGCCAGAATGGCGGCGCAGGCGCCGGCCGGGACGCCGGCGAGCAGGCTTGCCAGCAGAACGGCTGGAAGGAACGTCGCGAAGTAGAACGTCGCGCCCAGGTAGTCCAGCAGCATGCGCAAGGCCGCGGCAGCACCCAGTACGGACAGCGCAACCATGAACGCCGCGGGCGACCACGGGTTGAGCTTGAGGATCGGATGAGTGGTCTTCACTCTTTGACGCAACGCTTCGCCCCCCGGCTTTTTTTAATTGAGCAAGCCGCCTCAATCGGCCGCGCGCGCATAGGGTTAGCGCCGGACGCGAGGTTCTGCAACAGGGCAGGGAACTGCTGCAGCGCAGCTTAGCGCTTGCGAAACAAGCGGTTGGACGAGTGGTCCGTGCACAAGCTCACTGCCGATGACGTCAGATCTGCCCACGGAGAGGCTTTCCGTGCACGAGTGAACAGATCAGGTGTTTGCCTTGATTTACGCTGGGTTGGGCTCCGGGGGTGACGCCACGGAGACTCGCTTGACTCGAATCCCCGCTCGCGCACGTCGCGGCGGGGATTTTTTGTGTGCGCGTCGCGCGCCTGCCGCGCGGCATGCTAGACTGGCGGTGCGGCCTTAAAGCGCAGGGAGATGACATGAGAAAGCTATTTGCAGCAGTGCTGGTGTCGGGAAGCCTTTTGAGCCTGGCCGCAGCCAACGCTGCCGACGGGTGTGGTCCCGGCTGCCACGCCACGTTTCAAGGCGCCTGCGTCGTCGATGGCTGGGGCTTCCTGCCGCCGGGCCTGACCAACGAGTGTCCGGCCGGCGCAAGACCAATTCCACGCTGCCCGCACGGCTTCGCCTGGAAATTCAAGGCCTGCTTCCCGAGCGACTGAAGTCGGCTCGGGCGTCGGTCCGTTTGTGGGGTCAGTGAGCCTGATAGGCGTCGATGGCGTGCGCCAGGAAAATGCCCACGCTGAACATGCCGATCAGTGCCGTCGCAACCTCGATCATGGTACTCGTCCTTAACGCTGGTCCCTGTTTCTTTTTCTAAGGTCTTAAGGGGCTCCGGGTTTCAGGACGATTTCGTCATTCGCTAAAAATGGTTTCGTTGACCCTGTTCGGCGCCAAATTGGCGCCGGCACGCGACTTTGGCCGATCCGGGTTCCGGGGTTCCGTCGGGTTCCCCCGCGGGGCCTACCCCCGTAGCAGACCGGATATGTGCGCGCTGCAATCACCGTGCGACTACGGAATGGCTTGGCACGCAGTTCGCATCTCGCTGCTCGAGCAATCGACTGATTCCAGCTTGGAGCATGCATGGCTGAAGTGATCCGGTTCGTCCCCAAGGCAGAACTCGAGCGAGCCCGCCTGATCCGCGAAGCCCGCGCGATCTATGAGAGCATTTTCCCGTCTGATACCCGCGCCGCCGGCGAGCGGCAGGACCGCGGCGAGGAGCGGTAACGGAGGCCCGACAGGGCTGGTCTCCAGACGACAGCTCCGTCCCCATGTACCGGTCGAGGCGAGGACGGTCATACCGCTGCGCGGCCTCACCGTCTGCGGAGCGCGGCTTCATTGGCCCGCTTCTTGCTCAGGATGAGCGCGGGCAGGACGCAAACAAGGAGGTGTTCCCGACAACAACGCTGGAAGCCGATAGCCAATGTCCGCCTCGATCAGAACCTCCTTGACCTTTGCCATCCTGCTGGCCGTCCCCTTGGTCGCTGCGCAGTTCGCGCACGCCCGCGACCCCGAAGGCAGGTATGCCAACTCCCCGCTGCACGGCTGGTTCGAGCAGCTCGCCAGCAAGAAAGGGCGCTGCTGCTCCGACGCCGACGGCCGCGCCCTGTCCGATGTCGACTGGACCTCGCATGACGGTCACTACCGCGTGCAGATCGACGGCGAGTGGGTCGACGTTCCCGATGATGCCTTGATCACCGAGCCCAACCGCGCCGGCCCCACCATGGTCTGGCCGACCTGGCTCGACGGCCATCCGCAGGTGCGCTGCTTCCTGCCCGGCAGCATGGGCTGATCGGATGCGAAGGCCGGCTAGGAGCATTTCCGGTTCTGATTGAATCAGAACCGGGCTCCAGGTTTTTGTTTTGACGCGTTTTCTTCACGCGAACCGGTATCCACTTCGCTCGAAAACGCTCTAGTCTGCGCGTGCCGTGACCGTCCCGGTCATCGCCTTGTACCTGGCGACGGCCTGCTCGAGATTGAAGAACATCCGCTCGCGGCCGAGCGTCTTGCCGAGCGGCGAGCGCTGCACGGTCGCCAGCACCATCGGCTGCAATCCCACGAGCCAGAGCGCGAGGCCGTGATCGCGGTTTCGCTTCTCGGCCTCGGTCAACATCTTGAGCGCAGTATATTCGAGGTCGCTGACGCCGCTGAGGTCGAGTGCGACGACCTTGGGTTGGCTCGATGCGATGAGCGGCCGCATCTTGTCGGCGATCAGCTCGGCATTGACGAAGAAGATCGGTCCTTCCAGCTGCACCAGGAGCAGACCCGGAATTGTCTCGTCCTCGGGATGCTCGTTCGAGCGCGGCCGGAACACGTTGGTGCCAGGCTTTCGCCCGAGCACATAGACCGGCGGATTGGCGACGTCGTAGGCCAGCGCCAGCAGCGACACGGCGACGGCGACAAGAATTCCCTTCAGCGTTCCAAACAGCACGACGCCGGCAACCGCCACGATGATCCAGGCAAACTCGCGCCAGCGGATGCTGGCGATCGCGCCGAACTCCAGCGGGTCGATCAGCTTGGCCGCATAGACCAGCACAATGGCGGCAAGCGTGGCCTGCGGCAGCAGCTCGACCAGCGGGGCGAGGGCAAACATCGTCACGAGGGTGACGCCGGCCGTGACCAGCGTCGACAATTGGCTTTTCGCGCCCGCAAACCGATTGACAGCCGTCTGGGAGGTGCCGCCGCCGGCCGGCATGGCGCCCAGCACGGCGCCTGCCACATTGGCGATGCCGGTGGCCAGCAATTCCCGGTTTGGATGAAGCAGCGGATCACCGGGGCCGACAAAGGCCCGTCCGGCGGCGATGGTCTCGGTAAAGCTCATCAGTGCAATGCCGAGCGCAGCCGGCCAAAGCTGATCGAGCAGGGCGACGTTTGGCCAGCTGAGAGAGGGAAAGCCCTCCGGTATCCTGCCGACCGTCTGCACGCCATGCGATTGCAGTCCGAGCAATCCCATGCTGGCGATACCGGCGGCCACGGCCAGCAGAGGCGCGGGACCCCGCGGCAACACCCGCTCGACGACGAGCAGGATGCCGATCGTCACCAGGCCAAGCGTGACCGTCATGGCCGAGCTGTTCGGCAGTCCTTCGACGATCGCGAGCAGATTGTGCAGGAAGGAGCCCTTGTGGAACTGGATGCCCAGCAGCTTCGGTATCTGATCGACCGCGATGACCAGCCCGATCCCGGCCTTGAAGCCAACCAGCACCGGATGCGAGATGAAATTGGCGATGAACCCGCAGCGCAGCAGCGAGGCAAGCACGAGCATCGCGCCCACCAGCAGGGTCAGCATCGACAGCGCCGCCATGATCGCGCCGTGGTCGATCTCGGGCGCCAATTCGGTGAGCGCGGTGCCGGTCAGGATCGCAAGCGTCGAACTCGTGGAGACGCTGAGCGCTCGTGAGCTGCCGATCAACGCATAGGCGACCATCGGCACCAGCGCGGTGTAGAGACCGACCTGCAGCGGCAGGCCGGCGATCGCGGCATATGCCATCGCCATCGGCAGCACGACGGCCGCAGCCGTCAGTCCGGCGATGACGTCGGGGCCGAGCCATGTGCGCTGGTAGCCACGAAGCCAGTGGCTGTTTCGCTCGGACATTGGCTCCTCTCGGACCGGATTGCGGTCCCATTGCACGTTGATACTTGTGCCACATCACAGCCCGACGCCCTGATGCGGTGAGGCAGATTGAGCCCATTCCGACGGGATATTCAATGCTTGCGATGCCGGCGCGCGTCTTGCCGATCCCTGCTCCAGTTCTCTCTGCCCGCGTCGCGTTCGGCAGCGACGGCGCCTTGCCGACCGATGATGTCAACATGCGCGTGGCGCGGCCGCCATCGCGCCGCATTTACCGGCGGGAAAGACTTTGTGCCGTTTAATGCGGCATGGGGTTGTTGCAGCTGGAAGTTCGAGACCGGGATGGGAGGCCGTTGCCGCAATTGTGCAATGACTTCCTGGATCAAAAGCTTCCCGTCGATCATTGCCGTCTGGCACAATCGCTGTTGCAGTTGATCCGAAGCGGCGGTGAGCCTGCTGCGCACAGCGTCCACGTCCTGCGCGACGGCCGGGAGATCGGGTCCTGGTCGCTGGATCGCGAGGGCCTGGAGGCGGTGGTCGCTACGGCGAGACAGCTGGATGAACGCAACGCGCGTCCACGGCCGCAGCTCCGCCTGGTGCATTCGATCAGCCGCTGATCAGCGCTTGCATCCGTGCGATCGCAGGCTGCAATCCGCCGCATCCGATCGAAGGGCAAAGGCCTTCACATCGCCGAGGTCATGCCGGACCTAGCCGGCGGACATCATCTTCGGCGGATCATACATGTCGAAAATCCGGTTGAGGCCATAGACGGCGCCGATCGACAGCAGCACTCCCACGATCAGGGCAGCCGTGGTCGCCACCACGAATTCCTTGAAGTCGATTGCTTTTCGAGACATCGGCCCTCCGCGCATTTGCTGGGCCTACCCCAAGTTGAACCAACCATGTTTTTCGTGATTCGCAAATGCGGAACAGCGTGCTGGCCGTCGCCGGGTACGATTGAACAACGGGGAAGGCCGATGTTTGAGAGTTGCGCGAGGCGAGACCGTCGCTCAGCCGCCGCGCGCGGGCTCGGCCATGATCTTCAACCGCTGCGCCTGGGCGCACTCGTCCTCGATCTTGAAATAGCGCGCCACCGCCGCCGCGCCGACGTCGAGCGGATGGCGTTCGCCCGGTTGCCGGTCGGCCAATATCCGCAGCTTGTCGGCGGCGCCGTTGAACTCTGATTGATTGTTGATGATGACGGTCGCGCCGGCAGCCTTGGCCAGCGCTGCAAGCCGGCGCTCCGACGCCAGATATTGGTCGAAATGGGCGACGTCGTTGGGAAAATTGAATTCGGTGCCGCCGGAATAGACCACGGTGAGCGGCTTGCCGTGATCATGCACCTGGAAAATGCCTGATATCGTTCCGGGCGTATGCCCCGGCGTCAGATAGAGTGTGACCGTGCGGTCGCCCAGCGTGAGCCTCATGCCGTCGGTCGCGACGATGTCCCGCTTCGCCTTGCCGGTCGGGTATCCGTACAGCGAGCCCTCGATGAGGTCCCAGTCCGCCATCACGACATGCGCGCCGTAGCGCGACTGGAACAGATAGGCTCCGCCGGATTCGCCGCGATGGCCATGGGACACGATGACATATTTCACCTTCGCCGGGTCGAGGCCGAGTTTCTGCATACCGCCGACCAGCACATCCTCGGCGTCGTAGACATTGGCGGTGTCGTAGAGGATGTAACCGTCGCTCGACGTCAACAGCCAGGCCGATACGCTTTCGGTCCCAAGCCAATAGACGTCATCGAAAGCCTGTTTCGGCGCCATGTAGGTCGCCTTGCGATTCGGCTCCTCGCGCGGAGCAGGGGCATCGGGCGGCGGCGCGCCGCGCTGGGGCGCGACACAGAGGGCGGTGACCAGACCATAGAAGTCGGGCGTGTTGTCACGGCCGCCGGCGGCATTCTTGCCCGCGGCCAGATGGCCCTCGATGGTGTCGGGTACCGGCGGCGGCGATTGGGCGTTCGCGGCGGCGAGCAGCGTCGCAAGGGCCATCAGGCAACCGGCTTTTGGCATCGACATGGCGTGCTCCCGTTTATCGTTTCGTGGTTGGGAGGCAGCCTAGCCAATTTTTGCGGATTTGGTGAGTGCGGCTTCGCGGCCCGAGCCCAGCCGGAATCGAGACCGTGACGGCCGCGTGATGCGACAAGGCAGCGGATGCTTGCCTTGCCGGCAGCGCCGGACCATACACTGCCCCCGTAACGGGTTATTTTGATTGCTCAACGACCAGGACGGCCCTGTCGAGGGGATGATCTGATGGAACTCAGTGCGGACATTTCGGCGACACTCAACCGCATTCTCGATGCGGCCGCCGACAATCTCACCTTTGCAAAGCTGCTGGTCAAACTCGGGCTCGATCCCAACAACGTCACCTACGACGCCCTGTTCAACCGCCTGCTCGAGCTCGTGGTGGCGAACATCAACATCGCCAGCCTGTGCGCCCTGGTCGGCGCGATCTTTTTCGTCGCCACCCTGCTGACGCGGACCATGGTGCCGCTGCGCGTGTCGAACATGGTCAGCAACCTGTCGTTTGCGGCCTATGGCGCGCTGGCCGGCGACATCAAGACGTTCCTGCTGTACCTCCTGCTATTCCCGATCAATGCGGTTCGTCTGCGCCAGATGCTCAGGCTGGTCGAGAAGGCGCGCACCGCAACCCAGGGCGACATGTCGATGGAATGGCTGAAGCCGTTCATGACCGTGCGCAGATATCGCAGCGGCGACGTCCTGTTCAAGAAGGACGATGCGGCGAACGAGATGCTGTTCACCGTCACCGGCAAATTCCTGGTCAAGGAGATCGGCGTCGAGCTGCCGCCCGGGCGCCTGATGGGCGAATTGGGCTTCCTGACGCCGAACAATCGGCGCACCGCGACGATCGAATGTCTCGAAGACGGCCAGGTGCTGTCGATCACCTATGACCGCCTGCTCGAGATCTACTTCCAGAACCCGCAATTCGGCTACTATTTCCTGGTCCTGACCAGCCAGCGTCTGCTCGAGAACATCGCGCGGCTGGAAGAGGCGCTGGCGGAAGAGCGGGCGGCGCGGCAGGTTTCGGCGGCGAACAATTAGAGGGGATCGTTCCCGTCGCGCGCGATGCCGGCATGGCAAGACGCCGTCGATGCGCTTGTGAAACGTCGCGGAAGCGAGAATATTCGCCTTCCTTGCAACCCATGCCTGGAAGCCGAGATTGTCGCAGCGTACCGAAAGCCCTCGAGAGTTCAACGTCAAGCGCGCCGCATTTGCCGCCACGATCGGCAACATGCTCGAGTTCTATGATTTCATCACCTACAGCTTCTTCGCGATCCAGATCGGCCACGCGTTCTTTCCCGCGCAAAGCGCCTATGGCAGCCTGATGCTGTCGCTGGCGACCTTTGGCGCCGGCTTCGTGACGCGGCCGCTGGGCGGGATCGTGCTCGGGGTCTATTCCGATCGCGTCGGCCGGCGTCCGGCCATGCTGGCAAGCTTTGCGCTGATGGGAGCTGCGATCCTCACCATCTCGCTCACGCCCTCCTACGGCACGATCGGCATTGCCGCGCCGATCATCGTGATCGCTGCGCGCATGGTGCAGGGATTTGCGCTGGGCGGGGAGGTGGGCCCGACCACGGCCTATCTGATGGAGATCGCCTCGCCGGAACGGCGCGCACTGGTGGTGTCGTGGCAGCCGACCAGCCAGGAGATCGCCGCGACGACGGGCGCGCTGGTCGGCGTCATCCTGAGCAGGACGATGGCGCCCGAGGCGCTCGATGCCTATGGCTGGCGCATCGCATTCCTGATCGGGGCGCTCTGCCTGCCGTTCGGACTCTGGATGCGCGCCTCTCTGCCGGAGACGATCCCGCAAGGCGGCAACAGGGCCGAGGGCGCGGAGCATTCGGGCCATCTCGCTCTGGCGCGCCGGCATATCCGTGTGATCGTGCTGGCATTGATGATCCTGGCAAGCGGCACGATTGCGACCTATGTGACGCAGTACATGACGACCTATGCGCAGAACACGCTGCATGTGGCGCCGACGCTGGCGTTCACCGTGTCGGTGGTGAGCAACGGTCTTCAGATTGCGGGCGCGCTGCTCGGAGGCTGGCTCGCCGACCGCTTCGGCCGCAAGCCGGTGATGATCTGGCCCCAGCTGGTCGCGCTGGTTCTGACCTATCCGACCTTCCTGTGGATCGCCGGCGCGCCGGGGCCGTCGTCGCTGCTGCTCGGCTTCGGCCTGCTGTCGCTGATCGGCTCGCTGCCTTTCTCCGCATTCTACGCGACCTTCACCGAGGCGCTGCCGCAGGAGATCCGCGGCGGCGTGTTCGCAACCATCTATGCCGTGGCGATCGCAAGCTTCGGCGGCACCGCGCAGCTCGTGGTCACCTGGCTGCTCCACGTCTCGGGAAATCCGCTGGCGCCGTCCTGGTATCTGCTGCTCGCGGCCGTCGTTGGGCTGGTTGCGATGGCGTCGATGCCGGAAACCGCGCCGGTGAAGGTCGGGCGAAGCTAGCGTTTCGCGTCCGAAGCGGCATTCGCAGACCATGGAACGATCAGCGGGAACCGGCGCTGTGCAGAAAAGCGACCGTCCATTGGCACAAGTGTGAACTGGCCCACGGACAAGCTCCGCTCTCACGGCCTATGCTCCGACGACGGCGGGGTCTGCCCCCCTCCCGACGACCGCCGTCAGCGGTCCCCGCCGTCCGAGCCGGCAGGGGCCGCTTTCACGGCTGATCAACTCGCTTTGGTCGGCGGCTGCCAGACATCAAATCGGGTGGCCGCTCTCGCCCGGCACGAACTGCGCGAACACGCCCTTGATCCTTGCCTCCGGCGTGACGTCGCGTTCGCGCCGATGCTCGCCCGCCGGCCGCTCTGCAGCCACGCGTGGCCCGCCGGTCACGAACGAATCCTTCGCGATCCAGCGCGCGGTCGGCAGCGAGTCTGCTCCGATCCAGGTGCTGCTGACAGCGACCGAAGCCGCGGCACGCTCGTCGGGACCGAACAGCGCACTGCTGATCAACAGGCACACGATCAGCGCCGGGACTGCGAGGACAAATTCTCTCAACATGGGCATTGTTATCCGCCTCTGCTTGTTGTGGACATAGGGGCGCATCCCAAGTGAAAGCCGCGCTAAGGCCCGCGCGGCAATTCGGACTGTGATTTCCGGCGGGTTAGATGTTTCCGCAGGATTTTAGGCAATGGGCGCCGGAATACCGGCAAGGACTTGCCCGGCGACCCGACCTGCCTAGCGCTGACGGCGCGTTGATCTCGGCGATCCCGATCGCGCCCGCAGGTTGCCCATTCAGCCGGAGATGCCGGCGCCGGGGTCCACCCCGAAATGGAGCAGGGCGAGAGCGAGGACGAGGCCGCCCAGGCTGAAGGCAGTGAGCAGCGCAAGATCGGAAACGCGACCGGACGAGCGGACGAAACTGAACACAATTGCGGTCATGCCAAAATTCCCAATGTGAAATGAACGCCGGCAACATACGGGGCACCGGTTTCGGATCGATGTCGTCGCTGCGCGGATTCGGCTTCGTCGGAACCGGCTTTTGTTAACTGCGTGGAGGCCGGTTTACCGCGTATAAACCGTATGCCGCGCCTCGCGGCCCTCGCCACAATTGGCCCGCAATGTTCGCCGAACACGCGCGCATGGGTATTGCGTGCGCCAACGGGGCCGCCACCGCGCTCGCGGCTGCGACGCTCCTGCTGGCCGCCTCGTTGGGCGGCTGTGCAACTTCAATGGCCGGCTCGTCAGTGATGGACGCGCGGGCCGAGATGCCGTCGCATCCGAAGACCAGCAGCTACCCGCCGGTCGAAGACCGGCCTTCCGACCGCCCCATGATGACGTCCGACCAGCAGTCGAAGCTCAAGAACGATCTGCTCGCCGCACGCGCCCGCCAGGAAGCCGCCGAAAAGGCCTCGAAGCAACAGTGATGCGTGCGCGTCGCTCCGATCCGCGAGCGTGTCGGAAAGCGTCTGGATCAAGCGAGGGAAAGAGACGGGCCGGAAGGAAGCCCTCCGGCCCGCGAGGGCTAATGCGTGTATGGGAGGAGCGAGAGCTTCGCCACGAAGCCGTCCTGGCTTGCGCCGTCGTTGAGTTGCGGTCGCCACGCTTTGGACGTGGTCGGGAAGTCGGCCGAGTTGGTGTAGCCGGTCAAGTACGCGTTGTTGCTCGAGTCGATTGCGATTGCATACGCGCCGTCGCCATTGCTGCCGCCAAGGCAGGTCGAATAGCTCAGCTTCGTGCCCGTCGTGTTCAGCACGGCCACGAAGGGCTCCATCACACCTGTGCCGCCGGCTTTCTGGATGGCGCCCGTCGTCGTCGGGAAGTCGGCCGATTGCGTAAAGCCTGTGACGTAGGCATCTCCGTTGGAGCCGACGGCGATCCCGGAGCTGGCGTCGTTGCCGCTTCCGCCGAGATAGGTCGAGTAGATGAGACTTGATCCCTTGCTGTTGAGCTTGGTGACGAATGCGTCTTCCGGTCCATTCAAGGCGGTCTGCACAGCGCCCGCGGTGGTCGGGAACGCGGTCGACTGCGTATAGCCGGTCACGTAGGCATTGCCGCCGCTGTCCACCGCAATTCCGCGCGCGCCGTCGTAACCGGTGCCGCCGAGGAAGGTGGAGTACACAAGCGCCGCGCCGTTCGGGCCGAGCTTGCTGACGAACACGTCGCCGCTGCCGGAGGATGCGGTTTGATACGCGTTGGCGGTGACTGGGAAACTGCTGCGGAAGATGCCGTAGGTCGTGCCCGTCACATAAGCGTTGCCGGCCGGATCGACTGCGATTGCGTTACCGAAATCGTAATCGTCACCGCCCAGGAACGTGGAGTACACGAAGGCCGTTCCGTTGTAGTCGAGCTTCGTGACGAAGGCGTTCTGCAAGCCCGCCAGCTTCCTTTGCATGGCCCTGGAGGTCGTGGGGAAGTCGCCGGAGCTCGTGGATCCCGTGACGTAGGCATTGTCGCGCGGGTCGACCGCGATACCATGACCTTCGTCGCTCGCCGAACCGCCCAGATACGTGGAGTACTCCAGCTGCCCGAAAGCGTTGAAGCGGGCAACGAATGCGTTCTGGCTGGCGCCTTCGCCGAGCCTGGCTTGCGCGGCGCCGGGTGTGATCGGAAAATCGACCGAGCGGGTGAAGCCGGTGACGTAGGCATTGCCGCGGGAGTCGACCGCGATGCCGCGTCCCGCGTCCTTCGAACGGCCGCCGAGCACGGTCACATAAACCATCCGCGAGCCGTCGCGATCGAGCTTGCTGACGACGACATCGCCCTCTCCCATCGGGGGATGATCTAAATCGCATGCGAAATCGCCGGCGCACGCAATCCGGAAGGCGCTCCGGTAAAAGAAGCTGACGACATACGCGTTGCCTTGAGAATCGACCGCAATGCCGTTCCCGTAGTCGAACTCCTTGCCGCCGAAGAACGTCGCGTAGGCAAGCGCTGGATCGATGACCAGGGGGCGTGAGCGGTCGTAGCTGGCGATCTTGAAGGTCGCCCGCGTGCCGTCGATGACGTAGCTGCCTGCGACGATGCGGCGTTCCCCGTCGACTTCCTGATAGATCACAGGCTTATGCTGCACGAAGCTGCCGCCGGCCGCGGCCAGTACGAGATCGCCCGCCTCATTCACCGTGAGGCTGTCCACGCCCTTGAAGTCCACCGCGATGCGGTCGGGATCGGCTCCGGGCGCGACGATGAAGTCGTATTCGAGCTGCTGCTGGTTGCCGTAATAGACGAGGTCGATGCCGGGATACACATCGGCGTATTTGACCCTGGCATAGTTCGGGATCTGCGCGTGCCACTGAGCCGGGTCCTGCCCGACATAGTAGTTGCTGACGCCTGGGAGCTGGTCGGCTCCGGAGACGCTCGCGTGGCCGCTGGCGCCGGCGATTTCCATGCGGACGACGGTGCTGCTCTGCGCGCCCGGAGCGCGCAGGCTCAGCACGGCGGCGTCGGAGGTCAGAAACAGGCCGTAGCCTTGGCCGTGGGCGAGATACTTGACCTCGGCGTCGGTCTGGCCCTGGTTGGCCTCGAACGCCATGGGCAGCCGCCCGTACGGAGCGTCCGCCTTGGCCTGACAGTGCGAGGCGACCGCAAGCGCAACGAGTATGGCCGGGATAGTCTTGGGTGACATGTGGTGTACCGCTGAATTCGGTGGAGTGAGTGTTACTTGTGGGCCGTGCACAGCTGATCGCGCAGCGGCGTGGAGGTGCGCGTGTAATGGCGCAGCGAGCCCCCGGGGTTCCAGTCATCGCCGTCGATGCTGTAGGTGTCGCTCAGGAACGGCCTGGGGTTGTTGGTTCCGGTGGCGTAAGCCGGCGTCGTATAGGGCGCGATGACGATGAGGTGCATCGTGCCCGCGGGATCGAAACCCAGCCCTTCGACCTCGGTGCGGTGCGGCTCATCGAAGGAGAGGAGCGTGATGACGCTGCCGGTGACCGGATCGACCTTGAAAATATACTTGCGGTTCGTGTTGGGCGCGGCGCCGGCATCGTGCGAGTCGCTCGCGGCGTACATCATGCCATCGAAGATCTTGGCGCCTTGCACCCGGCGGCCGTCGAACGTCTGCTGCAGGGGGACGGTTCGGAGCAGGGCGAACGTTCTCAGGTCGAACACGTTGAGACTGCCGGCCGCAGCGCCGCTCCATGTCACCGTGTAGAGCTCGTTGAGCTTCGCGTCGACGGCGACCCACGGTATGCCGTCCGTATGGAGCGCCGTCGGCATCGCATGCTTCTCGCCGGTGTATTGCAGGGTCTTGGCGTCGTAGACCGCGATGAAGTCCTGCAACTGGTCGTTGTCCTCGTCCTCGATGGCCGCGTAGAGCTTCTTGCCGGCGATGTCGATGTCGCCGATGTGGCCGTAGTCCGGCTTGTTGCCGAACGTGGCGAAGATCGCCTGGATGTCGGCCGGGAAGGCGAGGGGATACGCCAGTGTCGCCTGGTATGTCGTGGGATCGGTGCGCTGCAGGCCGTAGCGCCATGAGAACACCGGAACGTCGCCGTCGAACGACATGCCCTGGCTCTTGAGCGTTGCGGGAATCTTGTCGACCTCGGAGGGCGCGAGATAGGAGAACCCTTCGAGGTTGACGTTGGAATCGTAGGCGAACGCGCCGAGGACGCGATCCAGATAGCTTTGCAGCACCGACATGTCGTTGACGAGCGGGGTCCGCGTCGCAACCGACTCGGTCCAGGCCTCATTGTCGAGCGCGGCATTCGCCGCCAGAAGGGCGGCCTTGAGCGGGACGCTGCTGCCGGCGAGACTCGCTTCGAGCGAGAGCAGGCCGCTCTCCGAAAGGTCTTGGAGGCGCACAGGCGCCGCGGCGGTCGATGCCGCGGGAATCGTGATGCCGTTGCTGACGTTCCGATCGGCATCCAGCGCGAACAGCAGGCTGAGGATTTTGCCCAGTTCCAACGTGCTGCCGCAGCTCTTGGCGGCGGCGAGGTCGAATACGGTCATGGTCGGCTTCGCTTCCACCGTCGCGAGCTGGACGTTCTGTGCGAAGAAGGTCAGACGGCTGTGGCTGCGGACGGTGTACACACCGTCCACGGCAGCGACCGCAACGCCGTCTGCGAGAACGGTCAGCCCCGAGACGTTGGGCCAGCCCACCACCGAGACGGCAATCCTGGACGCGCTTTCGGGAATCGGGTCGGCGACCGCGTCGCAAACTGCGCCCAACGTCGCCACGCCAACAATGCCCGCGACCACGGCGGCGAGCCCGGTGCGACGGAGTCGCGCCGTCCGGAAGATATTATCACTCATTTGTTTGTTATCGACCTGATTTGTCTGATTTTGAAAACGGACTCGAACGAGGCGGTCGCCGACGCCTGTGTCGCGAGGACCTCCCTTACTTGCCCGCGCAGCCTTAGGGTCGCTCAGCGACACTGCTATGACATTTCTCCGAGCCCTGCAGCTTGCCAAGCCGCTCGCGGCGCAGTCCGATGAAGGGAGCAAACAAGCTCACAGCGAAAGCCGAGCGACTATCACGCTTGGCGGGAGGGCGGAGCCCCGAAGCTGTGCGGCGAGCCGCAATTGCTTACGGCCGCAAAGGTCTCCGCCTGTCGCCGAGGTTGGCTTCCTCGGTACAGCCTCCGGGGTCAATGAATCTTCTCATCGCCAAGTCTGCGGCGGAATGCCTTGGTGGATGGACGCCCCGGGCTTGGGGCGTCCGTGATGAACTTTGCGTGCCTACTTGGCGATTGAAGCCTGGGCTGCGGCGATCTTCGCCTTCACCGCATCGAGATTGAAGCTTGCGCCCTTTTGCATTGGCGGAAACTCGATCGCTGTCATCGCCAGTTTTTCCACCTGCTGCTGAACAAACACAAAGCGCCAGAATTCGTATTTGAACCAATCGAAGTATTGTTGTGCGCCATTCTTAGTCCCGTTATCGGGCCAGCCCGTGCGCTCGAAAGGATCGAGCCGAAGGTTAACCAAATAGGGCACGTCAGGCTTGGTTTTTTCACCCAGCCAGCCTCCGGGCTGATCGATGAAGCGATACTTGAAGTCGTCGATACGCACGGCGCCCAGCTCGCTTTCGCCGAAATACCAGATTTCGTGCCGGTTCGACGGTCCCTTGCCGGTGATCATGTCCATCTGGTTGTAGCCGTCCAGATGACATTTGTACGTGGTGTCGCCGATTTGCTTTCCCTTCTTCAGCTCTTCGGCGATGTTCGGGTTGCCGGCCGCAGCAAGGAAGGTCGGAAACCAGTCCAGCCCGGAGATAAGACCGTTCTCGACTTTGCCTGCCGGCACCTTGCCCGGCCAGCGGATCATCGCGGGCACCCGGAAGCCGCCTTCCAGGACCGTGCCCTTGCTCTGCGCGAATGGCGTCTGTCCGCCATCTGGCCAGGTGAAGACCTCGGTGCCGTTATCGGTGGTGAAGACCACGATGGTGTTGTCGTCGACCCCCATGTCCTTGAGTTTCTGCATCACCAAGCCGACGTCGTCATCGAGCTGCGCCATACCGGCTTCATGGATGGTCCAGCCGTTCTTGGAGTTGCGCAACGCCTCATACTTCGGCGACAGGTGGGTGACGATGTGCATACGGGTCGGATTGAGCCAGAGGAAGAACGGCTTGTTGTCGGCCTTGGCCTTCTCGATGAACTTGAGCGCAAAGTCGCGGATTTCGTCGTCCACGGTTTCCATCCGCTTGGGATAGAGCGTGCCCGCGTCCTCGATCCTCTGCTTGCCCACCTTGCCCCAGCGTGGGTCCACGGTGGTGTCGTCGACATTGGTCGCATAACAATGGAGCATGTTACGCGGACCGACGGTATTCAGCAATTCCTGCGGATAGGCGGGATGCGCCGGGTCTTCCATCGCATCGAGATGATACAGATAGCCGAAGAATTCGTCGAAGCCGTGCACTGTCGGCAAAAACTCGTTTTTGTCTCCGAGGTGATTCTTGCCGAACTGGCCGGTAGCGTAGCCCATTTCTTTGAGTGCGGTTGCGATCGTAATTGCCTGCGCGGGTATCCCGATGGACGCGCCGGCCTGACCGACCGTCGTCATACCGGTGCGGATCGGAAGCTCGCCGGTGATGAAGTTGGCGCGGCCCGCCGTGCAGCTCGCCTCGGCGTAGTAATCGGTGAACAGCATGCCTTCCGCGGCAAGCTTGTCGAGGTTCGGCGTCCGGCCGGCCATCATGCCGCGGTGGTAGGCGCCGATATTCCACATCCCGATATCATCGCCCATGATGACGACAATGTTGGGCCGCTGCCCGGCCGGCGCTGCTGCCGTCGCCGGTTGCTGCGCTTGCGCGGGACTTGTCAGTCCGACAGCCGACAGCGCCGAAGCGGCGACGAGAGAACTGCCGCTCAACAATAGATCGCGGCGTTTCAATCTCCCGCGGCTGTGTTCCGTGCTCAACTCAGGCTTTTCCGGTATCCTATCGTTGCTCATGACGTGATCCTCTTCCTGGTGACGCACCTGAAGCCGACGTGGCTTGTCGAGGTGTCGATCGGCTCCGCATGACGCGCGGCCGGACGATAGCGGCGGCAATAATTGGGGGCGCAGAGATGCGAGCCGCCTTTAAGCACCTTGCGTGGAATCCTGATGTTGGGCAGGCGTGGGTCGTAACTCCCATCCTCGCGGCCGCCGCGCGGGTTCTCGGGAATGCAGCACGCCTTCGGGGCGTCGGCTTCGTGTTTCTCCGAATACCAATCGGCCGTCCATTCCCAGACGTTGCCGATCATGTCGTGGACGCCATAGCCGTTGGCCGGGAATGCGGTGACGGGCGATGTGCGCTCGAAGCCGTCGGTCGCGAGGTTCTGGTGCGGAAAATTGCCCTGCCAGGTGTTCGCCATCTGCTTGCCGTCAGGCGATAGCTCTTCGCCCCAGGCGAATTCCGCGCCGTCAAGTCCGCCGCGTGCCGCGAATTCCCACTCGGCCTCGGTTGGCAATTCCTTCCCGGCCCATTTGGCATAGGCTTCGGCGTCCCGGCAGGCGACATGCACCACCGGGTGATTGTCGAGCCCTTTGATATTGCTCTTCGGGCCGTAGGGGCGGCGCCAGTTCGCGCCCTTGAGGAAGGTCCACCATTCGCTCCAGTTGCGCAGATCAACCGAGCGCGCCGGCGGGGAGAAGACGAGCGATCCGGCATAGAGCATGTGCGGCAGCGCGCCCGGATAGTCCTTCGGGTCGGGCGGGATTTCGGCGAAGGTGATGTGGCCGGTTGCCTCGACAAACTCCCGGAATTGGCAGTTTGTCACCGGTGTTCGGTCGATCCAAAAACTATCGATCGTAACGCGATGGGCGGGCGCCTCTTCGGGATAGTGCTGATCTGACCCCATGCGGAACGTGCCGCCTGGAATGAACACCATCGGCGCGCTTGAATCCTCGGAAGCCTCCACGTCAACAAGAGGATCGGCTGGATTTCTCATGAAGCGACAAGCCTTGATGGCGGCTGCGGGTTGGCACGATGACTCGAGAGAATGAAGTGGGGGCGGGGCATCGCGAGAAATACGTCGAGGAATTATTCGGCTTCAACGCGAAAAGACAGTCTGCAACAAACAGAGTACCGATCCGTGCAGACGCGGCTATGCAAAAACGGACCGCAGCCTAGTTGAGCGCAACGGGCTGTAGTCTGAGGCCGGGAACATCCCAATCAAGTTGAAGTGGAGGTCACGGGTGTGCAGGATCGCTCCAGGCCTGGCAGCCCGCGGCTTGATCACTTGGACGAGCGGGTTCCGTCGCTCTGCTCCGCTATTTTGTGATTATGCGGCTCGCGGCGGGTGGAGGAGCCGCCGCGGGCGAGATGACAAATGTCAACCAAGTGTTCCAGCCGGACGGTCGATCCGAGGAAGCAAATTCCGCGTAGCCTTTGATATTGATGTAACCTTGAAGGGTCTGGCTAAGCGGAAACACGTAACCAAACTGCGGCCCGATGCCGAACACCTGCGACTGGAAGCATCCCACGCGATCGCCCGAACCGCTGTCGCAGCCGATTTCCTTATAGGCATAGCCCACCAGACCCACTTGAATCTGCTTGGTCAGGAATTGCGACGCGCCCCAATCGAAGTGCATGTCGACGCCATTCTGATACTGCGTTGCAGTATTGATGAAATTATAGGTAAACCCAAGCACACCTGAAAACTCGTGGCCGGTCGCCGGATTGAAATAAGTGTAGCCACCGCCTACGTCGATCGCACCGTGTCCGATACCGACATTCGACAAGCGGCTTGAATCGTAGGCGCCAATCGGGATATCGCCGGTAGCGTAAACCATGTAGTTGTTGACGCCGGCATTCCAACGCAAGGCGAATTGCGGGATCAGATCGCCAAAACCCCACTGCGCTTGGCTGAAGTTGTCAGATCGCATGAACGGGATGCTACCGCCGCCCGGTCCTGTCAGGGTCCCCGACAATTGGCCTGCCAGAGAGGTGCTTACGACACCGTAGGCTCCAACGAGGGATGCCGAAGCCTGGCCTCCGAGCACCGGTGTTGCGAACACATAGGTCGGAATGACAAATCCAAGATCAGCGGTGGCATTTAGGCTCGCGTTCAGACGAGCCGACAAATTGGCGGGGACCTGTTTGATTTCAAATTCTCGGGCCAAGGCGACGTCACCACCTGCCGACACCGAGGTGTGATAATAGACATTCGCCAGCGACCAACCCGGCTGCTGGGGCGCCGCCGCGAGGCTTCCAAAGAAACCAGGGACCCAGAAACTGACGCCGCCTTCATCGGCGTATGCGGCATCGGATAACAGTCCGACCATCGCTATCGCTACGCCGATAGTTGTGCGAATGATCCGACCGCCAGACTTCCTTTCGGATATGCAGCGAGCCATCGGTCTGCCCTCCTGTGCAGAATGACAGTGCATCAATCAGCGATTGGATGTCTCGCGCTAAGGTAGCTCCCGTCAAAATCGCCCCGCGTATGTTGCCGCAAGGCCACTTCAAGCACGTCGCTATGAGCAAGTATCGTAAACTGATACCTCACACTCCGAAAGGGACACTGTCTTGGACAGCACCACTGACCGTTAGAAGCCGGTGGGGGGAGGCGTGATGCATCGTTTGTGAGGGACTTTCGCCGAACACTTTGCGGTACTCGACTGAAAAGCGGCCCAGCTCTCCAAAGCCGAAAGATGTCGCAATCTCTGTCACGGTCACGCGCTTGCGGTCGGCGGCCAAAAGGGCGCCTCTGGCCGCGGATAACCGCAACATTCGAAAACGCCGGCACGGTCCAACGCCACGCATCTTGTGGAATGCCTTGCGAAGCGTTCGTTCGCTAACTGCGAGGGTGCGACACAGAGCCGAAATGTGAAGTGGCCTATCAACCTCTGCGAGCGCCAGTTTCTCCGCTTGTTCGACGAGAGCTTGGCAAGCGCTGCAATCCCGCGAAGACGGTAACTCCGCCGCTTCCGCGATCAGCTGAAGGACAGTCATCCAAGCACCCGAACGCTGCTGGTACGCTTAAATGGTTCAACAAAGCGGAACTTCAACAAAGCGGAACATAGCACCTTGCGCGCACGGAAGACATTGTCCTTGGGGGCAAATCGCCGGTTTTTCGAGGCGGCAGCGAGGTCAGCCCCGATGAGGGCGGCGATTGGCGCGGAATGCCGCGGAGTACGGCGCGCCGGATCAAGCCCATCTCAAATCCGCGATGGCCCGATGGGAAGCGACATCAGGTGCTCCGACGCGACGTAGTTGATCTAGCGGCAGCGGCATCATATGCAAAAACAAGGCGTCGAACCATTCGATTTAGTCGTTTCTAGATCCCCGCTCGTTTTGCGTTTTCGCTATGGTCCGTCGGGTGCTATCCTCGGTAGCAACTTCATGCCGACAGGGAGGGGCATCATGCGCAGGTCTCTCGTGGGTCCGCTGCTTTCTTTAGTCGTTTTTGTTCTTGTATGCTCATTTTCGGAAACCTCTGCCCGCACGCGCGTGCGGCCGCATGCGATATGGGACACGAATTGTTGGAATCTTGGCGACGTCTGCAATGAGGCTGATTTTATTCTGATGTCTTCTGGTGCCGCGCACGGGCACTATACGTCGAAATACGGAATGAATCCGACAGACGTGCCGTTCACAACCTATGATGGCAACCACAGCGATGTCACGGATCTTAGCTCGGTCTTGCTGTTCTTGGTCTCCAGCCAGGTAAACGGAGTTTGGCGGCTCGATTTTGAACTGGACTTCAGCATGTACAATCGGGTTCACGACGATAGAGCTGACCGCGCTGGGATATGGCTGTGGTTTTACAACAGCAAATTAGGTCCTTCCTACTATCGCGAGTTTTACATTGATGGGCTCGGTGGGGATCAGCCCGCAAGTGGTCGTGTTTGTGGCAATCAGTCCCAACAAGCGAGAGGGTCTCTCCCGGCCGATCTTGAGTTTACGAAGATTACTTTGGTGATCAGCGAGCCTCACTATCAAGCCGGATGTCCACGGCACCGCCGTAGATGAAGCTCTCATCCTCTCGATTTTGCGAGGCGGCTTCATAACAAGATTTGAAGCGCTCAACGGACTTAGCTTGTATTTCTTGGCCGCTTTCTTCCGCGGTGCCGGTGCCGCCTTCGGCTGAGCATGCGCCAGCGCCTGTCGCACCGCGATCTCGGACGCGCCCGTCAGGAGGACGCCGAAAAAGCCTCGAAGCAACAGTGATGCGTGCGCGTCGCTCCGGCGCTTGCGTCACGACCAGGGCGGCTCCATCGCTGGCGTGGTTTTAACGACGGCGGCTGTGCTGTTCCGCTACGACCAACTCGGCTCTGTACCGATCTGGCGACTACCCTACGACCTAGCCCTCATAATTCTATGGCAGGTCGCTCTCTCCTTATCATCGCGAGTGGATTGGGGCTTGCTCGTCCAATTGAATTATGCCGCCTCAGTTGGCGGCCATTTTTTCATCTTAGGCAAGGATGTCGCCTTGTGGCCCACAGGCGAAGTGCCGGCTCTCTGCTCCGAGGTCTGCTCTCGGAAGGTTAGTTGATCCAAATTGCTCAGATCCAGTTTTTCGCGTTTTGACCCAAAGCGGACATCCTTGATTTAGGTCAACCCGGAAGAGCGCCGCTCTGTTTCTGTAATTCCTCAGTGTCCGTCTAAGGACCAAACGCCGCGCGAACCCAGCGCGGTGTCGGACCGGGAGACCCAAACACGTAAGGAGTGCGCCTTGTTCACGAAACGCGAGATCTTACGCAGCGCGGCATTTACCGGCGTCTCAATTGCAACGACGTCGCTCCCGGTATGGGCGCAGACAACTGCCGACCGCCCTGGCTTCTTGAAAGCAAAAGACGTTGCCGAGGCGGGCTTCATATATGGCCTGCCTATCGTGATGAACTACGCCGTCATGTACGAGTACGCAGTTGATCGCAATTCCGGGCAGTTCAAGGCTCCGTTCAATCAGATCAGGAACGAACCCAACGTATTCACGTACAAGGATACCGCCATTCCTACGCCGAATAGCGACACGCCCTATTCGTTCTTGTGGATGGACTTGCGGGCGGAGCCGATCATTCTTTCGGTCCCAGCGGTGGACCCGAAACGCTACTACTCGGTCATGCTCTGCGACGGCAATACCTACAACTACGGCTATATCGGTACGCGGGCTACGGGAAGCGAGGCCGGCGATTACATGGTCGTCGGCCCGGACTGGAAGGGCACAACCCCGCCCGGGATAAAAAAGGTGTTCCGGTCGGGCACGCAATTTTCGCTGGTGGGATATCGGACCCAACTGTTCAATCCTGACGACCTCGACAACGTGAAGAAGGTTCAGGCCGGCTACAAGGTGCAGACACTCTCCGGCTACCTGAAGCAGCCGCCGCCTGCCGCGCAGGCCGTCAATTTTCCGAAAATCGACAAGGAGCTCGTGAAGACGAACTTCTTCGACTACCTCGACTTCGCCTTGCAGTTCGCGCCGGCAGAAGCAAATGAGAAAGAGATACGCGCCCAGCTCGCGCGCATCGGCGTCGGGCCGGGCAAGTCCTTCAACTTCAAGGATCTCTCAGTCGAGGACAAGCTGGAGATCGGCTTGGGCATGAAGGGAGGCGAACGAAAAGTCGATGAGGCGGTCGCCAATGCCGGCAAAGCGATCAATGGTTGGCGGGTCAGCGGGCTGCCAGGCGACAGTGCTCACTTCAACGGTGATTGGTTGAAGCGGGCCGCCGCCGCCAAGGCAGGCATATACGGTAACGACCCAGTGGAGGCGATGTACCCCCTAACCCGCACCGACGGCGACGGTCAAACACTCGATGGCAGCAAACACAATTACACGCTCACGTTCCCGCCGGGTCAGCAGCCTCCGGCAAATGCCTTCTGGTCTCTGACGATGTATGACGGCAAAACGCAGTTGCTGATCGAAAATCCGATCAACCGGTATCTGATCAACTCACCGATGCTACCGGCCATGAAGACGAACCCGGACGGGTCACTGACGCTTTACATCCAGAATAAATCACCGGGCGCCGACAAGGAGGCCAATTGGCTGCCGGCTCCGGACGGCCCGATCTATCTCGTGATGCGGCTCTACTGGCCGAAAACAACGCCGCCTTCTATCCTTCCGCCAGGCGAAGGCACTTGGCAGCCGCCGGGTGTGAAGCGAGTTTGATATCGCTCGGATCTGTAGGACAACGACTTCTGTTATTGGCCCACTCCTTCCGCAGCCGACATTCGACCGGCAGGGAAGCTATTGAGGGATAAGCTGCCGTTCCAGCTCATGGAGCGCAACGGGTGAAAATGACCCCAAGCGGATATCCCCGCCTCGCGGGACCCGCACTGCGGGGGATGGTCGCACCACCAATGGTGGAGCGGTCAAGGACAAAGTTTCAAGCTAGGCCCTTTGCGGCTGCCATCTGTCGCGCCGCTTTCTCTTCTGCGAGAGATGCTTCCAGCCCAGAGATCTTTTCCTGTAGGCGCCGGTTGTTGTCCAAGAGGGGCTGGCTGGTCAGGAGGAGGAAATAATAGCCGAATTGCTGATCACTCTGAAAATAGATTTCAAGCAGTCTTTCATAAGTTATGGTCAGGACTTGGCCGTCTTCTATACACTCGACCGTTCCGGTTCGTAGGTTATTGGGCGTAAGGAAGCCAAGTTCTCCCATGAGACGCCCTGGCGGAACCTCGACGCCGATTTCTTTGATGAGAAACTTCCCGGTGACGGTGAGTAACATTTCCCTAGCGACATCACCCTTCCTGAATAGTCTGTCGCCCCGGCGATATCTACGTTCAGTCATGAATGGTTTGAGCCATTCCATGGACCTGTCACCCTCCGTCGCGTTGCGTGCCTTTTTAACGAGCTTGAGCAGTTGACGGAGGCGAACGGCGTTGACCGGCAACAGCAGCAGGTAAAGCAGAAAGGTAGCGATATTTCCGGAAAAGCGCGCCGAAAAATACGAAGAATGTACAGCCGACCATATTCGCAACCCGCAGCGGCACCATTCTCTGCATCAGCAAGGTAGCGACAAAGAAGATGGCGCCAACAAAGGCGAACATGTTGGCGAGAGTGATGTTAGCTAACAGAATATTAAGTAGCCGATTGAACAGTGCGTCTGCGCGCGGCGGAGGTCGTCGAGGTTTTCTATCAGCAGCGCGGCTTCGATAACTTGCCCGCGGGAGCCTATGGCGTTCTGAACGGCATCGGGTGGGACAGTACGTCTGTTGTGTCCGGTACGTGGGGCGGCGGAACGCACGACGATGTGAACTATGCCGGCTATGCCTCTCTGATCGCGCATACAGTGCAGAAGGATGTGGTCGGCCTCCACACGGCAACGATGCTGATCGGGGCCGCCAAGAACTCAGCCGGCTGTCCGCAGAACGTGGTCAACAGCGCCAATACCATCCCGGTGGGCGCGAATTACACGCCTGACAATCAGGGACACATGACGATCGAGTGGAACGGCTGAGGTCTGCCCGCTAGAGGCGGGCAGCGACGAATTTCATTGTGGCTAAATAGCAGCTTTTCCGCGTCTGTGTGAATTCCGGCACAGCAGCACGGCGGGACTCAGCATAGTCTGGTCGCGTTTCCTCCCTAGACTGGCCCGTCGCCAATGGCGGGTCGCCCTTTGGACGGGGCCCAACTGGGCGCGCACGGCTCGAGCAAAACTCTTGGCTTGCTCCAGGGCTGTCATGCTGTCGACCAGATCAGGCCTGAGCCGGCGGCTCGGCATGTCGGATTATTGAGCCGATCAGGCCGGCCTGAAAGTGTGAACTGTCGCGGTGGCAATGCCGTGCGATTCTTTTAGCTCTTTCGTTTCGAACCGCGGATCTCTTAGCCGATCGAATTTGGTGATGTCCGGCGTCCATGTCATCGGAATTCGCCAGCAATCGCCTGCTTGGGACAGCTTCGTTTTCTCGACAATCACCGGCCACCAACGCAGCAGAAGGCTTGCCTGCCCAAAACCCTTGAGATCATCGAAATTCGCTGGTGGGAAAAAGCTAATCAGCCCACTTTCCATGTAGGCGATCAAATTCGGCCAATGCTGAAGAATGCGGCCGTCACCGGAGAGAATGGCGTTCCCGCCTTCTGACGCAAATGCCTTCAACCAGATTGGGTCTTCAGTTCCGGGTGGGTGGAAATCCCTGACCCATGTGATCTCAAGTCCGCTTCGATCCGCTAAAAAAGCCTTGAGGGCCTTTGCAACCCGATACGAGATGTTCTCGTCCAGGCGGATCTTCAATGGAGTGTCCGTGTCCTGATATCTTGCTCAAAGCTTACGGCGTCGGCAACATCACGGGGGCTGACACCAAATTCCTCCGCGGCCGCCTCAGCATTTCCTTCAGCCTGATAGGAGGCAAACAGCGTTTCCGTCGGTATCCAAACATTCTTGACAACGGGACGGCCGAAAGAAATTTTCGGATCCATGACGATGTTCGGGTGATTTCGCAGGGGCTGCCAAGATCGCGCGATATCCTCGACATAGAAGACCTGATCGAACAGCGATGGTTCAACCGCTGGCACAATTTCAAAGTTGTCATTCATGAGATTCACGAGGCGCTTCTCGCCTTCATCCGTGACGACTTCCTCAAAAATATGCTTGCCGTTGGCGCGGAACCGCTTATCCATTGCAAAGGGATGATCGACGCCGTGACGATCGCGCAACTTCAACGCTACCTTCCGAATGGTTTGAGCGCTGAAGCCCGCTTCTTGAAAATGGCGAATGAAAGCGCTTTCTATCAGATCCAGAAAGCCCAACACGGTCTTGCCGCCGACCCGAGGAAGCTGGCGGATCAAGATTGGTCTTGCATCGCTGTTGCCGTAACCCTCAACCCAAGACCGGACTTTCTTTGGTTTCGCCGCTAAGATGCGCGCGACCATGGGCACCGTATACAGGCCCGCATCCGCGATTCGAGACCAGTCAGCTTCGTGCACCTTGCTCGCTCCCGGCGAAAAGCTTGTTGCGCCAGTCTATCACAGCATGGTTGGCCCGGTCACCATCGCCCGGGACCGGCGCCGACGCGCGCGGATTTCCCGTCACCTGCATGCAACACTCAGGCGGAAATCGCGGCAACCTCGAGTGTCAAGCTCTGGTGCGGCCAAAAGGCGGATGCTTAGAGAAGCAGCCGAGCACTCGTGCCCTGGGGGTCTTTTGACAGAGGCGCGGCGCCCGGCTGCCCGGCCGCGCGGCGGTGCGGCCGGGCTCATTAAACCAGCGCCAGCGAAATAAAGCACCACCTCAGGGGAATTACCCTTAATTTGCGGGTTTTCTTGCCGACAGTCGACACGTTTCCCAGCCGGCGGATGGCTTAGGTGCCGTCGGGTTTGCCCTGACGCCGATCATAGCCTTTAACAAGCTGAATTATTATCGGAGACAGAACTCCGATTTCGACCGATTCGTAGTTTCGGCAACAGCGAAGAACCGCGGCAACGGGGCGCTTCAGCGGTGGCATCCGCAACGAGCCCGAATAGACGCGATCCGCGCCGAGAACAACGACGACTACAACATTAGAGCTTTGGTCCCACGGCACTTTCCAGATGAGATGCGGGACGACATCGCCCAAGCTATTTTCCTTTCGCTGTACGACGGTTCGCTCCAACGGGATCAGGTCGTGAAACGCCTTGGCGAATTCGTTGCCGCCTACAATCGCGAGGCCAACAGACACGGTACTGGAAAGTTTGGCCTAATCTCGATTGACGCGCCGGCATTCGTGGAAGGTGCGACTCCATTTGCGGCTGTTTCCATTGGCCATGGTTCAGCCCTCCTGCTCGACGAGGCGCGCCAACTCATCCGCCAGGAGCCTGGCGCCTTGGCGCCTTGAACGACTTCACTGAGAGGCACGGGATCAGCTTCGATTGGCTGCTCCACGGCGACCTACAGGGCTTGCACCGCATGCTGAGCAAACGCAGAAGCTTATCCACGGCCGAACGAGGGACCAAGGAGCCCGAACCAGCATGAGGCGCCGGCGCAGACTGAAGAAGCGAGATCGCCAACGCCTGGCGACACATGCCCGCCGGCTGCGGCGTTAGCTGACAGCCCAAAATGATACGCCGCCGGGCTCGAAATGCCCCGTCCCGGCGGCGCCCTGTTTCAATCTGGGTCTCTGAAATCCCAGCAACCCAATTTGAGCAATGGCCGTGCCAGTCGCTCCCGCGGTCGAGGCGGTGAACTACCAGGGCGCGGGACTTCGGTCCCGCGCTCACTTCGATTTAAGCTTGGCGTATATCTGTTTGCTAATCGGTAGATCGAACCGAGTGCCGTCTGCCTTCACGATCCACGAATTGTCGCGCCGGCTCTCTTCCAATTCTTCCATCACATAAATCGCGGCTTCGTTGAGGCTCTTAGCTTTGTGCGAGCCTGTCCCTGCGTTTATGGGATTATGACCGGGCCGGCTAACGACCTGGTTCGTCTTCCAAAACACCGTGGCAGCTTCATCTGGCAGTGGCGCGCTTCCTGCCCTGCGACAAATTGACTCGACTTCAGCGTGGCAATCGATTTGCCAACACACTGCACACACAGCGGATTTTCGAGGATCTTGATTTTTCGCCTAAGTGCTTGATATTATTGGTGAGCGCGCTGGGGCTCGAACCCAGGACCCCGTGATTAAAAGTCACGTGCTCTACCGGCTGAGCTACGCGCTCGCTCCAGAAAGGTGCGGCTTGGTCGGTGTTACATAACGCGCGTGGCGCCGTTTCGGACCATGCTCCGGCCCGCGCTGTGTAGGGGGCCATCTTCCGCCGGTCAATAGTTGCGGCGGCTCCCTCCGCCGAAGCGCGGTGTTTTGTGGATTTATGCGTCCGGACGGGCCGTCAAAGGGCGCTTTCAGTAGCCGACCGCACAAATCCTGCCGCCCCGCGCGCGGCCCCTTAGCCGTCGCGCGGGACCTCGCTGCCGACCGGCTGGGAGGGGGCGATCGGCAGGGTGACGGGGCGCAGGCCGATCAGCTCGGCGGTGCGCACGGCGGTGTTGCGCCAGAAGGCGAAGGAGTTGGCGCGCGACAGCTCCAGCGTGGCGATCGCCACCGCCGCCAGGAAGGGCAGGCTCTCAAGCACCAGGACGACCGCGAAGATGTCGATTTCCGGGATCTGCTTGGTGTTGGTTCCGACCAGCACCGCCGCGCCGGCCAGCAGGAGGACGCCGATCACAGCCTCCCAGAACGCCTGGAACTCGATCGACATGCTGGTCAGGCCGCCCTTGGATGTCCGCGCGAAGGCGAGATGCTCGGTGATCAGGCCTTGCGCGACGGCGCGGCACACCGTCCATTGCACGCTCATGGCCGCGATCATGGCGCCCAGCATCTGGCCGGTCTTCACCGGCACGCGCAGGCGGTACATCACCAGGAAATGGCCGAGCGAGACCACGAAGGCCGCGATGATCGGCAGCGTCAGGATCTTGTCGGGGATGGCGATGTCGGCAAAGGCCACGATCGGCACCCAGATCAGATTGAGGATCGCAACCAGCACGCCCAGGCTTTCGGCGCCGAGCCAGTTCAGCCAGCCGAGCGCGAATTCGCGCTTCTGGTCGGGCGAAAGCCTGCTCGCGCCGGGCAGGAAGCGGCGCCAGTGCTTCTTGACGATCTGGAAGCCGCCATAGGCCCAGCGGTGGCGCTGCTTCTTGAAGGCCTCATAGGTGTCGGGCAACAGGCCCTGGCCGTAGCGGTGGTTGGTGTAATGGGTGAGCCAGCCGAGCTCCTGGATCGCAAGGCCGAGATCGGTGTCCTCGCAGATGGTGTCGCTCGACCAGCCCCCCGCCATGTCCATCGCCGCGCGGCGGATCAGGCACATCGTGCCGTGCACGATGATGGCGTTCTCCTCGTTGCGCTGGACCATGCCGATGTCGAAGAAGCCGGCATATTCGCCGTTCATGATGTAGTGCATCAGCGACAGATCTTCGTCGCGATGGTCCTGCGGCGCCTGCACCAGGCCGACGCGCGGATCGGCAAAGGCCGGCACCAGGTCCTTCAGCCAGTCGGGATCGACCACATAGTCGGCATCGATGATGCCGATGATCTCCGCATCCGCCGCGGTGCGGTCCATGGCGATGCGCAATGCGCCGGCCTTGAAGCCCTTGACCTTCTCGGCATTGATGAACTTGAAGCGCTCGCCGAGCGCGCGGCAGTGATCCTGGATCGGCTGCCAGAACGCGGGATCGGGCGTGTTGTTGATGATGATGACGCATTCGTAGTTCGGGTAGTCGAGCCGCGCCAGCGCATCGAGCGTCTGCTTGAGCATCTCCGGCGGCTCGAAATAGGCCGGCACGTGGATCGAGACCTTCGGGTAGGGCGTGCCGTCCGGCATCACCGGCATGGTCTTGCCCTTGACCAGCAGCCGCTTCGGCGGCCGGCCGAAACCGACGGCTGCGATCTCGTCGATCCGCGCCATCGCGATCAGGGTCAGCGGCACCAGCAAAGTGAGGCCGAGCGTCAGCGCAAAGGCCGAGCCGAAGATGAAGTAGTGCGCGTCCCAGAAGGCGAACACGGTCGCGACCCAGGCGCCGACGCCGTTGGCGGTCGCCGACAGGATCAGCGCCTGCTGCGCGGTCGGGTCGGGCAGGCGCAGGATCGGCAGCGACAACAGAATGCCGACCAGAAGCGCGATGATCGCGAGGTTCCAGTAATGGGGATAGACGATCGGTCCGGTCCAGGCGAATTTCGGCTCGAGCGAGGCGTTGAGGATGCCCCAATAGGGACCGACGCCGCCTTCGAAATATTTCCAGGGCCGGTCGATGCCTTCGACAATGTTGTACTCCATGTCGATGGAGTTGGCCCGGGCGACGAAATTGCGCAGCACCTTGGCCTGCTGGAACGGACCGGGGTCGGCGTTCATCAGGTTGTAGCCGGAGCTCGGCCAGCCGAACTCGGCGAGCATCACCCGCTTGCCCGGATACTGATTGCGCAGCAGCTGATAGAGCGTGATCGCCTGGTCGACCGCTTGCGCCGAGGAGAAACGCTCCCAGTAGGGCAGCACGTGGGCGCCGATGAAATCGACGTTGGAGACGAGGGCCGGATGATCGCGCCAGATATTCCAGATTTCGCCGGTCGTGACCGGAACGCCGTTGACCTGCTTCTTGACGCGCTGGATGAGCCGGATCAGCCGCTGCACGTTGTTTTCGGCATACGCCCATTTGACGGCTGCGGCCCGCTTGGCCTCGCTTTCCGAGCTTCCGCCGGTCTCGGGCTGCGCTTCGGCGTCACGAAGCCGTTGGGCTTCTTCGAGCAGGATGCGCGCGGTTTCCCCGGATTCGGTCGGCAGTCCGAGATTTTCGGTCGGGATCTGCTCGCCGCGGTAGATGGTCTCGTTGCCGACCACGATGCCGATGATGTTGCTGTTGCTGCGGGCGAGCTTGATGACTTCGGCGATCTCGCGCTCGTTCCGTTCCGGCCGGTTGTCGATCCAGGCGCCGAGCGTCACCTTCAGTCCGAGCTCGTTGGCGATCGGCGGCACCAACTCGTTGCCTTCGGTCGACGAGTAGAGGCGGATGGCGCGGGTGACGGTGGCGAGCTTGGTCAGATCGGCGCGAATCCGGTCGGGGTCGGTCAGGGTGTCGATGGTATGGCCGGGCTCGAACGGCGCATAAGAGACGCTCGGCAGGCGCCCGTTGAAATCGGGAGCCTCCTGCTTCTGCTGGAGCACGCCCCAGAGGCCCGCATGAACGGCGCTGACAAACAGCAGAACGACAACGATGGCGCGCATCGCGACAAGACCAGACGGGGCACGGGGTTAAGAGAAGCGAACCTGTCCCCAGGGTTCGGCCGACGGGACGGCGACATTGGCGTTAGGATAGTGCTGTCACGCCATTAAACAACTGGTATGACGGCGTGGCCGTTTCAGGGCGCTTATCCAATACCGGATGATGGGAGAGCGTTCCTGAACCTGCCGTGAACTCGACCAGGGTACGCCGTGCTATTTCGCCGCGGGCTGCGGCGAGGGCGCCGGCTGGGGCGAAGCCGATGGCGCGGGCGCGGCGGAGCCGGCGGTCGCCGGCTGAGCTGCGGCAGGCGCGGCCGCCGCCTGCGGCTGGGCGTTCGGATTGATCCAGCAGGCCTGGACGTGGTTGCTCAGGCTGTTCGGCACCTTGTCGTCGATCTGGGCGAAGAAGCGGGTCAGGCAGCGGAAGGCCGCCTGGACGTGTCCGCCGGGGCAGCCGAAACGGTCATAGAGATCAAGGTGGCGGAAGGCGGTATCGAGGTCGTCCCGATACATCAGCTGGACCACGCGACGGCCGAGCCAGACACATTCGGGATTGCCGGCCGGGCCGTTGATGGCCTGGGCCGCTTCGGCGAATTCGTCGATCTTGCGCTGATTGTCCTTGGACGCATCGGCCGGATTGGCCGGCTGCTGCTTACCCTGGTCCTGGGCGTGATTGTCGCCGCTCTGGGCCGACGAGGCGGCGATGCTTCCAAGGTTTAGGAGAACGACGAGGCCGGGAATGGCGAGACGGCGCACCAACGATTTCTGAAGCTCAAGCATCCCTCGACGCATGGATTCCCCAATATCTCAAAAACCTTCCGCTGCCCCAAAGCCCTCGCGGATGCGGCGGTGATGCCGTCCAAATGGGTCCCCAATGCGGCAGAGCTGTCGTCCTGATCCCATGACCTGTATTTGGCTTTTTGTCCAGCAAAGTCACAACTTTATCGCTTTATCAGTCGATCGCTCGCGGCCGGGACGCTGTTTTCCGCGACAAAAGCGCCGGCCTTTCGGCCGGCCTGCGGGTCAACACTTGTTGGCGGGCTGCGCACAGGCCCTGATGCCCCTTTGCAGACAGCCGGCTTTTCGGCTAATTCCTGCGTCCCCCGCCTGGAGGATGGAACTGATTTCTCTTCGTACGCCACTGGCGCTGCTGCTGATATCCCTGGGTGCGATTGCTGCCGTGTGGTGGTGGCTGGCCACGCCCATCACGCTTGCGCGCGCGCCGATCGACCCCAATGCCAAGCTGCAATGCGTGTCCTATGCGCCGTTCCGCAATGGGCAGACGCCGCTTGTCGCCTCGACGCTGATCACGGCCGCGCAGGTGGAGCAGGACCTCGCCCAGCTCGCCAAGGTCACCGACTGCATCCGCACCTATTCCATCGAGAACGGCCAGGACATCATCGCCGGGATCGCCCGGAGGGCCGGCCTCAAAGTGATCCAGGGCATCTGGCTGTCCAGCAACCGCTTCAAGAACCTGAACCAGATTTCGACCGTGGTCAGGCTGACGCGGGAATATCCGGAGACGATCAGCGCGGTCGTGGTCGGCAACGAGGTGCTGCTGCGCGGGGAGATGACGGAAGCCGACCTTGCCGCCATCATCCGCTCGGTGAAATCCCAGGTCACGGTTCCCGTCACCTATGCCGATGTCTGGGAATATTGGCGGAAGAACCGCGAGATCGCCGACGCGGTCGACTTCATCACCATTCACATCCTGCCCTATTGGGAGGACATCCCGATCCGCGCCAAGTTTGCGGCCGACCATGTCGATTCCATCCGTCAGGAAATGGTGGCGAGCTTTCCGGGCAAGGAGATCCTGATCGGCGAGACCGGCTGGCCGAGTGAAGGGCGGATGCGCGAGGGCGCGCTGCCCTCACGCACCAATCAGGCCCGCGTCGTCTCCGAGATCCTGTCGCGCGCGCGGCAGGAGAACTTCCGGGTCAATCTGATCGAGGCCTATGACCAGCCCTGGAAGCGGCAGCTCGAGGGCACGGTCGGCGGCTATTGGGGCCTGTTCGACTCGGTGCGGCGGGCCCTGAAATATCCGGCCCTCGAGCCGATCAGCAATTTCCCGCTGTGGAAATGGCAGATGGGCGCCGGCATGGTGCTGAGCCTGCTGGTCTTTGCCGTGGCCGCGCTGACCCTGCGCCGCCGCCCCTGGACGCCGCGGCCGGCGGCCTGGATCGCGGTTGCCGTCTCCGCGACCACGGGCGGGATCCTGCTCGGGGTTGCCGCCGACAAGATGTTCTACGAGAGCTACGGCCCGGGCGGCTGGTTGCAATGGGGGGCGCTGCTTGCCGCCGGCATCGCCTCGCCCGTGTTGTGCGCCAATGCCCTGATGTCGGGACGGAGCCTGCCGACCTTCCTGGATCTGCTCGGTCCGCGCGACGACAAGCAGCGGCCGGTCATGACCTATCTGCTCGGCATCGCGCTCGTGGTGAGCGTCGTGATCGGCAGCCAGACCGCGATCGGCTTCGTGTTCGATCCGCGCTACCGCGATTTTCCCTTTGCCGCGCTGACCATGGCGGTCGTGCCGTTCGCATTGCTGACGATGAACCGTCCGCAAGGCGGCCAGCGCCCGATCGCCGAAGCCGTGTTCGCGGGCCTGCTCGTGATCTCGGCGATCTACACCGGCGTCAACGAGGGCAGGGACAATTGGCAGTCGCTCTGGACCTGCGCGATCTATGCGCTGTTTGCGCTCACGCTGTGGCGGGCGCGGGTCGAGCAAAGCCCAAAATGAGCAGGCCGATCGCAATCCCCGACAAGGCGACGTTGTAGAGCACGATCCCGAAGCCCGCCGCGATCAGGCCTCCCGTCAGCAGCACGATCGAGGGGCGGATGACATGCAGCGCCGCGATCACGATCGCAACGATCCCGAACACCGAATTCTTGAACAGCACGGTCGCCAGCGCACGTCCCTTGCAGGCCATGCTCTGCAGGCCGCCGTCGCAGGCCAGCGCCACCGGCGAGAACTCGATGGCGAGGTAGCGCAAATAGAGCGCATAGCCGATGGTGAGGAAGCCGACGATCAGGAGCCATTGCACCTGATAGGGCGTGAGCCGGAACGGGATTTTCTTCACGGGATCTGTTCGTACTCGTTTGCGTCAGACCTGGCCTTGGTCGTATTTGGCCTTGGTCGTATTTGTCCGGGGTATCACAGTAGGGCACAGCCCCTGGCGCGGCCGCCAAAGGCGACTGAAGACCTACACCCAAGCCCCTGCAAAGACGAGTGGAAAACTTAAGGCCGCCCCGTTGACCCGCTACTTGCGCCCGAACAGCGAGGAGAAGGTCGAGGTCGACTCCGGCTTGGGCGGCGGCGCCGGCGGTTCGTCCTTCCTGGCGTGCCTGTAGCTGCGCTTCGACGCCCCCGGCCTGGTCTCCACCTTCGCATCCTCGGACCCTTTGGCCTCGGCAGGCCTCGCGTCGGAGGCCTTGGTGTCAGAGGACTTCATGTCAGAGCCCCTGGCGTCGGATTTGCCCTCCGATCCCGGCCTGATCGCCGCCAGCGATTGCGTCTCGTCCGATTTCATGGCCAGGCGCTGGCCATCATAGACGGTGGTTTCGCAACTCCGCTTGGTCTCGGTCAGCACCGCGCAGATCTTGGCCGCCGCGGCGGCGTCCTTGAGCGGCCCTGCCGCGAGATGGAGCTGCATGCCAAGGCCGGTGCGGCCTTCCCGGATCACCACGATCGGGTTCAGGGCGCCCAGCTCGGCGTTCACATGCCGCACGCCGCGCCAGAGCGCGCGCAGACCGCTCAGCGAGTTGGCGCTGCCGAGGTCGACGGCGAAGTCCGTCCGTTTCACGGCGACGCTCGCCGCATCGGCCTCCGGCTCGTCGATCGCAGTGGCCGAGGCGACCACTTCGGATGCGGCTGCGGGCCCCGCGTCCGGCCCGCTGCCGTCCGCCTTGGCGTCGAGCCTGGCATCCACCTTGGCCTCGGCCGCCTTCATGTCCGAGGGCTTTGCGGCCTCGACCAGCTTGGGCGCGGCGGGGTCCGGCGGGCCCATGATCGATTTGGTCATCAGCGAGGCCGCAGCAGCCGGCGAGGCGGGGCCTGACGCTGGACTTGATCCCGGCCCTGGCGAGGCGGTGGCCGTGGTTGCCGTCGCGGCCGCACCTGATGCGTCGGGCTTCGCGTCGATCCTGCCGGCATCCGCACGCGGCCTGTCCGGGCCGGCTGCTGCAGCGGCCGTGCTCGCGACCGGGGCAAGAACTGGGGCAGGAACCGGGGCGGCGGCGTTCTGCTGCGGCGTCTGCGGCATGTTCGAAGCCGGCCCGGCGGCCGAGGCCTGCGGCCCGGGCGATGCCGACGGCGTCGCCTGCTTGGCCAGCGCGCCGGTCACGGAATCGAGCCCCTGTTCGATCACGGTGACGCGGGAGAACAGGCGGTCGCGGTCGTTGTTGAGGGTCTCGACGGCGGAGGCGAGCCGCCGCGTCTCGTTCTGGCTCTCCTTGGTGAGCGCCTGGATCTGCTGGGCCTGGCGCGCGAGATCGGCGGCCGCGAGCTGCTCGCGCCGCATCCCCAGCGACCATTGATTGGACATCACGGCGAGCGTCACGGCGCCGACGGCGGCCACGCCCCAGCTGCCGATCCGCCAGAGCGCCCGGCGATCGAATTCGTTCTCTTCGGCGAACAGCCCTGAGAGCGGGCTGCCGGTCTTTTCAAACGTCTTCTCAGACTTCTTTTCGACCTTGGCCGCGCTCGCCAGCCGGTCCGATTGCTTTGCCATACGAAGGGGAACCTCAACGAATCACAGGCAAACATTAACAGGATTTGGGCACCGTTCCTGAGTCCCGGACGTTTGCGGGACGGGGAAAACCCATTATGACGGCGCGCTGAGATACCGTTCGACAAAGGACCTCGATGACTGCCCGATCCTGCCTGACCGTGGTGCTTGCCGCCGGCGAGGGGACGCGGATGCGCTCCCACGTCCCCAAGGTCCTGCATCAGGTCGCAGGCCAAACCCTGCTGGCCCATGTGCTTAAGGCCGCGCCTTCCAGCGAAGGTTCAGCGCTTGCCGTGGTGGTCGGCCCCGACCACCAGGCGGTGGCCGACGAGGCGAGGCGCCATCGCCCGGACGCTGCCGTCTTCGTGCAGCTCAAGCGGGTCGGCACGGCCGACGCGGTGCTGGCGGCGCGCAAGGCGATCGCGCACGGGGCTGACGATCTTTTGATCGCCTTCGGCGATACGCCGCTGATCTCGGCCGCGACATTCGAGCGGCTGCGCGTGCCGTTGAAGGACGGCGCGACGCTGGCCGTGCTCGGCTTTCGCGCAAAGGATCCGACGGGCTACGGACGGCTGCTGACCGAGGGCGGCCGCCTGGTCGCAATTCGCGAGCATGCCGAGGCAAGCGCGGAGGAGCGCCGGATCGATCTCTGCAATGCCGGCGTCATGGCGTTCAGGGGCGACACCGCGCTTACTGTTCTCGATCGGATCGACAACGACAACAGCAAGGGCGAATATTATCTGACCGACGCCGTCGCGATCGTGAAGGACATGGGTTTGGAGGCCGTCGTGATCGAAACCAGCGAGGATGAAGTGCGCGGCATCAACACCAAGGCCCAGCTTGCGGAAGCCGAGGCCGTCATGCAGGCGCGGCTGCGCCAGCAGGCGCTGGAGGCGGGTGTCACCATGGTGGCGCCGGAGACGGTGTTTCTGGCCGCCGACACCACTTTCGGCAAGGACGTCACCATCGAGCCGTTCGTGGTGATCGGGCCGGGCGTTGCGATCGGCGACGGTGCCGTGATCCACGCCTTCTCGCATCTCGTGGAGACATCGGTCGGGGCGCGCGCCTCCGTCGGCCCCTATGCGCGGCTGCGCCCCGGCACCTCGCTCGGCGAGGGCGCCAAGGTCGGGAATTTCGTGGAGATGAAGGCGGCGCAGCTCGAGGCCGGCGTCAAGGTCAACCATCTCTCCTATATCGGCGATGCCGAGATCGGCGCCGGCTCGAATATCGGCGCCGGCACCATCACCTGCAATTACGACGGCTTCTCCAAGCACAAGACGCTGATCGGCAAGGCGGCCTTCATCGGCACCAACTCCTCCCTGGTCGCCCCGGTGAAGATCGGCGACGGCGCCTATATCGGCTCGGGCTCGGTGATCACGCGCGACGTCCCCGACGACGCCATGGCCATCGAGCGCAGCCCGCAGAACAACCGCGAAGGCGGGGCGGCGCGCTATCGCGCGGCGAAGACGCGGAACAAGAAGCCGAAGGGGTGAGCGGAAGCTCCTTAAAGGCCGCCTTCGAGGCCGGCTGGTCCCACAAGCTCATTGCTCGCGCGCAGAAACTCCACCGCCCGCGCGCCTAGCCACGTGCAATCCGCAAAAATTCTGAGCCGGACGACTTTAAAGCGATGATGATATCCTGTATATGATATACATATATTTCTTGATATACGGAGGATGCGATGCTGGTTTCCAAATGGGGCAACAGCCTCGCCGTCCGGCTGCCCAAGGCGCTGGTGGATCAGCTCGGCCTCAAGGAAGGCGATGAATTGAACGTGGTTGCCGCGAAGGACGCCACGATCGCGGTCGAGACCAGGGAGCAGCGCCGCCAGCGGGCCCTCGATGAGCTCGCGCAGCTCAATTGGACCTTGCCCGCGGATTACAAATTCGATCGGGACGAGGCCAATGAGCGATGAGGGCGTTTTTCGATACCAACATCCTCATCTATGCCGTCACGGCCGAGCCCCGAAAACAGCGCGCGGACCAGCTTCTTCGCGCGGGCGGCTCTGTCAGCGTTCAAGTGCTCAATGAGTTTGCGAATGTCGCCTACAAGAAGCTGCAGCACGATTGGACCAAGATTGCCTTCGCGCTGGACCGCTTCAGGCTCTCTTTCGATGCCGTATTGCCGTTGACGCTCGACACCCATACGGCCGCACTCATCCTTGCCAGGGATAACCGCCTGCCATTCTACGACGCCCTGATCATCGCGTCTGCGATCGAAGCCGGGTGCGATACGCTGTTCAGCGAGGACATGCAGGACGGCCGCACCATCGGCGGGCTTACGATCGTCAACCCTTTCAACAAGACTGCGCCGTGAACGCCCAAACCCCCGTTGCCAAGGTCTGGAATTTCGCGGACGTGCTGCGCGATCAGGGGTTGTCCTATCAGGCCTACATCAGTCAGATTTCTTACGACCTGCGGACCAACTGGCAGGCCTGCGCAGTCACGTGAGTGGTAGTCAACCCGAGCACGTTGTGAAAGTGCGCCGTCAGCCCGGTGACTATCGGCTCGCGAGCTATTCGCTGGAGAAGGTGTATCGGATGCGCTGGGACAACGTCGGCGGTGGCATTCAGCAACGCTCGGCGACACACGTTTACGGCTATGTCCTGTGCAACGAGCTGACCGGCGGAAAGCTGGCGCATTCTTGCCGCCATGGGCCGCCGCCTCACGAGATCAAAGTGTGCATCACCAAGAAACACAATGAACAGGTCTGGCCGCGGATACTGGAGATCGTCGGGCCTAAGCCGAGGCGATCGCCCGGATGATCGCGTTGCCCTTCGGCATCTGCCGTTCGAAACCCCTCCTGATAGTCATTCCGGAAGCACCACTGAACAGAAGCTTCCAAGAGTCCTTGAGAGTCTGACCCTGGGAGTGGGAAACGAGGAGATTTTCTATGCTCATTTGGATGATTTTGACTTCACCGTATGTCGAAAACCGAGCCGCGGATGCCCGTCTGGTCTCCTAGCGAGGTCGGCTTCCGGGAGAACAGAGAACCACTTGGTTGGGAGCCAAAACGTCGCGATTGACCCGAAGCCGACATAAGAACCTTTGGTAAAGAGAGCGTCATTAACGCGCAAGGGAGGTTCGGACAGGCGTTCGGTTCGGCTTAAGGTTTCTCAGCTATTTTCGCCTGCCGGAAGGCGTTGCTGCCTCACGGGTTTGGGGCCAAGCGGATGAAAAAACTCGTTGTTGCATTCGTTGTCATACTGGTGATTTTCGCCCTCTACAAACTGAAGTATCCAACCTACACCTATCATTACCGTATGACCGTAGAAGTTGATGCTGGTGGCGAAATTCGTTCAGGCTCAAGCGTCATTGAGGTGAATGCTCGTCGTCAGCCCCAGCTTCTGCCGGAGATCGGTCCATTTGAGCGTTGGGCGCGGGGTCAGGCAGTCTTTGTCCCGCTTCCGGGTGGAAAGAACATCGTTGGGTTGCTCGCGTCGGGGGCGAGAGGCGAGAATGCAGACTATCCTATCCGGATCATCCATCGCGTCTTCAATGTCGGGGATGTTGAGAGGCTTCCAACTTTGCACGGTCGCCGAGAACTCGCGGCTGACCAAATGCCAACCCTCGCGACAGTGACTGATCCGGACGATGGCGCGAGCACGTTAGTGGTGAAGCCGGAGGCGCTTTCTGGTTTGCTGGGCGTGCGTTTGCGCTCCATCGAAATTGAAATGACGACAGATCCAACTACAGCACCCGACATTCAGGCGCATCTGCCGTTCCTAGTCGACGAATGCAAGAACACGCTTGAAATGGGTTTCCCGCGTTGTTCCTATTTCGTTAGGCGTTAGAGTCTGCTTCTGTGAAGGGTTTCGGATGCCGGCCGCTTGATCGGCTCGGGCAGCTCTGCCATGCAGGGCTATCGACTGCGACCTGCGGGTCCTTGTCATTCCAATCGTCTCAGGCGGCGGGGGGCGCATCGCCGTATCCTTGGTCGGAGGCATAGCCGCGATCAAAAAACCCGAGCCGACGGCGAGGTCGTCGGCTCGGGGCACCGATCAGCCGGCCTTGAGGTCGTTCGCTTGCACGACCGGGAAATCGATATCGGTCTTCGCGACCTCGTTCACGAAGTTCGTGAAGAAGTTCTCCACGACCAGGGCGACGATCTCGAGCACCTGGGCGTCGCTGTAACCGGCCTTGCGAACCGCGACCAGATCGTCGTCGCTGACGTGGCCGCGCGCTTCAGCTACTTTGGCGGCGAAGCGGACCGCGGCATCGGCCTTTGGATCGCTGGACGAACCCTTGCGGTTGAGAGCGATCTCCTCCGGGCTGATCTTGGCGAGGTTCAGCCCCAGGTAGGTGTGGGCCGACAAACAATAGTTGCAGCCATTTACCTGCGCCACGGCGAGCGCGATACGCTCGCGGGTTTTGACATCCAGACTCTTCGTGAGAGCTCCGCTGAGACTGGTCAAGCCTTTCAGCGCCGCCGGGCTGCTGGAGAACAGGCGGAACATGTTGGGGACGACGCCGAGCTGCGTCTTAACGGCATCCAGGATCGGCTTAGAGGCCTCTGGTGCATGGTCCAGAGCGGGAATGGTAAGGCGGGACATAACGATCTCCTTCGTTAGTTGCAAAGTGACAAGCCGGTTGGCTAACGAGGGAAATAGATCCTTCCACGGAGAACGATAATCCTGTAATTTTGAGAGACATCGTCTTACTGGGTGAGATAGTCAATTGGATCGTTTGGAGGCAATGACGATCCTCGTGGCCGTGGTGGACAAGGGAGGCTTCACCGCGGCTGCACGTGCTCTGGGTTTGCCTCTTCCCACCGTCAGTCGAAAGCTGGCAGAGCTGGAGTCTCATCTCGGCACGCGGCTGTTGAACAGGTCTACGCGGCGGGTTGCTCTTACGGACGCAGGCCGTGACTACCTGTCTGCTTGCAAGCGCATTCTTGAGGAGATCGCGGACGCCGAGCGAAAGGTTGCCGGCGAATACGTCGCTCCGAAGGGCGAGCTCGTCATATCCGCGCCCATCGTCTTTGGCAGGCTCCATGTGGTCCCTGTTATCAGCGAGTTTCTAGCCAAATACCCAGACATCGACATCCGGACGCTCCTCTCTGATAGAAATGCTCATCTGCTTGATGACGACATCGACCTGGCTGTACGGATCGGCCGGCTGCACGACAGCTCCATGATCGCAACACAGGTAGGAGTGGTGCGTCAGATTACTTGCGGGAGTCCAAGTTATTTCGCTGCAAACGGCGTCCCGAAGGCGCCGCGCGATCTTCAAAAACTTTCCGTCATTACCTTCGAGGCCTTAAATTCAGGGACGTCGTGGTCCTTCGGAGGCAAGAAGGGTGAAGTGCTGCCGATCCGGTCGCGCCTGTCAGTCAACACCGCAGAAGCAGCGATCGATGCAGCGACTGCGGGGGTCGGCGTTACCCGAGTTCTGTCCTATCAGGCAGCGCAAGCGATCGCCGACGGCAAGCTACAGGTCGTTCTCAGTTCGTTTGAGCCTGCCCCGGTGCCGGTAAGCATTATCTATGCAAATCAAGATATGCTGCCGTTAAAGACGCGCAGCTTCATCGATTTCGCGGCCCCGCGGCTTCGCGCCAGGCTTTCTCACCTTGCTGATCGCCCCAACGAGTAAGCCACCGTGCCCACGATTGCGGACGTGGTCGCTTCATTTGGCTACTGATCCTAAGCGGCGCAAAGTACGGAGCGCGAAGGTTGCTGCCCGGTTGCATTAAGGTGAAGTTATCTACTCTGTGTGCCACGGAATGTTCAACATTGAATAACCGGCAACGAGGATCGCTTCGGGCCAGAGGAGTGAAGATCGGCGACGGCGCCGACATCGGCTCGGGCTCGGTGATCACGCGCGACGTGCCCGACGACGCCATGGCCGTCGAGCGCAGCCCGCAGAACAACCGCGAAGGGGGAGCTGCGCGTTATCGCGCGGCGAAGACGCGGAACAAGAAGCCGAAGGGTTGAGCGTCGCTGGTTCGGCGTCGGTCAACTCTGCCGAGAGCGCTATCGCATTGTGAGCGGATCAACTGGCACGCGCCCAAAGCAGCCTGACGCTATCGCGTGGCGGACCTCCGGGTTTGGCCCGAAGCGGCAGTTGGGCGATGTCTGCTATTCCGCCGCTGTCAGGGGATAAGCGGACATCCAGCGAACGGGTCGCGACAGCCGCCTTTGACCCAGGCCGGACCTTTGCGTCCCCGGTTGACGCAGATCAAACCTGAACAGACACGCTAGAGTATGCAGAAAGACCCTGCTTCTTCCGAGCGGGAACGATCCGCTCGGTCAGATCAGTTGGAACTTGGGTCGCCGTCCCGCCCATGTACTTCAAAAAGCCTCTGAGCCCTGCCGCAGGGACACGGCACACCTCCAGAAAATTGGAAACGCCCCATGGCAAGATGGAAGCATGCTCTGGTCGCGATCACGCTCGCGGCGCCGATTCTGGCGCCTGCGGCCATGCAAGCACAGCAGCAACGAAAGCCGAATATCGTCATCATTTGGGGTGACGACATCGGCCAATCCAACGTCAGCGCCTACTCGCGCGGCATGATGGGCTATCAAACGCCGAACATCGACCGGATTGCGAATGAAGGCACGATGTTCACGGACTTTTACGCGGAGCAGAGCTGCACCGCCGGCCGCTCGTCCTTCATCACCGGACAGTCGGGCTTGCGCACAGGCCTGACCAAGGTCGGTCTTCCCGGCGCCACGCTCGGGCTCCAGAAAGAAGATCCGACGATTGCCGAACTGCTCAAGCCACTCGGCTATGCGACCGGCCAGTTCGGCAAAAACCATCTTGGCGACCGCAACGAATACCTGCCGACCGTGCACGGCTTCGACGAATTCTACGGCAACCTCTATCACCTGAATGCCGAGGAAGAGCCAGAGCTGCCGGATTATCCGAAGGACCCGGCATTCCGCGCAAAATACGGTCCGCGCGGCGTCATGGACTGCAAGGCGTCAGACAAGGATGACTCGACGGTCGATCCGCGCTTCGGCAAGGTCGGCAAGCAGGTGTGCAACGACACTGGGCCGCTCACCAAGAAGCGGATGGAAACAATCGACGACGACATTGCTGACCGGGCCGTGGATTTCATCAAACGACAGAACGCGGCCGGCAAGCCGGCGTTCGTTTGGGTGAACTTCACCCACATGCATTTCCGCACCCACCCCAAGCCGGAGAGCATCGGCCAGTCCGGACGCTGGCAGAGCCCGTACCACGACGCCATGATCGATCACGACAAGAACGTCGGCACGGTGCTGAAGGCGCTGGACGATCTGAAGATCGCAGACAACACCTTCGTGATGTACTCGACCGACAACGGTCCGCACATGAACTCCTGGCCGGATGGCGCGATGACGCCGTTCCGCAACGAAAAGAACTCGAACTGGGAAGGCGCTTACCGCGTGCCTGCGATGTTCCGCTGGCCGGGCAAGATCAAGCCAGGGCAGATCTCCAACGACATCGTGGCCCATCTCGACATGCTGCCGACGCTGCTCGCCGTTGCCGGTGACACCGAGATCAAGGACAAGCTCGCCAGGGGCTACAAGGTCAGCGACATGACCTACAAGGTCCATCTCGACGGCGACAATCTCGTGCCCTACGTCACCGGGCAGACCCCGAAGAGCCCGCGCGACTCCTTCCTTTACATCAACGACGATCAACAGTTGACCGGTTTGCGTTACGATAACTGGAAGATGGTGTTCATGGAACAGCGCGTTCCGGGGACAATGCGCATCTGGTCGGAGCCGTTCGTTACGCTGCGGATACCGAAGATATTCAATCTGCGGACCGATCCGTACGAGCGTGCCGACGTCACCTCAAACACCTATTACGACTGGTTTATCGACCACGCTTTCCTGCTTGTGCCAGCGCAGGACTATGTCGGCCGGTTCCTGATGTCGTTCAAGGACTATCCGCAGCGGCAGAAGGCTGCCAGCTTCAACCTCGATGAGGTGATGCAGAAGCTGCAGGAGTCACCGGCAAAAGACTAAGGCGATCGCACGTAAGACAATCCGCGGCCGGCCTTGGGATGCGGCCGGCCGCGGCGGTCGAAATGACGGACCGGTTCGCAGTTGGCAGCTAACAGAGGGACATGACTATGAATGGAGCACAAGCGTTGTTCAAAGCCCTCACCGACGCAGGGCTCGACACCTGTTTCGCCAATCCTGGCACATCCGAAATGCAGCTCGTCTATGAAATTGGGCTGACCAAAGGCGTGCGCCCCGTTCTCTGCCTCGAAGAGAACGTCGTGACAGGCGCGGCCGACGGATACGGACGCATGGCGGGTAAGCCCGCGTTTACGCTGCTGCACGTGGGCAGCGGCTTCGCTAATGGGATCGCGAATATTCACAATGCGGGGCGGGCCAACACGCCGATCGTAAACGTGGTGGGTGCCAATGCCACTTACCACCAGCCCAATTACCCCGAGCATGAGCTCATTAACGGTAAGATTGTCGACCTCGCACGGGTCGTCTCGCACTGGGCGCACGAAGCCAAATCCGCCAGCGATCTGGCTGTTCTCGGAGCATTGGCAGCACGTTATTCGCGGATTGGCTCGGGGAAGATTTGCACCGTCATCGCCCCCACCAACTGCCACTGGGATCCAGCCGTCGCGCCGCCGGTGCCGGCTCCGCCGATGGAGACACCCAAAGTCTCGCCCCAGACCATTCAGGAGGTGGTTACGCTGTTGAGCAACGGTAAGAAGACGGCGCTACTCCTGGGCAGCCACGCACTGTATGGCGACGGGCTGGAATTGGCTGGACGCATCGCCGCAAAGACCGGAGCCAACTTGTTGGCGGAGACTACCGCGTCCCGCTTCGCGCGGGGCGAGGGCCGTGTTCCGGCCGAGAAGATTCCGTATCTCCCCGAGCAAGCAATTCCGTTCCTTCAGAAGTATGAACAGCTCATCCTCATAGGCGCCCTTTTTCCCGTTGCCACTTTTGCTTACAAGGGCAAGCCGCTCATCAAAGTCCCAGCGAGCTGCCAGGTGACTGCGATGGCGACCGTGGAACACGACATTTGGTCTGCGCTCGGCGATCTGGCCAAGGCGGTCGGTGCCCCGTCACAACCCGCCGCACGCTGTGTGCGATCAGAGCGCGCTCCACCGGCAGGTGTGTTGACGGACGCTACCATTGGACAGAGCATTGGCCTGCTACTGCCCGAAAACACAATCCTGGTGAGCGACTCCGCCACGACGGAAGGGTCGCTTTATCTCGGGACCGAAGGAGCCCGGGCGCATGACTATCTGTTCGCTGATTGTGGCGGGGCCATAGGCGCTGGATTGCCCGTTGGATTGGGAGCCGCAGTGGCGTGCCCGGATCGGAAGACCGTTGTTCTAGAAGGCGACGGCAGTGGTATGTACACACCCCAAACGCTCTGGACCTTGGCGCGTGAGAAGGCCGACGTCACAGTCGTCGTGCTGAAGAACGACAGCTACGGGATTCTGAATATCGAATTGGCTAGGGTTCGCGAAGGTGAACCCAACGAAAAAATGCTGTCGATGCTTCACCTCGGCAATCCCTCACTGGACTGGGTGAAGCTCGCCGAGGCCCAAGGGGTGCCCGCCACGCGGGCGACGACTGCCGAGGAATTCCATCGGCAATTCGCGGCCGCAATGAGCACCAAGGGTCCCAAGCTGATCGAAGCCAAAATTGTCCAAAACCTGCAACCGGCAATCGACGCCGTTCACAAAGCAAGGGTGCCTTAGGCGGAAGATCGTTCAACGCGGGGCCGCGTCCATGGAATCGGGTGCGGCCCCGCAACTCGCAGCGCGCGATGCCGAAACACTTGTCATGTCCGGGTTTGGCCCTTGGCGGACCTGCCCGCGCTGTCCGCTTTTGGGGGCAAGCCAGACATCCGCATCGTCGAATGGAAGAGCCGCGATTGCCACAGCCGCAATGCGCGACAGCGAAAATCAACGTTAGCGAGGCGTCGGAGACTGGCGCGACATTTTCCAGGTCGGCGAAGCTCAAGCCGTCGGGACGCCGAGATGATCCGCAACCCATTGTTGGCTGTGATGGCTGTGCGCGCAAAGCTCGATTTCACGCGCGAAATCAATTCGATCGGCTCGTCGCGATAATCCGCCGCATACGGTCGTCCTTGCATTTTCCGATATTCCGAACCATCATCCGGTCATCCCCCCTCGGCACAGAGGGACGGTTCGCGGTCGTCACGAGACGTGAGGCGGGGAGGCGGTGGACGCGGACGTGGCTGTTGACGAGAGCCACGGAGGCGGACGGCGAAATCGTGTGGTCCTGGCGCCCCAAAGGCTGGCGCTAATGCCGACGATGCGCAAGCGCATCGCGGCGGGGACGGTGGCAATCGGCAAGGTTCACCGGGGAGATCACGTATAAGCCGTAACACCACTGCGCAGGGAAGGCCGGTTGTCACCGCCTGTACCCAGAGGTTTTCGCGCTCTTTGCGCAATTTTTTGCGCGGGAGCCCCGGGTGCAGCGGCCATCCGGTCTTCCCTGCGCCCTCTGACTTCCAGGAGGGTGTAAGATGCAGGCAAAGCTCGGGCGGAATGCGCCGCGAGAACGTTGGCGTGTGTCCTCTCCGCGAGGAGCGAAGCGACGACCGCGTCCGCCGAAGCGCTTGCGCGAAGGCGGAAGCAATCCAGAGTCGTGTGCCTGGCTCTGGATTGCCGCGTCGCTGCGCTCCTCGCAATGACGGGGGACGCACCTTGAAAAATGCATCTGGACGAAAAAGGCGGCCACCGGACGGCAGACTTGACCGCGGACTTGGGGCCGGTACAGGGGAACTCTATCCCTCGTCGTCGGAGAACTCGGAGAACAGCGCGCGGGTGAGGCGCCAGCCGCGTGCTTTGGCGCGCTTGACGGGCTCGGTCGAGGGGTGCTTGACCTTGAGCATCGCGGGCGATTCACGGTCCTGGCGCGGCGGCGGCCAATGTGCAAGATGAGTGCCCGAGGTCTCGCTCGGGCGCACATGCATGAAGGATGTGCCTTTGGGGTCGGGAGACTTGTTGCGATCGCCGCTCATGGCCAGCACCTCCGCTTGAGGCCCATCGTTTTCCAAAAGCCTTGACGGAGGGTTAAGCACGGCGCTTCGGGTCGCCTCGACGATGGGCTTTCGGGCAGGACGTTAAGGTTTCGGTTTAAGGTTGTCGCAATCGGCAATAAATATTGAGTACCTTCAGGCTCGCGAATTTCGTTAAGAGATTCCCTCAGGCTTGAAGACGATTTTCGGCATCAGCAGGGGATATCGATCCGCATGTGCGGGATTGTAGGCATTTTGGGGCGCGCGCCGGTTGCCGAGCAACTGGTCGATTCACTCAAGCGGCTGGAATATCGCGGCTATGATTCCGCCGGCGTCGCGACGCTGGAGGGCGACCATCTGGAGCGGCGCCGCGCCGAGGGCAAGCTGAAGAACCTGGAGAGGCGGCTGCGCAGCGAGCCGCTCGACGGTCACACCGGCATCGGCCACACCCGCTGGGCCACCCATGGCAAGCCGAACGAGACCAATGCGCATCCGCACGCGACCGAGAACGTCGCCGTGGTCCATAACGGCATCATCGAGAATTTCCGCGAGCTGCGCGCCGAGCTCGAGAAGCAGGGCGCGCAATTTGCCACCGAGACCGACACCGAGGTGGTGGTTCATCTGGTCGAGTCCTACCTGAAGAAGGGCTATTCGCCGCAGGCTGCGGTCAAGGCGTCGCTGCCGCATCTGCGCGGCGCGTTTGCGCTCGCCTTCCTGTTCAAGGGCCACGACAATCTCATGATCGGCGCCCGCAAGGGATCGCCGCTCGCGGTCGGCCATGGCGACGGCGAGATGTATCTGGGATCGGACGCCATCGCGCTCGCGCCCTTCACCGACACCATCACCTATCTCGAGGACGGCGACTGGGCCGTGCTGACGCGCGACTCCAGCGAGATCTATGACGTGCAAGGCAACGCCGTGCACCGCGAGGTGCTCAAGTCGGGCGCCTCGTCCTTCCTGATCGACAAGGCCAACTACCGCCACTTCATGGCCAAGGAGATCCACGAGCAGCCGGAAGTGGTGGGCCATACGCTGGCGCGCTATGTCGACATGGCCAATGAGCGCGTGGCGCTGCCGAAGGAGCTGCCGTTCGATTTCCGCGACATCCAGCGCATCTCGATCACCGCCTGCGGCACCGCGAGCTATGCCGGCTTCATCGCCAAATACTGGTTCGAGCGGCTGGCGCGCGTGCCGGTCGAGCTCGACGTCGCCTCCGAATTCCGCTACCGCGAGGCGCCGTTGCGCAAGGGCGACCTCGCGATCTTCATCTCGCAGTCGGGCGAGACCGCCGACACGCTCGCCGCGCTGCGCTATGCCAAGTCGCAGGGGCTGCACACGCTCTCCGTGGTCAACGTGCCGACCTCGACGATCGCGCGCGAGAGCGAGACCGTGATGCAGACGCTGGCCGGCCCCGAGATCGGCGTCGCCTCGACCAAGGCCTTCACCTGCCAGCTGATGGTGCTGGCCGCGCTTGCGGTTGCCGCCGGCACCGCGCGCGGCGAACTCTCCGGCGCCGACGAGGCCAAGCTGGTGCAGGGGCTGATCGAGATCCCGCGTTTGATTTCGGCGGCGCTTGCGACCGAGCCGCAGATCGAGAAGCTCGCCCGCGACATCGCCAAATGCCGCGACGTGCTCTATCTCGGCCGCGGCACCTCCTATCCCCTGGCGCTGGAGGGCGCGCTCAAGCTGAAGGAAATCTCCTATATTCACGCCGAGGGCTATGCCGCCGGCGAGCTCAAGCACGGCCCGATCGCCCTGATCGACGAGACCATGCCGGTGGTG
>Ga0209062_1001083_pt1 | contig 55482 bp, 67 predicted proteins | sample Coa_R2_2_FD_187158 | JGI IMG/M metagenome (GOLD analysis project Ga0209062, IMG submission 187158) | Surface soil microbial communities from Centralia Pennsylvania, which are recovering from an underground coalmine fire - Coalmine... | ecosystem: Environmental > Terrestrial > Soil > Unclassified... | reverse complement strand
TGAAGCCGGCGACGCGATGCAAAAGCGGGCGCACCGAAAGTGCGCGCGGCAGCAAATGCGCGCGGCAGCCGCGCTCGCGGTGGCTTGCCCGCCACTCGAGCCTATAATGCCTACTCATGGGACGAGATCGGCTCCTAGAGCCGCTCATCACGGCCGCGGATCGCGCTCTGCGCGCGATCTCGGGCGGCGCTCATGCCACCCGGCCGAATCCTGCCGGGAGCCTCCCTTCGGATCTGTCGGACGAGGACCGACGCCGGGCAGCCGCCCTGATGCGGGTGAACCACGCGGGCGAGATTGCCGCCCAGGCGCTCTACCACGGCCAAGCCCTCGCAGCGCGGTCCGGCGAAACGCGCGCGTGGCTCCTCGATGCCGCGCGGGCGGAGTCCGATCACCTCGCCTGGTGCGAAGCGCGCCTCACGGAGCTCGGCTCACACCCGAGCCGGCTGGCGCCGCTCTGGTACGCCGGCTCCTTCGCCATCGGCGCGCTCGCGGCCGCGTTCGGCGACCGGGCGAGCCTCGGCTTCGTGGCGGAAACCGAGCGGCAGGTCGAGGGACACCTCGATGAGCACTTGAGCCGGCTCCCCGCCGGCGATGAGCGCAGCCGAGCCATCCTGCGGGAGATGCGGGCAGACGAATCCCGGCACGGCGCGAACGCTCGCGCGGCGGGCGCCTCGTCGATCCCGGCGCCGGTGCGCGCCTTGATGAGGCAGACCGCCCGGATCATGACCGGCACGGCATACTGGGTATAGGCCGCTCGGCGGCATAGACCCGCTCGGCGCGACAATGGGAGCCCGAGCCGCCGATGATTCTGCAATACTTCAGCTTGCAGTTCTGCGGGCTTATGTATAAAAACCTCTCCGGCGGGGTCTAGCGCGATCAGGGGGTCCGATGAATATGGAAGAGAACGTCAAACCGCTGAGCGACATACCGGCGATCAATCGTTTCCTCAGCTACTGCCGCATTCGCACGGTGCCGTCGAAGACGGTCGTCATCCATGCGGGCGATCTACCGGACGTTCTCTACTACATCATCAGCGGCTCCGTCGAAGTGATGATCGAGGACGAGGAAGGCAACGAGATGGTCCTCGCCTATCTCAACAAGGGACAGTTCTTCGGGGAGATGGGGCTGTTCTACGAGCAGCCCACCCGCAGCGCGTGGGTGCGGACGCGCAACCAGTGCGAGCTCGCCGAGATGACTTATCCCCGCTTCCGGCAGATTGCCGCCGAGAGCCCGGGCCTGATCTTCGAGCTCGCCACACAGCTCGCGACGCGCCTCGACCGGACTAACCGCAAGCTCGGCGACCTCGCGTTCGTCGATGTCACGGGTCGCGTGGCGCACGCGATCATGGATCTCTGCGGCGAGCCCGATGCGATGACGCACCCGGAGGGCATGCAGATCAAGGTGAGCCGGCAGGAGCTCTCGCGGCTCGTCGGCTGCTCGCGCGAGATGGCGGGGCGCGTGCTGAAGGTGCTCGAGGAGCAGGGGCTGCTGCGCGCCACGGGCAAGACGATCGTCGTCTTCAACGCGCGTCCGAAGATGAAGACGCGCCCGGTGATCGTGCCCGCCAAACCGGCGGCGGCCGCAGCCGGTGCCCCCGCGCTCGGCAAGCCCGGCCCCGCCCGCATGCTCGAGGATGATGAGGACGAGGACGAGGACGATTTCTGAACCCCTGGCGCGCCCCGAGCTCGGCCATCATCAGCAGCCGGGCGTTCGCCGCCTGAGCGCGGCTCACCCCGCGCGCTCGAGCTCGGCGCGCATCGCGCGGATCGTCGCACGGTAGTCTCCGCTCTCGAAGATCGCCGAGCCCGCGACGAACGTATCCGCCCCCGCACGCGCAATCTCGGCGATGTTGTCCACCTTCACTCCGCCGTCGATCTCGAGCCGGATCGGCCGCCCCGCCGCATCGATCCGACGGCGCGCGACGGCGAGCTTGTCGAGCGCCGAGCGGATGAACTTCTGCCCTCCAAAGCCCGGATTCACGGACATGATGAGGACCATGTCTAGCTCATCGAGCGTGTAGTCCAGGTAATCGAGCGGCGTCGCCGGGTTGAAGACGAGACCCGGCCGGCAGCCGTGCTCGCGAATCAAGCCGATCGTCCGGTCGATGTGCTCCGTCGCTTCGGGGTGGAACGTGATGTACGTCGCCCCGGCGGCGGCGAAGTCCGGGACGATCCGATCGACGGGCCGGACCATCAGATGCACGTCGATGACGGCGTGCGGCGCATGCCGGTGGAGCGCTTCGCAGACGAGCGGGCCGACCGTGAGGTTCGGCACGTAGTGGTTGTCCATTACGTCGAAGTGGATGAGGTCCGCGCCGGCCGCGAGCACCGCGTTCACCTCCTCGCCGAGGCGCGCGAAGTCGGCAGACAGAATCGAGGGAGCGATCCAGCGGGGCTGCATGATTCTCAAGTGTAGCGCGGCCCGGCATCCCGGCGATCGATATCCCCGCGGCGATGGCCTGGCGTCCGCTCACGGCCCTCGCCGCGGCAAGGCGCTGCGCTCGCCGAGCCCGGGCGCCGTGCTCACGCCCGCCGCTCGCGGATGATCTCGTATGCCTCGATGATCTGCTGGGTACGCTGCTTCGCGTGCTCGATCATCGATTCCGGCAGGCCGTTCGCCTTCAGCTTGTCGGGATGATGGCGGCTCAGCTGGCGACGGTACGCCTTCGCGAGCTCATCGTCGCTCACGCCCGGCTCCACTTCGAGGACCCGATAAGCCTGCGCGAGCTGATCCGCCGCGGCAGCGCGCGGGTGAGCCTGCGCGAAGGCGCCGCGCCGGATGCGAAGCACGGCCTCGATCTGCGCGAGCTCGACGAACGAGAGGCCGAGGCGCGAGGCGATCCGCTGCAAGCGCGAGCGCGCGGCGGGACCGAGATCGCTGCCTGCGAGAGCGGCGCGCATCTGGACCTCGACGAAGATGCGCGCGAGATCGGGCCTGCCGGCGCAGGCCTGCGCGAGCCGACTGATCGCCTCGTCGAGCGGGAACTGCGGCTGTTTGCCGGCGGTGAAGTGATCGATCGCGGCGCGGACCTGCGGGGGGGAAAGCCTGAGTTCGGCCATCACCGCCCGCGCCGCCTCGATCTCCCGCTCCGACACGCGCCCGTCGGCCTTGGCGATGTGGCCCATTACTTGAAAAGTCGTGCGGAAGAAGAGCTCCCCGAATGCCGCCGGATCGAGCTCAGGCCCCGCGAGGCGTTCGTCCTCCTCGGCGTTCGAGTCGAACTGATGGCCGACGAGCAGACCGATCGCCGCGCCGAGCGGTCCGAGCGTGACGAGGCCGAGCAGCCCACCCACGACTTTTCCGGTCCACTGCGGCATACGGTTATATTACCGTCATGGGCTCCGGCACCGGCACCGTCTACCGCACCGCGCTGCGCGGCCTCGAGAAGGTCCACGAGGGCAAGGTCCGCGACAGCTACGCAGTCGATGCCGACACGCTCCTCATCGTCACGACGGACCGCCTGTCCGCGTTCGATGTCGTGCTCCCCGACCCGATCCCCGGCAAGGGCCGGGTGCTCAATCAGATCTCGAACTATTGGTTCGAGCACACGCGCCACATCATCCCCAATCATCTGACGGAGCGTCCGCTCGCAAGCGTCGTGCGCGACCCGGACGAGCTGGCGATGCTCGAAGGCCGGGCCGTGATCGTGCGGCGGCTCGCGGCGCTGCCGATCGAGGCGGTCGTGCGCGGCTATTTGATCGGCTCCGGCTGGAAGGACTATCAGCGCACCGGAGCCGTCTGCGGCATTCCGCTTCCGCGAGGCCTCGAGCTCGCCGAGCGCTTGCCGCAGCCGATCTTCACGCCGGCCACGAAGGCCGCCACCGGCGAGCACGATCAGAACATCCCTTTCGCCGAGGTCGAGCGGCGCCTCGGCGCGGACATCGCGCGCGGGGTGCGCGATGCGGCGCTCGCGCTCTATGAATTCGCGGCGCGCCGTGCCGAGTCGCGAGGCATTCTCATCGCCGACACGAAGTTCGAATTCGGCCTCGATCCCGCCGGCCGGCTCGTACTCATCGACGAGGTGCTGACGCCGGACTCCTCCCGTTTCTGGCCGGCCGACACCTACCGGCCTGGAGTGAGCCCGCCGAGCTTCGATAAGCAGTTCGTGCGGGACTACCTCGAAACCCTCGACTGGAACAAGCAGCCCCCCGCCCCCCGGCTGCCCGCCGAGATCATCGCGAAGACCAGCGAGAAGTACCACGAGGCGCTGCGGCGGCTGACGCGCGACTGAGAGGCCCGTCCCGGCCTGCGTGCGCCATCCGCTCCGGGCCATCCGCTCCGGCGGGCTCAATCCCCCGCGATCGTCATCTCCCCGACGAGCACGGAGCCCGTTTGAATCGACCCGCGCCCGTCGATGTCGTCGCCGAGCGCGACGACGTTCCGGTACATGTCGCGCAGATTCCCCGCGATCGTGATTTCGTGGACCGGATAGGCGAGCGCGCCGTCCTCGATCCAGAAGCCGCTCGCGCCGCGCGAGTAATCGCCGGTGACCGGATTGACGCCCTGCCCCATGAGCTCCGTCACATAGAGCCCGCTGCCGGCGCGCTTCAGCAGCTGCTCGAACGGCAGCACGTGCCCAGGTGCGGTCACGATCAGGTTGTGCACGCCACCGGCGTTGCCGGTCGTCTTCAGGCCCAGCTTGCGCGCCGAATAGCTGTCGAGCACATAGCCCTGCAGGACGCCGTCGTGCACGAGATCACGGTCGCGCGTCGCGACGCCCTCGTCGTCGAACGGGCTGCTGGCGAGGCCCTTGACGATATGCGGCCGCTCGGCGAGCTGCAGGAAGGGGGGAAACACCGTCTGTCCCGCAGCATTCAGCAGAAACGAGGCCTTGCGATACTGGCTGCCGCCGCGGATCGCGCCGAGGAAGCTGCGGAACAGGCCCCGCGCCATCTCGGGACAGAACACGACGGGCGCGCGGCGCGTGGCGAGCTTGCGCGCGCCGAGACGGGCGACCGCGCGCTCCCCGGCCCGCCGGCCGATGGCCGCGATTGAGTCGAGGTCGCACGGATCGCGCGCGGTGGAATACCAGTAGTCGCGCTGCATGTCCTCGCCGTCCTGCGCGAGCAGCACGCAGGTTACGGTGTGCGACGTGCTCGCGTAGCCGCCGAGGAAGCCGTGCGAATTTCCGTAGACACGCACGCCGCGCTGGCTCGAAACCGAGGCACCCTCGGAGTTCTTGACGCGCGCATCGACGGCGAGGCCGGCCGCCTCGCACTCGCGGGCGAGCGCCACTGCATCGTCGGGCTCGAGCGCCCAGGCATGATAGAGATCGAGGTCGGGGATCTCGCGCGCGAGATCCTGCGGGTCGGCGAGCCCCGCAGCTTCGTCCTCCGCCGTATAGCGCGCGATTGCGCAAGCCTTCTCGACGGTCGCGCGCACCGCCGGCGCGGAAAGGTCGGCGGTGCTCGCCGATCCCTTGCGCTTGCCGAAGTAGACGGTCACGCCGAGGCCCCGGTCGCGCTGGTATTCCACCGTATCGACTTCCCCGAGGCGCACGGTGGCCGTGAGTCCCCGCTGCAGGCTGGCATCGGCCTCGCACTGGCTCGCGCCGCAGCGCCGCGCCTCCTCGAGGGCGAGCTGGACGACACTTGATAGCTCGGGGATCCGCGATGCGTCGACTTCCTGCTGCATAGGCCGAGCCGGTCACTCGAGGGAATGCGAGAATTCGATTGTAGCAGCCGCGGCTCCCAAAGCCGGGGCTCCCGGCACGGGAGGCAAGCAGGCAATGGCTCCGAAGCGACGTAACGATCCCGAGGCCGACGAGCCGCCGAGCGGCGAGCCGCGGCCGAGCAAGAGCGCACGCAAGCGGGAAGCGCTCGCCGTCCAGCGGGTTGGGGAGGAGCTGATCGAGCTCGCGGACGCGGAGCTCGACGCGCTCGGGCTGCCGGAACGGCTCGCCGACGCCATCCGCGAGGCGCGCGTCATCACGAGCCGCGGCGCCCGTGCCCGACAGCGGCAGTACATCGGCAGACTGATGCGGGAGATCGACACGCAGGCGATAGTCAAGGCCTTGGCCGCCCTGCGTGATGCCGCGCGGCGAGGCGCGGCCGCACGACGGAGCCATCGACCCTCGAGCGAGGCAGCCCGGTCGAGCGAGACGGTCCGATCGAGCGAGGCGGCGCGGTCAAGCAAGGCGTTCCGATCAAGCCACGCAGCCCCGCAAGCTCGACGTTACAATGCCCCGATGCAGGCGCTCGTCGGCATCATCATGGGCTCTCAATCGGACTGGGACACCCTGGCAGGCGCCGCCGAGACGCTCGACAAGCTCGGTGTGCCCTACGAGGTCCGCATCGTCTCGGCGCATCGGACGCCGGATCTGCTGTTCGAGTACGCGAGCACGGCGCGCGAGCGCGGACTCAAGGTCATCATCGCCGGGGCAGGCGGCGCGGCGCACTTGCCGGGCATGACCGCTGCGAAGACGACCCTGCCCGTGCTCGGCGTGCCCGTGCTGTCGCGCGCGCTGCAAGGCCTCGATTCCCTGCTCTCGATCGTGCAGATGCCTGCGGGCGTGCCGGTCGCGACGTTCGCGATCGGCGCTGCCGGTGCGGTCAACGCCGCGCTCTGTGCCGCCGCGATCCTCGCGGGGAGCTTCCCCGCGATCGATGCGGCGCTCACCGCCTATCGCGAGCGGCAGACCGCCGCCGTGCTGTCGCAACCTGACCCCCGCGCCGCGAATCAACCATGACCATCGGCATCGTGGGCGGCGGCCAGCTCGGCCGCATGCTCGCCTTGGCGGGCTATCCGCTCGGACTCGACTTCCTGTTCCTCGACCGTTCGCCCGATGCGCCGGCAGGCCAGGTCGCGCCGCTCCTCGCCGCCGATTTCGCCGACCGCGCACGGCTCCGCGAGCTCGCGGCGCGCTCGGATGTGGTGACGTTCGACTGGGAGAACGTGCCGGTCGAGAGCCTGCGCGGGCTCGGCTGCCCAGTCCGGCCCTCGCGCGCCGCGCTCGCAGCTGCCCAGGATCGCGTGAGCGAGAAGCGGCTGTTCGAGCGGCTCGCCATCCCGACCACGCGCTGGCGCAACGTCGAGTCGCGGCGTGATCTCGAACGGGCGATGCGCGAGGTCGGATTGCCCGCGGTGCTGAAGACTCGGCGCCTCGGCTACGACGGCAAGGGTCAGGCGCGGCTCGACACGGCGCGCGACGCCGAGGCCGCGTGGGAACGGCTGGGCGCTGCGCCGTTGCTCTACGAGGAGCTGGTGCCGTTCGACTTCGAGGTCTCCATCGTCGGCGCGCGCGCGGCGGACGGCTCCATCGTGTTCTATCCGCTCTGCCTCAATACGCACGCCGGCGGCATTCTGCGCGTGACGCGCGCGCCGCACGGAAGCACCCGGCTCCAGCGGCTCGCGGAGCGCCATCTCCGCCGCGTGCTCGAGCACTTCCGCTACGTCGGAGTGCTCACCATCGAATTCTTCGTGCGCGACGGACGCCTCATCGCGAACGAGATGGCGCCGCGCGTGCACAACTCCGGCCACTGGACCATCGAGGGCGCGGTGACGAGCCAGTTCGAGAACCACGTGCGCGCCGTCGCGGGGCTGCCGCTCGGAGAGACGCGGCCGCTCGGGTACGCGGCGATGATCAATCTCATCGGCCGCATGCCGCCGCGCGCGCGGGTCCTCGCTCATCCCGGCGTGCATCTGCACGACTACGGGAAGGAGCCGCGGCCGGGCCGCAAACTCGGGCATTGCACGATCGTCGCTGCAAGCGCACGCGCCCGCGACGCCTGGGTACGCCGGTTGCTGCCCGAGTTGGCCCCGGACATCCGCATCCCGTAAGATCGTCTTCTCGCAGCGCCCGCAGGATCGGTCCGAAGTGTTCCGATACGCCGCCGCCGGAACGCCTGCTCCGCCGCCGATCGACCGGGCCGCGCCCTCGCAATCCCGGAACCTTTGATCCGATGTATCTCGAGCTGTTCAAGCTGAAGGAGCTGCCCTTCCGGCTGAGCCCCGACCCCCAGTTCCTCTACCTGAGCAAACAGCACGCCCGGGCGAAGGCGTACATGGAATCGACGATCTGGTTCACGGACGGCTTCGTCGTGATCACGGGCGAGATCGGCTCCGGCAAGACGACGCTCATCGAGTCGTTCCTGCAGGAGATCCAGAAGGACGTGGTCGTCGCGCAGATCAATCAGACTCAGGTCTCGGTCATCGATTTCCTGCAGGCCGTGCTCGTCCAGTTCGGCTTCTCCCCGTTCAAGATGAAGAAGGCCGAGCTCATCGCGACCATCAACAACTTCCTCGTGGAGCAGTACGCCGCGGGGCGCAAGGTCCTGCTCATCGTCGATGAAGCGCAGAATCTTTCGCTGCGGGTGCTCGAGGAGATCCGGCTGCTCTCCGGAGTGGAGACGACGAAGGAGAAGGTGCTGCGCATCATTCTCGCCGGCCAGCCCGAGCTCAATGAGAAGCTCGACGCGCCGGAGCTCGTGCAGCTGGCGCAGCGCATCCGGCTGCGCTTCCATCTCGGCACGCTCACGCCGGCGGAGATGCGCGGGTACATCCAGCACCGACTGGAAGTCGCGGGCGCCGGGGACCGGCCGATCTTCGCGGAGGACACCTATCCGGAGATCTATCGCTACACGGGCGGCGTGCCGCGGCTCATCAACACGCTCTGCGACACCGCGATGATGGCGGCCTACGGCGTCGATCGGGATCACGTGATCTCGGACGACATCACGGCGGCCGTGCAGGAGCTCAACTGGGTGGAGTTCAACGCCCGCCCGCAGGCGCCGAGCCGCGCTCAGCTCGAAGCACAGACCGGACGCCTGACGCAGCTCGACGTGAGACGCGCCGACGCGGGGCACGCCGATCCCGAGCACGCCGCCGATCCCCGCCGCGCATCCGAGTCGATGCGCGATCCGATCCGCGATCCCGTCCGCGACTCGACGCGCGAGATCGTCGGCCGCCTGATCATCGCGACCGAGGGACGCACGGTGTCGGATCTCACGCTCAAAGTGGGCCGGCTCATCGTCGGACGCACCGCCGACAACGACGTGCAGATCGACAGCCGCTTCGTGAGCCGCCACCACTGCCAGATCGTCACGACCCCGCACGGCTCGGTCATCGAGGATTTGAACAGCACCAACGGGATCTACGTCCAGGGCAAGCGCGTGCGTCGGCACAATCTCAACGACGGCGATGTCATCGTCGTCGGCAAGCACGAGCTCATGTACGTGGACGAGCGGCTGCCGGCGAGGCGCGGCAGTCTCGTCGCGACGATCCCCGGCGTTCAGACCGACGAGCCGCAAGAAGAAGACTGATCGGGCTCGGAGAGCGCGTCGGACCGCGCATAGCTCGCGCGCAGCCGTCGAAGCCGCGGCGCCGCAGCGAGACGACGAGCCCGCCGAACAGCGCGGCGAAGCCGGGCAGCCCCCAGAAGGCACTCGTGAGCTTCGAGGATGCGAAGTAGCTTGCGGCGAGGGCCGCCGGCGCCGTGAGCGGCTAGCGCTAGCGTCGCGAGCGCGGCGAGCCTTTCGCGCCGGTCAGCAGCTCGACCAGCCGACCGAGAAGCGACGGCCTCCAGCCTTCCACCTCGAGGTCCGTGCGCGGCGCGGCACGGCGCCGCTCGAGCTCGGACATCAGGTCGGCGGGCAGATGCAATCTCGGCTCCTCGAGCGCGTGGTCGGCCTGCATTCGTCGTTCCTCGGCGGAGATTTGGGACGGCATGGTAGTGCCGCCCGAGCAAGCTACGGACCTTGACGGCGGGCCGGCGTGCGAGCCGTCACAGCTTCGCGCAGCAGCGGCGCGCGCTCACGCGAGCTGTAGCGTCGCGCCGACACGATCGCGGATTATGTCGGCCCCCCCCCCCCCGGCTCAGCCGTTCGTTGCGGCGCTGGGAGCTGCGCTCGGGCGCTGGGAGCTGCCCTGAGCTCGATTCGCCCGGTGCTCGACTCGCCCTGAGCTCGACTCGCCCTACCCGGTCCCGCCGACGGTGAGACCGTCTATGCGCAGCGTCGGCTGGCCGACGCCGACCGGCACGTTCTGTCCTTCCTTGCCGCACGTGCCGACCCCTTCGTCGAGCTTCAAATCATTCCCCACCATGCTCACGCGCGTCAGCACATCAGGCCCGTTGCCGATGAGGGTTGCGCCCTTGAGCGGCGCGCCGAGGCGGCCGTTCTCGATCGCGTACGCCTCGCTCGCGGAGAAGACGAACTTGCCGGACGTGATGTCCACCTGCCCCCCGCCGAAATTCACGGCGTAGATGCCGCGCTCAACCGAGCGGATGATCTCCTCGGGCGAGTGGGGGCCGGGGCGCATGTACGTGTTGCGCATGCGCGGCAGCGTCACGTGCGCGAACGATTCGCGGCGTCCGTTGCCCGTGGAGCGCGTGCCCATGAGGCGCGCGTTGAGCTTGTCCTGCATGTAGCCGCGAAGGATCCCGTCCTCGATGAGCGTCGTGCACTCGGTCGGCGTGCCCTCGTCGTCGATGTTGAGCGAGCCGCGGCGGCGCTCGAGCGTCCCGTCATCGACGACGGTGCATGCCGGCGTCGCGACCCGCTCGCCGATGCGGTTTGAAAAGGCCGAGGTGCCCTTGCGATTGAAGTCGCCCTCGAGGCCGTGTCCGATCGCCTCGTGCAGCAGCACGCCCGGCCAGCCGGGTCCCAGCACCACCGTCATGAGTCCCGCCGGGGCGGGAACGGCCTCGAGATTCACCAGCGCCTGACGAACGGCCTCTCGCCCCAGCGCGAGCGGGCGGTCTCCGGCGACGAGATCCGCGAGCGTGAAGCGGCCGCCGCCGCCCGCATACCCCTGCTCTCGCCGGCCGTTCTGCTCCACGATGACGGATACGTTGAACCGGACGAGCGGCCGCACGTCCGCTGCAAGCTCCCCGTCGCTGTTCGCGATGAGCACGATCTCCTGGACCGCCGTGACGCTCGCCATCACCTGCACGACGCGCGGATCGAGCGCGCGAGTCTCGCGGTCCACTCGCTCGAGCCAGGCAACCTTGTCCGCATCCGTGAGCGAGGCGATCGGATCGACCGGCATGTAGAGGCGGTGGCCCGCGCGCGGATGCCACGCCTGCACCGCGCGATCCTGCCCGCGAGTCGCGATGGCCCGAGCGGCGCGGGAGGCTTCTTCGAGCGCCGGAAGGACGATCTCGTCCGAGTACGCAAATCCCGTCTTCTCGCCGGCGAGCGCGCGCACGCCGACGCCCTGCTCGATCGCGGCGGTTCCCTCCTTTACGATGCCGTCCTCGAGCGCCCACGACTCCTCGTGCGCCAGCTGGAAGTACAGATCGGCCGCGTCCACGGAATGGGTGAGCACCTGCCCCATCACCCGGTCGAGCCGCGTCTCATCGAGGCCGCTCGGGCGCAGGATGAGCTCGCGCGCCATCTTCAGGGGATCGGGGCTTCCCACGTTGTGGTCCATTTCAACTCCTTATGGCCGATGGCCAGGATCTCAACCGGCTCGCTCACGCCGAGATCGGCGCTTCGCGCCGCAAGCGCTCGCAGGACCGAGAGGGCTCGGTCCTCCGAGATTACATCACGCGGTGCCCCAGCGCGGGGAATGCCGAGCGCGCCTCGGCCTGCCGGTCGAGATCGAGGTCGCACACCACGATCCCGCGCCCTCGCGGACGCCGACGCAGCACACGGCCCCAGTAGTCGATGATCAGCGTGTCGCCGTAGGTCTCGCGGCCGTTCGGATGGAAGCCCGACTGGGCGGGAGCGATGACGTAGCAGAGGTTTTCGATCGCCCGGCTTCTGAGCAAGGTCTCCCAATGCGCCCGGCCGGTCGGCGCAGTGAAGGCGGACGGCACGCTGAAGACCTGCGCTCCGCCGGCGCTCAGGGCGCGGTACAGCTCCGGGAAGCGCACATCGTAACAGACGGTCAGTCCCAAGCGGCCCGCGGGCGTTTCGGCGACGATCGGCGCTTTTCCTGGCGCGATGTTTGCCGACTCACGGTAGCGCTCCTGCCGGCCGGGAATGTCGACATCGAACAGATGGATCTTGTCGTAGCGCGCGGCGACACGCCCCCGATCATCGAACAACAGGCACGCCGCGGCCACCCGCTCCTCGCCCGGCAGGCGCAGCGGCACGGTGCCCGCGACGATCCAGAGCCCGAGCCGCCGAGCTGCCTCCGCAAGCGCCGTCTGGATGGGGCCGTCGCCCGGGGTTTCGGCGACCTTGCGCTTGTCAGCATCGTCGAGGCCCATGAAGGCGAAGTTCTCGGGCAGCGCCGCGAGGCGGGCGCCCACGGCCGAGGCCCGGGCAAGCAGGTCTTCGGCCACGGCGAGGTTGGCCGTCACGTCCGGGCCGGAGGTCATCTGCAATGCGGCGACTTTCATGGCTCGACGAGCACGCCTCGAATCGGCGCGGCATCACAGCAGCACGGCGCCACGGCAGCAAGGGTCACACCGGCACGGGCTCACACCAGCACAACATCGTACTGATCGGCGCCGTACAGCGCCTCCACCTGCAGGCGGATGGGGCGGCCGATCCGGTCCGTAAGCGCAGCGAGCGTCGCCGACTCCTCGGAGAGCAGCAGGTCGATCACGTCCTGATGAGCGAGGATGAGCAGCTCGCGGCTCGTGAACTGCCGGCTCTGCCGCACGATCTCGCGGAAGATGTCCTGGCACACAGTCTCCGGCGTCTTGACGAACCCGCGTCCCTCGCAGCTCGGGCATGGCGCGCACAGGAGATGCTGAAGACTCTCGCGCGTGCGTTTGCGCGTCATCTCGACGAGGCCGAGCGGAGAGAGACTGACGATCCGCGTCTGCGCGCGATCCGGGGCGAGGGCGCGCTCGAGCGCGGCGAGCACCTGCCGCCGATGCGCCTCGTCGCTCATGTCGATGAAGTCGATGATGATGATGCCTCCGAGATTGCGCAGGCGCAGCTGGCGGGCGATGGCGACGGCGGCCTCCAGATTGGTGCGGAAGATCGTCTCCTCGAGATTGCGATGGCCGACGTACGCGCCCGTGTTCACGTCGATCGTCGTCATCGCTTCGGTCTGATCGATGACGAGGTGGCCCCCCGATTTGAGCGGCACCTTCCGATCGAGCGCCCGCGCGGCCTCCTCCTCGATACCGTGCAGATCGAAGAGCGGCCGCGGCCCCGCATACAGCTCCACGCGCGCGGCGCCGCTGCCCAAGAACGCTGATGCGAATTCGGCCATCCGCGCGTGCTCTCGCGGACAGTCGACGAGCACCCGTCCAACCCCGCGCGCGAGCTCATCGCGCAGGATGCGCAGCGTGAGCGGCAGGTCTTCGTGCACTATGGTGCCCGGCGCGGCCTCCGCGGCGCGGGCGCGCACATGCTCCCAGAGCCTCGCGAGGTAGCTCATATCCTCGCGCAGGCTCTCGACGGTGGCCCCTTGCGCGGCCGTCCGCACGATGTATCCGCCAGGCGCGCCCGGCTGAAGGAGGCTCGCGACGGCCGATTTGAGCCGCGCGCGCTCGCTCTCCTCCTCGATGCGCGCCGAGACACCGATCCCCTCGCCGCGCGGCAGATACACGAGATGCCGCGAGGGCAGCGCGATGAACGTGGTGAGCCGCGCGCCCTTGGTGCCGATGGGGTCCTTTACCACCTGCACCAGGATCTCATCGCCCTCGCTCACCAGACGGCGGATGTCATCGACCGCGGGGAGACTGACGATCGTGTCTTCCGGCCGCGCGAGCGCGATGTCCGCGACGTGCAGGAACGCCGTGCGCTCGAGGCCCACATCGACGAACGCCGCCTGCATGCCCGGCAGAACGCGCGAGACACGACCCTTGTAGAGATTGCCGACGAGCCCGCGGCGGCTCGCGCGCTCCACGTGCAGCTCCTGCAGCGCGCCGTTTTCGATGAGCGCCGCGCGGGTCTCGCGCGGACCGACGTTGATGTAGATCTCCGCACTGGCCGTGCCCGCGCTCACAGAGCCTGCGCCGTGTGCCGCGGGAACGGCCGCCGCGCCGTAGCGATCGGTCATATCGCTCATCCGCCGCCCCCCGCGCCGGATCGGCCCCTCGCGCCAGATGCGCCCGTCGCGCTCAATGCGCCGGTCGCACCCAGTGCGCCGGCCCTGGCGCCGGGTGCACCGCTGGCGCCCCATGCCCCGCTTGCCCCCGGTCCGCACGGGATGCCTGCCGCCGCGAGCAGCTGCGCCGTCTCGAAGAGCGGCAGCCCCATCACGCCCGAATAACTCCCGCTCAGCGATTCCACGAACACCGCCCCGAGACCCTGGATGGCATAGGCGCCCGCCTTGTCACAGGGCTCGCCCGTGTCCCAATAGGCCGCCCGCTCGGCCTCGGTCAACATCCGCAAACGCACTGTGCTGGCGGATAGCGCGCTCGTCACGCCGCCGCTCGTCACGAGCGCGACCGCCGTCAACACCTCGTGCGCGCGGCCGCCGAGCGCCGCGAGCATCTCGGAAGCATCCTGCCTGTCGCGCGGCTTGCCGTAGACCGTCTCCCCGAGCACCACCGCCGTGTCCGCTGCGAGCACGGGCTGCCAAGCGGGCAGCCGCGAACGGACGCGCAGCGCCTTCTCCCGCGCGAGACGCAGGACATAGTCGCGCGGCGGCTCGCCGGGCAGACGGCGCTCATCGACGTCCGCAGGTACGACCTCATGCACGACTCGGATCTGAGCCAGCAGCTCGCGCCGCCGCGGCGAGGCGGAGGCGAGGCACAGCAGCGGCGCAGCTGGCGAGGCGGAGCTCATCAGTCGCGATGATAAGGGTGACGGGCGAGGAGGGTATGCGCACGGTAGAGCTGCTCGGCGAGCACCACCCGCACCAGGGCGTGCGGCAGCGTCAGCCGCGACAGCGACCAGAGAAAATCGCTGCGCGCGCGCACCGCGGGATCGAAGCCGTCGGGACCGCCAATCAAGAAAGCCACGTCGCGCCCGTCGCGCTGCCGCGCGACGACCCAGTCGGCCAGCTCGCGTGTCGACAGCTCCCGTCCGCGCTCATCGAGCGCCGCGACGAACTCGCCCGGCCGCAGCTTCGCCAGCAGCCGCTCGCCCTCGGAACGAGCCGCCGAGACCGCATCGCGTCCGCCGGCGCGAGTCGCCGGCGCCAGCTCATCGAGCATCAAAGCCAGCTTCGACCCGAAACGGCGCGCATAGTCGGCGAACGCCTCATCGACCCATCGGGGCATGCGCGTGCCCACGGCAATCACTCGCCAACGCATGCCGCCACCCGACGCTGTACAGCCGGACTGATATGGAACGAAGCCGTGGCCCGCTCGCTATTCCGCGGAATGGCGCCGCCCACCCCGCGGGCCGCCCGCGGCGGCCGCCGCATGAGCTTCCTGCGGCTCCCACAGCAGCTCGAGCCCGTAGAGTTCGCGCACGCGCGGCAGCATGACATGGACGATGATGTCATTGAGATCGACGAGCACCCACTCGCCTTCGCGCTCCCCCTCGATGCCGAGCGGACGGATGCCGACGGCCTTCACCCGCTCGACCACGCGCTCGGCGATGGAGCGCACGTGACGATCCGAATTGCCGGACGCGATGATCATCGTGTCCGCGAAGTCCGTGAGTCCGCGAACGTCGAGCACCTTGACGTTCACGGCCTTCATGTCATCGAGGGCGGCGGTCACGATCCCCTGCGTCGCCGGATGGGGAGGGTGTCCGCGCTGGCGGGCCGGCCGCCGGGCCTGCTGACGCGGCTGCGCGGCCCCGTGACGGGGCTGCCCGCCCTGGCCGCGCCGCCGGCCGCTATGCGTGCGAGTCCGCGAGGTCGTCATACTCCCCCGCGCGCTTCAGCGCCGCTCACGCGCATAGCATCCGGTCTCATAGATGATCCGGCGCACCGCATCGGGCACGAGATACAGCGGGTCCCGGCCCGCTTCGAGCAGCTGCCGCAGCTCCGTCGAGGAGATCTCGAGCTGGGTGCCGGCGTGCACGTAGATGCGCCCGGCGCGCTCATCCCGAAGGTCGCGAATACTGCCCGTGCCCCGATCCACCATGACCTCGCCGAGCGGGCCGCGGGTCGGCGCCTTCCAGCCCGGCCGATGCGCCACGACGACGTGCGCCAGGTCGAACAGCTCGCGCCAGCGATGCCAGTTCGGCAGGCCGAGGAAGGCATCCATGCCGATGAGCAGGCAGAGCGATCGATCCGGATACTCCCCGCGCAGCTCGGTGAGCGTATCGATCGAGTACGACACGCCGGAGCGCCGCACTTCCCGATCATCGACAATGAAGTGCGGCTGGCCGGCGACCGCCGCGCGCACCATTGCGAGCCGCGTCTCGGCGCTCGCGGAGAGCTCCGCCCGGTGCGGCGGATTGCCGGTGGGCAGGAAACGCACCTCGGCGAGCCCGAGCGCCTGCGAGAGCTCGAAGGCGGTACGCAGGTGCCCATAGTGGATGGGATCGAACGCGCCGCCGAAAAGACCGATCGGTTGCATGCGAGAGCCTTACATCCGGTGTGCCGTAGGGAAGGGCAGCGCTGCGCGGCCGGAGAGCTCGCAGGCGAGCAGGGCGATCTCGTCCCATGCATTGCCGGGACGGCGCCCCTTGGCCATGCCATCGGCCCGCACGGCGCGCGCGACGAGACGTCGGAACGTTCGCCGGATGGCGTGCTCGCGCGCAGGCGGCAGACCCGCTTCCAGCTGCCGAGACCAGCGTACGCGCAGGGCTCTCGTCACGGCCCAGAGAACGAGCGGGAGCTCGGCACCCTCGGCGTGGAGCCCGTCCAGCACCCGCAGCGCGCGGCTCAGCTCGCCCGCCGTCAGCGCATCCGACAGCTCGCCGACGCTGAACCGGGCACTGTCGCCGGCGGAGGCCAGCACCTGCTCCGCGGTGATGCGCCCGGCGCTCCCGGCGAGAGGCTCGCGGTCGGCGGGCTGCCGCGGACAGTCGGCGGGTTGCGGCTCGCGATCGGCGGACCGTGGTTCACGATCGGTGGGTTGCGGCTCATGGCCGGGGACCAGGGGCTTGCCGCCAGCCACTTGCTCCTCCGCGTCCCCGATGAGCAGCTTCAGCTTCTCGAGCTCCTGCCGCGCGGCGAGCAGATTGCCCTCCGTGCGCTCGGCCAGGATCTCGAGCGCGTCCCGATCCGCCGCGATCCCGAGTTGGCGGCAGCGCGCCTCGAGCCAAGCGACCATGCGATCGGCCCCTATCGGCGAGACCTGGACCCAGGCGCCCCGCGCCTCGACCGAGCGGATCCACTCCGCGCTCTGGGCCTCGCGATCGAGACGTCCGGTCAGGATGAGAATGAGCGTGTCGGCGGCCGCGGATTCGGCGAGAGCGGCCAGCACTCGTCCCCCGGTCACGCCCGGCTTGCCGGTGGGCAGCTTGAGCTCGATGACGCGGCGGGCCGCGAACAGCGACAGCGTGCCTGCGGCCGCCCGCACCGCATCCCAGTCAGCGCCTCGGTCGAGCGAGTGCACTTGCCGCTCCGTGAATCCCAGCGCGCGCGCGCGAGCGCGGATGGCGTCGGCCGCCTCCGCCGCGAGCAAGGGCTCATCGCCCGACACGAGATAGACCGGCAGCAGCTGCCGCTCGAGGTGGCGCGGGAGGGAATCGGGAGCGAGCTTCAAGCGCTGGTGACGGCGGTCCGTAGGAACATGGCCGCATGCTACCTGCTGTACACTCCCCCATCCAGCCGAACGGGCCGGTTCATGCGCCGCGCGACAATATCCCGCGGGACGCTCCCAGGCGGAGCGAGCCCCAAAAAGTCCGAACCCCGGAAGCGCTTGTACCCTCCCCTCGAACCCTACTCGAGCGGCTACCTGCGAGTGACGGGAGGCCACGAGATCTACTTCGAGGAGAGCGGCAATCCACACGGCAAGCCGGCCGTCTTCGTGCACGGCGGTCCGGGTGGCGCCACGGACCCGAGGATGCGGCGCTTCTTCGACCCGAAGCGCTACCGGATCATCCTCTTCGACCAGCGTGGCTGCGGCAAGAGCCGGCCGCACGCGAGCCTCGTCGAGAACACGACCTGGGATCTGGTCGAGGACATGGAGCGGCTGCGCAAGCACCTGAAGCTCGAGCGCTGGCAGGTCTTCGGCGGCTCCTGGGGCTCGACGCTCGCGCTCGCGTACACGGAGTCCCACCCGGAGCGCGTCACCGAGCTCGTCCTGCGCGGCATCTTCCTCCTGCGCCGCTGGGAGCTCGACTGGTTCTATCAGAATCCCGGCGGCGCAGCCGCGATCTATCCGGACCTCTGGGAGCGCTACATCGAGCCCATTCCACCCGAAGAGCGCTCCGATCTGATCGGCGCGTTCTATCGGCGCCTGACGAGCGACGATCCGCGCGTGCTGCGCGAAGCGGCGCGCGCCTGGTCGATCTGGGAGGGTGCGACGAGCTTTCTCGAGCTGAACTCCGCGTACGTCGCCAAGTTCGAGGACGACGCCTACGCGGCGGCCTTCGCGCGTATCGAGTGCCACTACTTCGTGAACCGCGGCTTCTTCAGAAGCGACGACCAGCTGATCGCCGACGTGGGACGCATCCGGCACATTCCGGCGGTCATCGTGCAAGGACGCTACGACGTCGTCTGCCCGATGCGCAGCGCTTGGGACCTGCACCGCGCGTGGCCCGAGGCGGATCTGCGCATCGTCCCCCTCGCCGGGCACTCGGCATTCGAGAAGGGCATCACGAGCGAGTTGGTCGCGGCGACGGAGCGGTTTGCGGGGGAGTGAGCCGGCGACTACATTCGCACCCGCCACCTGACCCGATCGCCCTCGCTGATCAACTCCCTCTCCGCCAGCCACCCCCGCGCATCCTCCGCATCGCGCTCGAACCACGCGGCAGTGCTCCCGAGCCTGAAGCTGTACCCCCACGCATCCATGTCCGCCATCATCCGCTCACGTCCGACGTCTGGAAGCTCGTCCGCCAGCAGGATCTGCAAGTAGCAGACGGCCGCTTCTTCCAGATCATCACCGCCGGCGTCCGTGTCGAGGCCGGCGCGCCGCTCGGGCGTCATACAGATGTAGTGAGCCGCCTCGTGCAGCACCGAATGGACCGGGGTGTCGAGCCGCGCATACAGCCTGTCGCCGCGCAGCCCCGCCTCGCGCTCTCCCCAGTAGGAGCCGGGAATCTCCTCCTGCGGCGCGACGAGCGTGAGCCCGAGCCCAAAGCGATCGAACAGGGCGGCGAGCGCGAGCCGATCGACGCCCGCGATCGTGAGGCATTCCCGGTCGAGCCCGTGTCCCTCCGCCGACTCGATGCTGCGCCTGCGGTCCTCTTCGATGCTGTGCCCCCGCCCTTTACAGATTCCCGAGCCGCCGCATCACGACGCCAACCAGGTCGCGCGCCAGCGCACCGCGCAGGATCGCCTCCTCATTGTCCTTCGCGAGCAGCACGTGCTCGTCGAAGCTGTAGTCGCGCGACAGCGAGATCTCCTGCGGTGGCAGCAGGTCCTTGCCGCCCGCGGTGACGGAGAAGCGCACGGTGTACGTGATCTCGTACTCGCGCGGGAGATTCGCGGGAGAGACGGCGAGCACGCGCGGCGTCACCGAGTCCTGCAGCACATGGATGATCGCCGTCGCCCGCGCGCTCTCGTCGGTCACCTGAGCGCCGGCGATGATGAGCGCCTTGCGCAGGTCCTGCACGAAATCAGTCTGCGGGTCCTGCGTCTCGACATACGTCATGGAGAGCGGCCGCGGCAGCGGCGTGCGGCCCTCGAGATGGAAGCCGCACCCGGCGAGCAGCGTCGCGCCGAGCAGCGCCGCGGCCGGCAGCGTCGCGCTGGGCATCATCGCGCCGAGCGGCGCCGAGCGCAGCGCCGATTGGAGCGCCGCCGGGGCAGAAGCCCCCGCCCTCACGCGTCCGGCGCCTTTGCGATCGGCGCTCACACGACCAGGTTGATCAGCTTGCCGCGCACGAAGACCACCTTGCGCACGGGCTTGCCGTCGACGAACCTGCGGACGTGCTCGTCGGCGAGCGCGGCCATCTTGACGGCTTCCTCCGTCGCTTCGGCCGCGACGGTCACCCGGCCGCGCAGCTTGCCGTTCACCTGGACGACGAGCTCGAGCTCGTCCTGCCGCAGCGCCTCCGCCGCGGGCTGCGGCAGCGGCGCATCGAGCAGATCGCCGCGCTCCGCCGCGAACCCGAGCTCCACCCACAGCGCGTGCGTGATATGCGGAGCGATCGGGTAGAGCGTCTGCAGCAGAATGCCGGCGCCCTCCCGCAGCAGCGCGGCAGGCTCGGGCAGCGCCTTCGCCCCTTCGAGGGCGTTCAGCATCTTCATGGCCGCCGACACGACGGTGTTGAACTGCATGCGCTGATAGTCGAACAGCGCCTGCTGCAGCGCGGCGTGCACGTCGTGGCGGATCTTCTTCAGGGACCCGCTGAGGGCGGACGGCTCGACCGCCGGCGCGCCGGCGATCCGCTCCCGCTCGCCGTAGCAGAAGGCCCAGAGTCGCCCAAGAAAGCGGTGCACGCCCTCCGCACTCGCGTCCGACCACGGCGCGCTCTTGTCCGGCGGACCCGCGAACATGACGAAGGCGCGCGCGGTGTCGGCGCCGAAGCGCTCGATGAACGCACCCGGTTCGACAACGTTGTTCTTGCTCTTCGACATCTTCTCGATGCCGCCGTAGAGCACGGGCTGTCCGTCCTCCTTCGCGACGGCGCTCACGGGCATGCCGCGTTCGTCGAACTGCTGCTCCACTTCGGCCGGATAGAACCACCGCCTGCGCCCGCTCGCGTCCTCGCGGTAGTAGCAGTGCGCGAGCAGCATGCCCTGCGTGTAGAGGCGCTTGAACGGCTCGTCGAACTTGACGAGGCCGAGATCGCGCATCACGCGCGTCCAGAACCGTGCATAGAGGAGGTGCAGGACGGCGTGCTCGATGCCCCCGATGTACTGGTCCATCGGCATCCAGTAGTCGGTGCGCTCATCGACCATCGTCGCCGCGTCCGGACAGCAGTAGCGCATGTAGTACCAGGACGAGTCGACGAACGTGTCCATCGTGTCGGTCTCGCGCCGCGCCGGCCTGCCGCACTGCGGGCATGCGCAGGCGAGGAACCGTTCGTCCTTGGCGAGCGGATTGCCCGTGCCGTCCGGCACCAAGTCCTCCGGAAGAACGACCGGGAGGTCCTGCTCCGGGACGGGCACCACGCCGCACGACTCGCAATGAATGAGCGGGATCGGCGTACCCCAGTAGCGCTGGCGCGAGATCCCCCAGTCGCGCAAACGCCATTGCACCTGCTTGCCGCCGAGACCGAGGGCCGCGAGATCCGCAGCGACCGCATCCACCGCAGCCTGATAGCCCTTGCCGTCATAGTCGTACCGCCCGTCGGGCGAGCGCGAATTGATGCAGCGGCTCCCCTCGGTCGTGGCATACCAGTCCATCCAGCGCGCGGGCGAGAACTCCCTCCCGTCGACCGCGATGACCTGCTTGATCGGCAGCCCATAGCGCAGGGCGAAAGCAAAGTCGCGCTCGTCGTGCCCCGGCACGCCCATCACCGCGCCCTCGCCGTAGCTCATGAGGACGTAGTTGCCGATCCAGACCTCGACGCGCTCGCCGCTCAAGGGGTGCGTGACGAAAAAGCCAGTCGGCACGCCCTTCTTCTCCATCGTGGCGAGCTCGGCGTCCGCGACGCCGCCCTTGCGGCACTCCTCGATGAACGCCGTCAGCCGCTCTCCACCACGGGCCCGCTCCCGCGCGGCGAGCTTTGCCGCCAGCGGATGCTCGGACGCGATCGCGACGAACGTGACGCCCATGATGGTGTCCGCGCGCGTGGTGAACACCCAGAGCAGCAGCCGCTCGCCGTCGAGCTCATATGGAAACGCAAACCGCACGCCCTCGCTGCGTCCGATCCAATTCGTCTGCATGGTGCGCACCTGCGCGGGCCACCCCTCGAGATCGCGCTCGACCTCCTCGAGCAGCTCCGCGGCGTAGCGCGTGATCGCGAGGTAGTAGCCGGGTATCTCCCGCTTCTCGACGAGCGCTCCGGAGCGCCATCCGCGTCCATCAACGACCTGCTCGTTGGCTAGCACCGTCTGATCGATCGGGTCCCAGTTGACGACCTGGGTCTTGCGATAGGCGATCCCGCGCTCCAGCATTTTGAGGAACAGCCATTGGTTCCAGCGGTAGTAGCTCGGATCGCACGTCGCGAGCTCGCGCGACCAGTCGAACGCGAATCCCATCGGAGCGAATTGCGCCTTCATTTCGGCGATGTTGGCGCGCGTCCACTTCGCGGGCGCGACTCCCTTCTCGATGGCCGCGTTCTCGGCCGGCAGGCCGAAGGCGTCCCAGCCCATCGGCGTCATGACGTTGTACCCCGACGAACGCATGAACCGATACACCACATCGTTCAGCGTGTAGTTGCGCATGTGGCCCATGTGCAGCTTGCCGCTCGGGTACGGCAGCATCGAGCACACGTAGAACTTTCCCTTCGGAAAGCGCGGATCGTTCTCGCGCGCGCGGTAGGCGTCGATCGCACGCCAATGAGCCTGGGCGGCCCGCTCCACGGCCGCCGGGTCGTAGACTTCCTGCATGCCGCGACTCAGCGGATCTGCAGCGGGATGTAGATCTGCGCGTTCTGAGCGTCCGGCCTCTGGATGAGCAGCGCGAGCGTCTTGCCCGCAGCCTTCGCGGCCTGCTCGAGGTCCTGCAGGTTGTGGACGGGCTTGCCATTCACGCCGAGGATGATGTCGCCCGGCTGCACGCCGGCGTCGGCGGCCGGTCCTGTTGCGCGCTCGACGATGAGATCGCCCTGCGTCTGCGCCTGCTGCTTCTCGTCCGGGGTCAAAGGTCTCAAGGTAAGGCCGAGCTGCGCCACCTCGTTCCTCTGACGGCCGGGCTGAGTGCGCGACCCGGTGCGCGCCTCCTTCTCGTTGAGCTCCGCGACGCGCACGGTGAGCTCGATCTGCTTGCGGTTGCGCCAGATTGTCAGGCGCGCCTCGGTGCCCGGCTTCATGTTGGAGATGAGCGAGGAGACTTCCCCGTAGCGCTCGATGGGCTGGCCGTTGACCGCGAGGATCACGTCGCCCGGCTTGACGCCGGCCTGGGCCGCAGGTGCGCCGGTCTCGACGTTGCTCACGAGCGCGCCGCGCGGCCGGTCAAGGCCGAAGGATTCGGCGAGCTGCGCGTTCACGTCCTGGATGGTGACCCCGATACGGCCACGCACGACGTGGCCCGTCTTGATGATCTGCTGCTCCACGTTGACCGCGAGGTCGATCGGGATCGCGAACGACAGGCCCATGTAGCCGCCCGTCTGGCTGAAGATCTGCGAGTTGACGCCGACGACCTCGCCCCTTACGTTGAACAGCGGCCCGCCCGAGTTGCCGGGGTTCACCGCGACGTCGGTCTGGATGAACGGCACATAGTTGTCGCTCGGCAGCGAGCGCGCGGTCGCGCTCACGATGCCGGCGGTCGCGCTGTTCTCGAAGCCGAACGGCGAGCCGATGGCGACCACCCACTGGCCCGGCTTCAACTTCGTCGAATCGCCGACCTTCACGACCGGCAGGCTGTGCGCCGCGATCTTGACGACGGCGATGTCCGTTCGCTCGTCGATCCCGATCACCTTCGCCCGGAACTCGCGCCGGTCCACGAGCTTCACCGTCACCTGATCCGCGTCCTGGACGACGTGCGCGTTCGTGATGATGTAGCCGTCGGGACTCACGATGAAGCCCGAGCCGGTGCCACGCTGCGGCGGAAGATTCCGCGGCACGTTCGGAATGCCGAAGCGGCGGAAGAACTGATTGAACGGATCGTTCGAGTCGTCGCCGTTGTCGCCGTTGTCACCGTTGTCATCGCCGCCGCCCGAGGACGACGAGGGCGACTGCGCGTGCTCGACGACTTCCACGTTCACCACGGCAGGTCCGTACTTCTCGACGAGACCGGAGAAATCGGGCAGCTGGGCGATGCCGCCCGCGCAGCTGCACGGCGCCGCCGGCGGATCGCGCTCCGGAGCGGCCGCGGGACTCGCGGCGGTCGCGGCCGGACCCGCCGATTGCGCGGTCTGCGCGCTCGAGCTGCCCGAGCACGCCGCGAGGGCGATGCTCGCGAAGAGGAGGATTCCGGCCCGGCGGGCCGACCGTTGACAGCTCATGTGGGGACTCCGAGATTCTCCGGGATATCCGACCCCGGGCGCCGCACTCGCGCCCGAGGCTCACCTTATCGTCAATGCTGGCTCAATGCCTGCCGCGTCCGCGGCCCGGCACGCCGTATTTATGACACATCTCGCAGCATCCGGTGTACCCGTGCCGCGGCGGGCCGAGATCCACCCTCATGCGGCCAGCCTCCGGCGGCGCGGGAGAGGCGGCCATTGCCGGGAAGGACGGCCGTACCCGAGCACCAGCGCGAGCGTGATGGTGCCCAGAGAAATAATCAACCAGTTCCCGCACCGGTCGAACGGGGTGAGCCCGCGCTCCGCCCGGATCGTGGCCCGCAGCACGAACGGCCGGTATTCCGGCGCCTCCGCGACGATCTCTCCGTGGGGTCCGATCACGGCCGATACACCGTCGTTCGCGGCCCTGATGAGGTAGCGCCCGCTCTCCATCGCGCGCATCCGCGAGATCTGCAAATGCTGATACCGGGCGCTCGAATGCCCGAACCAGGCGTCGTTCGTGACATTGACGAGCGCGTCGGACTCTGGCATTTCCGGCAACTCGTAGCTGCCGTACGCATCTTCGTAGCAGATCGTCGTCGCGAGATTGAGCCCCCCGGCCCGCAGCGGCGGCTGATCCGGCGCGCCGCGCGTGAAGTCCGAGTAGGGCAGGCTCATGAGCCGCAGCCATGCGCGGACGAAGCGCGGCACCGGGAAGAACTCGGCGAAGGGCACGAGATGACGCTTGTTGTACCAGCCGATGCCGGCATCGCTGAGGCTCAGCACCGAGTTGTAGTAGATGTCGTCGCCGTCAGCACGCACCGCGCCGATCAGCAGCGACGAGCCGCGCAGGTGCGCGTCGCGGTACAGGCCAAGCAGGTAGTCGGTGAAGTCGTTCGCGAGATCGGGCAGCGCCGCCTCGGGCCAGACGATGATCGGCGTGCCGAGCGCGCTCTCCGTGAGCCGGCGATAGAGCGCGAGCGTCGTGTCGCGGTTCGCGTCCTGCCACTTCTCCTCCTGCGGAATGGCGCCCTGGACGATCGCGACGCCGACCGGCTTGCCGACCGAATGCGTCCAGTCGAACGTTGCAAGGCACGCAGCGACGACCCAGGGCGCGGCGAGCGCGGCGATGGCGAGCAGGCGGTCGCGCCGGCTGCCCCAGAGGAGCGTCACGAGCGCGCCGGCCCCGACGACGATGAGCGCAGTGAGGCCGTACACGCCGAGGAGCGGCGCGAACGTCCTGCCGAGCCAGGTATCGGTCTGCGTGTAGCCGAGCGACAGCCAGGCGAAGCCGGTGAGGAACCAGCCGCGCCACCATTCGATGAACACCCACGCAGCCGGAATCCCCGCCATCCAGCGCAGCGCGCCCGAGCGAGGGAGCCAGCGCGCGACGGCGAAGCCGAGGAGCGCCCCGTAGAGCGCCATGATGCCGACCAGCCCGCCCATGAGGAGGAAAGCGATCCAGAGCGGCGCACCGCCGAAGTGGTGGATGCTGATGTAGAGCCAGTAGGTGCCCGCCGCGAACGTCCCGAAGTTGAACCAGAAGCCGCTCCACGCGGCCGCGCGAGGCGTCGCGCCCTGCCAGAGCGCGATGAGCGCTGCAGGGCAGAGAAAGGCGAGCGGCCACCAGTCGAGCGGCGCGAACGCCGCCGCGAGCAGCAGCCCGGCCGCCGCCGCAAGCACGCTGCGGGCGGAAGCGCCGAGCCGGACGACGGTCCACAGCCCCGGCGCGCTCCCGGCGGTGGGCTCCCCCAAGCGGCCCGGCAGGTACACCGCCTCTGTCGCGGCAGCGCTGCTGGCCTCATGGGCGTTCGTCGCGTCGCCGGGCGCCGTCCCCCGCCCCGCGGCGCTCATCGAGCTCTCGACCGCGGCACGCTTCATCCGGCGCCGCCAGCGGCGCGCTCGTTCGGCGGCACCACGTCGTGCGCGCTCACCACGCGCAGCGTGTCGATGCGCCGGCGATCGGCCCTCATCACGCGGAACTCCAGGCCATCGATCGCCAGGGTCTCCCCACGCCGCGGCAGGCGGCCGAGACGGCTCATGACGAGGCCGGCGATCGTATCGAAGCCTTCTCCCTCGAGCCGCGTGCCGAAGTACTCGTTGAACTCCTCGAGCCGCGTCACGCCCCGCACCGTGAACTGCCGCGGCTCCTCCTTACGGATGTTCTGATCGTCCTCGATGTCGAACTCGTCCTCGATCTCCCCGACGATCTCCTCGATCACGTCCTCGATCGTCACGAGGCCCGACACGCCTCCGTACTCGTCCACGACGATCGCCATATGATTGCGGCTGCGGCGGAAGTCCCGGAGCAGCACGTTGAGGCGCTTCGATTCCGGGACGAAGACTGCCGGACGCATGTATTCGCGGATGTCGAAGCGTCCGCCGGCGATGCTTCGGGAGGCGCCGGCGGCCGCACCGCGCGCCGCGCCCGCAAGCGCCTCCTCCGCCTCGTGCGCCTGCGGCGCGAGGCGCAGCAGATCCTTCGCAAGCAGGATCCCAACGATGTCGTCGCGGTTCTCGTCCATGACCGGGAAGCGCGAGTGTCCCGACTCGATCACGGTCGGCAGGATGCGCCCGGGCGGATCGTCGCGCCGCACGAACACCATCTGCGCCCGCGGCACCATGATGTCCCGCACCTGCAAGTCGGAGACCTCGAGCACGCCCTCGAGCATGCGCGTCGCGTCCTCGTCGATGACGCCGCGCTCGCAGGCAGCGCGGATGAGCTCGATCAGATCCTCGCGGTCCTGCGGCTCGCCGGAGAAGGACTTGAGCGTCCGCTTGAGCCACCGCCCGGTCGCGTTGCCGTCCTTTTGGGTCATCAAAGGCTCCGGTACGGGTTCGCGAAGCCGAGGCGCTTCAGCACGGCGATCTCGCGCCGCTCCATGCGCCGCGCGTCGCGCGGACGCTCGTGGTCATAGCCGACGAGGTGCAGCGCGCCGTGCACGACGAGATGCGCCCAGTGCGCGCGCACGCTCTTGCCCTGCCGCTGCGCCTCCCGCGCAACGATCGGCGCGCAGAGGACGAGATCGCCGAGCGGCGGGCGCGCATCAGGATCGTCCGCGAGCCGCGCGAGCCGCGGCAGTCGCGGATCGACGGGGAACGAGAGGACGTTCGTCGGTTTGTCGCGGCCGCGATAGCGGGCATTCAGACGGCGGCTCTCGCGCGCGCCGACGATGCGCACCGCGAGCTCGCGGCCCTGAGCGCGCCGTCCGAGCGCGGCGCTCGCCCACGCGCCGATCGCGCCCGCGCTCGGGGCTCGCACACGGCCGGCGCGCGTGAGCTCGACGCGGAGCGATTGCAGCGGTTCCCGGCGCGGGCTCATGTCGTGTCGCCCTGGGCCTCATAGGCCTGGACGATCCGCTGCACGAGCGGATGGCGCACGACGTCGCGCGCGTCGAAATACGTGAAGGCGACGCCCTCGATGCCGTTCAGCACGGCAGAGACGTGCCGCAGACCCGAGATCCGGCCGGCCGGCAGATCCGTCTGCGTCGGATCGCCCGTCACCACCGCCTTCGAGCCGAAGCCGATGCGCGTCAGGAACATCTTCATCTGCTCGATCGTCGTGTTCTGCGCCTCATCGAGGATGATGAACGAATCGTTGAGGGAGCGGCCGCGCATGAAGGCGAGCGGCGCGACCTCGATCACGTTGCGCTCAATGAGGCGAGCGACGCGGTCGAAGCCCAGCATCTCGTACAGCGCGTCGTACATCGGCCTCAAATACGGATCGACCTTCTGCGTGAGGTCGCCGGGCAGGAAGCCCAGCCGCTCGCCGGCCTCGACGGCAGGGCGCACGAGCACGATGCGCCGCACGCGGTCGGTCTGCAGCGCCTCGACGGCGCAGGCGACGGCGAGATAGGTTTTCCCCGTCCCGGCCGGACCGATGCCGAACGTGAGATCGCGCACGCGGATCTGCGCGAGGTAGGCGCGCTGATGGACGCCGCGGGCGCGGATGGCGCCGCGCTGGACCCGGATCACGGAATCGGCGACCGGCGCCCCGCCGACCGCATCTGCCAGCGCGCGCTCTCCCGCGCCCCGCTCCTCGACATCGCGCACTTCGACCTCGCGGAGCGCGAGGTGCACGCGCTCGGGCGTCACTTCCTCCTCCTTCGCCACGCGAAACAGCTCCCGCAGCGTCTCCTCCGCCTGCGGCGCGCGCTCGCCGGTCACCCGGAAGCTGTCGCCGCGGCGGCGCACCACGACGCCGAGGCGCGATTCGACGAGCCGCAGGTTCTCATCGAGCGGGCCGCAGAGATTGGCGAGACGCGCGTTGTCGGTCGGCTCGAGGCCGAACTCGCGCTCGCGTGCGGCGGGCGTGGCGGAAGGTGTGGCGGATACGGGCTCAGGCAACGGCCAAGCGCCCTCTCAGGCTGTGCGGCAGGGCCGCGGTGATCGTGACATCAGCATAGCGATTGACGAGCTCGGCGGGGCCAGGAAAATTCACCCAGCGATTGTTCTCGGTCCGGCCCGCGAGCTCCTGCGCGTCGCGCTTTGCGTGCCGCACGACGAGCACGCGCTGCACGGAGCCCACCATCCGTTCGCTGATCGCCCGCGCCTGGGCATCGAGCTGCGCCTGCAGCGCGGCGAGGCGTGCCTGCTTCACCTCGTAGGGTACATCGTCCGGCAGCGAGGCCGCGGGCGTCCCCGGACGGCGGCTGTAGATGAAGCTGAAGGACTGGTCGAAGCCCACCTCCGAAACCAGCTGAAGCGTCGCCGCGAAGTCGCGTTCCGTCTCGCCGGGGAAGCCGACGATGAGATCGGTGGAGATGCTGAGCTGCGGCCGCACGGCCCTGAGTTTGCGGACCCGCTCCTTGAATTCAAGTGCCGTATAGCCGCGCTTCATCCGCGCGAGCACCCGGTCCGAGCCGCTCTGCACGGCAAGGTGCAGGTGGCCCGCGAGCTTCGGCACGCTGCCGAAGGCCTCGATGAGGCTGTCGTCCAGCTCGTTCGGATGCGAGGTCGTGAAGCGGATGCGCTCGATTCCCGGCACCGCGGCGACGTGGTGGATGAGCGTCGCGAGATCGGCCGGCACCCCGTCGTCCATCGCCCCGCGATAGGCGTTCACGTTCTGCCCGAGCAGCGTCACCTCCTTGACGCCCTGCTCGGCGAGCCGGCGGATCTCGGCGAGCACGGAGCCAAAGGGACGGCTCACCTCCTCGCCGCGCGTGTACGGCACGATGCAGAAGGTGCAGTACTTACTGCAGCCCTCCATGATGGAGACATACGCCGTCGCGCCTTCCGCCCGCGGCTCCGGCAGCCGGTCGAACTTCTCGATCTCGGGGAAGCTCACATCGACCACGGCGCGGCCCGTGCGGCGCAGCTCAGCGATCATATCGCCCAGCCGGTGCAGCGTCTGCGGACCGAACACGAGGTCCACGTAGGGCGCCCGCTCGATGATGCCCCCCGCCTCCTGGGACGCAACGCAGCCGCCGACGCCGATGATCACGTGGGGGCGCTTCGCCTTCAGCCGCCGCCACTCCCCGAGCAGCGAGAAGACCTTCTCCTCAGCCTTCTCCCGCACGGAGCAGGTGTTCATGATGAGCACGTCCGCGGCGGCGGGATCGTCGGTCGCCTCGAGATCCGCGCGCTCCCGCAGCACGTCCGCCATCCGGGCGGAGTCGTACTCGTTCATCTGGCAGCCGAAGGTCTTGATGTGGTAGCGGCCGCGCGCCGCCCCTGGAGCCGGCGATCGGGCAGGCGGCAGGGCTGCCGACCGGCATTCCCGTGCAGCTCCTTCCGGGCCGCGGTCTGCCACGCCGACTGCCACGCGGTCCTCCGCGCCGGCTGCCGCACCGGGGGCTGCTGGCGCGCGCACGACGCTAGAACGGGATATCGTCATCGAACTCGTCGCGCTCCCCCCCGGTCTCCGCCCCGACCGGCTCCGCCTCGACGCGCTCTCGAGCGCCCTCTGGCGCCGTACCGCCGGCGCCGGCGCCGCGGCTCCCGAGCATCTGCATCTCGTTTGCCACGATCTCGGTCGTGTAGCGCTCGACGCCCTGCTTGTCCTGCCACTTGCGCGTGCGCAGGCTCCCCTCGATGTAGACCTGCGAGCCCTTGTGCAGGTACTCGGCGGCGACCTCGGCGAGCCGGTTGAACAGGACGACGCGATGCCACTCCGTCCGCTCCTGCTGCTCGCCCGTCTGGCGGTCCTTCCAGCTCTCGCTCGTCGCGATGTTGAGGTTGCACACGGTCATGCCCGATGGCATGGCGCGCGTCTCGGGGTCGCGCCCGAGATTGCCGATGAGGATGACCTTGTTGACTCCGCGTGCCATGACTCAAACCCCCGAACCGTCCGAATGGAGCGCTATTGTAGTCGGCCGGACCCTGCGGCGCGACCCAGTATTTCGAGCGCGTTCGTGCTGTTTTGCCGCATTTTCGAGCGGATGCCGCGGCCCGGCGTACACTCGCGGTCGAGCCGGCCTGCCAAGCGGCCGGCCTCGACCGAGAAACTGTCTCGACCGAGAGGCCTGGCCTCGATCGAGGCTCGGCTCGACCGCCAGGCCCGACCCACCGAGAGGCCCGAATGCAGTACATCCGCGTCCGCGGGGCGCGAACGCACAACCTGAAGGGCATCGACCTCGACCTGCCCCGCGACCGGCTGATCGTCGTCACAGGACTGTCGGGCTCCGGCAAGTCCTCGCTCGCGTTCGACACCCTCTACGCGGAGGGCCAGCGCCGCTATGTCGAATCGCTGTCGGCGTACGCCCGCCAGTTCCTCTCGATGATGGACAAGCCGGACGTGGACCGCATCGAAGGACTCTCGCCCGCCATCGCGATCGAGCAGAAGGCGGCCTCGCACAACCCGCGCTCCACCGTCGGCACGGTGACGGAGCTCTACGACTATCTGCGGCTCCTCTACGCGAGAGCGGGCACCCCGCGCTGTCCCGAACACGGGATCGATCTCGAGGCGCAGACCGTGAGCCAGATGGTCGATCAGGCGTTGAAGCTGCCGGAAGGCGCGGCGATCGCCCTGCTCGCGCCGCTCGTGAGCGAACGCAAGGGCGAGCATGCCGAGGTGCTCGCCGACCTCGCCTCGCAGGGCTTCGTGCGCGTCCGGCTCGACGGCCGGTTCCACGAGCTCGACGCGCTGCCGCGCCTCGACCCGAAGCGCAAACACACGATCGAGGCAGTCGTCGATCGGCTGCGCGTGCGGCCCGACGCGGGCTCCCGACTCGCGGAATCCTTCGAGACCGCGCTGCGCCTCTCCGGCGGCCTCGCGCGCATCGCGTTCCTCGACAGCGATCCGCAGGCGGGTGCGGCTCCGGGAGCGCGCGCGGCGGAGGGGGCGCCGGGCGGACCGGCTGAGATCGTCTTCTCGAGCCGCCACGCCTGCCCGGTCTGCGGATACAGCGTGCCGCCGCTCGAGCCGAAGCTCTTTTCATTCAACAATCCCGCGGGCGCGTGCCCTCAATGCAGCGGGCTCGGCGTCGAGCAGTTCTTCGATCCCGCGCGCGTCGTCACGCACCCGACGCTCTCGCTCGCGAGCGGCGCCATCCGCGGCTGGGACCGGCGCAACGCGCATTTCTTCGAGCTGATCCAGGCGCTCGCGCGTCACTATCGCTTCGACATCGAAACGCCGTGGAACGAGCTCGCGCCCGAAATCCGGCAGGTCGTGCTCTACGGCAGCGGCGCGGAGCCCATCCGGCTCCAGCGCCGCCGCGAGCCCTTCGAGGGCATCCTTCCCAATCTCGAACGGCGCTATCGCGAGACGCAGTCTCCGGCCGTGCGCGACGAGCTCGCGCGCTATCTCGGCGTGCGGCCCTGCCCCGAGTGCGCCGGCACTCGTTTGAATCGCGCGGCGCGCTTCGTGTTCGTCGCCGGGCGGACCCTGCCGGAGGTGTCGCGGCTCGATGTGGGCGGCGCGCTCGCCTTCTTCCGCGGGCTCAAACTCCCCGGCTGGCGCGGCGAGGTCGCCGCGAAGATCGTGAAGGATGTGGCCGACCGCCTGCAGTTCCTCGTAGACGTGGGCCTCGATTATTTGACGCTCGACCGCAGCGCCGACACGCTCTCCGGGGGCGAGGCGCAGCGCATCCGGCTCGCGAGCCAGATCGGCTCGGGCCTCACGGGCATTCTGTACATTCTCGATGAGCCCTCGATCGGGCTGCACCAGCGCGACAACCGCCGCCTGCTCGACACGCTCCGCTCGCTCCGCGACCTCGGCAACACCGTCATCGTCGTGGAGCACGACGAGGAAGCGATGCTCGCGGCCGACTACATCGTCGATCTCGGCCCCGGCGCGGGCGCGCACGGCGGCACCGTCGTCGCAGTGGGCACCCCACGCGAAATCACGGCGAATCCGGCTTCGCTCACCGGGCAGTATTTGAGTGGACGCCGCTCGATCCCGCTGCCCGAGCGCCGCGCGCAGCGCGACCCCGAGCGGCAGATCCGCATCGTCGGCGCGCGCGGCAACAATCTGCGCAACGTGACCGTCGACATTCCCGTCGGACTTTTCACCTGCGTGACAGGTGTGTCCGGTTCGGGCAAGTCGACGCTCGTTCTCGATACGCTCTTTGCGCAGCTCGCCGCCCGCCTGGGCGGCGTGGCCGGGCAGAGCGCGCCCTGCGAACGCATCGACGGCATCGATCTGATCGATCGCGTCATCGACATCGATCAAAATCCGATCGGGCGCACTCCGCGCTCGAATCCGGCGACGTACACAGGCCTGTTTGCTCCGCTGCGCGAGCTCTTTGCGTCCGTGCCGGAGAGCCGCGCGCGCGGCTACGATGCAGGACGATTCAGCTTCAACGTGAAGGGCGGCCGCTGCGAGGCGTGCCAGGGCGATGGCGTGTTGAAAGTGGAGATGCATTTCCTGCCGGATCTCTACGTTCCGTGCGATGTCTGCCAGGGCCGGCGCTACAACCGCGAGACGCTCGAGATCCGCTACCGCGGCCGGAACGTTCACGAAGTGCTCGAGATGACGGTGGAGGAGGCCCTGCGCTTCTTCCAGAGCGTCCCCGCCGTCGCAGGGAAGCTTCAGACCCTCTCCGACGTGGGGCTCGCCTATCTCAGGCTCGGGCAGAGCGCGACGACGCTCTCAGGCGGCGAGGCCCAGCGCGTGAAGCTCTCGCGCGAGCTCGGGAAGCGTGCCACGGGGCGCACGCTCTACATTCTCGATGAGCCCACGACAGGGCTGCATTTCGAGGATGTCGCTCGACTCCTGCACGTTCTCCACCGTTTACGCGATGAAGGCAACACGATCGTGGTCATCGAGCACCATCTCGATGTGATCAAGACGGCGGACTGGATCATCGACCTCGGGCCAGAGGGCGGGGATCGAGGGGGCCGGATCGTCGCCTGCGGCACCCCGGAGCAAGTCGCCGCCCACCCAGGGTCATATACTGGCCAGTGCTTGCGGCCGCTGCTCGAGAAGGTTCCCGCGGGCGCCGTCCGGCCCAGTACGGCCGGCTCGGGCGGGGCTCGGCCAACGCCCGAGGGCGCGGTGAGCGGGTCGGTCAAAGAAGAAGTCACGAATCTTGGGAACCCGAACGCCCGAGCGCGCGGTGAGCGGGTAGCCTGATGACCGGGTGGCAAGCGAGCGGATAGCAACCGAGCGGCGAGTCGGTGACGGCGGTATTGCAGTGCTATTACGGCGGTATTGCAAATGCGAACCGTTCTCATCCATACTCGGCATCATGGACAGCGTGGCAGCCGTCCGCTTGAGCGACGTGGCCGAGCCGGCTAGGACCGTGCGCGGTCCGCTCGCGCTGAGTGCGCTGCGCCCCGGCGACACGGCCGTCGTCCTCTCCGTCGGCGCGGCAGACCGCGCCCTGACGCCGCTCGAACGGCGGCTGCTCGAGCTGGGTTTCGTGAGCGGCGAGCGCGTCGAAGTGATCGCTGAGGCGTGGCCGGGCCGCGATCCCTTCGTCGTCCGCCTCGGCGGGACGGCGCTCGCGCTGCGCCGCCGCGAGGCTGAATCGGTCTGGGTCTCGCCGACTCCCTCCTCGCGGACATGAACGCCGAACCGCTGCGCGCCGCTGCCGATCCGCGGCGTTCCGCCGCCACCGGCCCGGCCGGCGGCGCTGACGCCGAGGCGCTGCGAGGCGCGGCCACTGGCGCGCGGGCTGTAGCACCCGCTCGGCTCCGGACGGCGGCTCTCGAAGCGGCCCCTGCTCCCGCTCCGTCTCTCTCCCTCGTCGGCGTGCCGAACTGCGGGAAGACCGCGCTGTTCAACCGCCTCACCGGCAGCCGCCAGAAAGTCGCGAATTATCCCGGCGTTACCGTCGAGCGCAAAGAGGGCCGCTTCGTCGGGCCGCACACGGGCTGCGTGTACCGCGTGCTCGATCTCCCGGGCGCCTACAGTCTCGAAGCGGCGACGCTGGATGAGGCGATCACCCGTGACGTGGTGCTGGGCCGGCATGCCTCGGAGCCGCCGCCGGATCTGCTCGTGTGCGTCGTAGATGCCACGAACCTGCGGCTCAATCTCCGGCTCGTCCTCGATCTCAAGCGCCTCGGCCGCCCGATGATCGTCGCGCTCAACATGAGCGATATCGCGCGCGAGCGCGGCTATGGAATCGATGCCGGCCGCCTCTCGGCCGCGATCGGCGTGCCGGTAGTGGAGACCGTCGCCGTGCGCCCCGGCGGGGAGCGGGCTCTGGTCGAGGCGATCGATCGCGAAGTGGGCATCGCCGCGGCGGGCGCCGGCCGGCGCATTGGCCGCATCGATCCGGCCCCCGCAACGTCGGCCGACCTCGAAGCGACCCAGCGCGAGGTGCGCCGCATCCTCGCGGAGATCGACTACCGCGTTCCGCCCCGCGTCGCGCTCCTCACGCGGCTCGACGCCGTGGTGCTGCATCCGGTCTCAGGACCGCTCCTACTCTCTGCTGTGCTGTTCCTGATGTTCCAGGCCGTCTTCAGCTGGGCGCAGGCGCCGATGAAACTCATTCAATCGGGCGTCGCGGCGCTCGGCGCCTCGGTCGGCGGGCTGCTCCCCGAGGGGCCGCTGCGCCATCTGCTCGTCGACGGCGTGATCGCCGGCGGGGGCAGCGTGCTCGTGTTCCTGCCGCAGATCCTGATCCTGTTCGCGTTCATTCTCGCGCTCGAGGATTCGGGATATCTGCCGCGCGCGGCCTTCCTGCTCGACCGCCTCATGGGCAAGGTGGGGCTCTCCGGGCGCGCATTCATTCCGCTCTTGTCGAGCTTCGCGTGCGCGATCCCCGGGATCATGGCGACGCGGACCATCCCTTCAGCGCGCGACCGCCTCGCGACGATCATGATCGCGCCGCTCATGACCTGCTCCGCGCGCCTGCCGGTCTACGCGCTCCTCATCGCGGCGTTCATCCCGCAGAGGTCGGTAGGCATCTTCAACCTCCAGGGCATCGTCCTTTTCGCGCTCTATGCCGCCGGCGTGCTCTCCGCGATGGCCGTGGGCTTCATCCTGAAGCGGGTGATCCTGCCGAGCGGTGATCACCCGCTGCTCCTCGAGCTCCCCGAATACAAGTGGCCGAACCTGCGCAATCTCGCGCTCGGGCTCATCGAGCGCGCGCGCATCTTCATTTCCCGCGTCGGAACGGTCCTGCTCTCTCTGATGATCGTTTTGTGGTTCCTCGCGAGCTTCCCGGCTCCACCGCACGGGGCTGCGGGGCCCGCGATCGAATACAGCTTCGCGGGAATGCTGGGCCGCGCGCTCCACACGGTGCTCGCGCCGATCGGCTTCAACTGGCAGATCTCGGTCGCGCTCGTGCCCGGGCTTGCGGCGCGCGAGGTGGCGATCGGGGCGCTCGGCACCGTCTATGCCATGTCGGCCGCGGGCGAGGACGTGGCCCGCTCTCTGCTGCCGGTCATCGCCAAGAGCTGGAGCCTCGCCACGGGGCTGGCGCTGCTCGCGTGGTATGTGTTCGCGCCGCAGTGCCTCTCCACACTCGCCGTCGTGCGGCGCGAGACGAACTCCTGGCGTTACCCGCTCGCGATGGCGGGCTATCTCTTCGCGCTGGCGTATCTCGCCGCGTTCGCGACCTATCACGCCGCGGTCGCGCTCGGCTGGGGGTGAGCCGGATGGCCGTCTTGCAGGCGATCGTGACCGGAGCGTTGGTGCTCGCGAGCGCCCTCTATGCTGCGTGGAAGCTCGCGCCGGCGCGGGGACGGCTCCGGCTGCTCGGCTGGCTCGCGCGAGCGCCGGGCGGGCCGGGACGCTGGTTCGCTGAGCTGCGCAATGCCACCGCGCGGAACGCTGCCGCGGGATGCGGTGCCTGCGCCGCCGGGCAGGTCAGGCCCCGGACCTTCGCGCGGACTCGAACACCTGCCGCACCTCGCCGTTGACGACCCGCTCCTCGAACCGGCCCTGGGTATACCCGGACACGACCCGCCGCCAGAATTGAACGGCGCCGGGGTTGCGCAAGTACTCGACGATCTCCCATCGGCCGGCGAACCGATCGAGGATCAGCCGTGCGGCGCCTCGCCCTATTCCCCGGCCCCGGCTCGGCCGCGAGACGAAGAATTCCGCCATGCGGTAGCGCGGCGCCCCTGCCCCGGAACTGGCCGCTGCCCCGGTACTGGCCGCTGCCCCGGAACTGCGCACAACCAGCGCGAACCCGACACGCTCGGCGGCCTCCGCGATGACGAGCGGATGCGCCTGCGGGTCTGCAAACCAGTGCGCGACCTGATCGGGCTCGCGGTGTCCGACCTCGCCGAGCGCCGGGAAGACCCCCGTATTGAGCGGCGCGAGATCGTCGAGATAGTCGCGGTATACCCCCTCGATCCAGAGGCGGTCCGCCTCCGAGAGCCGGGCGTCACGCACGTTGATCGACACGGGCCAACCCTCTACTCAACCACTCCCACCGTATCGGCCGCACATCGCGAAAACAAAGGCCCGGACAGGCTCGTAGGCCGGTCCGGGCCCTGCTCGCGAGTCGTCGTCGAGGCTCGGATCGAGCCCCCTGCCGAGCTTACTGCTGCGGCGAACTGCTGCTCGTCGAGGTGGAGGACGATGTGGTGGTCGTGCCGCCAGCGGGCGGAGCACCGGCGGGCGGAGCGGCTGCGCCGCCCTCGGCGGGCGGAGTCGCGGCCGGAGCGGCCGGCTGCTCCGCGGCGGGCGCCGAAGAGGAGGTGGTCGTCTCCGTCGAAGACGTGGAGCTCGTGCCCTCCTGCTTCGAGCAGGCGACGATCATGAGCGCCGCGGCCAGTGCGGCGAGAACGAGTTTGCTGTTCATTGAGCGGTACCCCGAAAGAAAGAGCAACGATGAGTGAGACCCTGAATCAAACAAACGGGCTTGCGGCGATTTCTGATCGCGCGGCGGGATTCTATAGGCTCACCGCGGCTTTTGAAACCTTGATGAAGCAACTGTAACTGTCGACCCCCGGCGACACCATTGGAGGTGACCGCCCTGTCCGCCCATCGGACCACCGGATGGTGCACCGCAGCAAGCGTCGTGCCGCCGGGGCAGAGGCCTTCCTATCCGTTTACAATCGCCTACCTTGTTTGCTCGAGGGCTCCGTGGACGACGCAACCCCGGACTTCCCGGCACTCCATGCCGCACATCTCAAGGTGCTGCGCGCGCGATTCGATCGCGCACTTGCGGCGAGCGGGTATTCGGCAGTCCTCGTCTACTCGGGCGGCCTCGCGCCGATCTTCGGCGATGACCAGGACCATCCGTTCCGGGTGAACGCCTGGTTCAAGGCGTGGGTGCCGCTCACGCACGTCCCGGACTGCTTCCTCTACTACGAGCCGGGCCGCTCGCCGGTCCTGCTGTTCCATCGACCGGTTGATTTCTGGCACCTGCCCGCGGATCTTCCTGAGTCCTGGTGGACGCGAGAGATCGAGGTGAAGCCGATCGCGAGCCGCGCTGCGGCGCGCTCGGCTCTCCCCCTCGACTTGAGGCGCGTCGCCTGCCTGGGCGAGCCCTTCCCCGAAGCCGCCGCCTGGGGGCTCGCCTGCAATCCGCCGAGTCTTCGCACCCGGCTGGAATTCGACCGCGCGTTCAAGACAGCCTATGAGCTCGCCTGCCTGCGCCGGGCGAACCGGCTCGCGGCGCAAGCGCACATTGCCGCTAGCCAAGCCTTCGCCGCAGGCGCCTCGGAGCGGGAGATCGAGCTCGAATTCCTGCGCGCCTCACGACTGCGCGAGCAGGAGCTGCCCTACAACCCCATCGTCGCCTTGAACGAGCACGGCGCGGCCCTGCACTACCAGCGGCTCGATCCGCTGCCTCCGCCCACCCGGCATTCCCTGCTCATCGACGCGGGCGTCGAATCGGAGGGCTATGCGAGCGACATCACCCGAACCTACTCGTTCGCGGACGCCGGCTTCGCGGCGCTCATCGAAGGCTTCGATGCCGTCCAGCAGGCGCTGTGCGCCGGGGTGCACGCTGGGGTGGATTGGCGCGACGTGCACTTGACGGCCCACCGCCTGGTCGCAGAATTCCTGCATGAGGCGGACATCACGACTTGCGACGCGGAAGAGGCGGTCGCGACCGGCGTCTCGAGCGTGTTCCTCCCGCACGGGATCGGCCACCTGCTTGGGCTTCAGGTTCATGACGTCGGTGGGCTGCTGCGCTCGCCGGAAGGCGGCGAAATCCCGCGCCCGCCAGGCCACCCCTACCTGCGCCTGACGCGCGTGCTCGAGGAGGGCTTCGTCGTGACCATGGAGCCCGGCATCTATTTCATCGAGTCGCTGCTCGACGAAGCGCGCGCCGACTCCCGCGCCGGGCGGATCAACTGGACACGGGTCGAGCAGCTGCGCCGGTTCGGGGGCATCCGCATCGAGGACGACCTCGCCGTGACCGCCGCCGGCGCGGAGAACCTGACGCGCGATGCTTTCGTCGCGGTGCGCGCCGCGTGAGCCGCGGCCGGAGCGCCTGAGACGGCGACCTCGTATAGGAAGACAAGCGGATCGCTCAGGGAGATGAGCGGATCGCTATGGCTTCTTCGCGAGCAGATCGCGAATGTCGACCAGCAGCTCCTCGGTCTTGGTGAGCGGGGGCGCGGCGGCCGGAGCGGGCGGCACCGCCGGCGACGGCCGCTTCAGGCGATTGATCCCCTTCAGCAGCACGAACAGCGCGAGCGCGACGATGACGAAATCGAGGATCGTCTGGATGAACGCACCGTAGCGGAACAGCACCGGCTTGCCGGCCGGGTCCGTGCCGATGCGCAGCGCGAGGTCGCTGAAGTTGATGCGTCCCACGGCAAGTCCGAGGGGCGGCATGATGATGTCCGCGACGAGAGAGGAGATGATCCGGCCGAACGCCGCGCCGATGACCACGCCGACAGCGAGGTCGATGGCGTTGCCCTTCACCGCGAATTCTTTGAACTCGGATCTCAGGCTCATGTCGTGGTCCCCCGTGTCGGCGCCGCGGCGGCGCCCTTCGCGCCACACGATAGCGCCGCCCGCGATGGGGCGGCAAATCCGAGGCAGGGCGGCGGCAGGGGACTCCTCGCCCTGCGCCTTCCGCTCGCCCTGCGCCTTCCGCTCGCCCTGCGCCTTTCGCGACCCTCAGCCCTTCTCGGCTGCCCCGGCCTCGCCGCCCCGATCGACGAGCTGCATGAGCGCCATCGGCGCCGAATCGCCGGGCCGCGGCGCCATGTGCAGGATGCGCGTGTAGCCGCCCGGGCGGGCCTTGAAGCGCGGTCCCAGGTCCGCGAACAGCTTCTCGACGACTGCGGAGTCCCTCAACCTCGCGAAGGCGAGCCGGCGGCGAGCAGCGCTGTCGGTCTTCGCCAGCGTGATCAGCGGCTCGACCACACGGCGCAGCTCCTTCGCCTTGGGCACGGTGGTGCGGATCGTCTCGTGGCGCAGCAGCGAGACGCTCAAGTTGCGCAGCAGCGCATGGCGGTGCGAGCTGTTCCGCGAGAGCTGCCGTCCTGAGAGTTGATGGCGCATGTGTCAGTTCCGAGCTTCGTCTTCCGGCGCGCAGCGCCGCTACATGGCCCCGGTCGCGCCCATCGCGATCGGGGAGGGGGATTGGCCGCAGGCCACGTCCATCACATCACATCCCGATCTTCGTGCTTCAGCCCCGGCGGCGGCCAGCCGTCGAGGCGCATGCCGAGCATCAGGCCGTGGCTCTGAAGCACTTCCTTGATCTCGGTGAGCGACTTCTTGCCGAGGTTCGGCGTGCGCAGCAGCTCCACCTCCGTGCGCTGCACCAGATCACCGATGTAGTGGATGTTCTCCGCCTTCAGGCAGTTCGCGCTGCGCACGGTGAGCTCGAGCTCATCGACGGGCCGCAGCAGGATCGGGTCGAACTGCATCTCCGAGACCTTCGTCGCGGCCTCCTCCTCGCCTTGCAGATCGACGAAGACGGAGAGCTGATCCTTGAGGATGGCGCCCGCGCGGCGGATCGCCTCCTCCGCCTCGATCGTGCCGTTCGTCTCGATGTCGATCACCAGCTTATCGAGGTCCGTGCGCTGCTCGACGCGCGCCGCCTCGACGGCATAGGTGACCCGGCGCACTGGTGAGAACGATGCGTCGAGCTGCAGCCGGCCGATTGGCCGCGTCTGCTCCTCGAATGCCGCGCGTTGCGCCGCCGGGCGATAGCCACGGCCGCGCTCGACGCGCAGGGTCATGCTGAGCTCCCCCGCCTTCGTCAGGTTCGCTATCACAAGATCTGGATTGACGACCTCGACGTCGTGATCGCCCTGGATGTCGCCGGCCGTCACGGGACCGGGCCCCTTCTTGCTGAGCCGTAGCTCGGCGCTGTCGCGCGTGTGCATGCGGATCGCGACCTGCTTCAGGTTGAGCAGGATGTCCACGACATCCTCGTGCACGCCTTCGATGCTGGTGTACTCGTGCAGGACGCCATCGATCTCGACCTCGGTGATCGCGCTGCCCGGCATCGAGGACAGGAGCACGCGCCGCAGCGCATTACCCAGCGTGTGGCCGAAGCCACGCTCGAACGGCTCGATGACGACGCGCGCCTGCCGCGGCGCGACCGGCTGCACCTTGACGACGCGGGGCCTCAAGAACTCTCCAACGGATCCCTGCATGGCAGTCTCACCTTGCCGGAACTCGCCCGGCTCAATAGGGACCGGGCTCGACCCGGCCTCGATCAATCACATCAGCTGGCGCCGCAGCGCTGCGGATTACTCCGGGCGCGGCCCGATCACCCTTGGCGGCCAGTCGAGCCGCGCCAGGGGACGTCATACATCACTCACTTCGAATACAGCTCGATCGCCCTTGGTGGCTTCCCTTGAACCGTGCTACGGGTAGTCGTGCATCAATCACTTCGAATACAGTTCGACGACCAGATTCTCGTTGATGTCCGGCAGAATGTCGTCGCGCGCGGGCACGGTCTTGAACACCCCGCGCAGCTGCTTGTCGTCCACTTCCACCCACTCGGGCAGGCCCACCTGCTGCGCGACATTGAGCGCGCTCTGGATGCGCAGCTGCTTGCGCGCCTTCTCGCGCACCGCGACCACATCGCCCGCCCGCACCTGGTAGGAGGGAATCGTGACGACCTGGTCGTTGACGGAGATCGCCTTGTGGCTCACCAACTGGCGCGCCTCCGCGCGCGTCGCCGCAAAGCCCATCCGGTACACGACATTGTCCAGGCGGCACTCGAGCAGCTTCAGCAGGTTCTCGCCAGTCGCCCCGGTGCGGCGCGCGGCCTCCATGTAGTAATTGCCGAATTGGCGCTCGAGCACCCCGTACATGCGGCGCAGTTTCTGCTTCTCCCTCAACTGCATCCCGTAGTCGGAGAGCCGCGTGCGCCGCTCGCCCTTGATGCCGCCGGGCGGCACCGTGAACTTGCACTTGTTCTCGAGCGGCTTCACGCCGCTCTTGAGGAACAGGTCGGTGCCCTCGCGCCGAGCGAGCTTGCACTTCGGGCCGATGTAGCGTGCCATCTTTAATCAAACCTCGCTCGTCATACGCGCCGCTTCTTCGGCGGCCGGCAGCCATTGTGCGGGATCGGCGTCACGTCCGCGATGCTGGTGATCTTCAGGCCGCAGGCATTGAGCGCCCGCACCGCCGACTCGCGCCCCGGACCCGGACCCGCCACGCGCACCTCGACGTTCTTGACCCCGTGCTCCTGCGCGGCCGTGCCCGCCTTCTCGGCCGCAACCTGCGCCGCGAAAGGCGTGCTCTTGCGCGAGCCGCGGAAGCCGCACCCGCCCGACGTCGCCCACGAGAGCGTGTTGCCCTGGCGGTCGGTGATGGTGATGATCGTGTTGTTGAACGACGCATGCACGTGGGCGATCGCATCGAGCACGTTCTTGCGCGCCTTCTTCGGCTTCTTGGCCGCAGCGCCGCCGGTCGACGCCGGCGGCTGGGATGATTTCTGATCCGCCATGATGATCCTCGCCCTTATGCCTTGCCGGGAGGCGCGTTGAGCTTCACGGCCTGCTTGCGCGGACCTTTGCGCGTGCGCGCGTTCGTGCGCGTGCGCTGGCCGCGCACGGGGAGCCCGCGGCGGTGGCGCATGCCGCGGTAGGTGCCGAGGTCCATGAGCCGCTTGATGTTCATCGACACCTCGCGCCGCAGGTCGCCCTCGACCGCCCACTTCGCGATCTGCGAGCGGATGGCGTTCACCTCCGCCTCGGTCAGGTCCTTCACCCTGGCGTCGGGGCGCACGCCCGCGTTCTTGCAGGCGGCGAGCGCACGGGAGCGTCCCACGCCGTAGATGTGCGTGAGCCCGACCCACACGTGCTTGTTCATCGGGATGTTGATGCCGGCGATACGCGCCATGTTCGAACCTCAGCCCTGTCTTTGCTTGTGCCGCTGGTCGGAGCAGATGACGTAGATCACGCGCCGACGGCGCACGATCTTGCAGTTCTTGCAGATCTTCTTGACCGATGGACGTACTTTCATATGGCCTCCGGCCAGAATCTCTCGGGAATCGCGCTGCGCGCGACCCCGTTCATGTAGGCGACGCTGCGCGCCGTAAAGAGTGCCAATTCGAGCATCGTCAACCTCCCTGCCCGCCGCCGCGGCCGTAGTTGAGGAGATTCGCCTTCTTGAGCAGGCCCGGATACTGATGCGACATCAGGTGCGCCTGCAGCTGCGCCATGAAATCCATCACCACCACGACGACGATCATGAGCGAGGTGCCGCCGAACTGAAACGGGACGCCCTGGGAGGAGACCAGAAACTCCGGCAGCAGGCATACCGCCGCGACGTACAGCGCTCCCCACAGCGTGAGCCTCGTCAGGACCTTGTCGATGTAGTCGGCCGTCTGCTGCCCGGGCCGGATGCCTGGGATGAAGGCGCCCGACTTCTGCAGGTTCTGCGCCGTGTCCCGAGCATTGAACACGAGCGCCGTGTAGAAAAAGCAGAAGAACAGGATCAGCACCGCATACACGACCAGGTGCAGCGGCTGGCCGTAGTTGAGCGAGGCGGCCATGCCCTGGAGCGCTCCGCTCAGCCACCCCGTCGTGCTGCTCCCGGCGAAATTCGCGACCGTCGCCGGGAAGAGCAGCAGGCTCGACGCGAAGATCGGCGGGATCACGCCCGACATGTTGATCTTGAACGGCAGGTGGCTGCTCTGGCCGGCGTAGAGCCGCCGGCCCACCTGGCGCTTTGCGTAGTTGACCGGGATGCGCCGCTGCGCGCGCTCCATGAACACCACGAACGCCGTCACGCCGATCACGATGATGATGAGCAGCAGCGCGAACGGACCCGACATTTCGCCGGTGCTCACCGATTCGGCCGTGTTGCCGACCGCGCCGGGCAGCCCCGCCACGATGCCGGCGAGGATCAGCATCGAGATCCCGTTGCCGACGCCGCGCTCGGTGATCTGCTCGCCGAGCCACATGAGGAACAGCGTCCCGGTCGTCATCGTGACGGTCGCGACCGAGAGCCACTGCCAGCCGCCGACGAGCACCATGCCGTTGCTTTGCAGCGCGACCGCCGCCGCGAACGACTGGAATGCGGCGAGCACGACGGTGCTGTAGCGCGTGATCTCCGTGAGCTTACGCTGGCCGGCAGCGCCTTCCTTGCGGTATTCCATCAGCGTCGGCACCACCATCGACATCATCTGAATGATGATCGAGGCCGAGATGTACGGCATGACGCCCATCGCGAAGATGGACAGGCGCCGCAGCGCCCCGCCCGAGAACATGTTTGCCATACCGAGGATCGTGCCCGACTGATCGTTGAAGAAGCGGGCCACGGCCGCCGGGTTGATGCCCGGCACCGGAATGAACGATCCGATGCGGTAGACGATCATGCCGCCGATCAGGAACAGCAGCCGGTTGCGGATCTCGCCGAAGCGAGCCGCCTCGCCGAGCGCAGCCGCCGGATTGGAGAAAGTCGTGTTCGCCACTACTCGACCCGTCCCCCGGCGGCGGTGATCGCCGCCAGAGCGCCCTTCGTCGCCGCGATGCCCTTCAGCGTCACCGCCTTCTCGATCTTCCCGGACAGAATGACCTTCGCCCGCTCGGTCTCGGCCGGCACGATGCCGGCGGCCTTGAGCGCCGCGAGATCGATGACGGGCGCCTCGACCCGCGCGAGCTCATGCAGGCGCACTTCGGCGCGCGTCGCTTTGAGCGCCGAACGGAAGCCGACCTTCGGCAGGCGCCGCTGCAGCGGCATCTGGCCGCCCTCGAAGCCGACCTTGTGGTAGCCGCCCTTGCGTGCGCGCTGGCCCTTGACGCCGCGGCCGCAGGTCTTGCCCTGGCCGGCCGAGGCGCCGCGGCCGACTCGCATGCGCGGACGCTTGGCGCCCGGGGCGGGCTTCAATGTGTTGAGTCGCATGGTCTCAAGCTCTCTCCACCCTCAGCAGATGCGCCGCGGCCTGGATCATCCCGCGGTTCTCCGGAGTGTTTGCGATCGTGACGGTCTGGTGCCGCCGGCGAAGCCCGAGCCCGCGCACGGACGCCGCGATGCGCGCGAGCTGGCCGTGAGTGCTTTTGACCAGCGTCACGCGCAGATGATTCCCGGACGCATCGGCGCTCACGCCACGATCTCCTCGAGGCTCTTGCCGCGCTTCGCCGCGATCTCCTCGGGCGAGCGCACGCTCGACAGCGCATCGATCGTGGCGCGAACCACGTTGATCGGGTTCCGCGATCCATAGCTCTTCGCGAGCACGTTGCGCACGCCCACGCATTCCAGCACCGCGCGCATCCCGCCGCCCGCGATGACGCCGGTGCCGTCGGAAGCCGGCTGCATCCGCACGCGCGTCGAGCCGTGCTCGCCCTGCACCGCGTAGTGCAGCGTGTCGTTCTTCAGCGCGACGGTGATCATGTTCTTCCGCGCCTGCGCCATCGCCTTCGAGATGGCGACCGGGACTTCCCGCGCCTTCCCGAAACCGAAGCCCACCCGACCCGCGCCGTCGCCGACGACGGTGAGCGCGGTGAAGCCGAACTGGCGGCCGCCCTTCACGACCTTCGCCGTGCGATTGACCGCGACCAGCTTCTCGAGAAGCTCGTCCGCCGGCTGCCCTTTTTCCGCTCTTGCCATTTCGCGTTCCTCTAAAACTCGAGCCCGGCCTCGCGTGCGGCGTCCGCGAGCGCCTTTACCCGGCCGTGGAACTGGAAACCGGACCGATCGAAGGCCACACGGGTGATGCCCGCCGCCTTCGCGCGCTCGGCGATCGCTCGACCCACGGCCTTCGCCGCTTCGACGTTGCCGGTATGCGCAAGGCCCTCGCGCACCGCCTTCTGCAGCGTCGATGCGGAGGCAAGTACCTTCGCGCCCGTCGCGTCGGTGAGCTGCGCATAGATGTGCCGCGGCGTGCGATGCACCGTGAGCCGCGCAACCCCGATCTCGCGGATGCGGGCGCGCGTCTTCGCAGCGCGGCGCAGCCGTCGGGTCTTCTTGTCAATCGAGGCAGTCACTTCTTCTTGCCCTCCTTCAGCGTGATCTGCTCGCCGGCGTAGCGGACTCCCTTCCCCTTGTACGGCTCCGGCGGGCGGACGTCGCGGATCTCGGCCGCGACCTGCCCGACCTTCTGCCGGTCGATGCCCTTCACGATGATCTCGGTCTGGCTCGGCGTCTCGATCGTGATCCCCTCCGGGATCGGGAAATTCACGGGGTGCGAGAAGCCGAGCGCGAGATTGAGCGTCCTGCCCTGCACCTGCGCGCGGAAGCCGACTCCGACCAGCTCGAGCTTCTTCTCGTAGCCCTTCGTCACGCCGAGCACCATGTTCGCGAGGTGCGCGCGCGTCGAACCGGCCTGCATCGCCGCGCCATCGCCCGGCGCGAACTTCACGGCGAGCTTCTTCTCCTCCTGCACGACGCTGATGCCGGGCTTCAAATCGAGGCTCAGCGAGCCCTTCGCGCCCTTGACGGTGACCTTGTCCGGGGCGATCGTCGCGGTGACGCCCTGCGGCAGGTCGATCAAAGCCTTGGCTACCCTACTCATGATCGATCACGCCACGATGCACAGCACTTCGCCGCCCTGGCCGATCGAGCGGGCCTGGCGGTCGGTCATCACGCCCTTGGGCGTCGAGACGATGACGGTGCCCATGCCGCCGAGGACCTTCGGCAGCTCGTCCTTGCCCCGGTAGATGCGCAGCCCCGGCCGGCTCACGCGCTCGATCCGATCGATGACCGGCCGGCCTTCGTAATACTTCAAGCCGATCGTGAGCGTCCGCTTGGCACCGTCGCCGTCGATGCGGAAATCCGCGACGTATCCCTCCTCCTTCAGCACCCGGACGATGGCCGTCTTCAGCTTCGATGCGGCCATGCTCACCTCGGCCTTGCGAGCAGCCTGGGCGTTGCGGATGCGGGTCAGGAGGTCGGCAATGGGATCGGTCATGCTCATGCGGCTTATCCTTACCAGCTCGCCTTGGTGAGGCCCGGAATCTCCCCGCGCATCGCGACCTCGCGGATCTTCTGCCGGGCGAGGCCGAACTTGCGGTACACCCCGCGCGAGCGGCCGGTGATCCGGCAGCGATTGCGCAGTCGCGACGGGCTCGCGTCCCGGGGCAGCGATTGCAGCTTCGCCTGCGCGGCCGCGCGCTCCTCCGGCGGCGTCTTCGGATCGCGGATCAGCTCCTTCAGCTGCGCCCGCTTCGCCGCATACCGTTTCACGATCCTCGCGCGACGCTTCTCGCGCTCGACCATGTTCGTCTTCGCCATAGCCCTCTACCTACTTCCTGAACGGGAAGTTGAAAGCCTCGAGCAGCGCCCGCCCCTGCTTGTCGTCGCGCGCCGTCGTGGTGATGGTGATGTCCATGCCGCGCAGCTGGTCGATCTGGTCGTACTGGATCTCGGGGAAGATGATCTGCTCCTTCACCCCGAGGCTGTAGTTCCCGCGGCCGTCGAACGATCGCGGCGAGACGCCCCGGAAGTCGCGGATGCGCGGGATCGCGATGTTGATGAGACGGTCCAGGAACTCATACATCCGCGCCCCGCGCAGCGTCACCTTGCAGCCGATCGGCAGCCCCTGCCTCAGCTTGAAGGAGGCGATCGATTTGCGCGACTTGCAGACGAGCGGCTTCTGGCCGGTGATCTTCGTAAGGTCCGCCATCGCGGCGTCCATCACCTTCTTGTCGGCCACGGCCTCGCCGACGCCCATGTTGACCGTGATCTTCGTGATCCGCGGCACCTGCATCGGATTCTCGAGCCCGAGCTCCTTCGTGAGCTGCGGGACGATCTTCTCGCGGTATTGATCCTGGAGTCTCGCCATGACGTTAAGTCCCCGAGGCTCAAGCCTCGAGCATCTCTCCATTCGAGCGGAAGCACCGCACCTTGCGACCGTCGGAGAGCCGCTTGAAGCCGACCCGGTCCGCCTTCTTGGTCGTCGGGTTCCAGATCGCGACCTTCGAGACCGGCAGCGGCATCTCCTTCTCGATGATGCCGCCTGGCTTCGCGGTCTGCGGATTGCCGCGTTGGTGGCGCTTCACGCGGTTCACGTTCTCGACGATCACACGATCGCCGTCCAGCACCTCGATGACGGTGCCGCGCGCGCCCTTGTCGCGGCCCGAGAGCACGACGACCGTATCGCCTTTTTTGATTTTCTTCATAGCACCTCCGGCGCGAGCGAAATGATCTTCATGAACTGCTGGGTGCGCAGCTCACGCGTGACCGGCCCGAAGATGCGCGTGCCGATCGGCTCGAGCTTGTTGGTGAGCAGCACCGCGGCGTTGCCGTCGAAGCGGATGAGCGAGCCGTCGGGGCGGCGCACGCCGCGCCGGGTGCGCACGACGACCGCGTCGTAGACCTCGCCCTTCTTCACCTTCCCGCGCGGGATCGCATCCTTCACGCTCACCTTGATCACATCGCCCACGGTCGCGTAGCGGCGGCGCGTACCGCCCAGCACCTTGATGCACATGAGCGTGCGGGCGCCGCTGTTGTCGGCGGCATTGAGCATCGTGCGCAGCTGGATCATGACGTTCTCTCTTGGGTCCGGCGTCCGCGCCGCGCTCAGGCGCGCTCGACCACCGCGACGAGGCGCCAGGACTTGCGGCGCGACAGCGGCCGGCACGGCGCGATCGTCACCGTGTCGCCCTCGCGGGATTCGTTGTTCTCATCGTGCGCCAGGAGCTTCGTCGTGCGGCGGATGTACTTGCCGTAGCGCGGATGCTTCACCAGCCGCTCGATCTCGACGGCGATCGTCTTCTGCATTTTGTTGCTCACGACGCGGCCGGTCAGTGTGCGTTGGCCCCTGGCCCCCGCCGCGCCGGCGCCCCCGATCACGCCTGCACCCGCTTCCGCCGATGCCGCGCCGGCGCCGCCGGCCGCACCCGCGCCCGCTTGCGGCCGCGCGCCTGCCCGCTCCTCGATTCTGGTCTCTTTGGCCGAGGTCATTTGCTCTCTCCGCCCGCAGCCGTCGCCGCGTTCATCTCTCTCAGCACCGTCTTCACGCGCGCGATGTTGCGGCGCACTTTGCCGAACTGGTCGGGCTTCACGGCGAGCCCGGTCGCCCGCTGCATGCGCAGCGCAAACTGCTCCTTGCGCAGCTTCAGGAGCTCGTCGGAAAGCTCCTCGCGCGACTTGCCGCGCAGCTCCTTCGCTTCCATCACCGCACCTGCCGTTTCACAAAGGCCGTCGACACCGAGAGCTTCGAGCCCGCGAGCCGGAACGCCTCGCGCGCCGTGCCCTCGTCGACGCCCTCCATCTCGAAGAGGACCTTGCCGGGCTGCACGCGCGCGACCCAGTACTCCACATTGCCCTTGCCGCTGCCCATGCGGACCTCGAGCGGCTTCTTGGTGATCGGCACGTCGGGAAAGACGCGGATCCAGATCTGGCCGCCGCGCTTCACGTAGCGCGCCATGGCGCGCCGCGCGGCCTCGATCTCGCGCGCCGTCATGCGCGCGCGGCTCGTCGCCTTCAGGCCGAACTCCCCGAAGGCCACGGAGCTGCCCCGGAACGCGAGCCCGTGGTTGCGGCCCTTGAACTGCTTGCGGTACTTGGTGCGTTTGGGCTGGAGCATGGACGGCTGATCCTCCTAACGCCTCAGGCCGCCGGCGGCGGCGCAGCCGCCGTGGCGGCTGCCGCTGCCGCGACCCCTGCCGGCGCGCCCTCCGCGCCCGCCCCTGCCGGTTGAGCCTCGGCCGCCTCCTCGAGCTCCGCCTTCTCGAAGACTTCGCCCTTGAAGATCCACACCTTCACGCCGATCACGCCGTAGGTCGTCCGCGCCTCCGAGAGGCCGTAATCGATGTCCGCGCGGAACGTGTGCAGCGGAATCCGACCCTCTCGATACCATTCGGTGCGCGCGATCTCGGCGCCGTTCAGGCGCCCGGAGACGCGGACCTTCACGCCGAGCGCGCCGCTGCGCATGGTGCTCATCACCGCCCGCTTCATGGCGCGGCGGAACATCACGCGCTTCTCGATCTGCTGCGCGATGCTGTCCGCGACGAGCTGCGCGTCGAGCTCGGGCTTCCTGATCTCGGAGATGTTGAGCCGCACGTCCGTGACGGGCATATCGAGGAGTTTCGCCGTCTCTTGGCGCAGCTTCTCGATGTCCTCGCCCTTCTTGCCGATCACGATGCCGGGCCGAGCGGTCTCGATGGTGATGTTCACCTTCTTCGCCGCGCGCTCGATGTGGATGCGGCTCACGGAGGCATCGGCGAGCCGCCCGTGCAGGAACTCGCGCACGCGGAAGTCCGTGTGCACGTGCGCCGCGAACTGCTTCTTGCCCGCGTACCACTTCGACATCCACTCGCGCGTAATGCCGAGCCGTATGCCGAGCGGATTGACCTTCTGGCCCATGATTTCAATCCTTCTTGCCGTCGCTCACGGCCACCGTGATGTGGCTGTTGCGCTTGACGATGCGAGTCCCGCGGCCCTTCGCGCGCGCCGCGAAGCGCTTCAACACAGGCGCGGCGTCCACCTGGACGCGCGCGACCGTCAGGTCGTCCACGTCGAGCCCCTGGTTCTCCTGCGCGTTCGCGATCGCGGACCAGAGCGTCTTGTAGACAAGCCGCGCGCCCTTCTTGGGCATGTATTTCAGCGTGTTGAGCGCCTGGTTGACCGGCTTGCCGCGGACCGTGTCGGCGACGAGCCGGCACTTCTGCGGCGAGATGCGTGCGTAGCGCAGGATTGCGGTGACTTCTGCCATGTGCGCGCCCCTCAGGTGGCAGCCTCCACCTTTCTATCGCCCGAGTGCGCCTTGAACGTGCGCGTCGGGGCGAACTCGCCCAACTTGTGGCCGACCATGTTCTCCGTCACGAGGACGGGGATGTGCTGCCGGCCGTTGTGGACGGCGATCGTGAGACCCACCATGTCGGGCACGATCATCGAGCGGCGCGACCAGGTCTTGATCGGCTTCCTGTCGTTGCGGGCGGAGGCAACCTGCACCTTCTTCGCGAGGTGCAGATCGACGAAGGGTCCCTTCTTAAGAGAGCGCGGCATGTCCGACCTCTTATCTCACTTTGTTCCGGCGGCGCTGAACGATCATGCGGTCCGTCCGCTTGTTGTGGCGCGTCTTCAGGCCCTTGGTGTTCCAGCCCCACGGCGACACGGGATGCGGATTGCCCTGCCCGGATTTGCCCTCGCCGCCGCCGTGCGGGTGATCGACCGGGTTCATCGCAAGCCCGCGCACCGTCGGCCGCACGCCGCGCCAGCGGACGGCGCCCGCCTTGCCGTAGCTGCGCAGGTTGTGCTCGTCGTTGCTCACTTCGCCGATCGTCGCGCGGCAGTCGATGTGCACGCGGCGGATCTCGGTCGATTTCATCCTGAGATAGGCGTATGCGCCCTCGCGCGCCGTGTACTGGGCGGAGCTGCCGGCGCTGCGCGCGAGCTGGCCGCCCTTGCCGGGCTTGAGCTCGACGTTGTGGACCAGCGAGCCGACGGGAATGTGCCGCAGCTGCATCGCATTGCCCGACTTGATCGGAGCGTCGGCGCCGGAGCGGACTTCCTCCCCGGCCGCCATCCCCTTCGTCGCGAGAATGTACCGGCGCTCGCCGTCGGCGTAGCGCACGAGCGCGATGTGCGCCGTGCGGTTCGGATCGTACTCGATCCGCTCGACCACGCCCGGGATGCCGTCCTTGTCCCGCTTGAAGTCGATGATGCGGTACTTCTGCCGCGAGCCGCCGCCGATGTGGCGCGTCGTGATGCGGCCGAAGTGGTTGCGTCCGCCGGTCTTGCGCTTCGCCACCGTGAGCGGCGCATACGGCTCGCCCTTGTGCAGGTGCGAGCGGTCGATCTTGACGACGCCGCGCGTGCCGGGAGAGGTCGGTTTGAGCTTGATGAGTGCCATGTTGAGTGTCGCGGCGCTACGCCTTCGCCCGTGCCTCGTAGTCGATCGTCTGCCCGTGCGCGAGGCGCACATAGGCCTTCTTCCAGTCCTGCGTGCGGCCCACCCGGCGGCCGAAGCGGCGCGTCTTGCCGGGCTCATTGACGACCTGCACGCCCTCGACCTTCACCTCGAACATCAGCTCCACGGCGCGCTTGATGTCCGTCTTCGTCGCGTCGCGGCGCACACGGAACACGTACTGGTTGTGGTTCTGCATGACGAGCGAGGACTTCTCCGTCACGTGCGGAGCGACCAAGACCGTCATCAATTGCTCCCGATTCACGGCAGGCGCTCCTCGAGCCTCATTGCAACCGCTCCTCGATCCGCTTCACGGCCGCCACGGTCATCAGCACCTTCTCATGAGCAAGCAGGCTCACGGGATTGAGCGCGCCCGCCTCGATCACTTCGACGCGCGGCAGGTTGCGCGCGGCGAGGGCGAGTTTCGGGTCCGCGGCCTCGACGACGATCAGCACATCGTCGAGCGACCACGACTCGAGCTGCTTGACGAGGAGCTTCGTCTTCGGCGCCTCGAGGCTGATCTCCGGCGCGACGAGCAGCCGCTCCGTGCTGGCGAGATCGGAGAGCACCGAGCGGATCGCGCCCCGGTACATCTTCCGGTTCACCTTCTGTTTGAAGTCGCGCGGGCGGGCCGCGAACGCCTTGCCGCCGCCCACCCAGATGGGGCTGCGGATCGATCCGGCGCGCGCGCGGCCGGTGCCCTTCTGCGACCACGGCTTCTTGCCGCCGCCGCTCACATCGGCACGGGACTTCTGCGCCTTCGTGCCCGAGCGCGCTGCCGCGCGGTACGCGGTGACGACCTGGTGCACGAGCGCTTCGTTCGGCTTGAAGCCGAATGCCGCGTCCGAGACTTCGAGGCCGCCGCCTCCGTTGACCATCTTCAGAGTTGCCATGCTCACTTCTTCGCCTTCGCCGCCGGAGCCGCGGCGGGCTTCGCGGCCGCGCCGGCCTTGGCCGACGCCGGCGCGCCCTTCGAGGGCGTGATCGTCTTCCGCGCCGCGCGGCGCGCCGCCTTCAGCGAAGGGCGGATGACGATCTGCCCGCCCTCCGCGCCCGGTACGGCGCCGCGGATGAGTAGCAGGTTGCGCTCAAGATCGACCTCGATGACGCGCAGGTTCTCCGTCGTGCGCCGCACGACGCCCATATGGCCCGACATGCGCTTGCCCTTGAACACGCGGCCCGGCGTCTGGCGCTGGCCGATCGAGCCGGGCGCGCGATGCGACACGGAAGCGCCATGCGAAGCGTAGCCGCCCGCGAAGTTGTGACGCTTCATCGTGCCGGCGAAGCCCTTGCCGAGCGTCGTGCCGGTCACATCGACCAAGTCGCCGGGCTTGAACAGGTCCGCCTTGAGCTGCGCGCCGGGCTTGAGATCGGCGTTCGCGCCGTCCCGCAAGCGGAACTCGATGAGGCCGCGGCCGGGGGCGACGCTCGCCTTCGCGTAGTGGCCCGCCAGAGCCTTCGTCAGGAGCTGCGGGCGGCGTGAGCCCCAGGTGACCTGCACGGCCCGATAGCCGTCCGACTCGACGGACTTGAGCTGTGTGACGCGGTTCGTGAGCACCTCGACGACCGTGCAGGGCACGGTCTCGCCCGCCTCCGTGAACACTCGCGTCATGCCGCACTTGCGGCCGACCAGACCTACAGACATGGTTGTGATTGATCCCGATCCAATGAGCCGCCGAGGCTCGAGCCTTCGGGGGCGGGGTGGCGTAGACGACGGGAGGACCTGCGGCCCAGGCAGGCCGCGGGTGGCTCGAGTGGTCTTGGGACGCTCGCCCCAACCTCGCCCGACTTGCCGCCGCGCGGCGACGCCGCAGCGGCGGGAATCACCGCCAAGCGACCTGCCAGGGAGGCCGCCGGCGAAAGGCCGCGCAGTATACGAGGCGGCTACATCGTGTACAAGCCCGTGAGGGGCCTGGCCCGAGAAGGGCCTCGTGCTACATCATCCCTGGCCAGAGCGTTCGAGCCACGGGAGGCGAGACCGCAGACTCCAGGGGCGAGCCGCGCCGGAGCCGCGAGCGCACGGGCAGGACGCCCGGGGCCCGGAAGCGCGTCCAGGGAAGGACACATGCGACGGATTTACGCGGTCTGGCCGGGGATGATGCAGCGCGACGTCATCCCCGGCCGCGCGCTCAATTGAGCTTGATCTGCACGTCCACGCCGGCCGGCAGCTCGAGCTTCATCAGAGCATCCACCGTCTTGTCCGTCGGGTTCAGGATATCCATCAGCCGCTTGTGCGTGCGCAGCTCATATTGGTCGCGCGCGTCCTTGTCCGCGTGCGGAGAGACGAGGAGCGTGAAGCGCTCCATCTTCGTCGGCAACGGCACCGGGCCCTTGACCGTGGCCCCTGTGCGCTTCGCCGTCTCGACGATCTCCCGCGCCGAGCTGTCGATGAGCCGGTGATCGAACGCCTTCAGGCGGATGCGGATGTTCTGATTCGCCACGGTGGCTCCCTTACTTCAGCACTTTTGAGACCACGCCCGCCCCGACGGTCTTGCCGCCCTCGCGGATCGCAAAGCGCAGCCCCTCCTCCATCGCAATCGGACTGATGAGCTCCACCGTCATCTTGATGTTGTCCCCCGGCATCACCATCTCCGTGCCAGCCGGAAGCTCGATCGTCCCGGTCACATCGGTGGTGCGAAAGTAAAACTGCGGCCGGTAGCCCTTGAAAAACGGCGTGTGCCGCCCCCCCTCCTCCTTGGTCAGCACGTACACCTCGCACTCAAAGTGCGTGTGCGGAGTGATCGAGCCCGGCTTCGCCAGCACCTGCCCGCGCTCGACCTCCTCGCGCTTCGTGCCCCGCAGCAGCACCCCCACATTATCCCCCGCCTGCCCCTCATCGAGGAGCTTGCGGAACATCTCCACCCCCGTGCACACCGTCTTCGCCGTCGGCCTCAGGCCAATGATCTCCACCTCATCATTGACCCGGATCACCCCCCGCTCGATGCGCCCGGTGACCACCGTCCCGCGCCCGCTGATCGAGAACACATCCTCCACCGGCATCAGAAAGGGCTTGTCCACCTCGCGCTTGGGCACCGGAATGTACCGGTCCATCTCCTCCACCAGCTTCAGCACCGACTTCACCCCCACATCGGTGTTCTCCCCCTCGAGCGCCTTCAAGGCAGAGCCGATCACAATCGGGGTCTTGTCCCCGGGGAACTGGTACTGCGTCAAGAGGTCCCGCACCTCCATCTCCACCAGCTGCAACAGCTCCGCATCATCGACCATGTCGGCCTTGTTCATGTACACCACGATGTAGGGCACCCCCACCTGGCGAGCAAGCAGTATGTGCTCGCGCGTCTGGGGCATCGGCCCATCGGCAGCGGATACCACCAGTATCGCCCCATCCATCTGCGCCGCCCCGGTGATCATGTTCTTCACATAGTCGGCGTGCCCAGGGCAGTCCACGTGCGCATAGTGGCGCTTGGCGCTCTGGTACTCCACGTGCGCCGTGGAGATCGTAATCCCGCGCGCCTTCTCCTCGGGGGCCTTGTCGATCTGGTCGTAGGCCATGAACTGGCCCCCGTAGGTCTCGGCCATCACCTTCGTCAGCGCCGCCGTCAAGGTGGTCTTGCCGTGATCGACGTGCCCAATCGTCCCCACGTTCACATGAGGCTTGCTGCGCTCAAACTTCTCTTTGCTCATGGTGTTGTTCTCACGGGCTTCGCCCAACTCTCCTCTCGGGGATCGCACTCACACGCGACCCGGATCATGTAACGGCGCCGCGCGCCGGAAGAAGACTCTCATTTCTTGATGATGCTTTCCGCGATGTTCGGCGGGACTTCGGTGTACTTCGCGAACTCCATGGTGAAGGTCGCGCGGCCCTGGCTCATCGAGCGCACCGTCGTCGCGTAGCCGAACATCTCCGACAGCGGCACTTCGGCCGTGATCGTCTTGCCCGCCGGCGTTTCGTCCATGCCCATGATCTGCCCGCGGCGGCGGTTGAGATCGCCGATCACATCGCCCGAGTACTCCTCGGGCGTCACGACTTCCACCTTCATGATCGGCTC
>Ga0209062_1001082_pt1 | contig 55483 bp, 45 predicted proteins | sample Coa_R2_2_FD_187158 | JGI IMG/M metagenome (GOLD analysis project Ga0209062, IMG submission 187158) | Surface soil microbial communities from Centralia Pennsylvania, which are recovering from an underground coalmine fire - Coalmine... | ecosystem: Environmental > Terrestrial > Soil > Unclassified... | reverse complement strand
GGGGTCGTGCTTAAAAAATACATGGAAGGAGCCCGACATGCCGAGATGCATGATCAGAACGTCGCCCGACGATAGATCGGCGAGAAGATATTTTGCGCGGCGACCGATGCCGGTCACTACTTGCCGTTCCAGCCGCTGAATAAAGTCTTTGGGAAGCGGCCAGCGCAGATCGCCGCGGTGAACCTCGACTTTGGTAAAGCGCGCGCCTTCCATTGCCGGCTCCAGGCCGCGGCGCACGGTTTCGACTTCGGGCAGTTCAGGCATGACGGAAGCGCGATTACGCCGCATCCTTGTCGGTCGGTTCGCCGAAGATGATGCGGTTGTTGAATGGATCGATGACGGTTACTTCGGTCATGCCCCCTTTCCAGTTGGTCCAGGCCTGGGCGGTTATACCGATATTTCTGTCGGTTAGCTCGCGATGAAGTTCCCCCACACCAGTGGTCGCAACATAGACCATCGAGCCGGGCGTGCCGTCGCCGCGATCCTCGCCAAGACGAATGACGATGCCGGACCGTGAGATTTACATATAGACCGGAGCGTCAGGCGAGGACCTTGAAGCCCAGGAAGTCGAAATGGGACTCGCGTACGTTTTTCGGCGAAAAAATGCGGAAAGTCGCGATAGCACGTGAAATTGGACGGTCATTCAGGACCCTACCATTTACCAATCGACGGCGGCTGTCGATGACCTTTATAGCGCCGCGCGGCCAGCCGCGCTATCGTTGCCCAGACAAGCGTAAGGTCGTCTTTTCATGGAGAAGCAGGCGGATTTCGGCTATCAGCGCGTGCCACTGACCGGCAAGCAGGCGCTGGTCAACGACGTGTTTCGCAGCGTGGCGCCCCGCTATGACTTGATGAACGACCTAATGTCGTTCGGGCTGCATCGGGCCTGGAAGAACGCGCTGGTTCTCGCCATTGATCCGCCCCGTAATCGGGCCTTTGACCTGCTCGATATCGCTGGCGGGACCGGGGATGTCGCCTTGCGTGCGGTAGCCGCCGGCGGCCGACTCACGCAGGCGACCGTTTGCGATATCAATCCTGACATGCTGACCGTCGGTCGCGAACGCGCCAAACATCGTGGCCTCGGCAAAAACGTGAGATTCGCGGAGGGCAATGCCGAAGCGTTGCCCTTTGCCGACCGCAGCTTCGACGCGGCGGCTGTTGCTTTCGGCATCCGCAACGTGCCTCGCATCGAAATGGCGCTCGCTGAAGCCTATCGGGTTCTCAGGATCGGCGGGAAATTTCTCTGCCTGGAATTCTCCGCCGTCGATGTGCCCGGGTTGGACAGGTTGTATGATCTTTATTCCTTCAACATCATTCCTTCGCTCGGTCGCGCGGTCGCCGGTGATGCCGAATCCTACCGCTATTTGGTCGAGTCGATCCGCCGGTTTCCAAAGCCGGAAGCGTTCTCGGCCATGTTGCGGAGCGCAGGATTCAATCGGGTGTCCTGTCGCACCATGAGCGGCGGCATCGTCGCGCTGCATTGCGGCTGGCGTTTGTGATCGCCGCTCCCGCGCACCTCGTCCGCCTCGCCCGCGCTGGGTTCGTCTTTGCCCGCGAGGGTGTTTTCGGTCTGGTTGATCCGACCGTGGTGGCCGTGCCGGCGCGGCCGTTGCTGCGTCTTGTACGACTGATCGAGCGCCGCGGCGGCGGCACTGCGGAGGCGCGATTATCGGTCGCCCTGACCCGGTTGGGGCCCAGTTATGTAAAGCTCGGCCAATTCCTGGCGACGCGGCCCGACGTGGTCGGCACCGCTCTCGCCCACGATCTTGAGCGGCTGCAGGATCAGATGCCGCCGTTTCCCCAAAGCGAGGCGGTGGCCGCGGTCGAGGCATCCTTTGGCCGACCGCTCCATTCGATCTATGCAAGCTTCGGTCCGCCGGTCGCCGCCGCCTCGATCGCGCAAGTGCATCGCGCCGAGGTCGATGCGGCCGGCGCGCCACGCGCTGTCGCCGTCAAGGTGCTGCGACCGAATGTCGAGCGACGCTTTTACGCTGATCTCAGCGCCTTCACCTATGTGGCGCGCCATGCCGAAGGTCTGTCCGCCGAGGCGCGGCGACTGCGGCTTGTTGAGGTCGTGGACACGCTGCGGCGCTCGGTCCTAGTCGAGATGGACTTCCGCCTCGAGGCCGCAGCGCTCTCGGAAATGGCCGAGAATACCCAGGATGATGCCGGTCGCGAGCAGGCCAACGAGGTAAGACGGAATGTTCTGGCTGCCGTTGGCGTTTCGCGTCCACGGCGCCCACCGCGCCACGGCGGCGATAAGCGGCGTCATGATGCGGCCTTCGGTATACGAGCGGACCAGCAGACTGTTGATGCCTTGGTCCGTGGTGTAAAAATCGACGATATCGGTGCCTTCGAAGGCCGATGGCTCCAGGTGGAGCTTATCCACCAAGATATAGCCAACCTGGGCTTGCCAGATCTCGCGCACGTCGTCTCGGCTTACATTCGAAGGGGAGATCTGAAAGGTCGCCAATCGCTGTCTGTCTTTGTCGTTCAGACCAATGCTTTGTAGGCGATCGTTCCGCTCCTCTGCGCTCAGCGCATTCCATTCGCTAATGAAACTATTCTGCTGCAACGGCGTTAGACTGTGATAGGTCGGCAGCCGGCCGCGATAGACTAGGAGATCGGTGAATAGCCACAGGACGACAAGGAGAGCGACATAGACAATACCGGTCCCGGCCGCCGCCGCGTGGGCGGTCCACTTGGCGCCTTGCTTGTAATTGAGATAGGCGCAGGCCTTGGCAAAAGCTCCCTGTTCGGCTTGGCGATCCATGAGTTTGCACCCGCGAGTGGCCGCCGCACGGACGCGACGGATTTGAGGTAATTCCCTACGCTGTAGCAGATTTTAGCAAAAACCTCATCATTTTCACGGGCGAATCGGCAATCCGCCCTTGTTCATGCGTCGCTACAATCGGAATAATCATTCCTACCGTTTTGCCGGCGGCTTGGGCCGTGCCGAGTCGCCCGCCGAGGTCAAACGCTTCACATACCACCTGAGGAAGTCATCGCCGTGAATCGCCGTGGCCACTCGCGCGTTCGCCTTACCCCTCACGGCGCGAGTCATCCCCTTGGCATCGACTTCCAGCCTCATGTCCTCCATCGTGCAGAAACTCTCCTCAAAGCATAGGGCGACCGCGACAGGATCATACAACGTCGGTGTTTTCTCGCCCCACAGCTGATAAAGCTCCTTGACTTCGGTCGTCAGCGGTGTTTTGGCTTGAAATAGACGCTGTCGCAGCGGCTCCTCTAGTTTCAGCATCGTGGTCGCATCGAGCGGAGCGACGACGAGCGGGATGCCGGATGTGAAAACGGCCTGCGCCGCGGGGATGTCGCAGCGGATGTTCCATTCCACCTCCGGTGGCGCTTTGCCGTTGTAGCCGACGCGCACCGAGCCGCCCATCATGACGATGCGTTTGATCCACGGTTTGCAGTCGGGATGATCGCGCAGCAATCGGGCGATGTTTGTCAACGGGCCGATCGTGAGCAAAGTCAACTCGCCCGGTCGCGCCTTGAATTGTTGATACAAGAACTTGACGGCGGTTTCTTTCACGGGTTGGGTCATACGCCGGCGGCCGTCGCCGGCAGTTTTCGCATAGCGCCCCTGTTTTTCGATTTCCTCAGCAGGCTGAGGCGGCGCGCCCGCCGCAACGGGAATGCCGCTTCGGCCTGCTGCCGCAAGGAAGCGACAAACCATAAGAGCGCGTGTCCGCGGCTCGGTGCCGACGGTCGTGATGCCGCGCAAATCCAACTCTGGACTTGCGAGAATGAGTGCCAACGCGAAGGCGTCATCTACATCGGTGCCGATGTCAGTATCGAGGATAATGGGGATCGCTTTTTTCTTCATTTTCGCATCGTCCGCCGCCAGCGAAGACGAAAAGAGCAGGCCGGCCCCAAGTGCTGCCGCCCGCCTCAGAAACTTCCTTCTTGTTCTCATGTTCGGCCCCTCCCGTTGTTTGGTCGAGTTATTATGTCAACAACGTTCTGGAAATAGTAGAATCAGCTTTGATGAATCCGTGGTGGTCTCCTCGAAATCGATCGGAGGACGCTATGAACTCTCTCTTTCGAGTTTGTTTATTTACTGCCGGCCTGGCGCTTGGACTGCCTTTGTTGGCGAAAGACGACAATGCCGACGAGGTGGCCCCCGATGTCCCCGTCCGCGTCGAGAAGGACCTGTTTCATCCGCCCATTCGCCTCACTGCTGCCGACGGCGTTATTGACAGCGGCCAGGCCTGGGGACATTGCGGGCCGTGGGTCGCGGACGTGGATGGCGATGGGATCCGTGATCTCGTCGTCGGCGACTTCAGCGGTCTTTTCCGCTTCTATCGGAACGAAGGCACGAACCCCAAGCCACGCTATGCCAAAGCCGTTAACTTGCAAGCAGGCGGTGTAGATGCCAAAGTCCCCATTTACTGATGCATTGGCTCCAGTCCCCAGTTCGTGGACTTCGATGGCGACGGCAAGCTCGATCTCATCTCCGGTTCTTACGACCCCGGCGAGTTGTACCTCTTCCGCGGACTCGGCGGCGGCAAATTCGCCGCCCGCGAGACGATCCGAGACAAGAGCGGTAGGCCGATTCTCAAGGTGCCGGACCAGAAGGACCGCGTGGAGTCGTTCGGCAGTTGGATGGCGATGGTCGATTGGGATGACGACGGTGATCTCGATATTCTCGTGGGCACATTCGACGGAATGATGTTTCTCCGCCGCAACGTGGGCAGCCGGACCAAGCCTGTGTACGGCACGGAGAACGAATGGGTGATGGTCGGCTCGAAACGGCTGTGCGTTCCGGACGGCCGGCCGCACGACGACCACGGACATCATGCCGCTCCCGTCATCGCGGATTGGGATGGCGATGGCCGATGGGACATCATAACGGGCAGCCACGACGGCGGCGTGTACTGGTATCGCAACATCGGCGAGCGGGGCAGGCCAAAATTCGCTCCTCCGGTCGCTCTGATACCCCAACACGAAGGTCCGGGTTACGATGAGTTGCTCGATGCCAAGACGGAACCAAGGCCTGGCATCCGTTCTCAAATTGCCGTGGTCGATTACGATGGCGACGGCAAATTGGACATCCTGCTGGGCGACTTTTGTACTAATTTGCACGTCAAAAAGGATCTGACACGCCAAGAGCGCCAGGAGTTCGAGGCAAAGCGCGACCGGCAGGATAAGGTTGTCAAACAGCTCCGCGACAGCATGGATGCGTTGCTCGCTCGCTGGAAGACAAAGATGAAAAATGTGCCGAAATCGGAGTGGAATACCCCCGAAAACTCAGCCAAGTGGCAGAAGATGTATCAGGAGATGCGCGACTCGAAGGAGTACAAGCGGATCTATGCGGAGTACGAGCAGCTTCAAAAGGATTTGTTGAAATTCGTGGATGTCGGGGCCGCGGGACGGAATGATCCTGGTGTGCCCCACGGCTATGTATGGTTGTTCCGGAGAAAGTAAAGAGTAAAGGGCACGATATAGGCGACTTTTCCGAGGAACAATGATGCAGTTATGCAAAGCGCGACGAGCGACGGGAACGAGTAAGGTTGGGATCGTCAGCGAAGGACTTGTGCGCTTCCTGCGTTCGGAAGGATCGAGTGGGCCGAAAACGCTCAGCGATTTCCTCCACGCCGATGATCCTGCCGCGCTTGTTGCCGCGCACCTTGATACCAGCGATCCAGGCGTGCCGCTCGATCGCGTGCAGCTTCTGCCGCCCTTGGATGAGCAAGAAGTATGGGCGGCGGGCGTCACCTACAAGAGAAGCCGTGAAGCGCGCGAGCGCGAATCAGCAGGAGCGGCCCGCTTCTACGATCTCGTCTACAACGCCGAGCGGCCCGAGCTATTTTTCAAAGCGACGCCTCGTCGCGTTGTCGGACCCGGCGGGGTAGTGCGCATCCGCAAGGATAGCCGCTGGAGCGTGCCGGAGCCGGAGCTGGCCCTCGTCGTATCGCCGCGGATGAAGATTGTCGGCTATACCATCGCCAACGACATGAGTTCGCGCGACATCGAGGGGGAAAACCCGCTGTATCTGCCGCAAGCGAAAGTCTACGACGGTTCGTGTTCGCTCGGTCCCGTCATCACTCTGGCCGGGGAATTGCCGCTGCCGGAGCGCGCCACGATTCGCTTGACCATCGCGCGCCGTAGCACAGTGGTGTTCGATGGCTCGACCACTCTTTCGGCGATGAAGCGCTCCTTCGAGGATCTCGTGTCCTGGCTGGGACGCGAGAACCGTTTCCCCGATGGCGTGATCTTGTTGACCGGCACCGGCATCGTGCCGCCGGACGATTTCACCCTGGAAATCGGCGATGAAATCGCCATCGAGATAACCGATATTGGCGCTCTGCGAAATCGTGTAGAGTGAAAATATAAGAGTAGTTGCCAGCCCGCAGCGCCAGCAAGGGATGCAATTGCTGGCGCTCCGGGCTGGCAAAATGCGAGAGCCTCGAAGCAAATCCATAGAAGTTTTTGTCAGGAATCACAGCAGTTTCCGGCAGTTAAGGAGGCCAATAGCGAAGGAGTCCTAGGGACTAACTTGTTCCTGCTGTTTCAGACAGAGATCGAGATCCTCCTGCTCTACATCGTGTTTCTCCAGAATGGCGATAGCTTGGTTATGTCCCTTTGCCGCCTTTTTCCGAAAGCGGTTTCTCCCTTCGACCGCAGTTCGGTCGAGTTCGCTTGACTCGGCCTCGCCGGGAGCCATCGTCTGCTTGGTCGCTGGCGCTTATGGGGCCTCATTCACACGCATCTCCCAGTCCACTCCGTCGATCGACTCATCGAGACGCTCGAAACGCATATCTCCTATAGCCTGCCGTCCCCCGGGTTTCTTGCCGACTGCATGCGGAACATAGTTGAAACCGCCTTCCATCCGACCGCTTACCAGGATCGAGAATCCTTCGATGCCCTTCGGTACCTTCAACTCGTACTTGCCTTCCGCATTGGTGAGAACGCCCGACGGATTCGTCACGTCCACGCCGATTCCGCTGGGGAACACAATCCCGTGTATCCACACCCGTGACACAGGTTTCCCGTTCTTCCAGCGTACCGTGCCGCGAATGGAAACCGAAGGTACGGCTTGGAGCGAAAGCTCGAGCGGGGGCGAGGACTCGCGGTGGAGTTCCAACGTCTTTGGGAGGATCGTAACCGTTCGGTTCGTCTTCAGTATTTCAATGGCCCCGCCGACATTGGCATGCACGCGGCTGGCTGCGAAAACAGTGATTCCGTCGGCCATGGGGCTAGGGAATCGAAAAAAACCATCCTTGTCCGTCCTGGCGGCGAGTGTCCATTGATTGCTGAGGTTGCGTATCCCGCCAGCTTCATTGCTCTGTACGGCGAGGATGGCATCAGCGACCGGTCGGTTGTTCTCATCGATCAGGCGACCTTCCACGACCGTCCCCTTGTGCAAACGAATGTCTCCCAGATTGGTTTCAGCCCCAGCATCGATGAAGACGCGCTTTGGCGCCCAGTTCGCGGACATGGCGATCATGTCCACGGCCGCCACCTTGCCGTCGGGTCCAGCGGGGAGCATAATCCGAAATCGGCCATCGTCGCCGGCGGCCACCGCACGCGGGAACCATGCCTCGTGGATTCCGATCAGGCAGGCCGGGTAGAGAAACACTCCTTTGGCGGGCCGCCCTTCGGGATCAAGGAGCCGGCCGTGGACGGCAACACCCGAAAAGAACTTGAGATCGTTGAATTGCCGTTGCTTCGCCACCGTTTGTACCTGGAGGCCCAGCGCCTGCGTTTCGGGCAAGTCCTTGGCAACCGCGCGAATCTCGAAATTCCAGCGGGGCGGCAAGGGACCGAGATCCTTCGTGGAAATCCGATACGTCCCCTTCTCGTCGGTTGTCGTTGTCCAGCGGCGACGGCGTTCAAACTCTATGATCGGCCCATCGTTCTCGAAGAGATCGATTGTGACCCGAGCGCTCGCCAGCGGCTTTCCGTCGGGGGACCGGACGATGCCACCAATCAGGTCCGGCAGCTTGATCCGCTCTTCAGCGCGCGGTTCAGATGGAGTATCGGGAGCCTTGTTGTCGCCCACTGGGGCTATGATCTCGGCGACGAGGAAAGCGTTCGACAGGCCTTTGCCGTTCGGCTGAGCGCTCTTGACCGCAGACCACAGAATCGAGCCGGTCACGACCACTAAGGCACAGGAGGCCAGCACCGTCGTCGCAATCTTGAGCTTGGTCTGCAACATGGTTTTCACCACACCCTCTGCAAGAGCGGCGACCTTGGTCGAAATCACAACTGAGCTCGCCGCTTGCCCAGCCGCCATTGACGTAACGATCTTGCACGTGGCAACTACCAACGAGTTGGATGCGCCGGCCGACGCTGCATTCGCGCACAGCCATGCCGTGAGCGAGCCGGCTGTAATGGCCACCCCTCTGCCCGCCAGCCGCATCCTCAGTAATTCTCGCGCTCGGGTCAGGCGGGTCGAGATCGTCCCCTTCGACCAGCCGAGGCGCTGAGCCGCCTCCTCGTAGGTCATCCCTTCCAGGTAACACAGCACGACCGGAGCGCGATACTTTTCCGGCAACTGCCCCAGTTCCTCATCGAAGATGCCACGCAATTCCTGACGCATTAATTCATCACCCGGCTCGGGGCAGGACGGCGGGGGCGGCAGCCCAGAAGGTTGAAGCCGCTTGGTCCCTCGGCTGACTTCAAGCGCCACGCGCCGGGCGACTCCGTAGAGCCAGCTGGACAGCAATCCTCGTTTACGAATGGAGCTGCCCTTGCGGGCCAGGACTAGAAGCGTAGCCTGGAATGCATCTTCGACATCGTTGCTGTCGGCCAGAATCCGGCTACAGACCCCCAGCACCATGCGATGATGCCGCCATACCAGTAGTTCAAACGCCTCTTCATCATGAGAGTCGAAGAACCGTTCGAGCAACTCCCCGTCCGACGCCCCGCTTTCCCCGCGGTGCGCGAGGACCCGCCTCAGGTGCTTGAGGACATTCTGTAGTTGGCCAGTTGCCATGACTGTGCTCCCGCAATTGTATTTTCGTCCTTGCTATAGTGCGTTTGGATCGGCTGGCGCATTTCTTTTTCTTGGAGAATCGCGCTCAACTCGTCTCACCGCCGATCTCTTAGCTAACACTGCCTGTACGAGCCCCGAAGCTGACGGCCACTTTCCTTCGGCTTCTCAAGCGCCCGGTCAGGCTTCGCTGGCAGCCTGATTTCAGTTGCTGGATGAGTTCGCGAATCAGGCCCAGTCACGATCGCAGCAGCCGTGACGAGAGGGGAGAAGTCCTGTGTCGAGGCATACGAGAATTCTATCTGACTGCGGGATCGGCAGGCGTGCGAAGAGGTCAGACGCTTCCGAGCGACTGCATAAGTAGGCTACCTCGTGAATCCAGTGCAACCGCAGTTTACCCTTCCGGGGGATTTGGGACACTCGGGCCACATGGGACGATCACCGCCCGCGAACGCGATTTGCCGGACGGACACGTTATTCCGCGGGAAACAGATCGTGCGCCGGCCAATTATCGATCTTCCCGAGGGCCGCGCGAATGAGCGGCCACGGTCTCTTCCCCGCGGGCTTGCTCTTACTCTCGCCCTCATTGCTTTCGCCCTTCAAGTTGCCGTTGAAGAACGCGGCCCAGCAGACGCCGTTGGGCAGATGTTCGATCCAGGTGGCGATTCCAGCGATTCCTCCATTCTTCGAAAAATGAACGCCTGCCGGCGAACTCTGAACGATGTCCCAACCCAAACCGTTGTGGCGCTCGGTGGCTTTTTTGCCCAAGGACGGCAACGGGGCGACCATCTCCCGAAAAGCTCGCGGCGATAAGACGCGCTCGCCCCGGGTGCCGTCGAGTGAGGTAACAAAGCGCATGGCATCGACAGTCGAAAGCACCCAACAACCGCCGCCCCTAAATTCGCCGTGCCCGCCGCGTAGACATTTGCCGCCAGCGTAGCGATGCACTTCGTTGGGCCAGTAACCCTCGCTACGATCCAAATGCGCATTGGGAATGCCCATCGGCTTGAGGACGTGCTCGGCGGTGAATTTCTCGTACTCCTGACCGGAGCCGTGTTCCACGACCAGTCGCAAGATCAGAAAGCCGAGATTGGAATACTTCGACTCCGTACCGGGATCGAAAAGCAGTGGCTTACCGAGATTGAACGCCGTCGCCTGAGCAACGTTCACGGGCGGCTGGACCCTGAGACTCCGCGCGATTTCCCGAAGCGGGCCGTGATCGCGGGCCAGCCCGCTGGCATGGTGCAACATTTGCCGAACCGTGATCTCGCGGATGCGTGGATCGACTTTCGCTCCGGGCGGCGGCTTGATGTAGTTCAGCAGTGCAAATACCTTATCATCCAGCCGTAGTTTGCCCTGATCCACGAGTTTCAGCACGGCAGCGGCGGTGACCGGTTTGGTGCAACTGGCCAGATTGAAACGTAATGCTGGCCGCATCGGTTTCTTGTTCTCGACATCAGCCCAGCCGAAGCCGTGCGCGAAGACAAGCCGGCCGTCCTTGGCGACCGCCAGGGAACCGCCGGGAATATTGTGTTCGCGGAGAATGTCCAGCATGATCTGATCGAGGTCCCGCAATCGGGGCACGGCCTTGCCTGTGATCGGCGTCCTTGCCTGATCTTCCGCGGCGCGAACCGGCAGCAGAAACGGCACAAGACCCAGCAGCAGTACGATCAGAGGAAGTAGACGAAGAGAGCGAGAGCGCATGGCCGTGATCCTCCGGAGGAATGAGTCGATGATCCCCATTCTCATCCGGAAAGATCGCGCCCACAAGGAAAAAATACCGTTAGGCTCGCGGGATCATGTCGCGAGCGTGAGAACGAGGAATGGATTTATTTGTCCTTTTCTTCCTCTTTTTTCTCCTCCTTCACGATTTTGCCGTCGCGGTCGAGTACGATCTCGATTTTCTTCTTGTCGGCCGTCACGAGCAGCACTTCGTAATTCGTTTTGCCGCCTTCGGTGACTTCCTCAACGATCTTGTACTCGGACTTCGGATATTTGCTGTTGATCGCCTCCGTGACCGGCCGAGGCAGGTCCTTGGCGGTGATGGTCTTCTCAATCGAAATGATCTTGCCGTCGGGCGAGAGCGTCACATCGATGCTTGTTCCCTTGTCTTTGAGATTGATCTCGTAGACGAGTTTACCGTTGTCCTTCTCTGTTTGAGCGCCGATCAGCTCAGCGTCCTTGAACTTCGCTTTCACTGCCTTGAGGACGGCCTTGGGCACCTTGTCAAGCGGCACCTTTTCTTCCTTATCGTCGGCCCGCGCAGCCACGCCTGTCGCAACGCCCACTACGATACACAACGCCAACCAGCCACGAATTCGTCGCATTGGATTCTCCTGCAAAGAGGTCCCATCGGACGATGGGGATTTCCGCACCGATTCGCCGCACGAAGATTCCAGCATACTTGATGCAGCTAAAGGGAGCATGAAAGCGCGATAAAATCGTTCTTATCTTCGCCAACTCTGGGCGCAGCTCGCTGTTAATTTTACGGAGCGCGTGCGGTACAATCAGGATGCAGGCAAAGGAGGGAACATGGACGAACGTCTGCGCATCTGTTTGTGGATGATTGGCGGCGGCGTCTTTGGCTGCGTGCTGGGCAGCGTCTTCGGCGCCCTGGCAGCAGCGCTGTTGCATGAGCGGTGTGGTGAAATGGCTGGCACGCGCATGGCGCGGCGAATGGTGGAAAACTTCTTGCGAATGGGAGAACGTCAGCCGTTACAGATGAGCCGTGCCGCCCTCATTGGTGCCGCGGACGGTTTCCTCTTTCTGGGCACTCTAGGTCTCGTTTGCGGAGCGCTTCTGGGAGTGAGCGGCCGGGCGGCGGACGGACTATTGTTGCCGATGGTAGCCGGCAGCGCACTCTTGGCCGGTGGAGCAATCTTTTTTGGGACCCTGGCTTACGCCCTAACGTACCACACTGCGGAGGTCCTCCATGCTGTTGCCGGCAGCTTTCTCGGTTCCTATCTCGCTGTGACCCTGTTGGGACCAGATTATGGCCCCGCTGGCCTTATTCCTGGCTTATGCCTCGGCCTATTCCTTTGCCACGCTGTTCGCCGTTATTCTCCGAGGTTTCAACCTCCCCGCATCGAGAAGACTCCATCCCCGCCGTGTTCCCGTGTCGATACCAATATCATTGGCCCGCCGCCCTCGTCCCAAGACGACGATTATTTTCGCAAGCCGGACTGAACAATTACAACAACTGCGCCAACCGCACCGCTAACTCAGACCGCGTCAAGCCACGGATCAGAAACCGCTTGTCCCGGCTCGTCTGTCCGCCGATCAACTCCACCTGCGAACGCTTTACCCCCAGCGACTTGCGCAATACTTCGACCAGCGCTTGATTGGCCCGCCCATTCTCCGGCGGCGCGGTGACGGCGACCTTGAGCGCTCCGGCTTGTTCGCCTTGCACACCGGCCCGCCGCGCTCCCGGCTGCGCTCGTACCGGCAACACACATCCCTCGGCATGCTCCGTCACCGCGATCGGCAAAGCCATAGCATTTGCCCTGAAAAACAAGGTCTTTTGCCCCTGCCCTTCGTTCGGGGCACTCATCGGGGGCACTCATCAAGGTAGGCATCGCAAGGGTGATTGCAATGGCAAGAATCAGTCAGCCGTGGTTTCGTCAGAGCAAAGGGGCATGGTACTGCACATTGAAGGGACGCAAGGTATCGCTAGGGGTCAAGGGCGAGAACAATAAAAACGACGCCATAAAAGCATGGCATCGGCTGATGGCTGGCGATGCGTTAGGAACGAACGAAGTAAGTCAGAGCGACAAGCCACGAACCGAAGATACTTCGTTCGTTCGTAGCGTCATCAACGGCTTCTTGGCGGATTGCGTGGGCAGGGTGACAGCGAACACCTTGCGAATGCGTCGGCACTTCCTTTTACCATTTGCCTCTGCTTACGGCGACAAGCCAACAAACGCTTTGACGCCGACGATGGCGGAAGCGTATGCAAGAAAACCGCATTGGAACGACGGCACACGCCACGATTTTCTGAAAAACTTGCAAACGGCTTTTCGCTGGGCGGAGCGTGTGCGGTTGATTGACCGCTCGCCTTTGCTGGGCTTGCGGAAGCCGCCGAAGGTATCCAGAGGGGCGGAAGCCATCATCAGCCCCGAAGAGCATGCTCGCCTCTATGAATCTTCGGCGCACTGCTTCAAGCCGTTTCTGTCGCTGTTGTATCTCACGGGTTGTCGTCCTGGCGAAGTCGCCGCTATCACCACCGACAACTTTGATGAGGCGAACGCCGTTGTCTGCCTACGCCATCACAAGACCGCCCACAAAGGGCAGAGCCGTACCATCTTCCTCTCGCCCGAAGCCGTCGCTCTGCTCCGTGAGCAAAAAGCCAAGTATGGGCAAGGGCATTTGTTCAGAAATCGCAACGGCGTAGCATGGACAGCGAATGCACTGGTAAAGGCGATGATCGCGACTCGGAAAAGGGCGGGACTGAGCACAGCCATCTGCTACGGCTATCGCCACGGCTTCGCTACTGATGCTCTCGCCAATGGCGTTCCGGACGCTCAGGTAGCGGCATTGCTCGGTCATGCGTCAACAACCATGCTCCACAAGCACTATTCGCACCTAACCGCACGGTCGCAAGCACTTCGGGATGCCCTCGCAAGAGTGCGTTAGTGGACGAACGAACGAAGAAAACGAGCAAAAGGGTAGGCAGATACCTTGATTCGTTTTCTTCGTTTCTTCGTTTCTTTCGTTACTCCGTATCGCCCGACGAATATGGCAACGCCCATGTCGCTTTACGGGAGTGGGGTGAGTCGGGCGAAGAACAGGAGGAGCAATTGGATTGTTTCTCGGTCTCTGGTGCGTAGAACCTCCTCAAACCGTCGCCTCGCCTGCTCCCTCAGATCGTTCAGTTCCGGCAGTGCCGAAGGGAGAAGATCGGAAACCGAGCAAGTCAAGGCACGGCTCAACCGAGCCACTAAATCCACGCCAGGAGCGATTTGAGCGGTTTCCAGTTTGCTGACATAGGTTTCTGTGATGTGGGCGGCTCGTGCGAGTTGCGCTTGGGTCAATCCTCTGGAACGCCGAAGTTCACGGAGCCGCTCTGCGAAGAGCGGGACGATGGGATCGTGCCTAATCCGGGTTCTGCGCCTCGCCATATCTCGCCCCCCTCTCAACATCGCCAGATGGAGGGAGCGATCAAAAAGCGAGAAATTGCATCTTGACTTGCAGTTTTATGCAAGTAGATTGGAGGGTGTTTTCTGGCGAGCCGAAAAGCCGTCCTTGTTTCTTGTGATGCGGTTTATCATCACGAACTTCTGGGTGCGTTCTCTGCCGGCGTAGGCAGGGATGAATTACGAAGCGAGGTTCTTTTCCGTTCCTTCTGAGGAGTTGCAACGATGCATCATCTTCTTGTTGGGCTGACGACAGTGGCTCTGCTCTTGGGGGCAGTAGGGGATGTGAAGGCGGGGATCATCTTCACCGACAACTTCAATAACGGCGCATCGCCGCTCTGGGGAGATGAAAGGGGAAACTGGACTGCTTCAGGTGGTGTTTACTTTGCACAATCGCCAAGTAACAGCCCTCTCACCTATACTTCTCTCCCATTCAACCTCACAGATTTTTCGGTGGATGTGGACATCAACAAGGTGCAGGACGGCGGAATTTGGTTGCGAGGAAACTCGGATGTGGGTGGTGTCCTGTTGAACACAGGTGGTCTTGGCGGCACTGGAACTGGTCTATACTGGCAGATCGGAACTTCTGGGGGGCTGGTAAGCGGTATCTACGATCCAGTTTCCGGACTTCTTACACCTGGGGTCAGCGACATACATCTTCATGTAGTGGTCTCAGGGGATACTTACGAGGCTTTTCTGAACAACAGTTCTACTCCGGCTACTACTTTCACCACCGACTTATTCGCTAGCGGACGGGTGGCGCTTTACGATAACTCCAATCAAACCTTTGATAATTTCGTACTAGCGACTTCTGTACCCGAACCAGCGACCGTGATCCTTTTCGGAATCGGCATTGCTGGCGTAATTGCAAGCCGTCGGCGAGAACAAAGGCAAAGAGGAGTTGCGGCATAGTCACGCAATCGCGGTCGTAAGCGATTAGGGATGCCGCTGAACTTGCTGGACTTGCGTTGTCAACGCAGGTTCGGGAGTCCCTGCGCAAAGTGGCACGGCAGGAACTTGAAGAGTCAAGTGAACCTGTGGCGTTTATGAAATGACCTTCTGTCTGGTGAGGATAGAGCCATGTCGTCCAACCTGGAGCAGTGTCCGCATTGTGGCGTTGCGCTTCAACCTGTCTCGCCCAACAAGTTTTGCAGTGGTTGCGGAAAGCAACTCAAGGCTGACGAACCAGCCACTAGTGCGATTCAACAGCCGCCTCACAATCCTACCCCGCAGACTTGGGAGCGCTGTCCGCACTGTGGTGCGGAATATCGTCGGGTATTCGGGTCATGGACGCCATTGTGCAATTGTGCGGAACGATTGGAGGATCAACCAGCCGCTAGTTCACCCTCAACGGATTCCATTCAACAGTCTCCTATCAATCCTGCGACGGAAGAGAAATCGGTTTCCGAACAACCAACCGGTCATGTTGCAGACGAGACACAAAATATCGTCGCCGTGCCTTTGTTGATTGCAATAATCATTTTCGTTGGCTATGCCCTATATTTCCTTTATGGTAGCATTGAAATCCTGATGCCATACGCCTTTTGGGGGATTATCGGAGGCGTGATAGGTGCTGTTATTTTTTCCAGTCGCAAGCAATTTCCGCTTGTTAGCTTTTTGCTTGGGGTGCTTCTTGGACCAATTTTGATTTGGCTTTGTTTATTGATAGAGCATAAAGGCGTGCGCACATGTCCATTCTGTTCAAGTCAGATAAATGAACTGGCGAAGGTCTGTCCCCGTTGCCAGAAAGAATTGCCCTATAAAGGAATGCGAAAGTGTCCCTTCTGCGCAGAAACGGTGAAGGAAGAAGCAAAGGTCTGCCGTTATTGCCAAAGAGATTTGCCAGCAATCGCTCCATCCAGTCCACTCCCTGCGAACGGTCGCGCTGAAGACGCTGCGGCACTGTCTGCGCCGGCGAACAATGACCCGAAGGGTAGCAATGGCTGGTCCTGCTCGTTGATATGCTTGCCTGGCATCGTGACTCTCGTTGTTATCGGGAGTGCTGCCTGGCAGGGCTATCACCAAGCATGGAAACAGCCATTTGAAGATCGCGGTCGTGGAAATCCGTCGGTAGGTGTTCCGACGAACAAGTCTTTTGACCGTCCCTTTCAGGAGTACCATGAAAGTCAGCCGCGGATCGCGCGCCCGAGCATTCCACCACCGGAGAAGATTACGAGGCTCAATGCTGACTCTGAAAAAACCATTGACCATGAAGCGGCTGCAAGAGATTTCTCGTTGGACGGCGTATCGTTCTCAACCTCTCAGGAAGAACTCTCAAGGGTAATTCCCTGGGCTAAGAAAGAGGCTTCGGATGGTGGGTTTGTTTCTGGTAAGTTTGTTACTTATCATTGGGGACAAAATAGTGTAGAGTATTTTATTCGTTCCGGGTGGGGACACACTCCAATACAGGATAAAGACAGTAGCGTATTCAGAATGTCGGTTAGATTTGACGACGAAAAAAAATGGGACGACCTTGTTCTCAAATACACAAAAGAGTTTGGAGTTCCAAAAACGGCAAGAAACTGGGATCAGTCGCAACTCGTCGGCTACTATTGGGACTTTCCAAATGCTCATAGAAGAATTACGCTTGACGGGACGATCGTCGGAGCCTTGTACAGACAGCCGCCATTCCATTTGAGGGTCACTGCGATGACCACGAATGGCGGCTGACAGAAGATGTGTTAGAGTTTCGCCGACTGGTTTCTCCACCATCGCCCCAAATCCACAATCACATTCGGCGGAGGGTAAAGGCACTCCCGCCTGTCCCTGTCTCTCTACAGTTCCCGATGGAGCGCGCGCCCGAGCATTCCACTGGGAAGATAATTCAATTCAAAAAATGTAACTGCGCCAGCGCCTGCGCAGACAGCAATCGGATAATCGCCCCCTTCCCTACCTAACGAGGAGATCGGCTCACCGGCGCAAAGCCAGACGCCGCTCTGACGGTCAAAGGGGCGGACAGTCAGGGGCAATACGATAGATTTGTTGAGAGCGGGGTTTCTGAGGTTTTGCGCTGTGAGTGTGCTTCTCCCGTCTGTCCTTACCCCAAAGGAGCGAACCAATGCGAGGTAAAGCCGGTGTCTTCGCAATGCAGTCCGTTCCTGCGTAATTCTATCAGCACGATAAACTTTATCATGCAAGCACATGATAAAGTTTATCATTCTCGCATTGTCTAACAGGTGTTTACCTTTGGCGAGCCACTGGAACTCGTTGCCCACCGACGGGAACGGCGCTCAGAGTGAGTCGCACAACCCTATCTCCCCTATTTACACCTTTCTGAACCGCCATTCTCCTGCCATGTGAGGGAGTTTCCGTGTCAGCGTTCTTTACGCTCCAAATCCGCTGACCAGACAGTCCGAGGTTTACCTAAACTGCTATTCCAATAGTGAAATTATTTTTATATACTAATTCTATTAGTGAAGACAATTCTTGTTAGGAGAGATTATGAATTACAAAAGCGTTTCTGAAGTAGCCGAAATGCTGGGGGTTTATCCTGGACGCATTTATCGTGCGCATCGCATGGGGCGAGTGCCAGAGCCGTTGAAAGTTGGTAATACACGGCTTTACACCGATGCCGATGTAGAGCAGTTGCGTGATTATTTTTCGAAACAGAAAGCGAGGGTAAAAGTATGAAATTAGTAGTTGGTTCAGGCGGAGTGCCTGTCGGTTCTTACATGATGGAGTTCTGCGGCTATGAGGAAGTGCCAGCGGATAAGGATAGGGGTTTCGGCGCTGCACTGCGATGGAAGTTCGTCATCACGGAAGGCAAGTACAAGGATAGTACCGTCTCTCGGATTACGACGCCTTCTCCGACCCTGAAAAATGCGTGCGGCAAGATGCTTTCCGCAATCATCGGCAAGCCGTTGACTGCTGGTGATGGGGCAGATTTAGACGAACACATCGGCGTCGGTCTAATAGGGCAGGTCGCCGAGACCGAAAGCGGCGCAACCCGAGTGGAAAGCGTGATGCGTCCGCCAATTGGCTAAGAAATAGTTATTATCAAGGTTTAGGACGATGGCGGTAATTGCGACTGCCATCGTCCGCATTTCATGAGAAAAGGTATATGATTATAAAGAGTAATAATGAGAATATCCATATCAGTTTACTTGACGCTGCACTCGCCTATGCCAAGCATGGCTGGCGTGTATTCCCTTGCCATAGCGTGAGACACGGTGTTTGCACTTGCGGCAAGCCGAACTGCAGGGACATTGCCAAGCATCCACGAACACCAAACGGTTGCAAAGACGCTAGCACGAACCCCGAACAACTCAGACAATGGTGGAGGAAATATCCCGACGCCAATATCGGCATTGCAACGGGGGGTGATAGTGTTTTGCTGGTTGTTGACGCCGATGGCGAAGTGGGGCAAAAATCCCTGCAATCGCTGGGCAAATTTCCCGAAACGCCAAAAGTCCAGACAGGGCGATTAGACGGCGGTTATCAGTTTTATTTCCGCTACCCAAGCGGTAGCGATTTGACAATCGGCTCTAGCGTCATGCCTGGTATAGATTTTCGTGGTGAGGGCGGCTATGTGATTGCGCCACCGTCTCTGCACAAGACAGGTCGCCGTTATCAATGGCTGGTCTCGCCTGAGCATCTTGCCTTAGCGACCGCTCCCGATTGGCTCATTTCGGCGCTCAGCCAAAAGAATCCGAGAGAAAAACCGCCGGCAAACGAACAAAGCAAAAGCGGCGGTTTACGGCTCACGGTCGCATCGTCAGACGATTTCTTTTCTCACCACGGCGCATCGGAAGGTGAACGGAACACTGTTCTCGCTCAGTTGGCTGGCGTCCACTATGCCAGAGGCGACAGCACCGACACCATCAAAGCGGCGGCTTTGGCTTGGAACAACCGATGTCAACCACCTGAAGATGAAGCCACTGTGCTGAAGGCACTGCGCAGTGCAGAACACTGGCGTGAGAACGATAAAGTTTATCCTGCGGACGACATAGAGGCATTGCCGTTGCCGCCGTTGCCGTCGTTCCCGACGCTTCGGTCAGAAGCGTATCAGGGGCTTATCGGTGCCATGGCGCAAGCACTAGAACCCCACACCGAAGCCGATCCCGTTGGCATCTTGCTGGGCATGCTGACTTGCTTCGGGAATATCGTCGGGCGTGGCGCATGCTTGACAATCGGCGCACGAAGGCATTCCCCTGCCCTTTTCGTCGCCATCGTGGGACGCACAAGCGACGGCAAGGGCGATTCGTGGTCTAACGCTAAATGGGCTTTCCAACAAGTAGAGACGGAATGGTCAAAAGAATGCGTCGTCAATGGCATCGGTAGCGGCGAAGGACTGGTTGAGTTAGTCGCCGATCCGCAGAAGAAAATTGACGATGGCGTGCTTCTGGTGGACGGCGGCGCAACGGATAAACGCTGTCTGCTACGGCTGTCGGAGATGAGCCGTGTCTTCCGGCTCAACCGTCGTGAGACCGCCACGATAGGCGATATGCTCAAAGAAGCATGGGACGGCGAAACGCTTGCCGTGCCGAACCGCAAAAAGACAGGCAATCGGCTCACGGCGTCGGAATATGCTATTTCCTTCGTCGGAGACATTCAGCCCGATGTGCTGCGCAAACTTCTCACGGCTGGCATGGAAGCATTTGACGGCTCTGCTAATCGCTACCTTTGGTGTCTTGTCCGAAGCCGAGATTTAGACCTAGATGACGGTGGAAGCGTCCAGCCGTTAGAAGCGTTTCTTGATCGGCTGAAAGCGGCTCTGGACTATGCCAAGCAAGCAGGCGAGATGGCATGGGATGAAGAAGCGGCAACGCTTCGGAAGGAAAACTTCCGTCGTCTCAAACATTCTGCTGATGAGGTGCCGCACACCGACCGAGCCAAGGCGCAGGTCTGTCGTCTTGCAATGATTTATGCTCTGGCTGACAGGAGCAATGTCATCAGAGCAGAGCATTACCGTGCCGCACTTGCCATCACTGACTACTGCATCGCATCTGCGCAGATGCTCTTTGCTCGTGAGAGTCCAACGGTTTCGCCTTTGGCTTCCCGATTGCTTGCCATCATCAAAGCGAAACCTGGAACGAGCCGCACGGACATTTACGACGCCACCCAAAGGAACATTACCAGAGGAGCGATTATCAAGGCGTTGGCGGAACTCCGAGACGCTGGACTTGCTCATTGCCGCACCGAAGCGACAGGCGGGCGTAATGCCGAATGTTGGTACGAAGGAAACGAAAGAAACGAAGAAAGCCAAAAGCAGGGAGATACTTCGTTCGTTCGTAGTAGTGAGCACGAAAACGATGACGTTACCAGAGTGTACGAAGGAAACGAAAGAAACGAAGAAAGCCCCCCGAAGCCAGACGGCGAAGGACTTACTTCGTTCGTTCGTAGCAACGGCGAAAGATTGACGCTCCCGCTACTGCTGATGGAAGTGCAACGCATCGGTGGAACGCTGGCGTATGACGATGATGGTGTGTGTGTTCTTGTTGTGAATGCTCCGCCTGATGCAATAACGCCAGCAATCCGCCAAGCCATGACCGACCATGATGAGATGATTCGGCACATGCTCACCCGTCAAGCAGAGAAGCGGCTTCGGCAAATGCTGGACGACGTGGACAGGGGAATTGATTTGGAAAAGGCGACGGCATAAGCCGAATGCAAGGGCAAGGAAGCCCGTTTGCCCAAGCACACACAACACAATACAAACACTTCACATGCTGATGCGAACGAACGAATGAAGGCAAAGGCACTATTCGGAGCACTAATTCCTGTCGCTGTTGTCCCCTTTCGGGGCACTGCTCGGGCACTTTTGCCCCTTGCACGGGCACTTTTCGGCTCTACAATGCAGTTGGAGCGTTTGCTTTTCCGATGCTGAAGCAAACGATAAAACGCTTTGTTTTTCAGGAGAAATGCTTTGCCCGCCGTGCTCCCGGCTGCGCTCGCACCGGCAACACACATCCCTCGGCATGCTCCGTCACCGCGATCATCCTTCGATCCCCTCGAATAGCACTGTGCCCAGCCGCACCAGCGTCGCCCCTTCCTCAACGGCAATCTCGAAATCGTTGCTCATGCCCATCGACAAATGCGGCAAAGGCCGGCGGATGGCCGCGGCAAGGCGATCCCGCAGCTCACGCAGGGCGGCGAACGTCGGCCGCGTCCGTTCCGGATCATCCTCATACGCCGCCATCGTCATCAGTCCATCCACACGGACGTATTTCAAGACGGCCAGTGCTGCCGCGATGTCATCCAGTTCTTCCGGAGCGAAACCGTGCTTGCTCGCTTCGCGGCTGACGTTGAACTCCAGGAGCGCCGGCAACGGTCGTGGATCAGCCCATGTCTCCGCCGCCGCCTCCAGCGCGCGGATCAGTCGCAGGCTATCGACCGAGTGGATGCGCGACAGCAGCGGCAGCGTGCGCTCGATCTTGTTGCGCTGCAAATGGCCGATGAGGTGCCAGCGGACCAGGGGAACGACCTCCGCTTTGCGCCACAGCTCCTGTGGCCGGCTCTCGCCCAAATCGTGAATGCCGAGGCCGGGCAGGAAGGCAGCGACCTCGGCGGTGACGGTTTTGGTGACGGCGACGAGCGTAACTTCACTCCGTTGCCGCCCCGCGCGCCGGCAGGCAGCACTCAAGCGATCTTCCACAGCGGCCAGGTTCGCGGCGATCCGCTCTCGGCTCTCGGCCATGATTGGCGTCCTCGTTTCCATGCTCTCCTTATATATACTCACTCTGTTGATTTCTTTGTGGTTTTTATGGTGAAATCTACGATGGCTGACATTCGCGCGTTTCGCGCTTTCCGTTATGACCTGGGTCGCGTCGGCAACCTCAGCAATGTGATCGCTCCTCCCTACGATGTGATCGATCCCGCGTTGCAACAGGCTCTCTACGACAAAAGCCCCTACAACGTCATCCGTCTCGAACTCAACAAAGAGGAGCCGGGCGATAGCGAAACCGAGAACCGCTACACGCGAGCCGCCGGCTTCCTGCGCGATTGGCAACGCGACGATGTTCTTGTGCAAGATTCCGCCCGCGGCCTGTATGTGTATTACCAGGACTTCGAGGTCGAGGGCCGCCGCTACACGCGACGCGGTTTCCTGTCGCGTGTCCGCCTGGAACCGTTCGGCGCCGGCCGCATCTATGCCCATGAGGAGACCATGGCCGGTCCCAAGGCCGATCGCTTGAAACTCTTCCATGCCACCGGGATGAACCTCAGTCCCATCTTCGGCCTCTACCCCGACCCGAACGGAGAGGTCATAAAACACTTGGACGCTTTGGTAAGTCGCACTTTGCCGATACAGGCTACCGACCATCTCGGCGTCGTCAGCCGTCTCTGGCCTGTGACGGACCAACACATCGTCAGCGCCGTGACGGGGCTGCTTGGTCCCAAGCCGGTCTTCATCGCCGACGGCCATCATCGCTACGAGACCAGCCTGCGCTACCTGGAGGAACGCCGAGCCGCTGGCGAGGTCCGAGATGACGAGGCGCCGGCCAATTTCACAATGATGATGCTCGTCGGCATGAGCGATCCCGGCCTCATCATCCTGCCCACGCACCGGCTCATCTCTGGCCTGCCGGACTTGACCGCCAACCGTCTCGCGGCAATCCTCGCTCCACACTTTACCGTCGAGCGCATCGGCAAGGGCGAGCAAGCCGCCCGTGACATCTGGGAAACCATCGAAGCGGACGGCTCACAGGATCTGCTCGGTTTCGGCACTGTGGCCGATGGAGTCTGGCAAACGGCGCGCTTCAAATCGCCACAGCTCATGGCCGAGCGTGCCGCTAACCACAGCCCCGCTTGGCGCAGTTTGGCCGTCAGTATCTTGCACGTGGCCGTACTCGATTATCTGCTGCCGCAGGAAATCGGACGCAAACCCGAATGCAAATACGTGCATCTCTTGCGTGAAGTGACCGACGCCGCGTCCACGAAGCAATGCCAGCTGGCCGCGCTCGTGCCCCCGGCTACGATGCACCACGTCGAACAGATCGCCGGCAATCTCGAAAAGATGCCGCCGAAATCGACGTACTTCTATCCAAAATTGCTCACGGGGATGGTGTTTAATTCGCTCAAGGCGAGTTGAAGCGCGAAGACGCACTCCTTACAGAGGCGGAGCTTACGGATGGATATGGGTGTCATCCTGAAACGGTTCGAGGCGCCCGACGAAGTGCGGGAGATGATCCTTGGCCGGTTCGAGGTCGTGAGCATCGGAGGACTGACCGTCGGCCGCGCCACCTACCAGCCGGGGTGGCAGTGGTCCAAGCACGTTGGCCCCAGCATTGGGGCTGAGCGGTGCATGGTCGAGCACGTCGGGCTCGTGGTATCGGGGGTAGCAACGGCGGCGTTCGCCGATGGCCGCGTGATCGAGTTGCGGCCGGGCGATCTCTTCTACATCCCGCCCGAACCACACGACAGTTGGGTAGTGGGGGACGAGCCGTACGTATCCCTGCATTTCCTCGGCGCGGATCGTTATGCCAGGTAGCAATATGGCGCGAAGACACTAATAAACAATCGTAAACCCACCGTCCGCGCGAGGGAAAACAGCAACCAAACTCCACATCGGAACGCCGGCGGCGTTTCCTTTTTCGGCCGTGGGTTTGCCGTCTTTATCGAAGACCTGCCATGCCACGGAGCCGCCGCGCTGCCAGCCCATTCCTTCCGTCCAGGCCAAGAGGAGTTGCCCCTTCTTGTTGCTGGCGACAACAGGATGTTTGCGGTCGCGGGAATCGCCGGGAGCGGAAATCGGCGCCGACGTCTTTCCCGTCGCTGGGTCAATCCGCGCGAAGTAAACTTGGCCGTTGGTCTCCCAGGCGGCCAGAACGTCGGCCGGCCCTTCGGCAAAGGCGAAGCTGCTCATCGGACACGCCTCGATTTTCCAAGGATGGAGATTATCCCCTTGGAAACTCGCTCCTTTGTCCTTGGAGATCAGCAAATAACTGTCCCGCTGCACGCGCTGTGCGGCCGATCGATAGAGCACATAGACGCTGCCTTTATGATCGGCGAATGCCCGCAGCCCGCAGCAGCCGCAGGCCCCCGTCTCTTTGTCGAAGACAGCCTTCTCCGGGACAAAGGTCTTGCCTTCATCGGTCGAACTCGCTACCCATACTCGCCGGTGCTCCTCTCCCTTGCTCCCCGGCTCCGGCGCGTGCCAGACAACATAGACATGGCCGGAATCATCCGCAGCCACCGACCCGCCGCCATCGAGTCCCTTGGCCGACGTGATCACGTTCTGCTGTTCTTCAAATGCCGTGCTCTTATCATTTAGGCGTGCGTAATACATTCCTTCGTTCTCGCTCCCCTTGTAGCCGGAGCCGTTCCAGGCCACGTGAACCCGACCATTCTTGCCCAGGGCCAGATGAGCGCCGCGGATGTTGCCGATGGCGATGGCGCTGCCCGGCACACTGTTGACGCGGAGGGGATGGGAAAAGTCGCCGCCCTCGTTGTCGGAGTGGACGTAAAAAATATCGCCATGCCGTGGATCGCCCTGGAAGTAAATCAGATGCAAGACGCCTTTATCATCCATGATGACCTGCGGCTGGATGCCCTTGCTGGGAACCTGCAAGAGTTTCACTTTCCCCGCGTGTACCGATCGAGGAGCAGGCTCCTCGGCCGCGGTAGTGGATGCCGTCGCCGCAGCAACGATGATCGCAATCACGATTCTGTATTTGCTCAATCGCATGATGTTTTCGCACTCCTTCATCCGCTAAATGTCTCTCTTGCCTGCGCTGCGGGCTGGCATGTCATGGCTCGATCTTCAAGACGCGATTGTTGCTGCTGTCCGAGATGTAGATCGTGCCATCGGGACGAGCATTGACGCCGTGCGGCTGATTCAGCTCGGCCTTAAGCGGCGGTCCATCCAGACCGGCCTTACCCGCTCGTCCTGTACCGGCGATGCGGACAATTTTGCCTTCGCGCGGTAGATATTTGCGGATGACGTGGTTTTCGGTATCGGCAATCAACACATCGCCGTTGCGATCGACGCACAGGTGCTTGGGGCCGTTGAACTGTGCCTGCAGCGCGTCGCCGCCATCGCCAGCAAAGCCCGCTTTGCCCGTACCGGCGACCGTGCGAATTTTGCCTTCGGCATCGACAACGCGCAGAGCATGGCCGCCGCGCTCCAGAATGTAGATATTCCCTTTCGCATCCACGGTCACGGCCCGGGGATCGACTAGCGGAGCTTTGCGAGCTTCGGCCCCGTCGCGCGGCACACCTTTTTCCCCGTTGCCCGCCACGGTTTCGACAAGGCCCGAACCCAAATCCAGAACCCGGATGCGCCGATTGTCGAGGTCGGCCAAATAGAGCTTTTCGCCCTTGGCGTCGAGGGCCGCGCAATAAATATCGCCGAATTGCGCTTTGATCGCTGGGCCGCCATCGCCGCTAAACCCTTTCTCGCCCGTGCCGGCGATCGTACGGATCTCCCCGGTTTTTCCATCGATCTTGCGCAGACGTTTGTTGAAACTGTCGGCGATGAACAAGTCACCGTTTGGCACGACGACGAGGCTATGGATGCTGTCGAACTTCGCTTTCGCCGCCGGGCCATCATCGCCGCCGTAGCCTTTCTCTCCTGTCCCGGCAACTATCGAAAGTATGCCCTTGTCATCAATCTTGCGAACGCGCTGGCCAATGAATTCGGCGAGGTACAGATTGCCGTTTCGATCGAAATCGACTGCGAACGGCATTTGCAGCTTGGCTTCCCGGGCCGGTCCTCCATCGCCGCCCTCGCCTCCGCCGGCAACCAGAACGATTTTTTCCGCCCGCGCAGCAGCGGCGCTCCCGAGACAGAAGATGATTACACCAAGGAATCGAATTTGGTTCGCTGAAGACATGGCCCCCTCCCGACTCGGCAAGAACGCTTTCGCCACGTTTGCCAGTGTATTCCGGAGGAGATGGCTGGACAGGACGGCGTCCCAATAAAGCGAGTCACCACGAATCACACGAATGACACGAAAAAGAAAGACAAAGAAAGCAAGCAAGAAAGAGACCAAACTGTTCCTTTTGGTTTTTTTGTCTTTGTCTTTTTTTCGTGCCTTTCGTGTATTTCGTGGTGACTCGTCTTTTTATGCACTGCGCACGGAGATCTGGCGTGGCCGCGCCGACTCCGCCTTCGGCAGATGTACTGTCAGTAAGCCGTTCTTGCATTCCGCCGTGATCCGGCTGGCGTCGATGGACTCGCTAATGTTGAAGGCGCGATAGAAATCGCCTTCCTCGTACTCCTGCAACACCATCGTTTGGTTCTGTTGACGCGGCCTGACGCGCCCGTGCAACACCAGTTCGCCCTTCTCGTAGCGAAGATCGACATCTTCGGGTCCAACGCCGGGTACTTCAGCGAAAAGTGTCAGTTCACTATCCGTCTCCACGATGTCCACACGCGGCGTGAAAAATACGCCGCCGCGCGTCGCCTCGGCACGCGCCTCGGAACGGTCCTTTGCCGCCGTGTTCGTGATGTTCGCCATGTTCGCCTTCTCCTTTCCTCGAAAATGAACTAAATCACTCCGCCTTGACCGGGATTTTCCGCGGCCGGGCCGACTCGTGCTTGGTCAATTGGATGTGCAGCACACCGTTCTCCAGGTGAGCATCGACCTTGTCGGCATCGACCGGAAACGGCAACGTCAGCGAGCGATTGAATGAGCCGAAGATACGTTCCTGGCGGTGCCAAACACCCTTCTCCGGCAGCTTCGCCTTGCGCTCGCCCTTGATGGTTAACTGATTGCCCCCGCTGACGTAAATCTCCACTTCTTTCAGGTCCAATCCCGGCAGCTCGGCCTCGACATGCAGGTCGTTGCCGTCTTCCCAAACATTCAGCGCCGGAAAACCAGATGGGCCGCCGAACCCACTCCCATTGCCCCAGCGGTCGAAGAGTCGATTCATCTCGTCCTGGAATTGCTGTAACTGGCTCCACACCGGATTGAACGACTGCCAGCGCGACGATCTCATCTTTCTCTCCTTTCTGACTCGATGGACACCATCCGAAACGGACGATCAGCGATCGTCCTTTTTGATGAAGAATTTGTTGTCTGAAGCGTCTTTGTTCCTAGGCAGCCCTAACACGAACTGCCGATACATCCCCATAGCAAGGGTCGTGCCAAGCGCTATTTTCCACGAGGGCCATTCACATTGATTGACACAACAACTTAATTTTCCATGACTTAGGTTCATATTGGAGAGTTCGGCAGTGCGATCACGCTCCGCAGGTTCCTTTCGTTGCACCGCCATTTTGACAGTCTTGCAGATCTGGTTCGCGATGCTTCGTAGAAGCATCGCTGCCGCGTAGAATGAAGAAAGTGTAAAGTCCGGTCGCCCCCAACAAGGGACCTCACCGCATGCATGTTCTCACGGCTATTCCCGTCTACAACGAAGCACGTCACGTCGAAAGCGTCGTCGAAGAGGTGCGGCGCTATAGTCCGCGCATCCTGGTCATCAACGATGGCTCGACCGATAGCACGGCCGACATTTTGGCCCGCCAGCCGGGGCTGGAGGTGATCACGCATCCCATCAATCGCGGCTACGGAGCGGCATTGATCTCGGCCTTCGCCTATGCCCGCCGCCAGTGCATCGATGTGCTCATCACGATGGATTGCGACGGCCAGCACGAACCCTCGCGCATCCCGGTGCTTCTGGAGGCAATCCACGACGCCGACATCGTCTCCGGCAGCCGTTATCTCCGCGACTTCCATCAGGACACCCTGGCACCGCAGGACCGCCGCCGCATCAATGCCGAGATCACGTCCGAATTGAATGCTCGTTTCGGCCTGAACCTCACGGATGCGTTCTGCGGCTTCAAAGCCTACCGCCGCGACGCCTTAGACCGCTTGCACATCACCGAGGCCGGCTGGGGCATGCCGTTGCAACTGTGGGTGCAGGCAGCCCGCTTTGGCCTGCGCATCAAGGAAGTGGGCGTACCCCGCCTTTACCTCGATCCCAACCGCGCCTTCGGCGGCGTCCTTGACAATGCCGAGGAGCGCCTGACCTACTATCGCCGGGTGATCGAGTCTGCCGAAGCCGAACCGCGAGCGGCCGCGAGCAGTCCGGCAACCTGTTGCTGGTCGGAGGCGTTCAAGAGGTGCTGTCCTTGAGCGAACGGAGCGTCCCCCATGCCCCAAGCCGCGACGGCGCCGTCGTCGCCGAGCCGCCCTTGCGCGAGGCTGGCTCCCTCCTGGCGATGAACCGTCAACGCCTGCACGCGCACGCCGATCAGCTTGTGATCCTCGGCCGATCCTTCGCGGCTCTCCGCCGCCACGCGCGCCAGAGCGCCATCGCCGCCGCTCTGGACTATCTTGGCGAACGGCCGGCGTCAGCCGGCTGGTCGGGTCAGATACCCGACACGCTTCTCGTCGCCGGCCATCAGCCGGAGCTATTCCACCCCGGCGTCTGGGTAAAGAACTTCGCGCTCGCCGGCCTCGCCCGCAAGCACCACGCCGTCGCCCTCAATCTCATCGTCGATGACGACATCATCAAAACCACGACGCTGCGTGTGCCGGACCCGCCGCACATCCGCCGTATCCTGTTCGACCGCTGGACCGGCGCGACCCCCTACGAGGAGCGGACCATCGCCGACCGCGCTCTGTTCGCCAGCTTTGCCGAACGGGTCGGCGAGTTGACGCGCCAATGGCCCTATGAGCCGCTCTTGCCGGCCTTCTGGGCCGAGGTGCTGCGGCAATCCGAACGCACACAGAATCTGGGAGAATGCTTCGCCGCCGCTCGCCGGAGCTTCGAGCGGGCCTGGGGCTGTCACAATCTGGAGGTGCCGCTCAGCATGATCTGCGGCACCGAGCCGTTCGCCTACTTCGCGTGCCACATCCTCGCCCATTTGCCCCATTTCCACTCGCTCTATAACTCGATCGTCCACGATTATCGCCGCCGCCACGGCATCCGCGACCGCCAGCATCCCGTGCCCGATTTGGCCATCGACGGCGATTGGCTGGAGGCGCCCTTTTGGATTTGGCAATCTGGCGCCGGCCGCCGCGAACGCCTCTTCGCCCGCCTCTGCCCCGACCTCGTGGAGCTGCGTACCGTCGGTGGGGATGGTAGGTGGGACCGGCGTCTCGCCGGTCCACCCCCCCATACGTGGCAAGAACTCGCGGCCCAGGGACTCAAAATCCGCACGCGCGCCTTGACGACCACGCTCTACGCGCGATTGTTCCTTGGCGATCTCTTCCTGCACGGCATCGGCGGCGGCATCTATGATGAATTGACGGATGAATTGATGCGTCGTTTTTACGGCTGTGAGCCGCCGGAGTACCTGGTCTTGTCGGCGACGCGCTGGCTGCCCTTGCCGCGACCCACGGCGACGCCGGACGACCGCCGCCGCCTGCTGCACGAGCTGCGCGACGTGCATTACAATCCGCAGCGCCATCTCGACGAAATCCAGAGCGCGGCCATCCCACCCGCCCACCTTGTCGAGCGCAAGCAAGAATGGATCGCGCGTCAGCCGGCCGTCTCCGCCGAGCGCCGCGAGCGCTTCCGCGTCTTGCGAGCGCTCACCGAGGAGCTGCGCCGTCCCTTAGGGCCGCGTGAGGACCACTTGCGTCGCCAACTGCATCGCTGCGAGCAAGAGCTGCGCACCCGCGCCGTCCTGGAGCGCCGTGATTATTCCTTTTGCTTGTTCCCCGAAAGCGTCCTGCGCCCCTTCTGCACGCAATTCTTGAACGAAGCGCTGGAGCACTCGGGGCGCTAACGCGACCCCGCTCGCCCTGCTCTTCGGCGAGCGGGGTCGCGTTAGCGCCCCGAGTGCACCTACACCCCAAGCGGATTGGTGTCGGCGAGCGGGGTCGCGTTAGCGCCCCGAGTGCACCTACGCCCCGAGTGCTCCTACGCCCCGAGTGCTCCTACGCGAACTCTGGACTGAGCCAGACTGCCAACGGCTCAAATTGCGACCGCACATACGAAATCGCCGCATGTACGGCTTGCTCGTCGGGCAGTTTTCGCTTGGAGCCGCCGTAGGTCCACCAGGTATCGCTCGTCGGTTTGCCCCATCGGCCGCTTAGCGCTCGGCTGCCGTAAGCCTTGAAATCACCGAGCATCTTGGTCGGGTCCGGATCACCGTTGACAACCACCACGAGATGGACATGATTGTTCATGATGGCAATAGCCAAAAGCTGCCAACCGCGATAAGCCGCTGTCTCGTGGAATTGCTTGAGAAGGATCTGCGCTTGTTCGGCGTCAATCCGAATTGGGGCTCCTCGCAGGGATTCCTGCGCGGAATGATGCAATCCGGGTAAGTCGGCATCGTAGGGCGTACCGAGGACATCGTGTTCCTTGCGCGTGGAAGTGGGAGCATCCTCGGCGCGCTGATCGCGAACCCGAGAAACGAATCCTCGGAGATCGCCAGGCAGCCAGTTCCCATAAAACGTGCTGGTGAGTAACCAATACCGTTCCATTCCATCATTCCTCAAGGCGAGCGGGGTCGCGTTAGCGCCCCGAGTGCTTCCCCCCGAGTGCTTCGCCCCGGTGCGTGGGTCTCTCGGGGCGCTGACGCAACCCCGCTCGCCGGCACCGCTCTCGGGGCGCTAACGCAACCCCGCTCGCCGGCACCGCGCTCGGGGCGCTGACGCAACCCCGCCAGTCACACCGCCACATCGCCACATCGCCACGGTTTTCGGGAAACCGGTGCCAAGTCGTGCCAACCAGCGACAGGTGGCACGACTTGGCACGAGTTTTCATTGCCACACCGCCAATGGCGGGCAAGCCGTTGGCGATGTGGCACGATACCCCCATCAATCGATGATGCTGAAATATCGCACCACCAAGGGGTCGAGACGTGGATCGTAGGGCATGAGATTCCAGGGGCCGGGGTTGCCGCGCTGAATCACGGTGACACCCTTGTTATGGGTCCTGTAGAAGGTTGCTTGGACTGACCCTGATGGCGGCGTGGTCGGTTGCAAAACCACGGTCTCCTCATTATCGGTGCCCGGCTCGAAAACGAGCGTACTTCCCGCTCCGATGCTCCAGGTCATCCCGGTCATCGGATTGTAACCACTCGTCTGCCCGAACGACGTGGCCGGCGTCATGGTCACAGTCTGAGGTCCAGTTGTCGAATTCACGGTGATATTACTGCCGGTGTATGACGTTGAAAGCGTGCTGAGGTTTGTGCGATCAACGATGGCGAACATGCGATGGCGGACTTGCCGGCCCTCGCTGCGGCCAATCTCGGCCCCTAATGTCGGTGGAGAAGTGGCCGCGTTCGTCACCTGGAAGAAACCGACGGTAAGGAACACCGCGAAGGTGTTGCTCCGCGTCGTGATGTTGTTGTACAGCTTCGTTAAAAGCTGCGTCTGCAAGTACGGGTGGACGCTAGAAGAGTCACCAGTGACAGCATAGGTATTTCCACCCGATGTTGTGGAGTAGCCGGGGTTCTGCAAGAGCAACAGCTGATTACTCGAAGGAGTGCTCGAGGTCGAGGTCAGCGCCATTCGCAATATGGTATCCGTCTGAACGCTGAGAGCTGGTCCGCTGGAGTAAGCGGTATTTGGGAACTGCGTCGAAGTAGTAGGGATCAAGCCGATACTCAGCGGCCAGAAGGGGCGATCGGTCGAAGTGGGGACCAAGGGGATCGTGGTGCTGCCCACGGTCGTGCCCGGCGATCGGTACGCGAGCAGTGTGTTGAAAATCTGATCGACAATATTATCGTAGCTTATTCCTGATCCTGCTGGCGGCGTGGTCGACCACGGGGCCATACCGCTGGAATTAGCGTCCAGAAGAGCGCGGAGTATTTCCGTGTTGTAAACAGTGTTGATGTTGACCTTTCCGGGAATACGGCCGTTGGCCCATACGCCCGTAGCTCGATCGCCGCATTCGAGAAACTCGAAGAGACGAGAGAGACGGTGCGTTTGACCGCTCGTTAGAGTTCCGGTGCCGACGACGGGATTAGGATCGTACCACCAGGGAGCGGCCGTTCCAGGAGTCGTTGTCGAGCCGCTTGCCGTACTCGCGACCGGCGCATAATCCAGCCACGGAACATAGTGGTGGAACATGTTAAGGGCAGAGGTATCATCGCCCGGCGGAATGGTACCACCGCTAGTGGCCGGTGTAGGCACGATAAACCGCTGCGTGAGCATGTAGGGCTGGAAGCCGGAGATATGCAGCAATTCCATCGGGCTGATCGGCGGGCGATCGAGATGCACCAGCCAATCGTATTTGAGCGAAGCTGGCAGAGGGTTCTGCATGCCGAAGGAATGTGTCACACCGTTATTGGTAGCCTCATTCGCCGGAGGAGTGGCGTTATAGGTAATGTCAACCACTGGGCTATATGTCAACTGTGTCGGAGGAGTATTCGGCGTAACGGTTGAAGTGAAAGATGCATAAGGCTGGTGTTTGACGCGTGAGCCAAAGGTTCCGGTCCCTGTGGCCGTCTGAATCTGAATATTCGTGAGATAATCAACCGTGATATACGGGTTGTAGTTGGCCACAGCCGGATTGGGCTGTAGAGGCAGATAGGGATTAGCCAGGCGGCGTAGCATCACCGTCAGGCCGGTAGTCCGTTCATCGGTTGTACTAGGAGCGGCCCAATTGGGCGTGTAGCTGAGGTTCGGTGTGCGATAGACGGGAGTATTGGTGGGCACACCGGCAGTCGTGCCCGTCTTGGCTACAAACGGATCTTGGTAGGGCGCTGCGGCGGGAGTAAGTGGGGCACCAGGCGTGCCTGGCCCAATTAGGAAGTATTGTGACAGGGCCGTCGGCGTGCCTCCTGTACTCATGGCACCAGCCGGATCAACACCGATGCTCACCGTGGTACTATTGGAGTTTGCAGGGACCGCACCAGTACCCATTTGGTTGACCACGGCCGTGGAGGGATTGAATTCCTGGAAAGTTGTACTCCACGGCAATGGTGATGCGGAGGTCCCGGCCGAGCCGAGGTTGTTCGCTTTGCCCAGCACGTTTTGGCTGGCATCGTTGAGGACTGCGGGAGGGTTGGCCGTCGTTGGTGGGCTGGGCATAAGATTTTGAGCGATGGAGATAATGTACGGACTGTAGGATTGCGTAGGAATACCGGCCGGCGCGGACATCCAGAGAGGGACGCGATTGCTATCTTGCGTTTGCGTGTTGGTCCCCGCTCCCGACACCATCGTGTTAAGCAGTTCCACCCAGACGTTCACTGTATCAGAGGATACCGCGGCAGTTGGGCTGGGGTCTGTGGCTTCAGCCAAAACTTCATTGAGGACCACCTTGGGCAGTTCGGTGCCGAAGACCCAATAGAGGGGGTTAGCACCGGTCTGCTGCTTCTGAATTGTGTTCGAGTTGTTATCGTCGTTGCCGATCGTGGCGCCGATATTGGCCGCAGCCAAGCCGTCGGTAGTGGAGTAAAAATTAAACGGCGTGCAAATGTCATCCTCATCGATGAAATCGACGATGTTGACGGCGAGTTGAGCGAGCCAGCGTCTGGGGATAAGTTCTGTATTGGTCGGGGTCGCAGGTGTGGCCACGGGAGTAACGCCGGTCAGGGCCAAAAGGGTTCGATAGATCTGGTTGGCCAAATTCTGACGGGCTGTGACCGCGCTGTTCAACTGATTGGTGATCGTTGAAATGGTCGTATCATAAGAGACCCCATAGTTTGACGCGAACCCCGCGTACGGCGGCATCAGATTGCTGCCCATGTGCGGATAGGGAGGCAAAGGCTGATTGAGCCGAATACGGCCGCTGCCAATACCGCCGTTCCCCGTCAAAGTGCCGGCGAGCGCGCTGACAGCCCGCCAATCGACTCCGAACTCGCTGGGGTTGGCTGGCGTGGTTGAGGTATTGTAGATGGCCGGCAGGGCGGATCCCACCGTGATCGTCGGGAACTGCGAGGCATTGCTCACGGGTGCGAGGAGCGCATTGCCGATAGGAGTGGCAGGGTACGGATACGAGGAGGTGTTGGGCGGTGTGTTGGAGGGGCTGCTGTACCAGTACGGCAGCACGCCAGGGGTGCCCAGATCCATGCTCAGTGTGGTCACAAAGTTCCGAAACATAGCGCCGATGGAACCTGTGGTACCTGTGGAGTTTGCGGAGGCTAGGGTCGCGGTAGGTCCCAAATTGGTCGGACAAAGCCGGATTAGATCTGAAACCAGGGCCGATGCGTTGGCATCCACCGGTGATTTATTGGTGGCCAGGTTCGGTCGCAGCAACGCCTCCATGTCCGAGGGGCGGAACAAACGTGTGCCGGCAATGGGGGCAAGAGGCGACTGGAAGACATCGAACAACAGCGGGTGATTCTGGTCCTCAGCGGGGCTAGTAGTGGTCCCGCCGTTAAGATAACCATTCGCGAACGACGCATACCAAGTGGCGCCGGACGGAAGGGTTGGCCGGCTCGATGGCGTGCCGGTGCTGGCCTCATTCAATCCATTGAAATCGACCGGGGCATAAAAATGCGGATAAGTGCCATATGGAGCGGGAATCGCCGTCCCATTCATGAATATAGTTGTCGTGCTCGGCGTGTAGCTTCCAGAATTCGAGATGTATCGACCGGCAACGGTGTTGCCGGAAGTTGTTGTGCTGCCCTTAAAAAGGTTGACGTACTCCGTCGGCGAAGTAGCAGTGGCCCCGGTCAGAACTTGATCGGCACAGAGCACCTTGGCGAGATTCACTTCCCACGGGCCCCAACCTTGATTCGATACGTGCGCATTCCCTGAGCCTAGAATATTTCCCGCTGTGTTCAAATTGATACGGCCATCCAGGTCGAGGATGAGCGGAGCGAACAGCATCTTGTAAAGCGTGCCATCGGGAGCCGTCATCACGGGCGCGCCGAGGTCCATCCAGAAACTGTCGTTGACGAAGGTATTGCCAAAGGCGTCGGTGCCTCCAATGCCCCAGGGCAGATTTCGTACATCGCCGCCCGCGTCTTCGGGTGGAGGAAACAACATCAAGGATGTGCCATTAACGGTTGTGATATGATCCGCGGGCCGCGGCCGCAGTACCTTGTATTTGAGATCTGCCGTCCCGCTGTACCAGTTCGGATTGCTGGGATCGAGTGTACCGAATCCCGTGTAACCGCGGTGGAAGGACGGTGAAAGAATCGTCCCATCGGCCTTCACCGCGGCGAGACACAAATTATTGAGGTCCGCATACGTATATGGGGCATTGCCGCCGACGTAGGATCTGGACTGCGGGTAGGCTGCACTGGGGTGGAGCGCGTTAGCGGTGGGATCGCCATTATAACGCTCCGGATCGCGGACGAAGGGATCCGATGCGAACAGGGTGTAGTTGATGAGAGTGTAATCGTCTTGGGTTGCCAATGCGGCAGGAAAGCCGGCGGGATAGCTATAGTGCAACCTGCCGACGCCGTTAAAGGCAGTGGCATTCGAATCGACTTTGATAAACACTCCATTCGGATTCACACCATTTACCGGAGGACTTGTTGGAAAAGGCCAGTTCGAAGCCAAGGTGATGCTCGCGTTTGCGGTAACGTTGGCAACCGTCGTGATTAGGTGGTTCGCGGGATTCGAGTTGGAGAACACCGTGACCCATGACCCGATACTAAGTCCCGTTGTGTCGGTCATGGTGATGGTAGCATTGTTGTAGGTAGCCGCGCCACTGAGATAGTAGTAGCCATACATTGTTCGCGAGAGTTCGTGGCCGCGCAGAGCAGAGCCGACGCCCGCCGAATCGTCGTTAACGCCATAGATAAATTGCCCCAGAAAGTAGGCCAGCGCTTGCTCGGGAGGCACATCGGCGCGTTGGGCCGTTTCCGCTTCGCGGGACACTCGCGCGGCGGCGGCCTCGGCATCGGCGTATAGCACGAACGTGATGCCGACCAGGGCGAACAACGTCAACAGAGACAGCACCACCATCAGAATGACGGCCCGTCGTTCATTGGTTTTCTGGTATCGCATGACTGCTCTCTCCGTGTAGATAGTATCCCCGTGGACCGTGTGTTTTACGCGGCCCGGCAAGCGTTTCGCCTACATCGCTTGCACCATGGTTACTTGACGCGTTTGATTCGTCTTATAATCCCAAATCCGAATCGTTATTTGAATCGCCCGAATGATCGGCCCAGATCCGGTGACGCTTACGGTTTGACTGGAACCGTTATTTACGGGATACGTGTAGGATAACTGGGAAGAGTTCCACATTGGAATGCTCGTCATTTGCCCAGTACTGTTCCACGCTCCGGTAGTGTTCGACGCTGAGTAATTTGCGCTGAGTCCGTCGTACATGGTGGTCCACGTGTCGAAGACCGCAGGGTTGTTCGGGACAGTTGGGTTTTTCACGTCGTAAAAGGATGGGTTCTGGTTGTCAAAAAGCGTGGAGATCGGAGCATCGAATAGCGTAATGAACGGATCAGGCGAGGGTACCGTCGTGCCTGTGGGATACAGGGGAAGGACGCGTACATGAAAGGAAATCACATCGCTCAGTTGAACGTCCGCACCGGCCAGAGTGCCTCCGGCACCTTGTTGCGCCAGCGTCGGATAGTATGGGATCAAGGGCGGATTGTAAGGCGAAGGCAGCGGGTACGAATAGGTCGGGGAAGTCGTATTTGGAGGGAACCAGGTGCCGCTTGGGGGCGGCGGACTCGGGTTCGGCGAAAACGGCCATAGGACTGACGGAGCTAGCCCGGATGGGACGCCATAGAGCAAACCGGCCGGGTAAGCTGTCGATGAAACCATCCCAAAACGGCGCGTCGGCACCGTGATGTCCATGGGATTATTGAAATACAGGCTGCCTCCCGCTTGAGCCGGAGGACTGCTGGGGGGATTGTCCCAGCAGCTCAACTCCGAACAACTCGCAGCAAGTGTGAGGTACGCCGCTTGACTGGCATACGCGAATGAACCGGGGGCTGCCTGTTGCACCAAATTGTTATCGGGCACGAGCAACCGTTGGCGACGGGAAAGAGTGAATAGTGGGATTCCACCTGGTGTCGTGTCCACAGTCAATGTGGTGGGATTAATGGACGGTTGCAGGAACCAGGCGACCTCGGCCCACTGATAGTTATAAAGGCCGGGTGTGGTAATTTGGTAGCGAGATTCCGCAGGCCCAAACGATCCTAACGAATTGGGAAAAGTAGCAGGCACGGTCGCTGTGAAGAAGCTGCCCATATCGTTGCTGCGATGCTTGACCGTGAAGGCCAGCATATGATCGGCGCTGCGGAAAGAAGGAATTAAATCCGTATCGGTGGTCGTGGCCGTGTTCTCCTGGGTTCCGACACTACCTTGCCAGATGCGGAAAAACCCCTGCGATGGCGGTCCGTCCTGCCAGAAATTCGGATTGCTGAGGCGCTTCTTGCCTTCGAAATGATCCGCCGCGAGATCGCGCTGCAATAGCTGAGTGACGGCGCGCAGCTTCTCGGCCATGTCGCCTTCAGCCTTGAGATTGCGGAAGGTCGTCAGCGCGGCGGTGAACGCTTGCGACAGAATGGCCATGATGAAGATAATCAAAGCCATCGCCACCAGCAGTTCTACCAGCGTGAACCCATGTCGGCGTTTCATGATCGATGCTCCCCGCGAATCCGGCGAGCGGGGTCGCGTAAGCGCCCCGAGGAAATCTCCCCGAGGAAATCTCTCGGGGCGCTTACGCGACCCCGCTCGCCGGGTAATGAATCTACGGCTGCCAACTGGTCCCTTTATCGAACACTTCTGCCACGTCATCCATGATTGTTACCTGAGTAACGTTGGCCATCAGGTTCGATTGCAATTCCACTGTCGTTGTACTGCCAGACTCCGTGAGGTTCGTCACGCGGTAGAAAAACCCGGCCGCGGCCGAACTCGTGTCGAGTATCCAGCCCCCACGCCTGATGGTAGTAGCCCCGGAATTCACCACGATACTGTTGCTACCTGCTGTGCCAGTCGCCCCAAGACTTGACTCGAGGCTCAACACACTGGTTGGTCGACCGTTATACACCACTACATATAATTGGACGAGATTCGAGGGTGCCAGGACGAAGGCGGAGGTTGGTATCTGGCGCAGCATATACGCATATGTGTAGCGCCTATCTCGATCCACGAAGCCGCTGGTCGTATCCGGAATGGCGTCGTCCGTGAAGTTGATTCCATCGGGCAAGCTAAACCAGCGGTCAACGGCATAAGTGGGGTTCTTGTCATTCGTGATAAAAGCCGGAGTCACTCGCGGAATGACGCCGCCGAGTGCGCCAAGTCCCCCTATCAATTGCCCATAAGGATCGACACACACGACCTGCGATGCTAAGAGGGAACTACTCACCGTGGCATCGTGGCGAATGTCCTGAATGATGGCGACATTTTCGGCTATCGCTGCCGCGCTGGCACAGCGGTCGTCCTTGAGGGCCTGAGCCATGCTGACAGCACCAACCGGGAAAAGCGCCAACAGCGCCATCATGCCAATGGCCATGATGAACATGGCAATCAGCACTTCCATCAGCGTAACCGCGGGGCGGCGTGTCATGGTATGATCCTCCCGAAAATCTCCGCCTCACAGTCCCGATTCACGGCTTAACTGCGCGAAGTAGAAGACATTCCCCGACGGCCCCACATTGTAGGCGCCGATGAAACCCGTGCGCGTCTGAACAGCAATCAACCCCCAGCGATTGGTATCGACGGGATTCGCCGTGGTATCGTACACAAGGAACCCGGTAAGACCGTTGGCCGCGTTCGCGCCCAGCACCGCACCGCTGGGCGCGAATAGGATTTCAGGAAGACCACTGGTTCCAACCTGCACATTGCTGCCCAAAGTCGGGGTTAAATCAACCGCGTAGTTGTTCGGCAATGTCAGTGGCTCCTCGCCGATTAGGATTCTCGGCTGGCGGATAATACGGAAATTCGTCGTCCCGGGCGAACCGATAGCAAGCGATTGCTCGTAAGTGCTTTGATACGCTTGAAAAACGAGTTGTGGGGAAGAAGTAGGGTTCCACCAAGTGTTACCACTCAGATACACTTGAGTCGCGGGAGTAGCTATAGGCGGAGTTGCTTGAATGGCATAATAAGTCGTCGCGCCCCACGGGGGGATTGCTCCGAGTTGGAGAATGGTAACAGGAACAGCTGCTTGTGGCCATCCGGAGGTGGTTGACGGGACGAGAGTAGGCTGGGGACCAAATGTTACTACGCCAGAGATTTGGTAAACACCGCCATCGCGAAGTTCGAGGTAGTCTCCCGGCTGTACCAACCATTGCGAGGCGAGAGGCGTTCCACCCAAGGTGGCATCGAGGTTATAGATCGCTACTTCGCCGTTCTGTAGCGGAATCGTAAACTGTTGGGTTCCTACGGCAAGAGGCAAACCAGCAGGATTTGGCGTTGGCAGGATCATACTACCATTGAGCCAAATCGTTTGGTTGGTATTGGGATTATAAGGTGGGGGAGCTTGCACCGAGCTACCCGTGGTAGACTGAGTAGCCGACAACCAGCCGCCTGTGATCGGATCAGGCTGCTGGATGTATTGGACCTGAGAGTAGTATTGCCCTGTGTCGCCCTGGGCTTGGACGAAGCGAATGCCGGTAGCCAAGCCATCGCGTTTGGCGCGCATCTTGGCGGTCAGCAACCATTGTTCCAGGTTATCGACGGCCCGCGTTAAGTTGGTGCTGTCCGTGATGCGCGGCGCGAACGCGGCCGCCAGTGCGGCGAGGACCAGAATAATCCCGATCACCACCAACATCTCGACAAGCGTAAAACCCTTACGCCTGTTGTCGATCTTTATTGTCCTACACATGGCCAGAACCTTTCGATCGCTCTGCTATTTCGCGCTAGAATGCTTCACACTAGGGATTGCTGAAAATCGCACCGCCGCCCGTAGTAGGAGCAAACGTGATCGGGTCAAAAGGCAGCGATGACCCCGTTTTCATCCAATTATCCGGGCCACCCGAAGCGAGCATCGGTGCCAGTCGAAACGACGTATTGCCCTTGGCCAGACTCTGCAACGTTACGGCCTGGAAACTCGGCCCGAATGTGGTGCCCCAATTGGGTGTCTGCAGAGTGCCTTCTGGGTCGCCTGGATCGTTGTTCCCCGGCTGGGAACCGTTGGGATTAAGGACCGGGCACCCAGTGGGTACACGCGTGAAGAAAATTGGCCGTCCCCAGGCATCCGTCAAATACGGGATGCTGCCATTGGTAGTGGTGAAGTTGCCGGTTGCACCGCCGCTGGTGAGGTCCGAAGGATTGATGCCGGCACCGCTCGCCGCGCGCTGCAAGGCCATTAGGAAGCATGCCGATGACTCAATATTGGCCGAAGCTGTCGTGCTTTGCGTGATGCCCAGATTGTTCAGATAAGTCACATACGCAGGCAACGGCTGCAAAGGATACCCCGAAGGGACCCCAACGTTAAGGGCTTCATTGAAGCTCATCGGGAACGCCTGCCGCATTTTCAGTTTAACATAGATTACCCGCGTGCGCTTCGTTGCGTTAGCATCGCTACCCGCGAGGTTGCTTTGTATCCAAATCGCGACATTGGTGGGAATCGGTTCATTGTACGCTTGGTCTTTCACCTTCGACCACGCTCGACCCAGCTGACTCTGCGCGCGGTCGAGGAACGATTGCGTGTTCGCGTTCTGCTGGCTTCCCAGCACTTTGAAAATAGCCGACGCCGTCAGCGCCATCAGGGCGATGATGATCGTGATAACGATCATCAACTCAATTAAAGTAAAGGCGCCGCGCCGAATCTTGGAGCGATCGAACCGTGTTATTATCATGGCTCCAGCTCCTATTAGTTTTGACCGAGTCCGAGAAGCGTTGACGAGAAATTGGCCTGATCGTCGGCACCAGCACCGATTGCAATTCCGGTAGTCATATTACCGTTGCCAAAATTTCCATCCTTCCCGGCCGAAATGATCTGATAGCCGTTCGGGTTGTAGTATTGGCCCGAACCATAAGCGTAAGGAAGCGCACCGTAAATGCTCGTAGCGGTGTAGCTGTTACTGATTCCTCGGCTACTGAAATAGGCATACGGACAGCCTCCAATTGCCGTATAGTTCTGGCCAGTTTTCGAGTTCCACGGATCGAGATACACATAGAACCCGCCAGGCGCCGGGTTCGCCGCTGGTTGTGGGTACAGTCGAGTCGTTTCGAAGGAATAGTAGGGCCCCCGTCGCTTACCCATTGTTTCTCCAGCCATCGAACCATATGAGGGCTTCATGTTATTCGTTGAGAATCCCAGACCAGCAGGGAGCACGCCGGGGCTTAAAACATTGTTAGGATTGCTAGGGATGCCGCCCAGGTAGAAGACCAGGCAATACTCACCACTTAAAACCCAAGGGTTGGCTGCACCGCCCGGACCATCAATCACTCCGTCGCCATTCCAATCCGTGTTGCCAAGGTTTTTCCCGAAAACCTTTGTGAGAAACTGGTAGCTTTGTAGTGCTCCCGTAACCGTGCTGGTCGGATAGAGGCTTACGTTTTCATACAAGACGAGGTAGCTCGGCGGCGGCTCGCTGAGTTGGTAATCATTCATGAACGCCTGGAGTGCCGTCTGCAACTCCGTAATCTCGGTGCGCGTTTTCACTTCCGGAACCCGCGCCATCACCTTGAGCACCGCGCCGGCCAGCAGGCTCACCAGGATGACCAGGATCAAAATCACAATCATCAGCTCGATCAGCGTGAAAGCCGAGCGCTTTGGGGTCCGCGGTTGTACTCGTGTCATCGATGTCTCCTTCGTGTGCGCGTGGCCGACGTGGCGGCCGGCGGTTACGATTTGCTCAAACCTTCCAGCAGCTTAATCAACGGCAAGAACAGCGCGATCACGATCGTACCGATAATCAAACCCAGCACCACGATCATGAGCGGCTCCAGCAAGCTGATGAGGCTCTCCACCATCACGTTCACTTCTTCATCGTAGACATCCGCGATCTTGTACAACATCGTATCCAGATCGCCCGTCTCCTCGCCGACATCCACCATGTTCACCACCATGTCATCGACGAGCCGGCTCTCCTTCAAGGGCTGCGAAATCGTATCGCCCTCGCGGATCGATTCGTAAACGCGCTGATACATACGCTCGAAGACCGCGTTGGTACACGTCTCGCGGACAATACTCAGCGCCTCAAGAATCGGCACGCCGGAACTAACCAGGGTGCCCAACGTGCGCGTGGTGCGGGCCACGATCGTCTTCTCGATCAATTTGCCGACAAGCGGTATCCATAAATAGATTCGGTCAAGCGCGTACGCCCCCGTGCGATTGAGGCGGATGAGTTTGATCATCAGCCACCAGCACAAGGGGAACAAGGGCAGCGTGTACCAATAATTCGAGAACCAGCGCGAAGTCGCCATGAGCATCAGCGTCAAATCCGGCAACTTCATGTTGAAATCTTTGAAGATCTTCTCGAACTTCGGAATGATGTACAACATGATGAAGGTCAAAATGCCCACGGCGGTGAGGATGACCACCACGGGATAGACCATGGCGCCGGTGATCTTGCGCTTGAGGCTCTGGGCCTTTTCCTTGAAGTCGGCAAGGCGCTTCAAGATGACTTCCAGCGCGCCGCCGGCCTCGCCGGCCTTGACCATGTTGACGTACAAGCGATCGAAGCACTTGGGATGCTTGGCAAAAGCCTCGGACAGGGTGCTGCCGGACTCGACATCGTCCACCACGTCCATGAGCGCGTTTTTGAGCACGCCGGGCTTCATCTGATGTTCGAGAATGCGGAGGCTGCGCAGCACGGGCAGGCCGGCGTCCTGGAGCGTCGAGAACTGGCGCGTGAAGGTACACAGCGCCTTGCTGGAGACGCCGCCGATGGTGAAGGTGCGGCCCTTCTTCCGTTTGGTGGACTTCTTCTTTCCCTTTTTTTGGGTGCCGGCCACTTCGGTGATTTTGGTCACGAAGTAGCCCATCTGCCGGATCTTTTGTTGGGCTTCTTCCTCGCTCAGGGCCTCGACGGAGTCCTTGACCTCTCCGCCGCTGGTGTCCATCGCCTCGTACTTGTAGGTCGGCATGGTTAGCTCCAAAGTTCTGAGTTCTGAGTTCTGAGTTCTGAGTTTGGGTCTAGCGACTGGTGCAATATCGCTCGACAGATGCTCTCAGGCCACCCAGCACTCTCGCAACTTCTTCCGCCTGACCGAGAAGTTGCACGAAAATCTCCTCCGCAAGATATTCCGCATCGAACGCGACATACAATTGCGAGCGGACTTCGGCACACGAGCCTTTCGCAATGCGAAGGGAGTTGTGGAACTCGGCCGGTGTACCTTTTTCAAATCCCTCCGCCACATTCGACATAATTGATACGGCAGCTCTCCGAATCTGATCTCGGAGCCCATAATCTCTGGCGAACAATCCCGTCCGCGTCACCGCGTAGATCGCCTTCGTCAGGATTCTGGCCTTCTGCCAGGCGATCAAGTCTTCAAACCGCTTGACTCCCGTTGCCATGTCTGGTTCCTTTTCCGAGTACGAAAGACTTCACATCTGTGTTGTACTCAGAACTCAGAACTCAGAACTTTTTACTTAATCACTGTCCAGCACGGTTTCGCGGACCACTTCCTCGATGGTGGTGACGCCATTGTAAATGGCGCGTAGGCCGGACTCACGGAGAGTGGTCATGCCGTGGCGGATGCAGGCCGTCCGCAGCTCGTCGGTCGATGCGCCGGCCGAGATCATGTCGCGAATGTCGTCGTTGATGAGAATCAGCTCGTAGAGTCCGGTACGGCCCTTGTGGCCGGTGTTGTTGCAGCGATCGCAGCCGCGGCCGTAGTAGAACTTCTTCCCCTTCACTTCCTCCGGCCGCAGGCCCAATTCCATGAGCAATTCGGCCGACGGCTCGAACTCGGTGCGGCAATCCTCGCAGATCTTGCGCACCAAGCGCTGAGCCAAAATCGCCTCGACCGTGGCCGTGATCAAATACGGCTCCAAACCCATGTCGCGCAATCGAGTGATGGCGCTGGGGGCGTCGTTGGTGTGCAGCGTGCTGAACACGATGTGCCCGGTCAGCGACGCCTGCACGGCGATTTGCGCCGTTTCAAGATCGCGAATCTCGCCGACAAGGATCTTGTCCGGATCTTGTCGCAAGATGCTGCGCAAGGCACTGGCGAACGTCAGGCCGATCTCATGATTGATCTGGCACTGAACGATCCCATCGATGTCGTATTCGACGGGATCTTCGGTGGTGATGATCTTTTCGCTGATGACGTTCAGCTCGTTGAGGGCGGAATACAGCGTGGTCGTCTTGCCGGCGCCGGTGGGGCCGGTGACGAGAACGATGCCGTTGGGCTTGGCGATGACATGGCGAAACTCGGCGAGCATCTCCTCCGGCATGCCGATCTTGTTGAGGTCCAGCGACACGACCGTGCGATCGAGGACGCGGATGACGACGCTCTCGCCGAACATAGTCGGCAATACGCTGACCCGCATATCGACGGGGTTGCCGCCGACGTTCAGTTCGATGCGTCCGTCCTGCGGCAGCCGGCGTTCGGCGATGTCGAGGTTGGACATGACCTTGATGCGGCTGGCAATGGCGGTGGCCAGGTGGCGCGGCGGCGGCACCATTTCGTAGAGCGTGCCATCGCAGCGATAGCGCATCTTGTACTCGTCCTCGAACGGCTCGAAATGGATGTCGCTGGCATGGTCCTTGATGGCCAACAGGAACACCATGTTGATGAGCTTGCGGACGGGCGCCTCGTTGGCCATCTCCAACATGTCTTCCAGGTCGATGCTGGTCTCGGCCCGCCGCTTGCCCAGCTCGGGATTGTTCTCGATCTCTTGAATGAGATCGATAATGCTTTCTTCCTTGCCGGCATAAGCCTTCGACAGAGCATCGGCGATAGCTTGGGGTGTGGCCAGCTGTGCCTGGACTTCGGTGATATTGAGCAGGTTGCGCAGATCGTCCAGGGCGGCCAGGTTGTTGGGATCGCCGATGGCGATGGTCAGCACCTTGTCCTTGAACGACAGCGGCAACACCTTGTAGACGCTGGCCATCGTCTCGTTGACCAGCTGCATGGCCTCCGGCTGGGGACGGACCTCCTGGAGATTGACGACCTTGAGTCCGTGTTGTTCGCCCAGGGCTTGCAGGAGCTGGTCTTCGTTAATGAGGCCCCGCGCCACGGCGACCTGGCCGACCGGTTGGGCGGTGTTCTTCGCTTCTTCGAGAACTTCCCACAGCTGATCTTCATCAACGAAACCCAGATCGACGAGGACCTGACCAAAGCGACGCTTGCCGCCGGAGGAACCTCCGCCTCCCTTGCCAGCACTTTTCTTGGCTGGCGCGGGCTTCGGGGCGGGTTTGCCGTTGCCTCCCTTGCCGGCTGGGGCTGCCGGCTTGGCCCCTGGTTTTCCGGCGGGCGCCGGCGGCTTGCCGCCAGGCGCTCCCGGTTTGCCGGTGACGGCTTGCGATTTGGGTACCGGCGGTTTGGCCCCTGGAGCCGGCTTGTTCGCCGGCGCGCCTGGAGGAACGGGTTTTTTCGGAGGTAGCGATTCCGCCATGCAAGACACTCCCGAGCGAGATTTCTATTTTGATTTGCCGCTTCCTCTCGGGTCGCAGCCAAACCGAACCTATTTTCTTCACGAACTAGCGACGATTCCGGGTATACCTGCCCCGGCCACGATCATGGTCATCATCGTCGTCATCGTAATCATCCTCGTCCTCGTCGTAATCCTCATCCTCCTCCTCAACATCCTCGCCGCGCTCGGCCAAGGCAATCTTGGCGGCCAGATCGGCCGGCTTGGAGGACCGCATCAATACCTCTTCCTTGTCCACCAGCCCATTCTTCCAAAGCTTGAACAAGCTCTCGTCGAGCAGGAACATGCCGTGCTTGCGCCCGGTCTGGATACTGGAGTCGATACGATAGGTCTTGTTCTCGCGGATCAGGTTCTGAATGGCCGGGGTCACCACCATCATCTCGAAAGCGGCCACCAGTCCATCCGGCTTCCGCGGCAGGATGGTCTGCGACAACACGCCAATCAGCGCGGTCGAGAGCTGGGTGCGGATTTGGTCCTGCTGCTCCTTGGGGAACACGTCGATGATACGGTTGATTGTGCTGGATGCCCCGCTGGTGTGCAGAGTTCCGAAGACGACGTGGCCGGTTTCCGCCGCTTCGATGGCGGCGTGAATGGTGGCCAAGTCGCGCATTTCGCCCACGAGGATGATGTCGGGATCCATACGCAGTGCGCGGCGAATGCCTTCCTTAAAGTCGGGCACATCGACGCCGATCTCGCGCTGGTTGACCGTGCATTTCTTGTGGTGGTGGAAATACTCGATCGGGTCTTCCAGCGTGATCATGTGGCGATCGTAATTCTCATTGATGAAATTCATCATGCTGGCCAGGCTGGTGGTCTTGCCGGAGCCGGTGGGACCGGTGACCAGGAGCAGACCGCGCGGGCGGGTGATCAGGCGTTTGATGGCATCGGGCATGCCAATTTGTTCAAACGACAAGAACTGGCTGGGGATTCGCCGTAGCACCAGACCGATGTTGCCGCGCTGCTTGAATACAGCAACGCGGAAACGAACGCCGTCGGTGAACTCGATGGCGAAGTCGGAGCCGCCTTTCTCTTGCAGCTCCTGTTGGCAGCGATCCGGGGTGATGGCCTTCATCAAGGAGGTACAATCATCGTTCTCCAGCGACTTGGTGTCGAGGCGGCGCATGCGGCCATGATGCCGGATGACCGGGGGCTGGCCCACGGTAATGTGCAAATCGCTCGCCTTGAGCTGAATTACCGTGGCCAGAAGTTTGTCAATCAGCGGTGTGCCGGTGGCAGCCACTTTATCTCCTCACACACAAAAGAGGGCCGTCAATTCCAGCGCGCTCGCGCAGCTTGCAGCAAAACAGCAAGCTACTCACGATGCGAGCGCGGAACGGAACTACCCATCCAACTCCAGATGGGACCCTCACAATCGCAGGCACTGGGCGTGACATTGAGGGACGGCTGCTCGGAACACGAGCGGGGCAGATTGGGTCTCCTCAATTCGCATTATCCCATGCCAATTGTGAAGGATCAATCAAAAGGGCGAAAAAAAACAAAATCCACAGTTTTGCCTCACCCCCGGCGAGAGGCGTCTGTTTCCTGAACCTCGAGCGTAGAGGAACTCCTCTCTCGTCGCCTGTGCGACTCAGTTCACCCCGGTTCCCAAACGGAGTTTGGGAACCGATTCCGCGAAACTCTGTTTCGCGTGTCGCTTCCAGCCCGAACAAAGGAGGCGCGAAAGGAAGTTTCGCGGACGGCGTTCCCAAACGGAGTTTGGGAACGAGAACCGGTTGCCCTTGCTGGCGCTGCGGGCCGGCAGGGTCGATCAATCCAAAGCCGCCTCATGGTGGCAGGTAGACAACACTTCCTCCAGCGTGGTAATTCCCGTAAGTGCTTTGTTCAAACCATCTTCCAGCAACGTCCGCATACCGAGGATGCGAGCTTGACGGCGGATGGTTTGGGTCGGTTCGCGTTTGAACGTCATCTCGCGGATGGTTGAATTCAGGCGCATCATTTCAAAGATGCCTTTGCGGCCTCGATAGCCCGTGTGGTTGCAGTGGCCGCAACCCCGCCCGCGCATAAACGTAGCACGCTTGATCTGTTCGGGGGTCAAGCCGGATGCCTTCAGTTCCGCGCTGGACGGCTGGTCGGGAGCCTTGCATTTGGGGCAGACGATACGGACCAAGCGTTGGGCCATGATGGCGATTACCGATGAGGCAACAAGGAACGGTTGGACCCCAATATCCACAAGACGTGTAATGGCACTCGGCGCATCGTTCGTGTGCAGTGTACTGAATACCAAGTGTCCAGTCAAAGAAGCTTGCACAGCAATCTCCGCAGTCTCACGGTCGCGGATTTCACCGACGAGGATGATGTTGGGTGCTTGCCGCAACATGGCGCGAATGATGCGCGCAAAATCGAGTCCAATGTTGTGTTTGACCTCTACCTGATTGATACCGGGGAGGTAATACTCCACAGGATCTTCAGCTGTGATGATCTTCCGATCCGGCCGGTTCAATTCGTTCAGGGCCGCATAGAGGGTGGTCGTCTTGCCCGAACCGGTTGGGCCCGTAACGAGGAAGATGCCATTGGGCCGCTTGATGATATTCTGGAATCGCCGGTAGTCATCTTCTGCGAAACCCAGATCTTTAATGCTCACCTGTATACTACTGCGGTCGAGGATGCGCATAACGCAGCACTGACCCATGTTTGTCGGCAGCAGACTGACGCGAAGGTCAAAGTGCTTCCCGCCGATCGTCATCTTGATGCGCCCGTCCTGCGGCCGGCGCTTCTCCGCGATGTCGATGCTGCCCATGATCTTCAAGCGCGACAACATGGGCGCAAGCAACCGGCGCGGCGGGCTATCGCGTTCGACCAGCATGCCGTCGATGCGATAACGGATGCGAACGCGATCGGCAAATGGCTCAATATGGATGTCGCTGGCCCGCAGGCTGACTGCTTCCTGAATGATGAGATTGCACAGCTTCACAACCGGAGCGTCGCTTTCCTCAAAGGAAGTGGATGAGGTTGTCTCCGTTTCCGTGAAGTCGATGGCCGTGTCGGTGAACTCGGCAAGCATGGAGTCCACGGATTCAGTTTCGGTCTGACCGTAGTGGCGGTTGATTGCCTCAATGATCTGCTCGCGCGGCGCCAACACGGGCTGTATATCTTTGTTCAGAATGAACTGAAGTTTCTGTACTGTATCGAAGTCGCTCGGATCGCTCATGATGATCTTGAGCGCTCCGTTGTCCTGGGAGAGAGGGAGGACGACGTTCTCACGTGCCACCGATTCGGGCACAAGCTCGACGACGGCGGCGGGGATGGTCACCTCGGTAAGGTCGATGAATTGCAGCCCGTGGAACTCGGCAATGGCCGTCATGATCTGTTCCATCGTGGCGTAATCCAGTTTGACAAGGGCGTCCTGCATCTTGATGCCGGCCGATTGCATGAGTCCCTTCGCTTCCTCAAGCTGATCGGGACTGAGGATTTGGCGGCGAACCAGGATGTCCGTGAAATCGCCACGTGTCTTGGCCATGTATCAGCACTCCAGGTTGGAAGATCAGGGGACGCGGAACGGTCCTCTCAATTCGTGCCCATGCGATCCTACGAGGTAGACGTCCATGACCGGGGAGACTTGTCCGGCAGAACGCAAGGCGTCTGAACAGGTATTGATGTAGGATACGGGCGCCGCGCCCTCTGTTCAAGAGAAAAGGATTGCCCTCGGCGCGAAAATTGTAGGCTTAATCTCTATCTCGGACATTTGAAGGAGGCCGAGGAGGACAATCAAACACAAGACACGGACCCGTCGTCGCCCCACGGAGGAGACGATGGGATACGGCTTTCTTGCGGATGCGATCCTGACTGTCCATATCGTCCTGGTGGGGTACGTCTTCTTTGGCCAGCTCTTGATCTGGTGGGGACTCCTACTGGGGAGGTCGTGGGTCCGCAATCCGTGGTTCCGATGGACCCATTTGATTCTGATCGTCCTCGTCGGCGTGGAAGCCCTCCTGAACATCGAATGTCCCCTGACGCGCTGGGAGCGACAGTTTCGCGAGCTGGCTGGACAAACCGTGAGTGGTGAGGCGTTCCTCGGCCGGCTTCTTCACTACTTGATTTACGTGGATTGCCCGTTGTCGGCACTAAATGGCATGCAGTTCTGCTTCGCGCTCCTGGCCCTGGCGACTTTCGTACTCGCGCCGCCGCGCCGGCACATTGTTGTCCAAGCCGCGGCCCATAAGCAGCGCCACGCCTGACCGCTCCCTTTACAGTCGCGGCTCCGCCTTGGGAATAAAACCGCCAAGCCGGGATCGAAAGATAAGTGACAAAGCAGGGGCGGGACGTCGGAGTGGACAATGGGATACAGCCTTATTGCCGACGCCATCGTGGCGGTCCATGTCGCTTACGTGAGTTACGTAGTCCTCGGTCAGTTGTTGATTTGGTTGGGATTGGCCTTTCGCTGGAGGTGGGTCCGCAATCCATGGTTCCGCTGGACGCACCTTATCATGATCGTCATCGTTGGTGGAGAAGCAGTACTGGACATTGAGTGCCCGTTAACGCACTGGGAAGGGCATTTTCGCGAGTTGGCGGGAGAGAAGACAAGCGGCACATCCTTCGTCGGCAGACTCCTTCATAACCTGATCTTCGTGGACTGGCCGCCGTGGGCGATTAACACTTTGCACATCGCTTTCGCGCTCGTCGTGCTGGCTACATTCATCCTGGCACCGCCGCGAAGGCGAGTACTAAGCTCTGAGTTCTGAGTTAACAAGAACTTAGCCTTCACAAACAGGACTCAGAACTCAGAACTTGCTACTCAGAACTCAAAAGATACCTCCGACCTCGAATCCGCCGCCTTCCATCGGTTGCACGCGGATGATCCGGGTTAATACAGCATAGGGAGAGACCGCCGGCGTTCGATGCCAGTGTAGATACGCCAGTTCGGTCCGCGGCTCTTCCAGAACGCGGAAACTGACTCCCCCTAGCGAGACGTTACGGCTCATACCTTCCAGCACTTCGTCCAGCTCCAAATCCGGCATCACCGGATAGATGTGCAACGGCTGCGGGCACGGCCAGCGTTCCTCGGAGCGTTGATCCGGGGCCGCTTGAAGATAGCAGCGCATGCTAATGAACAAGCGTGGCGCCAGTTCCGGCAGGAGGCGGGCAATGCGATAGCGGTTGCCTCGGGCCGGATAAACTCGCATCCGCGCTTCGGCGAAATACCTGGCCGAACCCGAAACCGACTGTACATCCAGCTGGAAGGCGATGACTGGAACGGTGTTCTTATCCGGATCGTACGACCGAGCCAACCGGGGCAAATCGATATGATACAGGACGCCATGTTTCTTCTGATTGACGATGCGCGCCTTCCATTCGGTGCGGAACCCCTCGACTTTGAGGGCCAGAGCGCCGGTGAAGGTTTGCATCGGGCATTTGCTCTCCCACACGTCGTTGCCCAGAAGTACGCAGCGCTCGTTTTGCGCTCCGCGATTGTTTCGCAGCTGCGTTGTGGACATATGCTTGGGCGTGGCCAAGTTGAGCACGAACTGATTGAGCGAGGGTAAAACAATGTCCCTGGAGGGCGGTTCCCCTTGAAGACTGGCGAACGGGATGACCCCCGGTAGACTTTGATAGAGATGGGTGCGGCGAGCAGAGCTGGAGGCGGCCGCTTCCAACTCATCCACCAGGGCCGTGCAGGTGGGGAAACGCTGCTCGGGATCATCGTGCAGCGCCTTCTCGAGTATGGCGCGATCACAGCTTGGAAGCAGATCGAAATCGATGCGCGGCTGTCCGCTCACGGAAACCTGCCCGGAATCCGGACGGCGGACGTTCCGCATGACACCGCTGCCCGAACGGCGCGAGGATGCAAATCGCGGCAAGTTCGGCGTTATGCCGTTGAGCATCTCCGCGTAGATAAGAGCCAGGCTGAATTGATCGGCGGCCGGTCCTCCACGCTCCATCAATACCGCTCGCGCTTCCTCGCCCGGCGATGCGCCCCGCAAATCCGGTTTCAGGAACAACTCCGGCGCCGCATAGCGTCCATTAAGACTGCCTCCGGTCTGGCCCGTCGGCAGCCAGAACAAGGGCACAAAACCGTAGTCCAGCAACCAGAGCTTTTCATCCCGCAGCATCAGGTTCCGCGGATTCAGTCCCAGGTGCGGCAGATGGTGTTCGACATAGAGCGCATCAATCGCCTCGGCCGCGGAACGTAGATAGCCGAGCAATTCCTCGCGCGGAATACCCGGCAAGCCCTCTTTCTGGCAAATCTCCAGCCGATCGCGCAGCGTCTGATCAAACTCCTCCGTGACCAATACCAATCGTCCGGCCGGACTCCAGTACGCCTCCAGGAGAGGCAGGACCGGATGGATCAGTTGTTGCAGACGGTCGATAAGGGCGGGATCTCGATCGACGAAGCTGGGCAGACAGAGAGCGCGGCGAAGCTGCCCCTGCGCGTCCTCTACTTTCCAGATGTCGCCTAATGGTGTCTGGCTGACGCATTCCAGGAATCGGTAGCCTGGTACTGAGACACAAGTCGGCATCGGAGCCGAGGAGGGAGTATCCGCATCTTGAGATTCGCAGCGCGCCGAGCGAGAGGATCTGCCCAGCTGCGGCGTTTCCATCTGAGTATCGCCGCTGCCGCCCCCCGTCGAACCTCGCTTCGCCGGCGGTTGCGGAGTAGCCGCCGATTTCGGCGAACGAGAAGCAGACTCCGGGACGAATTGTTTCACCAAGGCCGAACGCCGCGGCGGATTGGGTCTCTCCGTGGTTTGGCCGCAGACCAAAGCCTGGATGAAATCCTGGCACGACGGATAACGATCCTCCGAGCGCTTGGACAGAGCGCGGGCCACGATCGGGCGATCATGCACCGGCAAGGGCGTTAAGTTCGGCTCCTCGGTCATGTGGAGGACCATCAGCTGATAGAGGTTCTGCGACCAGAACGGTACCGTGCCGGTGAGCAGCTGCTGATAAACGATGGCCAAACTGTATTGATCGCAATTGCGGCTGACCCGGCCGCGCAGCAATTCCGGAGACGCGTACAGCGGCGTGACCCCGCCTTGACGCTGATTGGCAGGGGTCTTCTCGGCATCCGTGAGGCGATCCACGAGACCGAAATCGGCCACTTTGACATGATTGCTGACCAAGAACAGATTATGGGGCTTGATGTCCAAGTGCTGCAAGCGATGGCGGAAGTTCATCCAATCCAGCGCCTCGGCCGCTTCCAGCAGATAGCCCAACAGTTCCTCGCGCGGAATGCCGGGCAGTTGTTGCGCTTGATAATCCCCCAGCAAGGCATGCAGGCTCTTGTCGGCCAACTCGGTGACGATGACCAGCACGCCATCGACGATTTCGACGCGCTCCAGCGATAGAATAAAGGGGTGGCGGATGGATTTGATTAGCTCGAGAGCTTGCCGTTCCTGGTCGGCCGGCCCGCTCTCCTCATTTTGGTTGGGAACGAATTTTACGGCCTTAACGAGTCCGCCGGGCGCTTCGCACTTCCAGACTTCGCCAAAGCCGCCCTTGCCCAATGGTTCGAGCAAACGATAGCCGGGAATGGGCAACGAACCCGGTTCGTGCGTCCATTTGCTCGAAGATGAGCCAAACACTTCTTCGTGGCCCACGATTTCCACCTGATGCAGCGGCTATTGGCGAAATAGGCGCAATCACAAACCTCCAGCATCCAAAGGTTAGTTCACACCTGGAGCCTGGTCCAATTCTGAAATGATTGGAAGGATTTCTCCGATCAGACATCTGTTTTTAACAAACAGTGCAGCAGGCAATCGATGGCCTGAGGGATGTAGTTTTCCTCGGTGAGCAGGGGAATGCCCAAGGGCAACGTCAGCGTATATCCCAGGGCAGCGCGGATCATCTCCCAGGCGCCGACGCGCGGATCGAGCGAACGCCGGAAGACGCCGGCTTGTTGCCCCTCATCAATGATCTTCGTCAGCAACGCCTCGCTATCGAGATAAAACGAACGCAACAAGGCGACGATTTCCTCGTCGTCGGTTTCGACCAAGGTGCGGTGCATGATGCGATATTCAACCGCATGTTCGCGGGTCGAGCCGAGGTACATGTCGGCAATGGCGTGCAGCTTGGCAAGCGGATCGGTCAAGCTGGACGTTTCGGCGTTCCAGCGTTGCAGGGTGGCGGCGCGGATCTCTTCGAGTACTTCGAGGAAAAGGGCCTTTTTATTGGCAAAGTGTCGATAAAGGACGGGTTCGCTAACGCCGGCGGCTTGAGCGATTTTTTCGGTGGTGGTGGCGTGATAGCCCTGCGTGACGAAAAGGTTCTTGGCATGGGCGAGCAGCTGGCGTTTGCGTTCCGCCTTCGACATACGCGGCGTGGACCGAGCGGCGTTTTCTCGGCGACCTTGCGGGGAAGTCATCGTTGGCACCTGTGAACCCTTCGACAGTTGCAGAGCAATCGTCGTGGTATCTTAGCGGAGCAGTGGAGATGCTACCAGTCCGCGGCGCCAACAAGGTCGCTCATGCTAGCGTTGCGGGTCGACTCATCCGATCGATCTTCCGCCGGAAGTGTCCGCATCACCCTTCCCGACCGATTCGGCTCATCGAGCGAAGACGTCAAAGCGAAAAAATGATGTCGCGTTACTTTCGAGTTGGCGATCAGCTCTCCTCGTCATCGCCGCTGCTGATAGTGCGGTCGATGCGGATGCCGAGATCACGAATTTTGCTTCGCAGGCTTCCGCGTGTGATGCCGAGAATCTTGGCTGCTTGCAATTGATTGCCGCCCGTGTGGCGGAGCACCCGCGTCAGCAATAATCGCTCCAGGCGCTCCAGAGCCTCCGCGTACAAATCCTGCGATCCGGCTTGCAGTCGTGCCTCGATGAATTGATCCAATCGCGTTTCAGGAGACATCTCCTCGAATTTCGTGATGGAGGCAGATGTTCCGGTGACGCTCGCTGGCAGGAAGTCCGGCACAAGCACAGGGCCGGCTGCCTGCAATAGCGCTTGCTTGAGGACGCTTTGCAGCTCGCGCACATTGCCCGGCCACGGATAACGGCGCAGCATCGCCAATGCTTCGGGAGAAACACCCTGCACGTCCTTACCTAGCTCGCGGTTGAAGCGGCGAAGGTAGTGGCCGATCAGCAATTGCAGGTCGTCGCCGCGTTCACGCAACGGCGGCAGATGGATGGTGAAGACGCTCAGCCGATAAAACAGATCCAGGCGAAAGTGACCGGCGGCGACGGCTTCGTCCAGGTTAGCGTTCGTCGCCGCTAGGACGCGCACATCCGAGTGGATCGTCTCGTTGCCGCCCAGGCGCTCAAACATCTTCTCCTGCAAGACGCGGAGCAGCTTGCTCTGCGTCAAGGGACTCATCGTGCCGACTTCATCGAGGAAGAGTGTCCCGCCGTGGCACTGCTCAAACTTACCGATCCGGCGCCGGTCGGCCCCGGTAAAAGCACCTTTCTCATGCCCGAATAATTCGCTCTCCAAAAGATGCTCCGGGATGGCCGCGCAGCTAATGGGCAGAAACGGCCCAGCAGAGCGATGGCTGTGTTGATATAGCGCGCGGGCAACCAGTTCCTTGCCGGTGCCGCTTTCGCCGGTGATGAGCACCGTCACGTCTTGGGCGGCGACCCGGCCGATGGCCTTGTAAACTTCCTGCATGGCCGGACAGACGCCGACGATCGCATCAGAGCGATCGTCCACATCGCCCGCGGCTGCCAGCACGGTGGGAACGTGCATGAGCCGGCTCATGGCCAAGGCGCGCTCGATCGCCTGACGCAGCGTACTCAGCTCCAGTGGTTTAAGCAAATACTCGAAGGCGCCGAGTTTCATCGCCTCAATGGCCGTATCAGTCGTGCTTCGGCCGGTAATGAACAGCACTGGACTGCGTGCATCCAGCTCGTGCAGCCTCCGCAGCATATCGAGGCCAGTCATGTCCGGCAAATGTACGTCGAGGACGATGACATCCGGATGTTGCTCGCGGGCGATACTCAGCCCTTTGGCGGCGGTTTCGGCGGTGAGAACGGTGACGTCCGGCTCGCGGAACGCCCTGCGAAAAGCGAGCAAAATCGACGCCTCGTCATCGACAACCAAAAGCGTCGCCATGAGTCCCATCGCTCCCTTACGGTCGCGGCTCCGAATACATAGGTTCACTCCGGCGCCAGCCAAACGCGCACCATCCGATCGCCGCCGCACGAGACCAGCCGGCGGCCGCGGCGGGTCAGGGCGAGGCCGCTTAT